>Ga0272442_10001202_pt1 | contig 39999 bp, 32 predicted proteins | sample SSMForm2O_FD_200262 | JGI IMG/M metagenome (GOLD analysis project Ga0272442, IMG submission 200262) | Marine sediment archaeal communities from Little Sippewissett salt marsh, Falmouth, MA, United States - SSM-Form-2O | ecosystem: Environmental > Aquatic > Marine > Wetlands > Sediment ... | reverse complement strand
TCGATCAATGTAAACGCGTTCGGGGGCCTGCCATCTTCGCGCTTGGAAATGCATACCTCCGCCCGTGTGGAGCCGCCTGTCTGTCGTTGCTGGCTCATGATCGCACTCCCTGAATGACAACCACCCACGCGCATTCTGAACCCGGCCTTGTCACCGAGATCATAGCACAGCTGCGCCGCCTGGGCAACGGTGTCCATCCAGGGAGGGTGTGTCAGGTTTTGGCGGTGTTGCGGAAGATGGTGCGGTCGAGGGGGCCGTAGGGGGTGAAGCTGGTTTTGGCGGTCAGCCAGAGGCCGAGCGCCAGGGTGATGGCGGTGCCGGAGAAGATGGAGATCATGATGGCGATCTGATACTTGATGGCAATGGCGGGGCTGGCGCCGCCGAGAATGACGCCGGTCATCATGCCGGGCAGGGAGACCAGGCCGATGGTGGTCATGGTGGCGATGGTGGGCGCCAGGGCGGCGCGACAGGCCTTGGCCACATGCGGTCGGATCGCTTCGTGCAGGAGGGCGCCGTGGGCGAGGCTCTGGAGGAAGGCTTTTTCGCTGCCGCGAATGCCCTCATAGAACGTGCGGACGCCGACGATGTCGGCGCGCAGGCAGTTGCCGAGGATCATGCCGCCGATGGGGATGGCGTACTGGGCGTCGAGCAGGTTCGAGCGTTGCAGAATCAGGCCGACGAAGAGCAGCAGGGGGATGGCGGTGCCGGCTAGCAGCGCTGCGAACAAGGGCAGGGCGATGCGGCTCAAGCGCAGCGAGCACGAGCGGACGATGGATACGTCGGCCACCGTGATCATGACCAATAGCCAGGCGGCGCTGAGCCAGAGGATGTTGAGTTTGAAGATCACCTGGAGGTAGAGGCCGACGAAGATGAGCTGGAGCGTCATGCGCACGAGGCCGACGACGGTGTCCCCGATCATGGGGATGCGGTACCACAGCATGATCGCCAGCGGGAAGGCCAGCAAGAGGTAGGCGGCCGCGAGTTGCCAGATGCCGATTTCGACGATGTCGTTCATGCGGCACCTCGCGGGGGATCATTCTGGCGCATCGATATCACCTGGTCGACGAAGGAGAAGACGTCGGAGTCGTGGGCGACGAAGAGGGCCGTTATGTCGTCCCGGGCGCGGAAGTAGTCGACGACGGTGCCCCGGCTGGCCGGGTCGAGGGCGGATGTCACTTCGTCCAGCAGAAAGATTGGGCGGTCCAGCAGCAGGGCCCCGATCAGTGCGACTCGTTGCTTCTCACCGCCGGACAGATCGCCCATTTCTTTTTCGAGCAGGTCCAGATCCAGGCCGAACTGTCTAAAGAGCGCCGGCACGCGCTGGAGGTTGCCCTTCAGGCCGGCGTTGGCGCGATAGCCGAAGGGCCGTTCGAGTATCTCGCTGGCGGTTCCGGACCCGAGGTCCGGCTCCTGGCCGACGTAGGCGATGTGTCTGCGCAGGCTCCAGACGGTCTCGGCTGTCATGGCTTGGCCCTGGATGCGGACCGACCCGGCTTCGGGCGTCACGAAGCCGAGCAGACAACGCAGGACGGTGGACTTGCCACTGCCCGAGGGGCCGGTTAGCAACGCCTTGGCACCGGGGCGCAGAGACATGGAGAACCCGTCCAGGACCGTTCGACCGGCGAAGCGGACCGTGGCATCGGTGATCTCTACTTCATTGGCTTCGTCCATGCTAGCTCTTCGTGCTCGGCGCTGGGGATGTTCGCTACTTCTCGGCGCGCTTCAGCGCGTTTTCCAGGGCGCCGAAGCCTTCCTGCCATTCGTTGAGGCGCGTCATGTTCTTCTTCTTGGCGACCTCCATGAAGCGCTCGTAGGTCTGCTCGATGGTCTCGGGCATGGGCCATTTGGCATTGGCTTTTGCGGCCGCGTCGCGCATGTCGTCCCAGCGCATCATGAACGAGTACATCACGGGCAACTGCGCCGTCTGCAGGCGGAAGAGCAGATCGGGATTGTCGCGCACCTGAGCCTCCGCACTCTCCAAATGGCTCCAACCGCGTGAGAGCGTGTCGAAGGAGAGATACTTGGCGGTGAACTTCTCGAAGCAGCCCAGCCAATCGCGGCTCTCGTCGACGGCGTCGTGTGTGACTTCAAGATAGGCCTTGATGTGCGGGGCGGCGGGGCCATAGTAGCCTTCGACGAATTCATTGACGAGCGTCTCGCCGCTGCGGTTCGGGTCCCACAGTAGCTTGGCCAGCACCCAGGCTCGCAACTCGGCCATCTCGGCGCCGTTGGTGGTATAAGCGCCCTGTTCGAAGATGCCCTTGACGCTATGGTCGGCGAAGAACTTCACATTGGGCCCGAGCACGCGCAGGTTCGGGTGCGGCATGACGTGGTGCCGGAAGTTCGTCACATAGTCCCAGATGTAGAGCCGGTCGCAGATCTTCGACCAGCCGATGATGTCGTCGCGGAACGGTTTGTTCCGCTCGTCGGCCAGCGGCTTGCTGAACGAACATTCGATACTGCACAGGCGGACGATGACATTCGGTCGGGGCTTGACGAGCTTGGGCGGCTTGCGCGTATATTGATAAGCCAGCGTGCTGATGGCGACATGGGGGAATTCTTCCTCAATGTCTTCCGCCACGGCATTGACGAACCGCAACATCAGACCGGCGGGGCTGCCTTCTTCTTTCTCGATCGCGGCGCACTTGGCGCATTGGCAGTTGCCATGCCAGTCGTTTTGGGAGACCGAGGCGATGGTTGCGGTCGGATTCGCTCGCAGCCGTGCGCGCAGGTTCTTGACCAACTCCTGACGCATCTCCTCATTGGTCAGGCATAGTTGCGCCCGCTTGGTCGTTCGCTTTCCGTCGATCTCGCTGAACCATTCGGGATGGTCGGCGAAGTACTTGTCCGGCGGGATCAGCGGATAGAACGTGTGTACGAAGCCTTCGTACTTGTGCTTGCCACCGCGTTTCTCCTTGATGCGCACGGCGTTGCCGTTGGCCTTGTTGCGCACGGCCCAGTCCGCATCGTGCGCGTCGAACCAGAAGGGTTCGCGGTATTCCAGGATGGGGACATGGCGGTAGTCCAGCTCGTCGATCACAATCGTCGCTTGCGTGGGGATAGTGCTTTCCGCGGATGACCACCAGCGGCAGCCCAGGATATCCTCGAGAAGCGTATACACGGCGTACAGCGTTCCTCGGGGCCGGCCCCCGGTGACAATCAGGTCGTCGCGGACCGTTTGAAGGAGGACACCTTCCTCGCCGAGGCCTTCGGCGGACAACCGCCGGTATCCTCTGGCGGCAGCGTCGGGACCGACGAAGATACAGGACTGCCGCCTGGGCGCCTCGTTGACGATGGCGAACTCGGCGCCCGTGATCTGCCCCAGGAAATGGGCCAATTCCGCCGCCGCGTGCTGCTCGGGCTCCGTGGCCTCGGCCGCCAAGACGATCAAGGCGTTCGCCTGCCCGTTTTCGGCGATGGTTATCTTGCCGTAGCTTGCAGACGTGCAGAGCGCGACCATCGCGACAACCATCCAGATGCGCTGTCTTATCGACATGTCTCTTTCCCTCCAGAGGGTCTCAGGTAGTTTCTAGGTACGACGATCCCATTCGTAACAGAGCCGTTCGAGATAGTCAACCACGTCGGCATGTTCGACCTTGTCGTACAGGTTGACCTTTTCCTCGGGATCGTCGATCAGATTGTACAGGGCGCCGTCTTTGTCGGCGGTCCGCTCATCCATGAACCAGACCATCTTCCACTGCCTGGTCCGCACCATAACGCGCCGACCGCTGTGATGGCGCAGTTCGTCATACATCGACATGCTGTGGTCGATCTCGCTGAACACGGCTTCGCGCCATTGGCTGATCTGGCCGCGCATCAGAGGCAGGAGGCTTCGCCCGTCGATCGAATTGGGGACGTCGAGCCCGCACATTTCCATCAGGGTCGGGACGAAGTCGATCATCTCAACCAGTTCGGTGACGACCTTGTTCTTCGGCAGCAGGGCGGGGCAGCTCATGATGAACGGCACCTTGACGTTTTGCTCGTAGAAGACGCGCTTCTTCCATAAGCCGTGCTCGCCAAGCTGGAAGCCCTGATCGGAATTGAAGGCGATGATCGTATTGTCGAACCGGCCGGTCTGCTTGAGATGGTCGATGAGTCGGCCGACCTGCGTATCAACCAGCGAGATCATTCCGTAGTAGGTGGCGCGAGCCAGCTTGATCTGTTCGAGTGTCAGGTCCGGCGCCCCGGCGTAGATGTGCAACTGCTCGCGCTCGAAGCGAGGTTTGCTCTTGAGTTCCTCTTCGCTGAGCAATGGCAGGTCAATGGTTTCCGGATCGATCAGGTATTCCTTGGGCACCCGGCAGGGCACGTGCGGGGCGTGGAATGAGACGCGTAGAAAGAAAGGATCGTCTTTGGCTGTCAGCCCTTCGAGCGTCTCCAGGGCCATGTCCCCGAGCTTCGAGGTGCTGATCTCTTCCGGCGCGAAGGGCACGATCCCTCCAATGGCCCAGCCGTGCGTTTTCGTCACGACGTCGGGGTAATCGCTGCCCGCTTGTTCCAGCTTCTTCTTGACGGCTTCGGTCCGAGGTTTGCCGGTCACGCTGAATGCGGGCCCCACGTCGCGCCTGCGGCTCCAGTCTTTCGTGTAGGCGTGCGTCTTGCCGATGTTGATCGGCTCCATATCGATCGCGTCCCAGGCCTTCAGCAGGTTCGGGACTTCGCGAGCCTTCTTCATGTACGCGCCCGGTGTGGGTGTGGGCTTGCCCATCGCGGTCAGCCCGAACGTGTGTGCGTAGTGGCCCGATTTCATCGACTTGCGGGATGGCACGCAGACCGGGTTTTGCACGATGGCCGTCTCGAAACGGACACCGGCGGCCGCCAGGGCATCCAGGTGGGGCGTGCGCACCCAGGGCTTGCCATAGCAGCCCACCGCATCGGCCCGTCCGTCGTCCAGCATGATCCAGAGAATGCTAGGTCGCTTCGGCGCCCGGCTCGCAGCGGTGGTTGCTCTCGCGTGTGCCAGCGCCAGGCCGCCGGCCAGAGACACGCCGAGGCTCTTCTTGATAAACGCCCTGCGATTCATAGTCGCCCTCCGAGATTGTCGTGCTGCCCTGCTTCAATCACGTCGCGTAGCTGTGCAGCCCGGGAAAGAGCTTCGATAGATTGACCCAAAGCACCGTTATGACGATGGCTGCCATGCCCGCCAGCGCCCACGCGCTGTTGATCTTCGGGTAGCGCTTGCCGAACATGTGACGCCAGTGGAAGTAACCTACGTATACCAGCCACGAGGCCAGCGACCACAGTTCTTTCGGGTCCCAGCCCCAATAGTCGCCCCAGGCCAGCTTGCCCCAAACGCTACCCAGGATCAGGCCCAGTGTCAGCAGCGGAAATCCGATGGCGATCAACTCATATGTGGCCTGCTCGGGCGGGAGTGTAACGGTCTTGACGCTGGGTGTAGTGAACAGTTGCACGCCTGCCCGAAAGGCGGCCATGGTCATGAATACGTAGGAGAACATGTACACCCCTACGTGCGGGACGAACAGCCAGCTTTGCAGCGCCGGCGGCAGGCGCTGGGGCTCGGCGTGAAAGATGAAGCCCGCGGGAAACAATACCAGCGCGGCGATCAGCATGTCGGCCCACTGACTTCCGATGCCGAGCAGCTTCCGGGACAGCATCGAGATTGGATAGCAGACCACGCCCAGCGATAGAAAGACCTCGAAGAGGTTTTGCAGCGGCGCGTGTCCCACGTGAATCCAGCGGTAGACGTACGAAACAACCGCGATGCAGAACGCCCCGCAGAAGAGCCATTGCCCGGCTTTCTTGCGCTGCGCTATCGTCGCGACCAGTGCCAATAGATAGCCCGCCATGGTCAGGTAAATGAGCAGGCCCTGGAGTGAATACTTAATCGCCATCGGCGCCTCCCGTGCTGGTGCTCGTCCCCTTGATCGATGTCGAGACAGGCCGCTCCGGATCAAAAGCGCGATTCCGGACCGTCGCCAGTATTCGCCGGCCCCAGAAGTGCCAGCACATGCCCGCGATCAGCAGTGCATAACCGGCGTAGACCGCGTGCAAGCCGGAGTCGGCGACGACCTGCAGAATCGTGTACTCGCCGTACTCATTCCGCCCGTACTGGTCCTGGTAGAAGTGATACCCGCCATAGTGCAGCGGGTGGTTGACCTCGATGTCCTTGCTGGCGACCTCCTTGTTGTCCTCGACAATCACCAGTTCACTGATGTAGTCGCTGACCATGCGCTGGTAGGTCATCGTCAGGGGATCTCCCGGCCGGGGATGGCCGGGGAAATCGGCGAACACATAGCGCGTCGTCTCCGTGCCGTCGTCCTTTGTCACACGGACTTCCACGGCCGGGTTCGATCCGCCCGGTGCGTCGAACGCCACGCGCTGCTCCCCTTCGAGCGTCATCTTGAAGTTTTTGAAGACCTTCTCGACGGTGACCCGGCCGAGATTCCCGGGCAGGAGCCGCGTCTGGCCGGCGTCGGCCCTTAGCCTCCAACTCTGCCCGGCCTGCGTCTGGACCCATAGCGTGCCGCCCGGATAGTGTTCCAGGCGAACGTCTCGCAGTCGCACGAAGAAGGGCAGCTCGGGCAGATCGTTGCTGTCGGCGAGGCGAACGCGGTTCTCCATGGTGCCTTCGAGGATGGGCATCTGGCCTTCGCGTATCACGTCGGTTCCGAACAGACGTTTCTGGAGCACGTGCCCGGCCTCCGAGCCCCACACGGCCCCGGCCAGAATCACGATACACCCCAAGTGCATCAGCAGCAGCGAGGGAACCCGCAGCAACCGGCGAAAGAGGACGATGCCCACTACTAGCACGATCGCAAGAAGCCCCCAGTAAACCCCCACCGGCTGCGAGTTGAAGAAGGCCCGCGCCCCGTCGGCTCCCAGGAAGGCGCCGTAGATCGAGAACCCGGTCAGCAAAATGATAGCTATCAGAGCGGCCCACAGAATGGGCCGTTTGAGTCGACTCATACGCTCTCCTTAACTGCTCCCCGGTTCGGTCATGTCCTGTGATATCTCGGGGTTGCTCCAGAGACCGGCCCCAGGCAGAGATTTCTGTAGGCATTATTGAGACGAACAGACCGATTCGCAAGACTATTCGGTCGGTCGCCGGCCTGTCTCCGATGGCTTGCCCTCCGGTAACGACTCCATCCGATGGGGATTCACGTCCGCTGAGGCTTGAACTTGTGCCTGCCCGCCGGTAGACTGTAACGCTACGGGGTACGCAAGACATATACATACGCCTATGAAGCTCGTCCTGTACAACCTGACGTATCACGATTGTCCCGTGGAGGTCCGCGAGAAGGCCACCTTTACGCCCGAACAGCGGCATGCCATGCTCAAGACGATGCACCGTCAGGTGGAAATTGCCGAGGCAGCCATCCTCCAGACCTGCAATCGGCTGGAGATATACCTCTACGCCCAGCGGGATTTCGACTGCCGGGCCTTTCTGGGCGAGCTTGTCCGTGCGCAGAGTGCCGAGGCCGGCGCGGTGTGGATCGCGCGTTGTCAGGAGACGACGGATACGGATGTCGTCCGTCACCTGTTCGAGGTTTCCGCCGGGCTCGATTCCCAGATGATCGGCGAGAACCAGATCCTCGCCCAGGTCAAGGCCGCCTACACCGAGTCGCTTGGCGCGCGCATGAGCAGGCTGATTCTCCACCGGCTCTTCCACAACGCCTTTCGCGCCGGCAAGGCGGTGCGCACCCAGACCGACATCAACTGTGGCGCTGTGTCGATCGGATTGGCGGCCGTTGAGCTGGTCCGGGAGAGAGCCGATCTGGCCAAGACCAGGGCCCTGATCATCGGGGCCGGCGAGAACGCCGAATTGGTGGCCCGCTACCTGATCAAGGCTGATCTGGGCCACCTGACCATCGCCAACCGCGATATCGAAAAGGCCCAGGACATGGCGCATCGTTTCGATCGAACCGAAGCCATTGGTCTCGTGGAGATCGTCGGCAGACTGGCCGAAGTGGACGTGTTGATCGCCTCGACGGCGGCCGCCGAGCCCATCCTCCTGCGCGACAGCGTCGAGTGGACGCTGGCCAGCCGGGATAAGCCGCTCTTGATCGTGGATATCGCCGTCCCACGCGACATCGACCCGGCCGTCGGGCAGATCGACTGCGTCACGCTCTACAACATCGACGACCTCGACGAGCAGATCGGCGCCAACCGTCGCAAGCGCGGGCGCGAAGTGCCCAAGGCGCGGACCATCATCGACGAGTTCGTCGCGCTCTTCTCCCAGTGGTACGACTCGCTGGACTTGGTCCCCGTGATCTCCAAGCTGACCCAGGCCGGGTTGGAACTGGCCCGCACCGAAGCCAAACGGTACAGCAAGGATTTCGGCGAGGATGACGGCCAGAAGCTTCAGGCGTTTGCCGAGTCGCTGGTCAGGAAGCTCCTGCACGGACCGATCAGCTTCATCAAAGACGGTGGCGCCGAGCCCACCGCCGAGCAGCTCCAGGCCGTGGACCTCGTCAACAAGATGTTCCTCTCGCAGAGCAAGGGCGACACATGAGCCGGACCTTGACCGTGGCCACACGTCGGGGGGAGCTTGCCGTTGCCCAGACCCGGACCGTCATTGCCGCCCTCCGGGCCCAGCATCCTGCCCTGGAGATTGCGATCAAGGAAGTGACCTCCGAGGGCGACCGCGACAGACGAACCGTCCTGTGGAATCTCAAGGATACCGGCTTCTTCACGTCGCGGCTGGAAGAGATTCTGCTGGCAGGGGAGGCGGATTTCGCCGTACACAGTTTCAAGGACTTGCCCACTCGGTCGCGTGATGGCCTGACCGTCGCGGCCGTCTGCGAGCGGCACTTTCCCGAAGACTGCCTTCTCGCGACTGAGCCGATCGACGCGATTGACAGGCTGGGCGAAGGGGTGGCAATTGGCACTTCGAGCCTGCGCCGCATCGCCCAGTTGAAGCACGTCCGTCCTGACCTCGAATTCGTGCCCATCCGCGGCAATGTCAGAACACGCGTGGAGAAGCTCCGGACCGAAGATCTTGACGCGATCATCCTGGCGCGTGCCGGCCTGGAAAGACTGGGCCTCGACGGAGAGATGTCCTTTTCGTTCGATCCGACGCAGTTCACGCCCGCGCCGGCGCAAGGCGCTTTGGCGATCCAAACCAGAAGCGACGATGCGACGACCAACGAAATCGTCGCGTCCATCGATGACGAGCGGGCCCGGGCCCTTACTGACGCCGAGCGCCAGGTCCTGATTGCCACGCAATGTGGTTGCCATGCTCCCGTAGGCGCTTACGCCGAATACACAGGCGAAGCCATGACGCTCCGCGCGTTCATCGCCGACGTCGATGGCCATCGACTGTTTCGCGCCGAAGCGTCCGGCCCTTCCTCCCAGCCACGTGAGCTGGGCGACAAGGTGGCAGCGGACTTGCTGGCAGCCGGTGGCCGAGACATACTCGACGAGTTGGAACAGCAGCGAGACGGAGGAGGCATCGATGCCTAAGCGCGGTTTCGTCTATCTCGTGGGTGCCGGGCCGGGCCGGCCCGATCTGATCACGTTGCGCGGCGCCGAGCTGGTCAAAACTGCCGACTGCATTATCTGCGACAAGCTCGCCAACCCCGCGCTGCTCAAGGACGCGCGCCCCGATGCCGAGATCGTCAACGTGCCCAAGCGAATCGGACCCGGGTCGTTCACGCAGGAGCAGGTCAATCAGGTCCTTCTCCAGAAGGCGCTGGAGGGCAAAACGGTCGTGCGGCTCAAAGGTGGCGACCCGTGCATCTTCGGCCGGTGTACCGAAGAGGCGGTGCTCCTGAACGAGGCCGGCGTCGGTTTCGAGATCGTCCCGGGCATCACCGCTGCCATCGCCGGCGCCGAATACGCCGGGATCATGCTGACCGACCGCCGATACAGTTCGCAGGTGGCCTTCATCACGGGCCGCGAGGCGGAGGGCAAACAAGACACGAATATCGATTGGGACGTGCTGGCCCGCTTCCCGGGCACGCTCGTCTTCTACATGGGTATCGGCCGGCTCCCCGTCATCGTCGAGCAACTGCTGACGAACGGGCGGCCCCCCGAGACGCCGGTTGCCCTGGTCGCCAACGCCACGCTCCCCAATCAGCGCATCGTCAAAGCGCCTTTGAGCCGCATCGTCGAGACGTGCGAGCGGGAGAAGATAGAGCCACCCGCCCTGATCATCATCGGCGCCGCCGCCGAGGGGGACGACAGCCTTAACTGGTTCATGCGCAGGCCGCTGTTTGGCAAGGCCATCGTCTCCACGCGCGACACGGCGGGCAATGCGGAATTCGCGCAGAGAATCGTCGACCGTGGCGGCACCCCTGTCGAGTTCCCTACCATAGCGATCAAGCCAATGACTGATGGCAACGCCTTCGTCCAGGCGCTGGCGCAGTTGACGGATTACGATTGGGTCATCTTTACCAGCCCAAACGGCGTGCGGGTCTTCTTCGACACCATGACGGCTTTGGGCAAGGACGCCCGCGTGTTCGCCGCGAACCGTCTGGCGACCCTGGGCTCCAAGACCGCCGCGACGCTGGCCGGCTATGGCATCAAGGCCGATTTCGTGCCGACCGTATTCACCGGCCGCGAACTCGGTGCCCAACTCATCGCCCAGGCGAACCTTCATGCCAAGAGAGTCTTGCTGTTGCGTTCCGAGCTGGCGACGAACGATCTTGTAGAAGTGCTACAGCAGGGCGGCGCGGACGTGAAAGACGTTCCGCTATATACGGCCGTTCCGCAGACTGGCGACGTGGCCGCCCTTCGCAACCAGATGGAGCAAGGCAAGATCGACTGGCTCACGTTTGCCAGTCCGTCGGCGGTGCGCAACTTCTTTGAACAAATCCTGCCCGAGCAAGTAAATGCCAGCAACGCAAAGGTCGCTTCCATCGGCCCGGTGACATCCGCGCAGTTGGAGCAACTCGGCGTGCATGTCGACCTGACGGCGGGCGAGCACACCACCGACGGTTTGCTGGATGCCATCGAGCAGGCCGAAAGCACATAGTCGTCGCAACATATTGCCGATTGGATTTCGATGATCAATATCTCAAAGCTCTACTGTAACCTGGCCGGCGAGTCCGATGACCTGCGCTACAACAGGCCCGCCGCGTTTGGTCCCATCGTCGTCTACAACTGCACCGCCCGCTGCAACCTGCGGTGCCTGCATTGCTACAGTTCTTCCGATCCCTCCTGCCAACGAGAGCAGTTGACCACGGATCAGGCCAAGCAGCTTCTGTCGCAATTGCCAGAGGCCAACGCCCCCGTCGTCCTGTTCAGCGGAGGCGAACCCTTGCTGCGCGAAGACCTCTTCGAACTCATGGCCGAGGCCAGAGACCTGAAGTTGCGCACCGTCATCAGCACCAACGGCACGCTGATCACACCCGAGATCGCCGGCCGACTAGCGGAGTTGGAACTCAGCTATGCCGGGATCTCGCTCGATGGCCAGGAGCCTTTTCACGACGAGTTCCGGCAGGTCAAGGGCAGTTTCAGTGCGGCCCTGCGCGGCATGGAGAACTGCCGCGCCGCCGGCCTGCGGACGGGCCTGCGCTTCACCATCACCAAGGCCAACGCCGCCCAGGTGCCCGCCATCTTCGACATCGCCGTCGAGGCGGACATTCGCCGCATCTGCTTTTACCACCTGGTTTCCTCCGGGCGGGCCACCGATCTCGACGAGCAAGCCCCGAGCCTCCAGCAGACGCGCGACACCATTGACACCGTCATCGACAGAACGCGCAGCCTGGTCGACAAGGGACTCGTCGACGAAGTGCTCACGGTGGGCAACCACGCCGACGGGCCGCACCTGCTCGTGCGCATGCAGCGAGAGAACCATCCCGATTTCGAGCAGGCCCGCAAGCTGCTGCTCTCCAACAAGGGCAACCGCGTCGGCGAGAAGATCGCCTGCGTCAGTTGGGACGGCACCGTCTACGCCGATCAGTTCTGGCGCAACTACGCGTTGGGCAACGTTACCAAGAAGCCCCTCGCCCAGATCTGGACCGACGAAAGTGACCCCGTCCTCAGCCGACTGCGTCGCAAAGACACCTTTGCCGACCCGCGCTGTCTCAAATGCAAGTGGTTCCCCCTCTGCAAAGGCAACTACCGCTTCCTCGGCTCCGACCCGGGCGACGAGCACTGGCGCAACGAACCGCCATGCTATCTCACCGACGAAGAGATCGGCCTGACCTGATGGACGGGATCGGCGCACGCCTCAAGTGTCTCGTTCTGCTCGCCTTGGCGACGTCAATCGGGCCCGGGGCGCTGAATGCCGAGGACGTGCGCGACATCCGCATGGGGTGGGAGATACCCACCGAAAACTACGCCGACCAGCCTTACGTGGTGAAGACCAACGACGGTGCCTGGCTCTGCATCCTTACCACGGGTGTCGGCCACGAAGGTGCCCAGGGTCAGCACGTCGTGACATTGCGCAGCACCGACCGGGGCCGCACCTGGTCCCAGCCGGTCGATGTAGAGCCAGCCGACGGGCCCGAAGCCTCCTACGCGGTCTTGCTGAAGGTCCCGGCCGGTCGCGTCTATGCGTTTTACAACCACAACACCGACAACGTGCGTCGCCTCAAGGCCGACGAATCAGCCTACAAGTCCGGCTACACCATCCGCGTCGACACGCAGGGCTACTACGTCTTGAAGTACAGTGACGACCACGGCCGGACATGGTCCCGGAAACGCTACCCCATTCCTGTCCGTGAGTTCGAAATCGACCGCCGGAATCCCTACGGCGGACAAATCCGATTCTTCTGGAACGTGGGCAAGCCCTTCACCTACAAGGGCGCTGCCTGTGTCCCGCTGCACAAGGTCGGCCGATTTGGCAAAGGTTTCCTCGCTCGCACGGAGGGGGCGCTTCTCAAGAGCGACAATCTGCTGACCACGGCCGATCCCGCAGACGCGACGTGGCAGACTCTGCCCGATGGTGACGTGGGCCTGCGCACGCCCCTTGGTGGTGGGCCGATTGCCGAAGAGCAGAACGTCTCCGTTCTCAGCGATGATTCGTTCTTCTGCGTTTACCGCTCTATCGATGGTCACCCCGTCTGCACCTATAGCCGCGACGCGGGGCACACCTGGAGCCCGCCGCAGTATATGCGTTACGCCGATGGCAGGCGGATCAAGCACCCCCGCGCCGCCAACTTCGCCTGGAAATGCCGCAATGGCAAGTACCTCTACTGGTACCATAACCACGGCGGCAAATCCTTTGCAGATCGCAACCCGGCCTGGCTGTGCGGGGGCATCGAAGTCGATTCACCGGAAGGCAGAATCCTCCAGTGGTCCCAGCCCGAGATTGTGCTCTACGATGACGATCCGGCCGTGCGCATGAGCTACCCTGATCTGATCGAAGATAAGGACGACTTCTTCCTCACGGAAACCCAGAAGACCATCGCCCGCGTCCACCCCGTCCATCGCGCGCTCCTGGAAGGCCTCTGGAATCAGTTCGAAAACACCACCGCTACCACCAGAGGGCTGATTCTGGATATCCCGAACGCCGGCGCATCGATAGCCAAACTTCCTGGAAGCCGCTGGAAGACCGGCTTGGCCTTCGACCTGTGGATCACGTTCGACACGCTCGCGCCGGATCAGATCCTGATCGACAATCGAGATGAGCGGGGCAGGGGGGTGCTACTCCAGACGGCATCCAACAGTACGGTCGAGATTGTGTTGAACGATGGGCAGACGGAGGACCGTCGGGCGTGTGACACGGGTATGCTGAAACCGGGGCGGCGGCATCACATCGTTGTCAATGTGGATGCAGGCCCCAGGATCATCACGTCCATCGTTGACGGCAGACTTTGTGACGGCGGCGCCACTCGGCAGTTCGGCTGGGGCCGATTCCACACGAAGCTGAATGACGCCAGTGGCGGCGAAACGCTCCACATCGCGCCGAGGTTTGCTCGAATCCACCGCCTCCGGATCTACAACCGCTATCTCCGCACCTCGGAGGCCATCGCGAACCACCGCGCAGGTGTGAACTCGCCCTGAGTCTTGACGCCCGCCGTCTGGCTGGGTATACGTGCGGGTGTCACGGACCTTACGTTTGAAAAGGATTCTGCCATGGGCTTTCCCGAAATCAGAATGCGACGACTTCGCACCAGCGCCGCCATGCGCGATATGGTGCGAGAGACGACACTCAGCGCCAACGACCTGGTCTATCCCCTCTTCACCCGGCCGGGCGACGGGCTCAAAGAACCGATCCCCTCGATGACGGACTGCTTCCATTTCTCGCCCGATCTGATCGCCGACGAAGCCGCCCAGGTGGCCGACTTGGGCATCCCGGCCGTCTTGCTCTTCGGCTTGCCGAGCCACAAGGATGAGCAGGGCTCCGAGGCCTGGTCGGAAAGCGGGGCGGTCCAATCGGCGATTCGCGCCATCAAGCAGCGCGTGCCGAAGCTCCTGGTCATCACCGACATCTGCCTCTGCGCCTACACCAGCACAGGCCATTGCGGCCTGATCCGCGACAACCGCCTCGACAACGACGCCACCTGCGAACTCCTGGCCAAGGTCGCTCTGTCCCATGCCCAGGCCGGCGCCGATATCGTCGCGCCGTCGGACATGATGGACGGCCGCATCGCCATCATGCGACAGGCCCTGGAGAAGAACAACTTCCACCACGTCGCGATCATGTCGTACGCCGCCAAATTCGCCTCGGCTTTCTACGGTCCCTTCCGCGACGCCGCCGAGTCCGCGCCCTCGGCCGCCCTCGTCGAAGCCGGCCTGGGCGACCGCAAGACCTATCAGATGGACCCCGCCAACGCCCGCGAAGCCGTGCGCGAGATCGCCCTGGACATCGAAGAGGGCGCCGACATCGTCATGGTCAAGCCCGCCCTGAGCTTTCTCGACATCATCCGCCGCGCCCGCGAGCGCTTCGACTGCCCCATCGCCGCCTACAACGTCAGTGGCGAATACATGATGCTCAATACCGCCGCCGACGCCGGGCTCCTCGATCGCGACGCCGCCATGACCGAAGTCCTCACCTCCATCAAACGCGCCGGCGCCGATATCATCATCACCTACCACGCCAAAGCCGCCGCGCCGCTGCTGCGCTGACGCTGCGTGACATGCGGAAGATTCTTCCCGATCGGCGGAGGAATCTTCTTCGCCTGATTCATCTCCATGTCTCTTCGCGTGGCTTTCCGTCGATTCTGGCGGGATTTCTCTCTGTGGCCCCGTTCTGGCATGAGATGTGCACCGTTTGCTCGGTACGGATCAATGGAAACGAAACACACGAGCGAAAGAGGAGCTAGGGCATGTCTATCGCAGCGGTGAATGCCTCATTGATGGCGGCCGTGAACCAGGTTTACCAGTCCGTCGCGAGCAGGAATGTCACGAAGGCGGAGAAGGCCGAGGATGATCGAGCGGCCAAGCAAGATACGGTCACGTTGTCGGACGAGGCCCAGCAGGCCCTGGAATTGCCCTCGCTCTTTGGCACCGAGCCGGGCGAGCCGATCACCATCACGAAAATGAAGGCCTTCGCCACCGAGCAACTCGATACCTTCGCCAGCAAGTTCCGCGCCCTGATGCACGCCAATGACATCGACACATCGCAACCGATCGAGCTGGGCCACGAGCCGGGCACCGGACGCCTGATCGTCACCAACGACCATCCCGAAGCCGAGAAGATCGAGGCCCTGCTCGAAGACCGCCCCGATCTTCGCAATATGTACACAGGCGCGACGTCCGCCCTGTCCCTGACCAAGCATGTCGAAGAGCACGTCAAATTCGCCGCCGCTTACGCGCAGAACCCCCAGGCCGCCGTCGCCCAACACGCCTACCTGTTCAACACCCGCTGGGACACCTCCGTCGTCTTCTCCGAAGACAGCTACGACGTCCAGTACGACCGCGTCCCGCGACAGTAGCCGCCCCCCCCCCCGGCCCTGGGCGCTGCAATCCGTCTTTTCCCTTGCTCTTTCCACCTCCGGCGCGCATAATGGACGTCAGTTAGGGGAGTCGAACATCCTTGATTTGCATCCACCCGGTCACCGGGTCATCACCACGCGCGCGGTCGGTGGGAGTGCGTGCCATGAACGACAGACGCCAGGCATATCGGAGCGAGGGCAGACGAGCGGCCGACGCCGGTTTCACCCTGATCGAACTACTGGTGGTGATTTCCGTTGTTGTGCTGCTGATGGCCCTGCTGTTGCCGGCCCTTTCTCGAGCCCGCAAGCAGGCCCGGGCCGTGGCCTGCCAGTCCAACCTGAAGCAATGGGGCCTGCACTTCGCCACCCTGGCCGGCGAGAACGACGGACGCCCCCTGGAGTGGGAGACGGACTTCCCGTTCTTTGAATCTAATACCAGGCAGACCGGATCCTGGCTCTACTGGGGCTCCATGCGGGCGCCTGATCCGCTGGCGTACACCGTCACCGCGAAGATGCGGCTCTGTCCGACCGCCAGCAAGTTGTCGAGTGACGTGTTCCGCATGGAGGATTACAAGGCGCCGGACTTACCGCCATACATTGGTGGAACCTTCCTGGCCTGGGGCCAATTCCTTGCCAGAGAACCCGGGCTCGCTCATCTGTGGGGCCACGAGAACTACAGCAGCTATGGCCTGAACACGTGGTACTGGGACGCGGATACAACGGTTGACAGATTCACGCTTGACACATTGTGGCGCACGGTCGACGTGCGCGGCGCCGGCAACATCCCCTTCATGCTCGATAGTACCTACCAGCTTTGTGGCCCCGGCCTCGCTAATCAGACTCCGCCTCCCCAGGACTCGGTGCCCGTCGATAAAGGGTACGCCATCCATTCATGCATCAATCGCCACAACGGCGCCGTCAACGCCCTGTTCATGGATTGGTCGGTGCGCCGAGTCGACCTAAAAGAACTCTGGACGCTCAAGTGGGCCAAGTGGTTTAACACCTCCGGGCCCTGGACCCAGGCCGGCGGCGTGCAACCAGGCGACTGGCCCGAGTGGCTGCGCAAATTCAAGGACTACTGAAAGACCTCGCAGAGGAAGAAGGCAGCCTCACGAACCGGCGCCGGCGCACTGGGCCGGGCCGGTCCATTTCCCTTGGTTTGCCCCTCCGCTTCGGCTACAATGATGTCACCAGAGGCGGAATTGGGTCCCCGGGACGCGGCAGCGTGGAGGTTGCCGGCGAATGTCCCACTGCGAGGGTGTACGCTTGAGACGAGTTGATCACGGCTGGGAACGATGACGTATGACGTGGCGATTGTAGGTGCGGGACCGGCCGGAGCGACATTGGCGAGACTGATCGGACAGCGCTGTCGGGTCCTGCTTGTCGACAAACGACAGCGCGACAGCCGTTCAGGCGATTTCACAGCGGCCAAGTGCTGTGGCGGACTCCTCGCCCCCGATGCCCAGAGAATGCTCTCGACCCTCGGGTTGGGACTGCCCAGGGATGTCCTGGAAGAGCCCCAGCTATTCGTCGTCAAGGCTATGGACCTCCGCCAGGGCACCGAACGCTACTACCAGCGTCACTACATCAACATGGACCGCCGCAAATTCGATAGCTGGCTGCTGTCCCTGGTCCCGCCCGGCGTCGAGGTCAGGACGAACTGCCGCTTCCTCTCCTGCGAGCGAGCCGACAACGGCCTCACACTAAAGTTCACGCACGATGGCGCACCCTGCACGGAGCGAGCCGGAATCCTGGTCGGCGCCGACGGCGCCAACTCGCGCGTCCGCCGTCAACTGCTGCCCACATCCCCTCTCCCCACTCGCTATATCGCCATCCAGGAACAGGTTGAACGCGACCACTGCCTTCCCCATTTCACGTCGCTATTCGACCGCGAAATCACCGACTACTATGCCTGGACGATTCCGAAAGGAAACCATCGACTCATCGGTGCCGCCCTTCGCCCGGGACCGACCGCCGCGGCCAAGTTCGAGCGGCTCAAGGACAAGCTCAGGCATTGTGGTTTCAAATTCGGACGGACCCTGAATCGCGAAGGCGCCTTCATCGTGCGTCCCACGAGGCGCGCCCATCTGTGCACAGGGCTCAATGAGATTGCCCTCGTCGGCGAAGCGGCCGGCTGGATCAGTCCCAGCTCGGCAGAAGGATTCAGCTACGCCTTCCGCAGCGCCCTGCTGCTCGACGAGGCTCTGCGCGCCGCCCCCCAGGATTTCCAGAGACACTACCACCGAAAGGCCGCCGCCCTGCGCCGCAACATCCTGTTGAAGAGTTGGAAGTCGCGCGTCGTCTTCAATCCCACACTGCGCAAGGCCATCATGAAATCCGGTATCCAAAGCGTGAAGGTCATTGAGCTGTGAAGGCCGAATCGCACAAGTCGGATCGCCCCTTGCCCTTTCTGTCGACTCTTAAGATAATACCCGCGTGATCGAAGAGAAGATGCCCATAGAGCCAGACCCGATTCAAACGGAATTCGCCCCGGCCGCACGCGCTGCGCCCGAAGAGATCGAACGTCAGTCCCAACATTTCCTCGGCCGGGGCCTGTTGTCCGTTCTGCCGGCCGCCATGCCCTGCGCTCTGGTCATACTCAACGCCCAGAGACAGATCGTCTTCGCCAACACCCGCTTCCTCGACCTGGCCCACACCGCCGAGGCATCGGGTCAAATCCAGGGCCGCCGTCCCGGAGAGGCCCTGGGTTGCGTCCATGCCTTCGAGACCTCCGGCGGCTGCGGGACCACCGAGTTTTGCAGCACCTGCGGTGCCGTCGCCGCCATCCTGGCCAGCCAGACCGGCCAGGCCGACGTCCAGGAATGCCGCATCACCCGCCGCAATGGCGACGCCCTGGAACTGCGCGTCTGGGCCACCCCCGTCACCGTCGAGGGCGAAGCCTTCACCATCTTCGCCGTCCTCGACATCAGCGACGAGAAACGCCGTCGCGTGCTCGAACGCATCTTCCTGCACGACATCCACAACGTCGCCTGCGGGATCAAGTGGTGTATCGAGGCCCTTCGCAAAGCCGACCCCGAGACGCGTGACGATTGCCTCGACGACATTCACCGCCTCTGCCGCGAGTTGAACGACGAAATCGAAGCCCAGCGCGTCCTCCTCAAAGCCGAAGCCGGCGAACTCGTCTCAACCACAGGGCAGCTCGGCACACGGGCACTGCTCCAGGACGCCGTCGACCTCTACAGCAACCATCCCGTCTCCCAGGATCGCCAACTGGTCATCGACGACAACGCCCACGACCTCGTCATGGCCACCGACCGTGTTCTCCTCCTGCGCGTCCTCTGCAACCTGATCAAGAACGCCCTCGAGGCCTCCGAGGCCGGGCAAACGGTCACCGTCGGCTGTGCCGCCCAAGATGGCCGCGTCGAATTCTGGGTCCACAACGCCGGCTTCATGCCCCGCGACGTCCAGTTGCAGCTCTTCCAACGATCCTTCTCCACCAAAGGCGCCGGCCGAGGACTCGGCACCTACAGCATCAAGCTCCTCACCGAACGCTATCTAGAAGGCCACGTCGCCTTCACCACCGACCCCGAAAAAGGCACCACCTTCCGCGCCCACTATCCCCAAACCTTGGAGACCTGACCGTTTCGCTCTTGGCGAGGATCAAAGGATGGCATTTCGTATACGCAGAGACTACGGCGACGAAGCTGCCTGGCAACAGGGCGAGCAGGCCTATTACCGCCACCTGGAGCAGTTCTCCAAGTCATCGAATCATGACCTCTGGAAGTTCTTCTATTGGGACTTCTTCCACGATGGAGAGATACTGTCTCTCGACGTCGGCGCGCATCTCAAGACGGTCGCGATGCGTCTGACCTGCCCCAACATCGAACGTCTTCATCCGGATGGTCCGGACGAATACCTCAGTATCGGTTTCACCTGTACATTCGACAACGTCACGTACTTCCATATTGAGGAGGATCCCCCGACACCGCACGACGTTCCCGATTCGGATATTGTCCTCCTCGCCGCCGAGATCAACACCTCGCCGCGGCTCGAGACGTGTCCCAGTGACGACGAGACAGATCGACTCTCCTCGATACTCGTCGAGCTGTTGGCCTACGACAGCCGCATCTGGATGGAGGTTGGCTTCTCCCGTCTCTACGTGGAACCGGACGAGCCGGCCGCGTTCGCCCTCATGGAAGCCAGCCCCGACTTCCACGTCCCAACGTGGTCTCCCGAGAAGCCGTGAACGTTAATGGGGCGCTGCCGCCGCGGTCCATGACGCCAGTGACGGGGCCCGCCTCCACCGGCGACCTACCTGCCGAGCGGACCGGAAAAAGGGGTTGACGGGGCCAACGCTTTGGTGGATGTTGGCTGCACGGCTGACCAACACTCGGAATTGCTGATGAAAGGACAACCTATGAAGACCCTGCTTCGTGCCGTGTGCGTCCTGTCCCTGGCCGCGATGACCGCGCCGCTTCTCGCTCAGGACTATCCGCGAATCTCCGAAGGCCAGCGCATCGCCATGCTCCAGCCGCCCAAGTCGCGCCCCATCCGCATGGTCTTCGACACCGACACCTACAACGAGATCGACGATCAATTCGCCCTCGTCTACGCCCTGATCTCGCCCGAACTCAACGTGCAGGCCGTCTACGCCGCGCCCTTCAAGAACAGCCGCTCCACCGGACCGGGCGATGGCATGGAAAAGAGCTACGAAGAAATCCTCCGCGTCCTGGCCAAGCTCGACCGCTCGCCCGACGGATTCGCCTTTCGAGGCAGCACCCACTACCTGACCGACATAAAGCGACCCGAGCGCAACCCCGCCGCCCTCGACCTCATCGAGCGCGCCAAAAAGAGCAGCCCCCAGGACCCGCTCTACGTCGCCGCCGTCGGCGCCATCACCAACGTCAGCAACGCCATCCTCATCGACCCGTCCATCATCCGCAACATCGTCGTCGTCTGGCTGGGCGGCAACGGCCACAACTGGCCCCATCAGAGAGAGTTCAACTTTCACCAAGATCTGAATGCCTCCCGCGTCATCTTCGACAGTGGCGTCCCCTTCGTCCAATTGCCCTGTACGCCCGTCGTCACCCACTTCACCACCACCGTGCCCGAGATGGAGCGCTACGTCGCCGGCCGTGGCCCCATCGGCGACTACCTCCTGGAGATCTTCAAGGACTATCGCAAGGACCATTTCGCCTGGTCCAAGGTCCTCTGGGACATGACCGCCATCGCTTGGCTCATCAACGACAGGTGGCTGCCCTCCGATCTCGTCCACAGCCCCATCGTCACCGACAACTACACGTTCAGCGTCGATCGATCCCGGCACCTCATTCGTATGGTCAACTTCGTCCACCGCGATCCGATCTTCCGCGACTTCTTCACGAAACTCGAAAAACGCGCCAAGCCCTAGCTCGCTCGCCCACAGATGCGCCACGCCAAATACGCAAAGCGATTCGTTGTCATAGCCGGCTTCGTCGCCACGGCTATCCTCGTCGCATTCTCCCTGCCCTCCTGTTCCCCCACGCCGGGCGATACGTATGGCGAGATCACCCGCCCCCCGCGCATCAGTCCGGACTACGCCGGCGCGGTGATCCCCCCCAACATCGCGCCGCCCAATTTCCGCGTGCTCGAACCGGGCAAGGCCTACTTCGTGAAGATCCACGCCCCCCAGGGCAAAGCCCTTCACATCACCGCCAAGACCGGCGCCATCCACATTCCCCAAAGCACGTGGCGCGCCTTGCTCGGCGCCAACAAAGGACAGCAGGTCTCCCTTGATATCTTCGTGCAGCACGCCGACAAGGGCTGGCAGAAGTTCCAGTCCGTAACGAACACCATCGCCCACGAGGACATCGACGACACACTGGTCTTCCGCCTCATGAAGCCCATCTACAACTGGTGGAAGGACATCGGCATCTATCAGCGTCATCTCGCCGGCTACCGCCGGTCCCTCGTCCTGCACGGCCGCTCCTTCGGCAGCGGATGCCTGAACTGCCACAGCTTCGTCAACAACCAGCCCGACACGCTCACCATCGGCCTGCGCAGCGCCGAATATGGAAGCGCCACCCTCCTCGCCCGGCGCAACACCGTCGACAAGATCGGTGCCAGGTGGGGATACACCGCCTGGCACCCCAGCGGCAAGCTGGCCGTCTACTCCATCAACAAGGTCGCTCAGTTCTTCCATCGCGGCGGATCGGAGACCCGCGACGTCGTCGATCTCGATTCCGCCCTCGCCTGCTACATGGTCCGCAGCGAGCAGGTCGTCTGCCCACCGGGTCTGGCCGAGAAGGACCGCCTCGAAACCTATCCCGCCTGGTCCCCGGACGGCAAGCACCTGTATTTCTGTAGCGGCCCCCTCCTCTGGACCGACCGCGACACTGTCCCCCCGAAGGACTACGAGAAGCTCAAATACGACCTGCGGCGCATTCCGTACGATCTCGATACCGACACGTGGGGGCAGGTCGAGACCGTACTGTCCGCCGACGAAACAGGCCTGAGTATCCTGCTGCCCCGCATCTCCCCGGATGGCCGGTTCCTCCTCTTCTGCATGTGCCAGTACGGCTGCTTCCCCATCTACCAACGTAGCAGCGACCTCTATCTCATGGACCTCGCCACCAACGCCTACCGCAAGCTCGACATCAACAGCGACTGCTCGGAATCCTGGCACAGTTGGTCCAGCAACAGTCGCTGGATCGCCTTCAGTAGCAAGCGCCAGGGAGGCCTGTTCACCCGCACCTTCCTCAGCTACGTCGACGAGACAGGCAAGGTCCACAAGCCGATCGTCGTGCCCCAGGAAAATCCCGACTACTACAGCACCCTCCTGGAAACATACAGTGTCCCGGAACTGGTCGCAGGACAAATAGACACCAGCAAGATCCGCTTGGCACGCGGGGCCCGCTCGGCGCCGTCGATTGCCGTCGATGTCCCCATCACGGGCGCGACCCCCAAGGCTCGCCCCCTGGAACCGTGGCAGGAGCGCGAATAGACATGAAGCGGCCTGAGAAGACACAAGCCAAGAGCCCGCCAGACGTGCCGCGCACGCCGCGATGGGCCTCGCCGCGTCTCCTGCTCTTCGTGCCCGTCTTCTTCTACCTCTGGCTCTGGGTCAGGCCCGAACGGCTCTACCACGCCTTCGGCACCGTTCTGCCCGGCGCTGGTGTCTTCTCCGCAAGCGCATCGTTTCTCAAACACACCCTCGCCACCCCGGCCGGACTTGTCATCTATCTGTCGGGCCTGTTGTCTCAAGGATACTACCACTCCTGGCTGGGCGCGCTGATCGTTCTGCTGTGCGCCATGATGCTCACCGAACTGTGCAGAAGGCACCTCATCCACGCCGGCCTCCCACATCCGGCCTTCCTCACCTGCCTCCCGGCGATACTGTTCTTGATCATGATCGGGCGCTACACCCATCCCCTGCTCGCCTGCCTGACCGTCTCGGCCGGACTGCTCTTCTCGCTGGTCTTCGAGAGGCTAACCGTTCGCACCACCTGGGCCCGATTGCTGGTCTACGTCCTCATGGCAGTGATCGGCTACGCCGTCATGGGCGCCGGAGGCCTGGCCGTCTTCACACTGATGACCGCGGTCTATTCCGTCTTCATCCGCCGGCAGTGGTCGCTGACCATCCTCGTCCTTCTGCTCGGCATCGCCTGCGTCGCATCTCTGGCCGAGGTGGTCTATCTTCTGCCTCGCCGGAAGGCCTTCCTGATCGCCACGCCACTGACGCCGGAAATGAACGTGGGCATGAAGACGCTCTCGCAGACGTTGCTCTTCATTCTGTATGCGTTTGTACCCGCCGCCGTGACGCTCTTGCTCGTCGGTCGGATGGTCTGGAACCGAAAGGGAGCCGGCCGTGCGCCCAAGGCCAAGGGCAAGAAGCACTCGCCTGTTCCCAAGCCCCGCAGCGCGTCGCTGTCCTTTGGCAAGCGGGCCGTCGTCACGATGCTGCCGCTCGTCCTGCTGGCAGCCGGCCTGATCGCCACTTATGACAGATCGATCCGCGACTTCGTTCGCATCAACGCCTGCACCCGCCGGAGGCAGTGGTCGCAACTGCTGGATGTGGCGCGTCGCCTGCCCAAGGGCAAGAGCCACATCGCCTGCAACCACGACATCAACCGGGCCCTCTATCACACCGGCCGCCTGCCCTACGAGATGTTCTCTTTCCCTCAAAACCCCCACGCCTTGCTCCTGACCCATCAGGCCCAGGTCTCGTCCCTGACGGAACTCCAGTTGTGCGAGCTGTTCACCGAGTTGGGCAACGTCAACACCGCCGAGAAGATGGCCTCCGAGCTGGTGGCCGAGCAGGGCAACGTGGGCATCGCGCTGGAGAACCTCGCGCTGATCAGCATCGTCAAGGGCCAGCCCGAGACCGCGCGCGTCTATCTGAACGTCTTGAAGCAGGATCTTGTCTATCGTTACCGCGCCGATACTCTGTTGGCCGGTCTCGATGGCCGGTTCGCCCCCGACGTCGCGGCCCGTATCGACCGCATTCGTTCCTGCATGCCCACAGACCTCTACGGCATCACCTACGGCGGGTCGGTGGAAGACATTCTCACCGGGCTGCTCGAACAGAACCCTCGCAACAAGATGGCCTTCGAATACCTGATGGCCTGCTACCTCCTGACCCGCCAGCTCGACAAGGTCATCGCCAACCTGGATCGCCTGGACGACTTCGGATACGACGGCGTCCCGACCTACTACGAAGAGGCCATGCTCATCTATCGCACCATGCGGCGTCAGCCGATCGACCCGGCCCAACTGGGCATCAGCCCGGTGACGTACCAGCGGTACAAGTCGTTCGTGGAAGTCAGTCGGTCGATGCAGGCCTCCAATCAACAGGTCGTGATGAGTCGTCTGATCCGCGAGTTTGGCAGTAGCTACTTCTTCTATTACGGCTTTGGACGTGTCGGCGTTGCCCGGGAGACAGCGTCACCCGACGGGCGAGCAGACCTCGCGCCGCGGCCGGCTTGGACGTCCTCCAAACCCCTCGTTCTGGACCATGACGCCATTTACTCGCTTGCGCTGAGCCAGCGGCTAGGCCGCGTTCCAATGGCTCACAAGCGGTCTGCCCGCCCTCCAGCGGCGCCACACAGCGGCTCCCGTCCCTCGCACTAGAGACGGTTCGTCGCCAGGTGTCTCGGCCGACGGACGAGCGAGCCTGCGACGGGCTTTCTCGACGGTATTTGCTAAATGTTTTCATACGGATGGCCGAAATAAGCCTCCGATGCAGTGAGCGGCTCATGGGGGGCTGTTCCCTAGGCCTGGCCTTGTGCTGGGACGCACCTTCTGCCTCGAATTGAACGGGCACCTTTAGCTTTGAATTGGGGGAACTGTCATGGCTAAGCGAGCGACCATCAGCAGGAGGCTCACGATTGGTTTCGCTTGTGTGTTGGCCGTGCTGGTTCTCTGTGGAATCCTGGCGTTCTTCGGGATTCGACGGATTGTCCTGAATGCCGAGGAGGTCATCTACGGCAATTCCCCGGATGCCATCATGGCGCAGAAGGAAGTCGACCACCTCAACGGGGTCAACACGGTCAGCGCTCTGCTCAGCGACGATGCCGCGACCGAACTTCATGTGCAAACCGACGATCACGCGTGTGGATTCGGACAATGGCTCTACGGCCAGGCCCGGGCCGAGGCCGAGTCGTGATCTTCCGGTCGGGACGGCGTCATTCCCGAGAAGAGAGAATGTGGCAGATACACAGTCAAATGGACAACGGAAAGGGTATGGTTGATGGACATCAGCATTACACACGGTGACGAGCGTATACGCGTTCAGGTTGCTGGAGACGTTGATGAGAATGGGGCAGCCGAGATGAAGCGGCAGTTCGAGCAGTTGAACCTCGTGGGCATCAAGGAGGCGGTGTTCAATCTTCGCGATGTGGAGTACATCGGCAGTGCGGGGCTCGGAAAGCTGTTGCTGTTCTATAAGAAGCTCAGCACGAACAACGCGGTCATGCGCATCGAGAATCCCTCGGAGATGATTCGAGACATCCTGTACGAGCTGAAGCTGGATTCGCTTTTTGCCATAGCCTGATAACCGGATCGTAGCCGGTGCTGCCATGGCCCGCGCCGTCGCGGAGGCCTGGCTATGGGGGAATATGGCGTCCGGCTGCGCGTGTCGGGGGCCGGGTGTCCGCCGGCGGGAGACGTGCTGATGATGGATTCTCAACGCTATGCCATTGCGTCGGTCGCGCTGATTATCATGGCTGTGTCGGCGGTCTTCTTTGTCCAGGCCGCGTGGCTCGGCAGACGGCAGTTGGACAGCGCGATTCGTCTGGAGATGGTGGAAGCCCAATCGACCATCGAGAGCAATCTGTCCGCGGCCAAGGCTGTGTTGGGCGCCGAACTGAGCCATCTGGCGTCTCATCACGACGATCTCCTGGTGTCCTTTCGCCGCCGGCACCGACAAGCGCTGTACGACACGGCATTGCCACTGTTTGAGTCGATGAAGGCGAAGCATCCCGGCCTGACCCACATGCACTTCCACCTGCCCGACGGGCGGTCCTTTCTGCGGATGCACAAGCCCGAGGCGTTTGGCGATGATCTGACGGGTATGCGTCCGATGATCGCCCAGATCCACAAGGACCATCGTGGCCGGGACGGCTACGAACTTGGCACGTGCGGCCTGTTCTATCGCGTGGTCGCGCCGGTGATGCACGAGGGCCGCTACGTTGGGGCGCTGGAGTTTGGGATCAAGCCTGATACGCTTATGAGCGACACCGGGCAGATTCTGCAGGTTGAGATGGCCCTGTACACGGTTGGGGACGGTACGCCGAAGTCCGGGCCGTTCGGTCGGGCGTGGCGAGAAGATCGCCAGTCGGCGGTCTGGATGAGCGATCCGGATTCGGTTCTCGCCACGTTGCCCACGGAGACGGTCGAACGATCGACTCCGGACCAGATCCGGACGCCGGAAGGTCGGTTCTGCGTCTATCGCGCCGGTGCGATCGAGAACCACCGGGGGGACAGCGTGGGGTATCTGCTGGTCGCCAAGAACATCGATGCGCTGGGCGCTGAATACCGTCACTTCCTCTTGGCTTCCCTGCTGGCCACGGGAGGCCTGATCGTGGCGGCCAGCGTGGCCGTGCGTTTCAGTTTGGGGCGCACGATCAGGACGATTGTCGATCGGAACACGGCCTTGGAATGCGAGGTGCAGCAGCGGAGTGAGGCGCTGCAGGGTGAGAGAGGGCGCAACGACGCGGCGACGGCCGAGCTGTCTCAAATATGCGAGACGGTGGTCAGCGGCCTTCGGGTGATCGACAAGGACTTCCGGATCACTCGCGCCAATGCGATGTTTCGAGCCATGGCCGGGACGGACGAAGCCGAGATCGTGGGGCGGCTCTGCTACGAGCTTTTCCCCGGGCCTTTCTGTCATACGGAACACTGCACGCTGCGTCGGATTCTCGATGGGGAAGAGCGTATTGAGTTGGAGGTGGAGAAGGCTCGCTGCAACGGGGCGACGCTGACGTGTTTCCTGACGGCCAGTGCCTGGCGAGGACCGGACGGTGAGCTGCTCGGCGTGATCGAGGACTACCGGGATATGGCGACCATTCGCAAGCTGCTGGAACAGCAGACGATGAACATCAATCTGGCCCAGCGCATCCTGGATTTGATCAACTCGCCGTGTCTGCGCCACGTGGATTTGAACGATTCGACGGCTCTGTTTGCCAAGGCGCTGTACTCGACGTGCAATGCTGCCGGTGGCGATCACTACTTCGTGCGTCATCTCCGGCCGAACCGGAGTTATCCGTCGGGTCGAACGGTCCTCAGTCTCAAGGATCAATCCGGCCATGAAGTGAACTGTGTCCTCAAGAGCGTCGTCACGGACCTGATCCACAATGCCATTATTCACTCGTCGAAGTGTCCCAACCTTGAGTCCGAGATCTCTCATTTGAACGAGCGCCTGTTGGCTTCGTCTCTGTTTGCCCCGGACGAGTTCGTTACGGCGATCACCGTGGAGATCGATCATGCAACGGGCGTGTTGAAGTACGTCTCCTGTGGGCATCCTGCGTTTCTGCTGATTCGAGAGGATGGCATTGCGACGTTCCCGGAGGAGGCGGGTCTGGGTCGGCATGTGCCTCTGGCGATTGGGGCGAACGTCGCGTTTACAGCCGGGCAGCTTCAGTTGGAGCCGGGCGACCGGCTGGTCTTTTTCACCGATGGTCTGACGGAAATGACCGTATCGCACCTGCGCAAGCGAATCACCTTCGAGGGATTGAAGCAAATTATCAGTGACATCCTGACCGAGGCGCCCGACATGCCGGTGTCTCTGATCATCCAGAGGATGCTCGATGTCGTGTCGCAGATGAGCCAGGAGAAGGTCGTTCCCTACTCGGTCAACACGTCCGGCGATGATGTGACCGTCCTGGGGCTCGAAGTGGAAGGGCGGGAGCCAGCGGTCGAGAAGTTGCTGCATATCCGCGATGCCGACGAGCTTTGCGAGCAGATCGTGGAGCTGACCGATGCGATTCGCGCGGACGCCGCGGAGGAAGGGTTCGACCTGGGCCGATATGAGTTGCGTGCCGTGCTGGATGAGTCGATCAGCAACGCCTGGAAGCACGGCAACGGCGGCGATCCGGCCAAATCGGTTACGGTGCGCTGGCGTTATGGCAACGACATGCACATCGAGGTGATCGACGAAGGTCCTGGATTCGACTATCGCCGCGTCGATGATCCTCGGGAGGGCGATGGCCTGCTTGGTGAGTCCGGTCGGGGGCTTTTCATCATGCGTCTGTACACGGATCACGTGTGCTGGAAGGACGAGGGCCGGCGGATCGTGCTGACGTTTCACCGTCAGATTGGCCCGGATCGCCGGAAGAAGCGCCGGGTTCAGAAGGCGGCGTGCCTGGATATCTGGCGGCTGGACGGCGAGACGCCGGGGGGTGGCCGGGGCTGATCGGCCGGGCGGTGTTGGGGGAAATTGGGTTTGTTTTTTCCGGGCACCCTCGTTTTTGGGCCACAAACGCGGGGAATTGGCTTTGTTTGGCGCACCGGGGTACAGCGGCGATACCCCTTTGTGGCGGTGGTGTTTTCGGGGGATGGCGGGTCTGCGGTGCCTAGCCATGACGCGAGATCCTTTCTGAGCGGATACTGACGGTTTCAGTGCGTCGCTTTATTTGTTAGATGACAAAAGTACGCATTCTGTTCCGGACATTGGGGGGAATTTCGGGAAGCCGGGGGCGGCCATTGACGGTGGTGGCGTCGTTCTGTAGTCTCCTGAAGCGGTGGGTACGGGAAACGACGATCCGCGAAGGACGGGAGTCCGATCAGCCGGGAGGCCTGATGGGATTGTAAATCGTTCCGGCGAGGATTGTTATGCAGATTGAGGCCCGATCGTGCGACAGCGAGGTCAGGAACGATGGATGTGGCGGCTGGTTTGACGAGGTCGGGGAGGCCGGAACGATGTGGCTGGTGAAGCGTAGGGTCGTTGTTATCGTCTGCGTGGTGGCGGTGGTTTTGATCTGTGCGGGGATCATGGCGTTGCGGTTGCGCCGCCGTGCAGCGCTGTACGATGTGACTGTCCTGGTGACGCCGGGCGGGGAGGCGATCCTTCCTTCTTCGATCAACGACCACGGACAGATTGTGGGATTTGTTCCGAGGCCCGGTGACCAATATGGAATCGTTCTCTGGGATCGGGAGGAGGGCGACGAGGAGCTTACCTGTTTCGATGGCTGGCACCCAGTCAATCCGTTCAAGATCAACGACGCCGGGCAGATCGCGGGCGGGATAAAGGACCCCAACGGCATGTACCGGGCGTTTCTGTGGGATCGCACGAACGGTCTGCGGATGCTCGAGACGCTGTGTGGACTGATGAGCGAGGTGCAGGCGATCAACGATCAGGGTGCCATGGCGGGGTACTCTCAGACGTCAAATCGCAAGAGGCACGCTGTTCTGTGGACGCAGGAGGGCGGCCTCATCGACCTCGGGACACTGGGCGGCTCTGAGAGCCATGTAGGGGGCATCAACAATCGCGGCGAGGTGGTAGGCTTTTCTCAGGTTGCTTCGGGTCAGTGGCATGCTTTCTTCTGGGATCCGAACGGCGGCATGAAGGATATTGGGGCTACCAGTCTGGAGTGGCCCGCGGGTGATCATATTCGCATTAACAACCATGGGCTGGTGGTGGGACGATTCGGCTCGGCGACGGATGAGATGCTGATCTCCACGTGGAGTGCGACGAAGGGAATCGGGGCCGTGCCGTCGCTGGAAGGGCTCGACGCGTTCCCCTATGGTCTGAACGATGTCGGGCAATTGCTTGTGCACGTTCGGTCTCAATCACTCATGGGGCTTGTTACGCGGATTGAGGCTTATCTCTGGACGCCCGGGCGGGGTTTCGTTTCTCTGGAAGAGCGTACAGGGACCGTGCGTGGCGGCATCCTTTATCTGCGTGACATCAATGATGAGGGGCGAATCGTTGGCTTGTGGCTCCGGGGCCGTGGGAAGAATCGTGGTGTGCTTATGACTCCGGTCGTTGAGGAAGCGGACGGAGGAACCGAAGGGACGCGATAGGGCGGATTGGCCAGAACAGGGAGGTTTGTTATGGGCGCGGTCAATGGGACGATGATGCAGTACTTCCACTGGTATGCTGCCAGTGATGGGAGTCTGTGGCGGCAGGTGGCGAGCGAGGCGGGGGAGCTGGCGGGGGCGGGGATTACGGCGCTGTGGCTGCCGCCGGCGACGAAGGGGTGCGGGGGGATTCACGACGTCGGGTATGGGTTGTACGATCTTTATGATCTGGGCGAGTTCGACCAGAAGGGGACGGTGCGCACGAAGTACGGAACGCGGCAGGAATACCTGGGGGCGATCGCGGCGGCTCACGACGCGGGGATGCATGTGTATGGGGACATGGTGTTCAACCATCGGGGCGGGGCGGATGGGACGGAGTGGGTGCGGGCGATTCGGGTGCACGAACACGACCGGCGGTTCACGACGGGGGAGGCGTGCTGGATTCAGGCGTGGACGGACTTTCATTTTCCGGGGCGGGGGGGCGCGTATTCTGATTTCGTGTGGCGTTACTATCACTTCGACGGGGTGGACTGGGCGGAGAATCTTCAGGAGAAGGCCATCTTCAAGTTCTTGGGGTTGGGGAAGGATTGGGACCAGATGGTCGACGACGAGAAGGGCAACTACGATTACCTGATGTTCGCGGATCTGGATATGAACCACCCCGAGGTGCGGACGGAGCTGGGGCGGTGGGGCCAGTGGTACTTGGAGACGACGGGCGTGGACGGCTTTCGGTTGGATGCGGTCAAGCATATACAGTTTAGCTTCTTCCGGGGCTGGCTGGACCGGATGCGGGGCGAAGCGGGGCGGGATCTTTTCGCGGTTGGGGAGTACTGGGACCCGGGCGACGTGGAGGCACTACACAATTACATCGCTCACACGCACGGGAAGATGTCGCTGTTCGATGCGCCGCTGCACCGGAACTTCTATCATGCTTCGCGGAGCGGTGGGTCGTACGACATGGGGCGAATTCTACAGGGGACGCTGATGGAGCAGCAGCCGGCGCTGGCGGTGACGCTGGTGGAGAATCATGACACGCAGCCGTTGCAGGCGCTGGAGTCTCCGGTGGACTGGTGGTTCAAGCCGCTGGCGTATGCCATCATCCTGTTGCGTGCGGAGGGCTATCCGTCCGTGTTCTATCCGGACTACTATGGGGCTTCGTATCGCGATAAGGGCGGGGATGGGAACTTCTACGACATCAATTTGGCTCCCGTGGCCAAGTTGCCCGAGTTGCTGGCGGCGCGGCGGGACTATGCTTATGGCGAGCAGCACGACTGGTTCGACCATCGGCACGTGATTGGTTGGACGCGTGAGGGGTTGGCGGAGAAGCGCGGGTCGGGTTTGGCCGTGCTTTTGAGTGATGGGCCGGGCGGGTCGAAATGGATGTACGTGGGCGTTCAACATGCGGGCAAGCGGTTCGGCGATTATCTCGGGCATCGGGGCGAGACGGTCAGGATCAACGAACATGGTTGGGCGGAGTTCCATGTCAACGGCGGGTCTGTATCCGTGTGGGTTCCTTCAAGGCGGACGAGCTGAGACGATCACTGGCGGCGGCGGAGGGTCCTCGTCGACGCGCGTCTCGGGCGTGGGGATTGTTTTGTCCAGCCGGACCGGAGAGATGACAGATGGACCGGATTCTGGTAGGATGCCCACGTCGTGATGTGTTGGGGAGTACGGCTCTGAGGGCGGCCGTTGCGGGGGGCACCTTTGATTCGTTCGACCTTCTTGGAGATGTGTCTGAATGGCGGCTGAGGAGCATAGCGCCGGGACAGGGGCCGATCCGCGTCCGGATGAGGCGCTGCGGGAGGAGAATGCGCGCCTGCGTTTGCGGATTGCGGAGCTGGAGGGGCTGAGGGCGGGGTGCGCGCTGCATCGGGGTATTGAGGAACGCGCGTGTGCGATGGGGCGCGGGGAGGCGTACGAGTGCCCCCTGCAGGAGATGGCCGACAACATCCGTGAAGTTTTCTGGGTGTTTGACTGGCAGGCTCAGAAGGTGCTCTACACGAGTGCGGCTTACGAGGCTGTTTGGGGCCGTTCGGTCCAGGCTCTCTACGATCGTTACGAGGAGTGGGGCGATAGCGTGCATCCCGACGATCGGGCGTATGCCGAAGCGTCGTTCGTTGCGGCGGTAGAGACGGAGGGGGGCAAACCTCGGGAGTATCGCATCGTGCGGCCGGACGGGTTGGTGCGCTGGGTATCGGATCGGGCGTATCCGGTTCGTGATGAGGCGGGGCAGGTGCTTCATGTGGTGGGGGTGGCGGAAGACATCACGACGCAGAGGGAGGCGGAGGAGGCGCTGCGGGAATCGGAAGAGAAGTTCCGGACCGTCGCGGAGCAGTCGCCGAACATGATCTTCATCAGCCAGGGCGGGCACGTTGTCTATGTGAATCGTACATGCGAAGAGCGTATGGGGTATACGCGGGAGGAATTGTGCGCCGCGGATTTCGACCTCCTGACGTTGGTCGTCCCGGAGGATCGGGATCGGGTGGCGTCGAACTTCGAGTTGCACATGAAGGGTGAGGATGTGCCGGAGGTGGAGCACGCGATCGTGACCAAGGATGGTACGCGGATTGAGGCGATTCTGGCGACCAGACTGATTCGCTACGAGGGCGCGCCGGCTATCCTGGGTACGGTTTCGGATATCACGCGGCACAAGCGGGCGGAAGAGACACTGCAAAGGATCAACGACGAGCTGGAGAGTCGCGTCAAGGCGCGTACCGTCGAGTTGGAGGCCGAGATCGAGCGTCGTCAACGGATCGAGAGCAAGCTGCGCGAGGGCGAAGTGCGGTACCGGACGCTGGTGGAGAGCGCCGGGGACGCGATTGCCACTGTGCGTGGGGACGGGGTGATCCTGTTCGTCAATGGTACGGTGGCGTCTCAGTTCGGTGTCGCGCCGGACGCTATGATCGGGCGGACGATGCACGAGTTCTTTCCGGGACCGTTTGCGGACCGCCAAATGGAGCGGGTTCGCGAGGTGATCCGAAGCGGCGAAGGAAGCAGCGAGAGCCATGTAGCGCAGATACGGGGGGAGCCGCGGTGGTTCAATACGACGTTCGAGCCGCTTGGCGTGGGTCAGGCGAGCGCGGCGTTGATCATTGCGCGTGACATTGACGATCTGGTGCGGGCTCAGAAGCGGCTCGAAGACTACCGAGAGCAGATGACGCGTGCGGACCGCCTGGCGTCTCTGGGTGCGATGAGTGCGATGGTGGCCCATGAGTTGACGCAGCCTCTGACGGTGCTGCGGCTTTCTGTTCAGAATGCCCTGGAGGCGGTCAGGACGGAGGCTGCCGGGGCGTTGGCGGCCGAGGATCTTGAGGGTACGATCGACGAGATCGCGACGATGGCTGAGATCATCGAGCGTTTTCGGGGCTTCGCGCGTGCGTCTTCACCGGGGCATGAGCGGAGCGTTGCGTTGTCGGAGGTTGCGGGGCATGTCGTCCGATTGACGGGGGAAGCGGCCGAGCGGGTGGGGGTGTCCGTATCGGTGGCGGGGCTGGATGCGCTGCCGTGCCTGAGCGCGCGGCCGAAGGACATGGAGCAGTTGTTTTTCGCCCTGATCATGAATGCGATCCAGGCGGCGGACGGGGGGAGCGAGCGGCGGGTTGTTGTTACGGGTGAGGCTCGGGATCACGAGATCGAGCTGTGCTTTGCGGACGACTGCGGCGGGATTGCCGAGGGGGATCTGGATCAGATTTTCAAGCCGTTCTTCACAACGAAGGGCGAGGCCGGGGGCACGGGGCTAGGCCTGTGCGTGGTCGAGCACATCCTCGATCGGTACGGGGCGAAGATCGAGGCGCTGAACCGTCCGGGTGAAGGGGTGACGTTCAACGTGACCCTGCCCTTGCCGGCTGTACCGAGCGATCGCTAGGGCTTCGGTTTCTCCAACTGCCGATGGGTGTGCTCCGGCATGCCCTTGGCTTTCAACTGAGCCAGTTGGCGAGCGGTGACCCACTCGACGCGGCCATCTCCGAACAAGACGTTCGTGCCCTTGCCCTTTTCTGCTTCGAGCAGCCGTGTGCAGTACATGATGGGCGTCGACGGGGCGATGGAGGACATGAAGTGCTCGGGCCTAAGCGAGCGGAATCCCTGTGGTCCGAAGTAGCCGACCGACCTGACGAACTGCACGCCTGCTATGTGGGTGGAATCGGGCAGTTGTATCTTCAGAAACCACGGTTTTTCCGGCAGGGCTGTTGGGCCGTGCTCCTCGATGTAACGCATTACCGCCGCGCGAAACGCCCTTAAGCATGTGGGTGAGTGTTCGCGTATGATCGCGATGTCGACCGGTGGCTTGTCTTCCTTGGGCTTCTCGGGCTCGGTGGTGACGATCTGCACCTCATGCGACTGGCCCGGGACCAGGGAGACGTTCTTGAACTCGATCCAGGTATACGGGCGCGTCTGGAGATTGATGACAGCGACGTCGTCAAGGGGTACGTCGAAGTCGGGCGCGATTTGCGAGAATCCGGCTGATGTCCAGAGTCCGCCGGGGTAGTCCGATACGTGCTCTACGTTGTTGACGTCGAACGCGGTGACGCGGATGTCACGACCCTCGATCGCGTGGGTCACGGTTGCGTGTGTCCTGCCCGCGCGCTCGTAGGGTGCGGAGAAGATGATTCCGCCGCTGGCGGTGGCGTTCCACGTTCTGCCTGTTCGGGGATAGGTGTCGAACGTTTCCCAGGCGCCCATGGCCACGTGGACCTTCAGTGTAGTTGTCTCGGCCCCTTTCTCGGGCAGTGCGTTTACCCAGGAGACGTTTTCGACGGGCTGGCCGGCTTTCTGTGCGGTGGTGTACCATAGCGGGATGGCGCCGCCTCTGGGGTTCCGGCCCGGTTCGATTCCGAAGCCGCCTTTGGCGCCCTGGGGCAGGTTCTCATAGCGCAAGGCGATCTCTATGTTGTCGCCGATGTCGCTGTCTCGCGAATCCGGGTCGTCTGGGCCTTCGTCGAGGGGTGTTCCGTCGGGTCGCCACCAGCGTTTCAGTGTGTTGCTGTAGAGGCCAAGGAGTTCGATGGTGGCGCCGTTGGGGAGGGTGAGTTTGCAGGTTGTGTCGGTGGTCTTGTCGGGGGCGGCGTGGAGGGAGGCCATGGGCAGGATGCAGCCGAGCATGAGGGTGATGACGGCGGCCAGGAAGGCTCGGCGGGGCCAGGGGTGTGACCAGGTCTTTCTCTGGAGCCAATGGAGGCGGACGGTGAGCCAGTTGGCGTCCTCGAAGAGCCCAAGGAGGCCCAGGCCGGGATCGAACGGTTGGGCGAGCAGGGCGCGGCCTGTCGTTAGCAGCGTGTCGCGGTAGGCGTGTGTCTCTTCGCGCAGGCATTTGGCGACGGTCGCGTCACAGCAGAGCTCGCGCAGGTTTTGCATGTGCTTGCGGATGAGCCAGAGCAGGGGGTTGAACCAGTAGAGGGTGACAAGGACCATGTAGACACCGTGTGTGAGCAGGTCGCCTCGTTTGATATGGGCCAGTTCGTGCAGGAGGACGTGGCGGGCTTCGCGTCGGGTCATCGTGGTGATCCGGTCGGCCGGGAACAGTAGGAGCGGCCGCAACAGGCCGAACACGGCTGGACAGCAGACTTTCGTACTGAACACCACGCGCGGGACGCGGCGCAGTCCAATCTCTGCGGCGGTCTGGGCGAGGGCGTTGTCGAACCAGGCGGGTACGTTTTCAGGGCGATCTGGCGCGTGGTCGGCGGAGAACCGCCTGAGATAGACGGCCAGACCCATGGCGAGCGACACGACGCCCAGCAGCCATGCCCCCATCGCATAGGCGGTCCAGGAAAGACTCTCTGCGGTGGCGAGGACTGGGCTGGTCTGTGCGGGCTCAGCTACAGGTGGTAAGGCTTGATTTCTATGAGCTTGTGGAGCGAAGGCCACTGGTTCCGGCGTTGGCGAGGTGGCCTGCTCAATCGGTTGCCTGGGCGGCGCATCGGTTAGCGCCGTGCCGCCAGTCGTCTGGGTGGGTATGGCTTGCCGCGCCAGGGTCGGGATCATCGACGTCAGGCTTACGGGCGACGTCAGCGTCGGTGGTAGCACGAGCTTGACGAGTATCAGCAGCCACAGGGCGTAGCGCAACTGCGGCCAAGCCCACTTGCGTGTGAGCCGGTCGATCAGAGCGACGACGGCCACCAAGATGGCTGTCTGCCAGAGCATGGCCCATTGCCAGTTCATCCACAGGCCCGCGTAGTGATTGATTCGCTCCACCATTTCCTCACCCTCCTCTCTTGTCTGTTTGATCTTTCAGGATCTTGGCCAGGGCGCGTCGCTGCTCGGCGCTGAGGCGGCGATCATTGACCAGGAAGTGCATCAAGGGGCCATACGCTCCGTCAAACGCCTGGTTGACCAGGGTCTTGAGGGCGCTGCGCCGGGCGTTATCGCGCGTCAAGAGGGGTTCATAGAGGCTGGTGTTGCCCTCCTTGTACTCGCGCACGGCGCCCTTGTCGGCCAGGCGGGCCAGCAGGGTGCGTATGGTGGTGTAGGCCCACTTGACGTCTTCGGGGAGGCGCTGGGCAATCCCTCTCGCTGTTGCCGGGTGCCTTTCCCAAAGACAGTTCATCAATTGCCATTCCGAGTTCGTCAGCTTCATGGTTGTCTCTCCTTACTACATCTGTAGCTCATATTACTACAAATGTCGTAGATCGGCAAGGGCAAAAATTGGAGAAGATATAAAAATATTCAGAATAGGCAGCCAGGGTTGTTTTGCTCGGTCTTCCGGGGTTGCGGTGGGAGGTGAGGGTCCAGGATCAGGTGCGGCTGGCGCTGCGGATTCGCTTGATCTCGGGGGCGGAGAAACCGAGGGATTCCAGGAAATCCTGGTGGGCCTCAGGGGCGTGCCGCTCGAACTCCTGGTGCCAGCGGAGGCGTCCGGCTTTGTCCAGCCCGGCTGCGTCCAGGATGGCGACCCATTGGTCCTCGGTCATGATGCGTGTGGAGGGGATCAGGTGCGGATCGCCCAGGAGCGTGACGATCGTCTGTTGCTGTTGCCGCAACTGGTTGATTTCCTGGTTCAGATCGGCCAGTCTCTGCTTGAGGAGGCGGCGGCTGGTGGAATCCTTGCCGTCCAGGATCTCGGCGATCTTCTTGAGGGACAGACCGGTCTGGTGCAACTGGCGGATCTGCTCGAGACGGTCACAGTCGGCCTGCGAATAGAGGCGGTAGTCGCCCGGACTCCGTCCGGAGGGGCTCAGCAGGCCGATGCGGTCGTAGTAGAGCAAGGTGCTGCGGGACAGTCCGAAACGCTGGGCGATTCTGGAAACGGTAAGCATGGTGAAACTCCTGGCCGGCGGCTCCCGATTGGGGGAGCCGCCGGTCCGTTGTTGTTCTATCTGCTCTTGTCCCTGACGTCCTTGATGTGCTGGGCGTCGAGGCCCAGCCACTCCAGAAAGCTCTGATGGGCCTGGGGGTGACGCTGCTCGAACGATCGATGCCATTGGTGGCGGTTGCCTTCGTCCAGACCAACGGCATCGAACAATTCGACCCATTGGTCAACACCAAAATCACTCATGTTCTCTCTCCTAATCAGTTTGTTAGCAATATCGTACAACCATGGCCATAGTCAACGGAGTGTAAAGGGTGAAGCTGTAGACGGGTCAAGCAGGTATGACGAAAAACACGCAGAAATCTTGCGTGGGCCTTCATCCGGGGGCGTGTATGTGGCTGCGTCTGGGTTTGGCGCTGTGGCGAACCGGCGGGCCGGGCTGGGCGTAGGTCATGGGGACGAATCGCAACTGTTTGCCGATTGCGAGGTGACGAGGCATGGCTGGATCATCATCAGGGCGTGTGGCGGTCGGGGCGGGTGTTTTTGTGGCGATCGCGGTTCAATGCGTGGTGGCGGCCCAAGCGCCAACGGCATCGGTGCGTGATGCGGCCGTACCGATTCCGCATCCGGTGACGATGCTTTTACGGGATGCGGGGGTGCAGCGGGAGCTGGGGTTGGGGGACGATCAGATCGGGGCCGTTGGGGCCGAGCTTGACCGGGTTGAGCCGGCGCTGTGGCAGTTGCGTGATTTGTCGCCGTCGGAAGGGAATGCGCCGGCCGGGCGTCTCGTCGAGGGGCTTCGTGCGAAACTGGGGGGTGTCCTGTCGGCCAAGCAGGCTGAACGCCTTGATGAGCTTGTCTTGCAGGCCCGGGGGATTGAGGGTTTCCTCGATGCGAAGGTGGTCCGGCAGTTGCGGCTCTCGGCGGGTCGGGTGGCGCAGATTCGGGAGATTGTCGGTACGCTGCGGGAGGAACTGGCGGGGCTGCAACGCACGACGCGGGGGGCGCATCACGCAGGGCAAATGCGAGCGATTCAGAGCAAGGCGGATCAGGCCGTGGTTGCTCTGCTGGATCGTCGTCAGCGGGTCAGGCTCAGTGGATTGATGGGCTCGGCATTCGATCTGTCACGCGTGCGGCAGGTGGCATGTCGGGCCCCTGAGTTGCGAGGTGTGGATACCTGGATCAATTCCGATCCTGTGACGTTGGGGTCAATGCGGGGCGAGGTCGTGGTGGTACACTTCTATACGTTCGGGTGCATCAACTGCGTTCGCAATCTGCCACACTATGTCGCGTGGCAGAAGCACTTCGCGTCGCGGCCGGTGCGTCTGGTTGGTATTCATCGGCCGGAGACGCAGGGGGAGCGGGTCGTCGAGACCGTGCGGGCGAAGGCGGCTGAGACCGGTCTGACGCACCCGATTGCCGTCGACAACGATAGCGAGAACTGGGACGCGTGGGCCAATCGGGTTTGGCCGAGCGTTTACCTCGTCGATAAGAAGGGGTTCGTGCGGTATTGGTGGTACGGGGAACTGAACTGGGAGGGGATCGAGGGGGAGCGGTGGATGCGCGGCAAGATCGAGGAATTGCTGGCAGAAAGCGAGTGATCATCCGCGGGGCGGGGCATCTTCGAACGCCATGTCGGTCATGTTCTATGCACGCCAGGGTCGGGGTCTGTCGGCGGCTTTGGCGATGGCGTCACGAGCGATGATGGCGTCTTCGCGGATCTGGAAGTCGAACATGCCGACGCAGATGAAGTCGGCGCCGTTGTCGAAGGCGTACTTGAAGCCTTCGCTTGGATGAATGGCTCCGGCGGCGAGGACCTTGAAGGCGATCCAGGGTGTTGAGACGTTTCGCATGAATTCGATTGTCTTCTTGGGTGTGATTGCCCAGATGTTGTCGTGGTCGTGGGGGCTGCCGCTGTCGACGTTGAAATCGACGCGGTGTTGCTTGGGGGTGGCGGACCAGTAGTTGTCGTGGTGGAGGGTTTTCATGTAGAAGTCGGGCTTGATGCCGGCTTTCTCGACGGCCACGGGGACTTCGATGGAGTGGCCGCCAATGCCGGCGATGAGGCCGTTGGCCTTGATGAAGTCGACGGCTTTGCCGAGCAGGTCGACGCGACCGCCTTTGACGAAGCTGTCGCCGACGCCTCCCTGGACGTAGGCCCCGACGGCGCCTGCGTCGATGGCGTGCTTGATGTTGGTGGTGACGTCGGTGGTTTTGGGGTGGACCTGGGCGATCCACTGGATCTGCCCGCCTCGTTCCTTGCGGTATTTGTTCAGGTGGGCGGAGGCGCCGCTGATCATGGTGTTGACGCCGCTCTGCTCGGCGACCTGGAGGGTCTGGAGGATGCGTTCTTCACTGGCGTAGGCCTTGAAGAGGTCGCGGAGGTAGAGGAGGTCTCTGGAGTGTGACCAGCCGCTGAACTGGTTGCCCCCGATGATGAGGCGGTTGACCGTGACATTGCCGATCTTGCCTGATGGTATGGGGGCGTCCGACATTATGGGACCTCCGTCT
>Ga0272442_10001201_pt1 | contig 40002 bp, 32 predicted proteins | sample SSMForm2O_FD_200262 | JGI IMG/M metagenome (GOLD analysis project Ga0272442, IMG submission 200262) | Marine sediment archaeal communities from Little Sippewissett salt marsh, Falmouth, MA, United States - SSM-Form-2O | ecosystem: Environmental > Aquatic > Marine > Wetlands > Sediment ... | reverse complement strand
TCAATGTTGTAGCTACCAATATTACTCTCACTGATCGATATTTCTCTGGTGGTAATCTTCATATATCCTTCATCGATCAATTCCCTGAACCACTCTTTGATCGTTTCGTAAAGCTCGCTCGTATTTTTGATCCATTTCTCCCTGATTTCATCCCAGTTGATGTCATGATTCTTTTTTTCTTCCGATAGCTTTATCAGCTTTTCTTTCAGGCTCATTCTATCACCGCCCTTTATGAAATATCACTCGAGTTCTATCACTGTACTGACTCCCCAGTCAATATACAATTAGAAACCCGATATCGCGCTTTCAATCGAAGATCTTTCCCGGGTTCATAATGTGGTTCGGATCCAGGGAATGCTTGATCCCCCGCATCATGTTCAGCGCCACCTCGCTCAATACGTGCTTCATATAGGGCTTCCTCTTGTGGCCGATGCCGTGCTCGCCGCTGATGGTGCCTCCGAACCGGGCCGCCATCCGGTATATCTCCACAAGAACCTCGGGAAGAATCTCCTCCCACTTCTCCATGGAATGATCCGGATTCTTCACGGGTGTGGCATGCAGGTTCCCATCACCCGCGTGGCCGTAACAGGGGATATCGATATCGAACTCCCTCCCGATTCGTTCCAGCTCCGGGATTACATCTGGAATATTCGCCATGGGGACCACGATATCCTCGAGAGACTGGTGGGGGCTGTATTTCTTCAAGGCCCAGGTGATGGACTTCCTAATCTTCCAGAAACGTTCGGCTTCCTCCGGTTTATCGGCAACGAAAACTTCCCTCGCCCCCTTGTCGCGGCAGATTCTGCCAATGATTTCCGCCTCTTCACCGGTCCGCTCAGGATTGTTGCCGTCCACCTCGAAAAGGAGCATGGCGCCCGCTTCCCGGTATGGCAGGGTTTCCTTCAGAAAGACGCAGGTGCGATGGAGGCAGAGCCGGTCGATGAACTCCACAGAGGTCGGGATGATCCCCGCCTGTGTCATGATGATCGGCACCACTCCGACGGCGGTTCCGGGATCGGGAAACAGGGCGATCAGGGTTCGGCGGGACTTCGGCCGGGGCAGGAGCTTGACCCAGATCTTCGTAATAATTCCAAGCGTCCCCTCTGAACCCACCATCAGGTGAACAAGGTCGTAACCGGTTACGTCCTTCACCCGTTTGCCTCCCGCAACCACCGTATCGCCGTTGGGAAGCACGATCTCGAGACCGGTGATGTAACGTCCCGTAACGCCATACTTGATGGCGCGCCCTCCCCCTGCGTTTTCCGCCACGTTTCCTCCGATGAAGCAGAATTCATCGCTCATGGGATATCCCGCGAAAAAGAGCCCGTGCGGTTCGAGGGCCTTGTCCAGGTGATTGGTCACCACCCCCGGTTCCACCACACACATCATGTCGGCCGTGTCGATCTCGTGAATGGTATTCATTCGTTCCATGGAAAGGACGATTCCGCCATGGATGGGAACAGCCCCTCCGGAGAGGCCGCTGCCCGCTCCCCGGGGGGTGACTGGAATCCCCTCCCGGTTCGCCAGTTTCATGATTTCTGAAATTTCCATAATTGCTCGAGGTTTTACAACCGCCTCGGGCAAGTGGCGGTATTTCACCTCCGCCACCTGGTCGCGGGAATATTTCTCCAGTTTTCGGGGATCGCCGTACAGGACGTTCCCCTCACCGCAAAGGGTCTCGAGTTCCCGGACGATCCCTTCATTCACCGCTTGATAGATTCTTTCCATCCCTGTTCCTCCCGTGAAACAATCCCGTGCCATCCTTATCCTTTATGGTCAAACAGGGGAGCTGGGATCAAGTATATTCATGATCCCGAACCCAATAATCCTCTCGATGATCTTAACGCGACATCCAGATCACGGGAGAAAAGGGTGTCGGGCTGGGGGTGGGACTGGGTGAGGGGGTGGCGCTCGGAGTTGGTGTGGGGGACGGTGTTTGAGTGGGAGTTGGAGAGGGTGAAGTCGTCGGTGTGGGTGTTGCCGTCGGAGTCGGTGTGGGGAAATAGGCGTCCACTTCGTATACAAGGGGAGACTCGAACGCAGCAGCTTGATTATCCCTGTCGTCCCCGTTGCCGTCGTCCCAGTCGTCCATGAACATGGAATTCATCCCGCTCACCGAGTAGAAATCGATCCTGATCGCTGTGACGCCCGGGATCATGGTTCCCCCGGCATAATCGGTGAGTACGGTCAGGGCGGCGGCATACTCTTTTCCGGAATTGTCGGTTCCGAAATCCGCGGGAAGAACCTCCTCCAGCCGGAGGGTCCAGCTCGAGGAGCCAGATGGGGCGGGATCGTCCGTGGTATAAAGGTCGTAGTGATGAAAGACCCGGCCGTCTTTCCCTGGTATGTTTCCGCTGAAAACGCGAATCTCCGTGAGATCCACGGATTCGCCCCCATTAAGGCTCCACAAGCCCGACCAGGCCGGGGTGTTCTCTCCCGGGTAGTCCCTCAAGAGCCCGCCAAATGTGGTTGGCCCCTTCCCGTCCGTGAATGCGGGTTCCTGGTCCTCCGGTGTGGTGAAGTCCGGATGAAAACCCCCGGAAATCCTTGTGGCAACGTTTCCGTTCAGGGGATCCGAGTCATCCGGTGAAAAGGGGAGAGAAGGGGCGTCCGGGGCCAGGTCCCTCTGGATCCGATAGGGCGGTGTGGGTGTGGGAGTCGGGGTGTGGGTGGGGGTTGGTGTGGGAGTGGGAGAGGGGGTTGGAGTGGGGGTGGGGACTCCCGTGGCAATCGCGTGGAAGGTATGCCAGGCCGGTTTTTTATCCTCGTCTCCCACTCCGGAGATCCGGAACAGCCCATAGTATCCGTTGGGAAAATCCTTCAGGCAGAACCAGACGGCCAGCTGAATGCGGGTATCGGCCAGGAGCAGGTCGAATCCGGTCTGCATGTTCCGGGCCTGTTCGGTTTCCCCTCCCACGGAATCTGTTCTCCATCCGAACTCGGAGATCCAGAGCTTTTTCGGGGTTTCTGTCCCCTCGTTGGCTGTGATCACGCCCCATATGGCATCAAGATTGCCGTTCATCTTCTGTTGAATGGTGGTGGCGTTCGTGGTTCCCTGGGCAACATAAATGTGGTACCCGATGCCGTCCAGGGGATATGTGCCGTAGTTTGTTTTCAGATCGCTCCACCCGAGATTCTGGATGCCCTCTGTATATACATCTCCGAAATAGGGGGCCACCGTATCGAGGTCGTGCGAAAAGAGGGGGCCGGAAACAAGCGTTACCTGCCAGGCGGGATCCGAGGCGTGACCGTTGTTGATCCGGACCTCCCGGTAGATCTGTTCGAGCATTTTGGCGAACCAGTACGGCTTTACCTGGGCGCTGGTGCCCCCGGCCCAGTCGTTCGGTTCGTTGAAACTCTCGTACACCTGAATCCGATCCTTGAAGTGATCCACGATCTGGACAAAGTTATTGACGTAATCGGTAACGTAACCGTCGGAGTTCAGGGAGTGGCCGCTCTTGACCGCCTCGCCCCCGATCAGGCCGTAAACCTCCACACCCCGGCTGGTAAAACCGGTGACAATCTCATCGTAGGTTTGAAACCACGTCCTGTTGTGAGCCCCATGCGGGGTCGTGTCCGTGGGGGAGCTCCAGGGTCCCAGGATGAAATTCACCCGGACAAACCGCGTTCCCGTATCCGCCACCGCCTGGACCGGGGCCGCGATATCCCCGGTAGCGGCGGAGATGGGGGCGTTGGTATCGAGCCCGACCCAGGTTTCCGCGTATATGCCTGCATTCGCCGCCAGGAAAAGAGATACAAAAGCGGCATGGAACACAAGGTGTGGAAATGTTTCTTTTTTCAAATCCTTGTCTCCTGTTGAAGTTAGTGGAAACATTCCCGATTTCTTTACCCGGCCGCAACACTTTTTCCCTTGCCTGTGGTATAATTATGTCTCTTATATTCAATTCACGGTTGAAACAACAAATCCCTGGGACAGATTTTACAGGCACACACCGATTTTTGAATTATTGGACCAGGTAATTTCTCTTGATGTCCCAAAAGCGATTCTCTAATGTTTTTCCATCAACTTATCGGAGGGAGATAAACCCGGATTGAAATTTTATGCATCGGATCTCAACGAGATCGTGGCCTCTCTTGCCCCCCCCGATCTTTCCTGCTCGTGGGATAACGTGGGTTTTCAGATCGGGAAGCGACACAGGATCATACGGCGTGTCCTCTGTGCCCTGGAAGTCACCCCCCCTATTATCAAAGAGGCCGGAAAGCGTAAAGTGCAGGCCCTGGTGGTTCACCACCCGCTCATATTCCGTCCCGCTTCCTCCATAACGGACGCTACCCCCTCCGGTCGCATGATCCTCGAGCTCATTCGCTCCGATCTGTGTCTCATCGTGGCTCATACCAACCTGGATAAATCCCCGTATGGCACCAATCGCGCCCTGGCAAAGCTCCTCGGATTGAAAAATCTCAGCTTCCTGGAACCGGAATCCCATCCCGATTACGGCATGGGATACCTCGGGAATCTCACCCGGGAGATCTCGCTGAAATCGTTCGTAAATTCCCTCAAGAGAAAACTGAACATAACCCATGCGAGGGTGGTGGGAGATCCGGGAACAAGGGTGAAAAATGTGGCCGTTGTCACCGGCGCGGGAGGCGATGCCCTGAGAAATCCGGAAATCTCGAGGGCGGACGTCCTGGTCACGGGGGAGATCGGTCATCATGCCGCCCTGGATGCACGCATCACAGGGCCCGCCGTGGTATGCGCCGGCCACTTCGCAACAGAGGTCGTCGGCATGAGTTATTTCGCCGAAGTGCTCGCGAGGCGGGAAAAAATCCGGAAAGCCGGTGTTGAGATTATGGTGGCCGGGGAACAGTTTCCCCCGTTCGAAACCTTTTAGAAATACACTCGGGGAGGTCTGGAATGAAAGAGGAGATCGAAAAACTCCTGGCCCTGCAGGAGATCGACCTGGAGGCCTTGAGACTCCGCGAACAACTGGTGCTCTATCCACCCATGCTGAAACGGATCGAGAGGAATCTCGCCAGGAAGAAAAAGGAACACGAAATTCACCTGGAAAAAAAGAAAGAAGCTAAGAAACAGCGCCGTACCCTGGAAAAGGAGATCCAGTTCAAGGAAGAACAGATAGGCAAAAAACAGGAACAGCAAATGGCCCCCAAGATCAAGCAGGATGCCTACGACGCCCTCAAGCACGAAATCGAAAATCTCAAAAAACAGATCAACCTCATGGAGGATAAAATCCTCGAATCCATTAGCTCCGAGGAGGAACTGGACAAAAGAATGGCCGAAGAACAGCAGAGGCTGAACTCGGAAGAAGAAGACGCAGACCTCGAAAAAAAGCGGATCGAGGAACAGGTCAAATCCAAAAAGGAACGCCTGGCAGGTTTGAAAAAGGATCGGGAGGAAATCCTCCCTGACGTTCCCCAGAGGCTCCTCAGCTACTATGAGCGGTTCTACAAGAGCTACGGACCCAATGTCGTGGTTCGCGTGCAGGGCGATTCCTGCGGCGGATGTCACATGAGAATCCTGCCCCAGGTCATGGTCGAAATCCACAGGGGCGATAAAATCGTCTCCTGCGAGGGGTGTCGACGGATCCTGATCGCAGGGGATTAATAGAGAAAACCAATTTTATATTGACAAGGATCAAGACCCTTTATACACATTTAATACTGTTGGTTGCAGACGAGATCTCTTTTTGATGAAAATTTTTAAAGGCTGGGTTTTTGTCTTAAAGAATGATTATTTGAACGAGAAGAAGGATTGAATGCCTCTCCCTCAAGGGAAAGGCAATATTCAGGACGGAGGAATGAAAATATGAAGAAAAAGGGCTTTACACTGATCGAGCTTCTGATCGTCGTGGCGATCATCGCCATACTGGCGGCTATCGCCGTTCCCAACTTCCTGGAGGCCCAGGTCCGCTCCAAGGTCTCACGGCAAAACGCCAACATGAGAACCGTGGCAACCGCCATGGAATCCTACATGGTGGAATACAACCGGTATCCCATTTCAACTTACGTACCTTTTGATAACTTCCCCGGGGGATTTGGACCCAGTATGTGGAAGATCTACCCCGGCGAACTCACCACCCCGATCTCCTTTATCTCCAGCGACGCCGCCATGGAGGATATCTTCCGCCTTCCCCATAGCTACACCAACCCCCTGGCCAACCAGATCATGTATCTCCCATCCCTTATGTATGCCGAATCCGGACCCTATGGCGGTGGATTGCAGAACGACAACACCTACCGGCTTCAGCTGAGGCGTTATGGGCTTTGGGTGATCCGCAGCGCCGGCCCGGACCTTTATTATCAGAATCAGCCCGGCGATAAACAGGATTACGGTGCAGGGCCCGGTGGATGGAACCTCGCCGCCTATGACCCCACCAACGGAACCGTCAGCGCGGGCGATATCTACCGCAGCCAGAAAAGGGCGGATGAAACCCACACGTAATCGGAAGCCTTTGTTGTGAATTTCCAGGGCGATGTCATCAAACATGGTGATATCGCCTTTTTTCTATTCTCTTTCCATGCTTGACAAAAATGGACAGGGAATGGTTGATTGTTTTCCAACATTATACCAGTGAGGCGGAAAATGGATAAGTGTAAATTTCATCCGAACAAGATCGCCCATGTTAGGTGTAAAACCTGTCACATCCCCCTTTGCGACGATTGCAAGATGGTCACCGATATCGGGATCTTCTGCAGCGAGGACTGTTACGTAAAGGCCAAAGAATTCCAGGAAAGAGTCAAACCGGACGCACCCGTGAAGAAAAATCCCTCCATTATCTGGCTGATCGTCAAACTGGTCATCCTGGTCGCCCTCATCGCCCTGGTCGCCCTCGCCCTCGATTTCCTGGGTATTTACACCCTCCCCTTCGTGGACGTCCTGAAGGGCCTGATCGGCCTCGGATAATAACCAAAACTCTCTCGAAAGGATCGATATGAGTTCAGACGTCAAAGTGCGTTTTGCGCCCAGCCCAACAGGGTACCTCCATATCGGCGGCGCCCGAACCGCCATCTTCAACTGGCTCTTTGCCAGGAAAAAAGGCGGCACGTTCATCCTGCGAATCGAGGATACGGACGTCGAACGATCCACGAAAGAGGCCACCGAACAGATCATCCAATCCATGAACTGGCTCGGTCTCTCCCAGGATGAAGGACCCTTTTTCCAATCCCGGAGACTCGAACTCTACCGCGAAAAAGCCGCCTCCCTCCTCGAATCCGGCAAAGCCTACAAATGCTTCTGTTCCAGGGAAAGAATCGAAAACATGCGCGCTCGTGCCAGGGAGGAAAAACGCGACTTCACATACGACGGCAAATGCCTCTCCCTTTCCCCCGACGAAATCCGGGCAAAAGAGGAGGCCGGAGAAGCTTACGTCATACGTTTCAAGGTCCCCCCAGCAGGCGAAACCGTTTGGGAAGATGCCGTATGCGGCGAGGTCCGGTTCGAAAACGCACGGTTCGGAGACTTTATCATCATGAGGCAGGACGGCCACCCCACATACAACTTCTGTGTGGTGGTGGACGATATGGATATGGGGATCACGGACGTGATACGGGGAACCGGCCACATCTCCAACACCCCCCGCCAGATCCTCATCTACCAGGCCTTCCAGGCAACCCTTCCCCGGTTCGCACACGTCCCCCTCATCCTCGGGCCCGATAAATCCAAGCTCTCCAAACGCCACGGGGCCGCATCCGTCATGGAATACGCGGCCCGGGGGTTTCTCCCCGAGGCCGTGCTCAATTTCCTCGCCCTGCTCGGGTGGTCGCCCGGCAATAACGAGGAGATCTTCACAAAGGAGCGCCTGATCGAACTCTTCGACCTTTCCGGGATCGGAAAGGCCAATGCCGTGTTCGACCAGGAAAAACTGGCATGGATGAACGGCATGTACATGCGGCAGATGCCCCCCGGGGAGATCATCCGTCGGGTCATCGATTTCATGCCCTCGAAAAACATCGATCCCTCAGGATACGAAAGATCCTGGCTCGAGGGGGTCATCGCCCTTTTTATCGAGCGCGCCCGCACCCTCGAGGAACTCGTGGACCAGATGCATTATTTTCTTTCGGACGACTTCTCCTACGATGAAAAGGGTGTGAAAAAAATCTCGAAAAAGGGAGACCCGGTCGAGTTCCTTCGAATCGCCCGCGATGCCCTTTCCCCCCTCGATGATTTTTCCATACCGGCACTCGAGGAGGCCATGAAAAAGGCGATCGAACAGCACGAGATCGGGTTCGGTAAAATCGCCCAACCCCTCCGTCTCGCCCTGACCGGCGGCCTGGCCAGCCCCGGCATCTTCGAGGTCCTCACCTTCACCGGGAAGGAAAAAACCCTCGAGAGAATCGACCGCGCCATCGAGTTCCTGACAAATCACGCCCCCTCTCAATAATACTTACTATTGCCAAACCGCCAACCGCCTCAAAAAAGTCAACAAGGTCAATTCCGTCAATAATGTCAATCCCTTCATACCGGCCTCGTTCCTTTGCAGTCTGGGAATGCGGAGCAACCCCAGAAGTCGCCTCTTGCGGACTTGCGCCGTCGCATCGGCCTCCCGCACAGCGGGCAATCGGGGGAGGGGGGCCTCTTTTTTTCCCGGGCCTCGATGGGTTTGGCGGTCAGGCGTTCGCTGAAGCCGCCGGTTTCCTCAAAGGCCCTGCCTTGCGCTTCAATCTGGCTCTTCAGCATGTTCAGAGCGCGACCTGTGATGATGAGCATGGCGTTGGCCACGACCACCGCATCATCGGAATCGAGCCATCGGGAGTACTTTTTGCGCTGTTTGAAAGCATGTTTTGCCGATTCGTGGACCATGTCATCGGTGAAGCACGCCTGATCGAGCGAGACGGCATTTACGGCTTTCGCTTCCCGTGAATGCACCGACCATGGGAACTGGTTCCGGTCGAGGATCATGATCTCATAATCGCCCCGAAGTTCACTGAGGCTCGCCCGTGCCACATCCGTGAGCTTCATCTCGGTGCCCTTCGAGGTCGCGGAACGTTCCGACCCCTCGATGATGTTCTGGCGTCCGCTGGGGGCGGCCTGGGTCATCTGGTCATACTGCCGCCCCTTCGGGTCGTAGAACTTCGTGTTCGACTCGCGCGGGTTATGGGTTAGGAAGCGCCGGCAGAACCGGAGCGTTTCGATCTGGATGATCGTCGCAAGAGTAAACGAGTGCAGCCTGCGGAAGCCGCCGTGTTTGTCGAACATCTCAGGCATGACGCCACCCCCCTGCCGTGTTTGTAATCATCACCGGATTGACCTCATTGACAGAATTGACCTTGTTGACTTTTATGAGGCGGTTGTCGACGAAAATCCGGCATTGGACACTCCAGCCCCCGAGAGATACTCGAATCTCCTCGTACCCGCCTTCTCCATCGCTGATCCTGCCGAAGAGTCGGCTGCGGAATCCGAATCCGAAGAACTCATCCTGAAGATCCCCGTCGACGAACAGTCGTTCTTTGCTGACGCTGTTCTCAACCCTTATCGCGTGTCCCTTGTATTTCACGTCCAACGTCTTCATCTATTTTCCTCATTTCTTCATACGGGATCATTGTATTACTTTCTGGTATAACGTCAGCTCGAGAGAAATGATAAAAAATCATGAAAAAGGGATGCAATAAAAAGATTGTAAGGTTTCTGATTCTTTCGCCAAGCGGGAGAGATTTCCTCTCGCAAAGGCACTTCTTCTCCCTCCCCGGTTCCCGCTCCCCGCTTCCCGCTCAACCACCGCCCCTCATCATTATTCTTGACGAAAACACTGAACCTGCGTTTAACAATTTCACATTCCGTATATAAACCAGGTTCCCTGGAGCCGATTTTCGAATTTGAAAAGGAGCCCTGACATGGCGGAAAAGGAATCAGCCAAACCGACCAACTTCATCCATCTCATCATCGAGGAGGACATGAAAACCGGGAAATACCAGGGGCGCGTACATACCCGCTTTCCACCGGAACCCAACGGCTACCTCCACATCGGGCACGCCAAATCCATCTGCCTCAATTTCGGAACAGCGGCCAGGTACGGCGGTCTCACCAACCTCCGCTTCGACGATACCAATCCCATAAAAGAAGAACAGGAATACATCGATTCCATTATCGAGGATGTCCGATGGCTCGGATTCGACTGGGGGGACCGCCTCTACTTCGCCTCCAGCTATTTCGACCAGATGTACGAATACGCCCTCCAGCTCGTCAGGAAAGGCAAAGCCTATGTGTGCGATCTGACCCCTGAGCAGATCCGGGAATACCGGGGAACCCTTAAAGAACCCGGAAAGCAAAGCCCCTATCGAAACCGCGGCATCGAGGAAAACCTCGAGCTGTTCCAGCGGATGAAGGCAGGCGAATTCCCCGACGGCTCCCGCACCCTTCGCGCAAAAATCGATATGGCCTCCCCCAACTTAAACATGCGCGATCCCGTCATGTATCGCATCCTGCACGCCTCCCATCCCAGGTCCGGCGACAAGTGGTGCATCTATCCCATGTATGACTGGGCACACGGCCTCGAGGATTCCATCGAACGCATCACGCACTCGATCTGCACCCTCGAGTTCGAAGCCCATCGCCCCCTCTATGACTGGTTCCTCGATGAGCTGGAAGCCTATCACCCCCAGCAGATCGAATTTGCCCGATTGAACCTCACCTATACCGTGATGAGCAAGCGAAAGCTCCTGGAACTGGTGAAGGAAGGTTCGGTCAATGGATGGGACGATCCCCGCATGCCAACCGTATCCGGGCTTCGCCGCAGGGGATATACCCCGGAATCCATACGGACCTTCTGCGACCGCATCGGAGTCGCCAAGGCGGACAGCATCGTGGATGTGGCCCTGCTCGAGCACTGCCTCAGGGAGGATCTGAACAAGCGGGCACCCAGGTTCATGGCCGTGCTTCGTCCCCTCCGGGTCGTGATCGAAAACTTTCCCGAGGGCGAGGTGGAGGAACTGGATGCTATCAACAATCCGGAGGATCCCACAGCAGGCACCCGCAAGGTCCCCTTTTCCCGGGTGATCTACCTGGAACAAGGCGATTTCATGGAGGATCCCCCGAGGAAGTTTTACCGCCTTTCCCCGGGTCGCGAAGTCCGGCTTCGGTACGCTTTTTTTATCACCTGCAGGGACGTTGTCAAAAATGAAAAGGGCGAGGTGGTCGAGCTCCGGTGTACCTATGATCCCGAAACACGCGGGGGCGACGCTCCGGACGGACGCCGCGTCAAGGCCACCCTTCACTGGGTCTCCGCTCCCCATGCCATCGAGGCTGAGGCCAGGCTTTACACCCACCTGTTTAAGAATGAAAACCCCGGCGATGTTCCCGATGGAGGCGATTGGAAGGATAACATCGATCCCGATTCACTCGAAATTCTCCAGGGATGCAAACTCGAGCCCGCCCTTTCCGGCAGGAAGCCCGGCTGGTTCTGCCAGTTCGAAAGGCTCGGTTATTTCTCTGTGGATCCCGACAGTACGGAGGAAAAACCCGTGTTCAACCGCTCGGTCTCGCTCCGGGATACCTGGGCGAAAATACAGAAGAAACAGGGGAAGTAATATCCTTCCCTTTCAGGGATTATGAATCGTTCAACATCCCGCATTCTGGTGATTCTGTTTTTCCTTTGCCCTTTTATGGCCCCATGCATCGAGGGGTATTACAGGGATCTGTTCATGGACGGCGGTGTGGATCTCACCAGCCGGACCACCCTTCCAGCCGCCGATTTCCTGGGACTCTCATGGGAATTCCTCGCCACATCGGATCAGACCCTCCAGGATGAAATCATCATCGGCACCCCGGAAGATCCCAACGGCGTGCTTCTCTATCCCGACGGATCGCCCCGGTTCCGGTGTGTGTACGTGAACGGCGGAAGCGCCACCAATCACGGCAAATCCCTCGGGGAAACAGGACGCCAGAGGTTTCGCGACTTCTTTTTCAACGGCGGGAGCTATACCGGTTCCTGCGCCGGGGCCTTTATCGTCACCAGGGGATACAACGACTACACCAATCCCTACTACCTCCATATCTGGCCCGCTCGCGCTCGAACCACCGGTTTATACAACGGCTATACGGGCCATTTCATTCCGGGGGGATCCTCCCTCCTGAACTACTGCGATTTCGGAGGGGATCTCTATATCGCGAACGTCAGGCATAACGGCGGCTCCTACTATATCGAGGGGAGCGCCGATCACTGGACCGCCGGAACCGAATCCCTGCTCCTTTACGATTATCCGGAAAGGGCCATGCATCGAAACGTCAGTTGCCTCTCTTACGATCACGACGAGCTGGCGGGCCGGGTGGTGGTGGTCGGATCGCATCCGGAAGGTGTGACGTCCGGGGAGAGGCGGGATCTCATGGCCGCGATCCTCGAGCTGGCCCTCGAGGGAACCGGGTTGCCCTCTTTGAAGTCGTACCTCGAAAATGGAAAACCGCGGGTGATGAATGATAACGCAACTCCCGGGTTCGAGAAGATCGGGGATGGCCAGTATCATCATTTCGCCGTTGATATTTTGACCACTGGTACAAATCTCACGATCTCCCTGGATGGCGACGATGGCTTCAACCTGGATCTCTTCGCGAAAAAGGGGGATTATGCCTTCCTGGATCAGCCTGGTGTGATAAAGGCGGAAAACACCTCCTCCGCAGATGAAACCATTACGATCGATCACCCCTTGCCGGGCATCTGGTTCATTAGTGTGAAGTGCGTTACAAAAGTATTGGCCGAAAAGGCCGACTGGGGATGGATCTATACCGATAAGCTCGCGATCCTCGATGGTGTGGAATACGAAATCCGGGCCGATTGGGAGATCCTTTCACCGAAGGGGAACTATTGGATTTTGAAATGATCAAAGATGTGAAAAAACAGGTGTGCGCGGCGTTTTTCTTTATTCTTGTCGCAATGATTTTCAGCGGCTCACATACCCAGATGGCACTTTACACATCGAATCAGCATTCCTATTTCCTGCACGGCCTGGCAAGGGGGGGGATGGGTTTTCTCGAAGAGGACTGGCAGGCCAATACCGCGGATCCCTTCCCCCTGTTCTCAAGCCTGGTTGCCTCTACCTGGAAACACATGGGGGAGTGGTTCTTCTACCTTTATTATGCCATCCTCCTGGGGATCTATGCCTTCAGCCTCACCCTGATCGTATCGGGCGTTTTCGGTTTTTCCAGATCGAGCTGGGCTGTCCTTCTGTTTTTCCTGGCGTTGACCTTTTTACACTCCTATTACTTTTATCACCTGATCTACCACTTGAACCGCCAGAATCCCCGACAGTATCTCATCTGGGGGGTTGCGGGACAGTATCTGCTGGGTCCCTATTTACAACCCAGCAACTTTGGGATTCTCTGTTTGCTGTCGATCGCTCTTTTTATAAGGGAGAAGCCCATTGCCGCGATTGTATCGGCCGCCGCAGGAGTATATTTTCATTCCTCTTATCTTTTGGCCGTCGCCCTTCTGACTCTCATATACATGGGGATCATATGTTTTCGAAAAAGGGACATCCAACAGTCGCTCAACATCGGACTTCTGTCGCTTTTCCTCGTGCTTCCCCTGCTTTGGTATATCTATGTCCATTTCGGTTCCGAAGCGCCCGACATCGCGGCCCGCGCCAGGGAGATCCTGGTATACAAGCGCCTTTTCAACCATGCTTTGCCCTCCCGGTGGTTTAACAGCATAGACTGTTTTAAAATAATCGGCATTCTCCTGGCGATCTTCCTTGCTCGAAAACATCCCCTCTCTTTAATCATGTTGTTCCTCTTCTTAATGAGCGTTCTTCTCACCGTGATACAGGTGCTGATGAAAAACGAACTTTTGGCCCTTGTTTTCCCCTGGCGTATCTCAGTAATACTCGTGCCTCTCTCGCTCGCCATTATCCTTGGATTCGGGATTAAACTGATATACTCCTTCCTGGAAAAGCGGCGCCCAATCCTCCACCTCGGGATTGCCGGTATCAGCATAGTTGGTCTCCTCTGGATCTCAGCCTGGGGAATTCGAGTCACTGTTCCGGAATACTCCCGGAAAACCGGGGGAGACTGGGGTGAACTGGTGCAATATATAAGAACAAACCTTCGCTCCGGCGATGCCTGTTTAACGCCCCCTCGCCTCTATGAATTCCGGCTGGCCACCGGTGTCCCGATCCTTGTGGACATAAAGACTCATCCCTACAAGGCCCGAGAGGTGATCGAATGGTATCGAAGGTTGAAATCTGCCGATAAGTTCTACCATTCCGGGGATCCAGGGGAGGCCGGCAAGGCCCTCGAGGAGATACGGTCTTCCGGGCACATCAGCCACGTCCTGCTCCAGAAAAATAAAACCAGATTTACACTTCCTTCCGGGAAACCGGTTTTTGAAAACAGGACATTTGTCCTTTATGCATTGAAGGAATAGACTTTTCCTTCATTCAAGAAGATGTGAAAAATGTTGCCTTTCCACCGGATCGCTGGTAGTTCTTCCATGATTTTTCGGATATAAGGGAGCCCGATGAGAAAAAGACTGATTATCCTTCTCGTGTTTCTCCCGGCCGCGTTTCTTCATGGTCGGGAGGAGGCCCGGTTCGACGGCAAACGCGCTTACGGGCTTCTCAAAAAACAGTGCTCCTTCGGGTTCCGCATTCCGGGCACGCCCGAAGCCGCAAAATGCGCGGATTTCATCGAACGGGAACTCGAGCGCCTCGATATCAAAGTCGAACGGGACCCTTTCCGGGCTTCCACCACCCTGCTCGGCAGCGACGTTCAAGGCGTCAATATCATCGGCATCTACCAGGGAGACAATCCCAGCTCGGATCTTTTGGCCCTGAGCGCCCATTGGGATACGCGGTCCATTGCCGAGAAAGACCCCGATCCGGGTTTCCGTGAAACGCCCATCCTGGGAGCCAACGACGGCGCCTCCGGTGTGGCCCTTCTCCTGGAACTGGCCCGGGTGTTGAAAAAGCGCCGCTATCCCGGGCGGGTCCTGTTTCTCTTTTTCGACATCGAGGATTCGGGTCTTCCCGGGCAGGCGGGACAGTGGTGCCTCGGTTCCCGGCATTTCGCCCGCTCCCGGCTTTCGCAATACCCCGTCACGGCCGGGATCAACTTCGACATGATCGGGGATCGGGATCTCAAGATCCGGCCGGAGAAGATCACCCTTGCCCTGGCCGGGGAAATGGCAGAAGCCTTCTGGCGGTTCGCGGAGCTGAGGGCGCCGTTTCATTTTTCCTCCGACCCCCTTTCCATCGGGATCATGGACGATCACGAGCCGTTTTTAAAGCAGGGCATACCCTATATCAATCTCATCGATTTCGACTATCCCTGGTGGCATACCCAGGAGGACACACCGGACAAGTGTTCCCCGATCAGCCTGCAGATCGTTGGAAATGTTGCGGTTGAATATATCTTCGAGAGGTGGAAAAAACTGCAAAATAATCCTTGAATGTAGCGATATGCATTGATAAACGTGTCTGAGCTTAATGTATGATACAATGATAAAATTCAGAGGTTTCGGTAAGTAATCAACACGGTAGATGTCGTATTTTGACTGTTGTTTGTTCCCCCGTCCTCCCATTTGACTGTGTTTTCCGGGGAGGGCGGTTATTGATACTCCTGCTCTCTTGATGTCATCGCTCCGGCTCCTTTCCTGCCTGTCCCGTTTTGCGGGTGTTGTCTTCTTATCCAAACCCTGATGAATTACTATGAGGTTTGTTCTTATGGAAGCGGTGACGGATAAAATGTGGGAGGATGTCCTCGAGATTCTCCGGCCGAAAATTGACAAGGACAGTTACGATACCTGGCTTCGCTCCACCCGGTTTCATTCCTTTGAGAACGATACCCTCCAGCTCAAGGTTCCAAGCGACCTTTACAGGAAATGGCTCCTTTCCAATTACTACGATCAGATTGTGTCCGCGGTGGAACAGCTGACCAGTCGCCGTCCGGATATCGTCTTTACCACTCAGGATATCAAAGACAATCCAGGGGACACACTAAACGAATCTCTGGTGGAAAACCACAAGTCTCACGGAAAGGTCCACTTCGCCTCCACCTCTCTCAATGCCAAGTATATCTTCGACCGCTTCGTGGTGGGGGAGTCCAATCGCTTCGCTCATGCCGCGGCAAAGGCCGTGGCCGTTCCCTCCTCCAGGGCCTATAATCCCCTGTTCATTTACGGGGGGGTCGGTCTCGGTAAAACCCACCTCATGCAGGCCATCGGACATGAACTCCTCTCCCGCAGCCCCCATCGCGTGGTCCTCTATGTAACCTCGGAACAGTTCATGAACGCCTTTATCGACGCCATCACGAAAAACCGACAGTTCGATTTCAGAAACTATTACCGGAACGTGGACCTCCTCCTTCTCGACGACGTTCAGTTCCTCGTGGGCAAGGAGCATACCCAGACACAGTTTTTCCACACCTTCAACGCCCTTTACGACGCCGGAAAAAAAATCGTGATCTCCAGCGATCGTCCCCCCAAGGAACTCATCACACTCGAGGAAAGGCTCCGCTCGCGATTCGAATGGGGGCTCATCGTGGATATCCAGCCGCCCGACCTGGAAACCCGGATCGCCATCCTGAAAAAGAAAGCCCAGGGCTATAACTTTCAGATCCCCGACGATGTGATGGTCTATATCGCGGAACGCATCGACTCCAATATCCGTTCCCTCGAAGGGGCCCTGGTTCGCCTCCAGGCTTACCTTTCACTGCATAAAAAGAAAACCCTCAACACCACACTCACGCGGCAGATCATCGGAGACCTCCTGGCCGGCAAAACAGAGGAATCAATCTCCATCGCCGCCATTCAAGCCTCGGTTTGCGAATACTTCGATATCAAACTGGCCGATCTCATCGGACATGCAAGGATGAAAAAAATCTCCATGGCCCGCCATATCGCTCAGTACCTCTGCCGGAGGCTCACCAGCAAATCCCTTCCCGAGATCGGTGTTCATTTCGGAGGGCGGGATCACTCCTCCATCCTCCATGCCTTCCGCAAGATCGAAAAAGCCCTGAAAAACGATCAGAATCTCGTTACCATGATCAATTACCTAACCAAAAACGTAAAAGAAAGGTCATGATTGTTAAATACCATTAGAGGAGAATTGTCATCATGAGAAAATGTAAATTTCGCTTTCGAACAGGTTTTACCTTCCTTGAAATCATGTTCGTGGTCGTGATTATCGGCATCCTGGCCTCCATCGTCGGTCCACGCCTGGTCGGCAAGGGTAAGAAGGCCAGGATCATGGCCACCAGGGCAACCATGAACGGCATCCAGACCGCACTCCAGTCCTATGAAATGAATGTCGGGAATTTTCCCTCGACCGAACAGGGTTTGGAAGCACTCATCAATTGTCCCAGCGACGTGCCCGAGGAGGACTGGGATTCCGCCTACCTCGATAAAATGCCCAAGGACGCCTTCGGGGAACGGTTCCTCTATAAATGTCCCGGGGAGAACAACAAGGACTACGACCTCTATTCCAAGGGGCCCGATCGCCAGGAAGACACGGACGACGATATCGTCAACTGGACAAAGGAAGAGGAGGAATTGTAAGTGCTCCGGAAACTGAAACGTCTCCTCAAAAAAATCCTCATGATCGAAGACGAATTCCTCTGCGATTCCTGCCTCTACGATTATGGAGACGTATGCAAACGTCCCGAGCGCCCCAACGCCACCGAATGCCCCGATTATAAAAAAAGATAATTTAACGGCATCGAATCTCCAGCCTTTAGAGTTTGGGATCAGTCTGGGTTTGAAGGTGCCCGGGTTTCCCTGAGCCATTTCCCGAGGGCGCTGTTTCGCGAGGACACCCGGGCGTTTTTGATCGCGATGGCCAAAGCCTTCTTCGTCCCGATCAGGCACACAAGCCTTTTCCCCCGCGTCACCGCCGTGTAGAGCAGGTTCCTCTGGAGCATGATGAAATGCTGCGTCATCACGGGTATCACCACCGCGGGATACTCGCTGCCCTGGGATTTGTGAACCGTGATGGCATACGCCAGGCAGATATCCTCCAGCTCGCTGTATTCGTAGGAAAGCACCCGTCCTTCGAACTTGATCCTAACGGTCTGGTACTCCCGGTCGAACCCCACCACCTGACCCACATCCCCGTTATAAACGTCCTTGTCGTAATTGTTTCTCAGCTGCATCACCTTGTCCCCCACGCGAAGCCGGAGCCCTCCCTTAATCACATAGTCCGGATTGGGATTCAGGAGATCCTGGAGCTCGTGATTCAGGTTCAGGGCCCCCAGAAGGCCCTTGTACATGGGGGTGATAACCTGGATGTCCCGGATGGGATCGAAACGGAACCGGGATGGGATGCGTTCTTCGATAAGACGTTTCAGGGCATCCAGGGCCTCCTCCGGATCGCTCTTGGAGATGAAGAAGAAATCCGGGAGGGGCCTCCGATTCGCCGGAACAAGAACGGGAAACTCCCCGTGATTGATGTGATGGGCGTTCACCACGATGAGGCTGCGTCTGGCCTGCCGGAAGATCCGATCCAGCCGGATCACCTCCACGGTGCCGGATAAGATGATATCCCTCAGGAAATTGCCCGGTCCCACGGATGGGAGCTGATCCACGTCCCCCACGAAAATCACGGAGGCCCGGGGTGGAAGGGCCTTCAGGAGATGGTATGCCAGGATAACATCCAGCATGGACGCCTCGTCCACGATCAGAAGATCCACGGGCAGGGGGTTGAATTCGTTGTAATGAAACTTTCCCTCCCTGGGACGGTATTTCAAAAGACGGTGAATCGTGGACGCATCCATTCCCGTGGTTTCCTCGAGGCGTTTCGCAGCCCGTCCCGTGGGGGCGGTGAGACGGATCTCGAAGCGGCTTTTCTCGAGCAGGTGAATGATGGCCCGCACGATGGTCGTTTTGCCCGTGCCCGGCCCCCCGGTGATGACCATCACGCCCCCCCGCATGGCCGCGATAACAGCATCCTTCTGTTTCTCCGCCAGCTCGAAACGAAAGCTTTTTTCAAAGGCCCGGATCGCCTCTCCAACCCCTCCACGAAGCGGTTTCGAACGCGGGAGGCAAAGCTGGATCAAACGGTCCGAAATCCCGGTCTCGCAGCTGTGAAGAGCCCGGGGAAACAGCATCCTTTTTCCGTCACTTATTTCCTCCACAACCCGCTGCGATGCCAGGAGCTCCTTCAAAGGCTCCTCGATCCTGTCCCCCTCCAGCTCGAGCATTCGGGCGGCCTCTTCCCTGATCTCCTCCTCGAACAGAAAGGTATGGCCGTTTTTCGAGGAGGACTCGTTCAGGATATGAAGGATTCCGGCCCGGATCCGCTCCGGGGCGTCTTTCGCAATTCCGAGGGATTGGGCGATTTTGTCCGCGCTCTTGAATCCGATGCCCCGGATGTCCAGGGCCAGCTGGTAGGGATTCGTCCGGAGAACCTCGATGGACTGATCGCGGTACTGACGGAAAATGCGGGTCGCCATGTTGAGCGACATATCGTGGGATTGGAGATAGATCATGATATCCCGGATCATCCGGTGGCTCGACCAGGCCTCCCGGATCAGCTTGAGCCGCTTCGGGCCGATATTGGGAACTTCCCGAAGTCGCTCGGGTTCCGTATCGATGACGTCCAGGGTTTTGTCCTTGAAGTGTTCCACGATCCGGCGGGCGAATTCAGGCCCGATCCCACGGATCAGTCCGGAACCGAGATACTTCCTGATTCCCGTCACGGTGGCTGGTAGGATGGGGATGTAACTCGATACCTCGAACTGTTCACCGAATCGGGGATTTTGAACCCATTTTCCCCACAGCCTGAGGGATTCCCCCGGAGAGGTGGATGTGAGGGGACCCACAACGGTCATCTTGCCCCGTTTCTTCCCATCCTCGTAAAAAACCCCCACGCACCACCCGCTCAGCTCGTTTTGAAACACGAAATGATCCAGGATGCCCTCCACGCGGGAAAGCTCGGGAGAAGAGGCGATGTCCTTGCTTCGATTCGTCACGCAAATCCTCCGGAATGGGGAGCGGAATGGGGTCAGACTACCGAAGGCGTTGAAATCTCGTAATGTATATCTACTTTACAAATCCCTGAATTCCGGTTAATTTCAACGCCTTCGGTAGTCTGACCCCTCTGATAGACCCCTCTGATACCGGTATTATTCCCTTAATCGTCTCCATGGCGGGTCACCAGCTTCAGCCAGAAAAAGTCGTGGCGTCCCCCTTTAAGCAGGGTGAAATAATTGCCCCAGGCGGTGTTTTGCGGGTAGTAGATGGAATTCTGAACGGGAGAAACAAGGGCATGGAGAGGGACACGTTCCATCGGTTTCCCCTCCTCATCCAGGATATAAAGGGCATATGCACTCCCAAGGTGAGCTTCCGTTTCCATGTACCACACATTATAATTGTTGGGCGGCGTTCGGGGCGTTGTGAAAAATTCCGCGTAATAATCGATAAAATTCTGCGAGCAACCCAGGAGCTGGACAAAAACACCGGTGACAAGGAACAACCAGAACACACAACGTATGAAAATCCGCCGTGGGGAAACGAACAGCAGGCAAACCGGCAGGGCCAGAAACACGTGAATCTGGTAAATATGGCGCGGCCCCCAGCACCACCCTCCGGCCCAGTTCTGCCACTTGCACTGAATAAGAAAAAAAGAAAGAACCAGGATCAAAAGAGCCGTCGCGAGATTCTTCTGTCTTTTGAAAAACCCCCGCATTGCAAAGAAAAAAAGCACCAGGGGAGGGGAGAAGAAAAACAGGCCGCGGCCCGCACTGAACAGAAAACCGTAAAGACCCCCCAGGATCGGAGTGGAAAAACGGAACCCCTCGCTCTGATCCTCGTAACCCGTGCTGAAAAACGATCCGAAACGGATTTGGTTCAACACCAGGATCGCCAGCAGGGAAAGGGAGAGTGGAAGAAGAAAACTGTAATTCCTCCACGAGTTTGCCCCTCCTTCCCTTTTCCATTGAGCTCTCAAGGCCCCGGAAGCGTTTAACCCCGAGCCACGGGCGTTATGGAGAAAAATCAGAACCACGTATCCGGGCAGCATGAAAAGGGTATCCAGCCGCACCAGAATCGCATAGGCAAAAAGCCCGCCCGCAACAAGGATCCGAACCATGGATTCCCTTTGCATGCCCCTGTAAAGGAGATAAAACGACCAGAAGGAAAGGAGCGCGGTCAGCGGTTCGGTGAAAAAGGGCTTCGAATGCACCCACGCATACGTGCCCGCACCAAAGAGGATCACGGCGAGCCAGGCCGCCTTTTTATCTCCCGTCAGATCCACGGCAAAGGAAAAAAGTACCGTGCATAATAGGGCGCTTATGAAAATATTGAAAAGAGAGACCCCGAAACGGGATCCAAACTCCTCCGCACTTCCCCCGTGATACTGGATCGAGTCATGAAACCAGAGGGGCGCGTTGCTGAAGGAAAGAACCGAGCTCAGTCCCCGGCCGAACCAGTAAAAGGGGATCGCCAGAAGGGGCTGGCCGATGCCGTACTGGGCAAATTCGCGCCCCCCCCGGCCCTTCATGGTGGCGAATCCCTCGAGTGGACGGATGGCCAGGGAACCCCGTTTTGCGAGCGACTCCGTGGTGCGGAACAGAATCTCCTCGTCCGGTGAGTAGATATGGCCTCCCATGGTCAGGAGGTAAAGGGCCATAAAAAGAAAAAATACACGCAGGGGATCTTTCAACAAAACCGCTCCATCACGTTATGATCGTTACATAGCTGGGGGGGGAAGCAAAGTCAAATCAATAACAAAATTTCCTTTACCTTATCCGGAGGGCTTTGTAATGTCTTACCGATATTGTCTTTAGAGAATTTGCTATGATAATTCTTGGCATTGATCCGGGTCTGGCAAAGACCGGATGCGGGGTGATCCGCGAGGAAAGGGGAGAGGTGCGCATCCTCACCTACGGTGTGATCTCAACGACCCCGAAGCAGGTCCTTCCCCGGAGGCTGAAGTCCATATACGATGGGATTCGGGAGCTTTGCCGGGAATATCGCCCCGGCGCGGCTGCCATCGAGTCCATCTTTTTCGCCGCCAATGTCAAAACCGCGGTGGCCGTGGCACAGGCCAGGGGGGTGGCCATTCTGGCCACTGAGGAATGCGGGCTCACGGTGGCTGAGTATTCCCCGCTCCAGGTGAAACAGGCCGTGGTGGGATACGGCCGGGCCACCAAAAGGCAGGTCCAGGAAATGGTCAAGGTCCTGCTCTCCCTCGAGGAGATCCCGCGTCCCGATCACGCGGCGGATGCCCTGGCTCTGGCCCTTTGTCATGGCTTCCGGGAACGGAACCTGGAAGGATTAAGGGGCGCGAGATGAGCAAATTTCCCACGGGTTGACTCGCTTCCTCTCCATATCACGAATGAAAGGGGGGAAAAACATGATCGGCAATGTCCGCAAACCGGAAATTGAGGAGATGATCGCCAATCGCGACTGGAGGGGCCTCAAGTCGCAGATCTCCGATTGGCTCCCACAGGATGTGGCCGATCTGCTCGACGATCTTACCACCAGGGACAGGGTCATCCTGTTTCGCCTCCTCTCGCGCGATATGGCCACGGATGTGTTCGAGAATCTCGAGGCGGAATCCCAGAAAGATCTGCTCGAGGCATTCAGCGACGCGGAAGCCGCACCCCTGCTCGAGGAGATGTCGCCCGACGACCGCACCGAACTCCTCGAAGAACTGCCCCACCGCGTCACCCGCCGCATCCTGCGCCTTCTCAGCCCCCAGCAGCGAAAGGTGGCCCAGAGGCTCCTGGCCTACCCGGGGGATTCCGTGGGACGCCTCATGACGCCCGATTTCGTCAAGGTTCGCAAACACTGGACCTGTGGCCAGGCCCTCCAGCATCTCCGGTGGATCGGCATCAACAAGGAAACCATTTATTACCTGTACGTTGTGGATGATGAAAACCGCATCATCGGAGTGGTTTCCCTGAAAAACATCGTTCTCGCCCCCCAGGACAGCCCCCTGTGGGAACTGTCGGAGGATGAACCCATCTTCGTCCATGCCGATATCGACCAGGAGGAAGCGGTCCGACTCCTTCGCCGTTACGACCTCCAGGCCATTCCAGTGGTCGATTCCCTGAATCACCTGCTCGGGATCGTCACCTTCGACGACCTCATGGACGTTCAGGCCGAGGAAACCACCGAGGACATGCAGAAAATGGCCGCCATTGTCCCCACGGAAAAACCCTATTTCGAGACCAATTTTACCGAGATTTTCAATAAACGGGTGATCTGGCTCATTGCCCTGGGAATCGCCGGCATCTTTTCCGCCAGCATCATCCGGTATTACAATACCACCCTCGACATCGGGATCATGGTGATCCTCTCCTCCTTCATCCCGCTTCTCATGGGCACGGGGGGAAACGCGGGCAGCCAGATGGCCGCCCTCATGATCCGGAGCCTGGCCACGGGCGATGTCACTCCTTCGGACTACCTCCGGCTCCTGGGCCGGGAAATCCTTATGGGTCTCGCCCTCGGCCTGGCCCTTGCAGTGGTGGGATTTGTGATTGCCTGGATTTTGAAAGGGGATCCCCAGGTGGGACTCACCCTCGGGCTGGCCATGATTGCCACGATTACAGCCGCCAATTTCGTGGGACTCTCCCTCCCGCTTCTGTTCAAGGCCATCGGCCTGGATCCCGCCTTCATGTCCGGTCCCTTTCTCACCACCATCACGGATGTTGTGGGGCTCGTTATCTATTTCAACATCACCCGCTTGATCTTTCGATTATAACCGGGTCGCCCTTTTTTGAGGGGAACATGGCGGATTATTCAAAACTGGAACTCCTGTCCCGGAGGAAATCGGGGGAAATCTGGAAAATCCGGTTCTCCGGATCCGGAGAGATCGCCGCTTTGAAGATCATGGATCTCCCCCGCCCGGGGGATTCCGCATTCCTTTTGAGCCGCTCCAGGGCACTCCTGAATCTCAGGCATCAACATATCGGATCCATTCGGGACATTTCAAGCAGGCAGGGGAAAATCCATATTGTCATGGATTATATCGAGGGGGAAACCCTTCGGGATATCATCCGGCGGCGGGAGCGATCACCCTTTTCCTGGTGGGTGAACGTCTTCCTCCAGTGTGCCTCGGGACTCCTTGCCGCCTACCGCCGGGACCTGATTCATCGCGATATCAAACCCTCGAATATCATGGTGGGAAAAGATGGGATCGTGAAAATCGTGGACTTCGACCTGGCCAGGCTGTTTCGAGGAGAGGGGCTCCGGGAGGCTTTGCCAAAGCACGCTTTTATCCAGGGAACCCCAGCTTACATGTCCCCGGAACAGTGCCTGGGAAAATCGGTCGATCACCGCTCCGATATCTATTCCCTCGGGGCTACACTTTACCATTGCCTGGCAGGACGACCTCCCCTCGAAGCCGCAACACCCTCCGAACTGCTGGAAAAACAGAAAACCTCCCCCCATACCCCCCTGTATCTCGTCAACCCGGACATCCCGGACGATCTCTCGGATCTGGTGGATAAAATGATGGACAAGGATATCTCCGGGCGTTTCCAGGATTACGATACCCTGATCGAGGCTCTGGAACCGATCAAGCTCGGATGCCTCTCGCGGGAGAGGGGGGCGAAAAAAGGTCTATCCGATTCCCTGACTGTTCACGAGAAAGCGGCCCCTCATCCTTCCCCGGGAAAAAAGGAAGGGGGAAAGCCCTCCAAACCCGCTCCCTCCCTCCGGAGGATTGTAACCGGACTCCTCCTGGCTGCTTGTATCGGATCCCTGGTTTTTCTCGCCCGGGGAGAGAGGAGGGTGAAACGCAACAGGAGAACCCTGGCCCTTCTTGTGGATCGTATGATCTCCCAACCTGCTCCCGCGATCGCTGATCCAGCGATCCGGACGCGAAACCGGATGAAAAAAATCGCCGATGCCGTAATTCACTTCCAGAAGGAAAACGGGAGCCTCCCCGCCACTCTGGATGAGCTCCTAAGCCGGGATTACCTCGAGTCCACAGATCTTCAGGATAGCTGGAACAATCCCTTTCTGTGGGACCGTGCAAAGGCGCGAATCCTCAGCTGGGGACCAGATGGATTCGAGAACACGGGAGATGACTTGAAGCTTGATATCAATGAATTTAATGAACTTACATCCCCACAAGAATAATAGAATCCGAAATATATCAACAAATGTGATTGCCTTTGAGTGTTTTTCCTTATTTCGCTTTTGTCCGGGTCCGTTTGAAGCAGGACAAGATTCAAAAAGATATCATCCCCCGAAAGGCACAAAAAGCTCGAAAAGGGAGGGATTACGAGACATCAATCGCTCATCGCTTGCCGCTTCCTGCCTGACAGCCCTCTTTTAGTCCCGGACGAAAGTTGCCTTGTAAATATAAAAAAAAGTATTGACAGGGAATTGGGTTATCCATTATATCAACAACTCATGCAAGTGAATAGCTACTATAGATGTAGATCGGAAAATAAAGGAAAGGGGGGAGTAACTGCTAATAGTTTTGGTGCAGGTAGGGTATGTGATATTTTTCAGAACGAGGAAAATATCCGCCATTACTTGAGTTTATCAAAATTGATACGGTCGCTTTAAGCAGCCGGAGGTCCTTATTATTATTTTGGGCCTTATTAAAAATCTTCTATAAAGGAGAAAATGTCATGTATCGAACGAAAAACCTGATTCTCGTAATTGTCGTGTTGTTGTGTGCAACGGCGGTCATTGCACAGGACTTCATGCCACCTCCCAATCCTCGCGGCGGCGGCGCCAAGGAGCCCACGGTAAAGAGTAAAAAAACCCCTGAAATCAAGGCTTACTTGGAAGCGGATTTAATGGATGCATTGGAGATGGGTTGTGACCAGCTCATCCGCTGGCAACACACGGATGGCGGCTGGATCTGGCCCGGCAGCGTCGGCGATGAATTCAAGACGACAGATACCGCCACATCCCCGAACCAGAAGGGTGTTGTCGCCCGGGCATTGGTTTTAATCGACAGTAAATTCCCGGCAAAGGACTACCTCGGGGATGGCAGCTATCCCGGCGCCTGCTTCACGGGTAAAAAAATCCAGGAACAAGCCATCAGTCTGTCAACATACTTTTATGCCCCGGATTATACTTTTATGTGTGAACTCACCGATGAAACCGGCGACCCCGATTACAAAACATCCGCCACACAGGTGTGGACATACAAGAAAACCTACAATGCCGTTTACTCCACTCCGTTCAGCTTCAGTGATTACTTCATGAAAAACCGGTGCGCACCAGACTGGGTCTGGAACAATGGTTATGGCTATGGACTATGCGTTTGGGATGTTGCCGGTTATGCTGGTGCAGCTGAGAAAATGGGCGACCACGCTTTCGCAGTCGGCCTTCTGGATAATTGGACCTCCGAACACGATTGGACCAATCCTCCCCCCCAGGCCTGGGCCCATTGGAACGATACCGCAAATGGTTACAATAAAAATGTCATGCACAATTTCCTCAAACGTTGGGATGACAATACTGCAACCTCCACTACCCAGGAAAGGGAATATTTCTTCATCGGGGCAGCCGGCAACATGATGTGGGCAATGAATATTGTCGATTCGTCAGCCTATTCCTACTGGATCAATGAGATGAAAACGAGGTTGATTAACGACTGCCAGACATCGAGTAACGCATACAAGTACGAGAAGTTTTCCGACCCTGATGTCTGTGTTCAGGATCAGGGTTACGCAATGATGGGTATGCGGAATGTGGGTGAACAGGAATCCGGGCGGAAATCAACCGAGTGGGCGATCAATAATCAGGAAACCACGGGCAATTATAAAGGTATGTGGATTGAACCCTGGGGCCTTTCCTATCAGGAAGGAAACAGCGAGTGCCTGCAGGGAATGTGGGATATCCACGAAGGCGATGTGAGGCCATGGGTGCAAATAACAGCTCATCCACTTGGCAATCATGTCGATTCCGTCCCTGTATCATTCAAGGTCTTTGACCTGCAAAGTGATTCTGCAACAATAAAAGTCGAGTGGACAGATGATGCCGGGGGTAACTGGTATCCTGCAACACTAGTCAATGGATCAACTTCAGGTCTTTCCACAACCCCGTCCGGTATCGAGCACTCTATCGTCTGGATGTCAGCCTCTGGTAATGACATCCCCTGGGGCACACCTAACGGCAAGGCGTGCGAACTCCGCATCTTTGCTCGTGATGATGCCTCCCCGGGTGAGTGGGGTTCTCCTGCCGGCAAAACAAACACATTCACCGTTGATAACGCGACCGTGCCCGTCGAACTCAGTATCTTCAACATAGAATAATCACCAGGCACTGAATCGCTTCACTATTGGGAAGGAAGGCCTCAATAAAAGGCCTTTCTTCCCTTTTTTTATTTGCCGGGTTTCACCTCGCCATGTGACGATTCACTCTCCTTAATAATACTCCCCCCCTGTTAACAGGAATTCTCTTCAAATAGACGAATAATGTGATCTTCGAGTGGGTCGCCTTATAAACTGTGGCAACAGGAATGAAGTAAAAAAAGGGTTGACTTGGATACATTAAATATGTATCCGGAAGTCTAACAAATCAAATGTATAACGATCTCATTGGGGTGGTATGTTAGGTATATACATTAAGAAAAGGGGAAAGGAGGTGGCAATGAGAAGGAGAACCTTCGGGTCGATATCTTTAAAGGACATCATGTGTCCTGGAATTTTTTGGAAAGAAAGGAGAAGGAAGAAATGAGAAATGCATGTGTTAAATCCGCACTGTTGATGGTCCTGGTGATGATTCTTGCAGTCAGTATCCACGCGGAAACACGGAGAGCGGTCATCTCCTATGACATTTCCGATGGCCACGATATCAGCGGCAACTGGCGAAACGAGCGCAATGTCTCCGCCTGTCTGGATCAGAGCGGAAACGTCTGGGTTGCATGGGCTCAAAGCTTGAACTCCTATGGCAGCACGGGATTTCCCTTCCCCGGATCACCCGATATTGAATCGTGGTACCATATCTGTTATAAGTATTCAGACAAATTCGAGTCTCTCCCCACGGCCCAGCAGCATGTGGTTCCCCAGACCGTATGGCCAAGGGATACAGCCCATGGCGTTGTGGGAACCGCCCCCGGCGACCTCCCCACCACATCGGTTCATGAAAAACCAGTCATTGTCTGCCGTCCCTCTGACGGGGCCATCGTTATTATCAGCGGCAACTACGGCCGTAACATCACCCGTCACATCAACTACGAGGGACTCTGTTATTTCATTTCCACGGATATGGGAAACACCTGGACCCAGAAACATGACGATTCCGTCGCCATGGGTGACAGGATGCATCACACCGCCGCAGTCAAGGACGGCGCCATCTGGGTCTTTATTGCCAATGGAATCAACATCGACGTCTATAAAAACGTCACACCCAACACGGATGTTGGTTCGTGGCAACATGTAACCACCGTGGCCGGCGCCGGAAGTATCCCAAAGGTCTGGGTCGGCGATGACAATCGCTTCTACCTCGTGGGTCACAGCGGCGGCGTCAGGATCAACCGTTCCAACTACGCCGGTACGGTCTGGGATACTGTGGGGCCCTACTTTGACGATACCCCGCCCCGAGGCTCCAACAATCCGCCTTACACCCAGTCTGTCGGCGGGCCCTCCATTTCCACACAGGAATACGACCCTGCCATCTTCAAGTTCGGAGGTAAGTGGTATATCATCGACGCCCCATGGAATACCGATGCCTACTGGGGCAGTTGGGAATTCCAGTGGCTCCAGATCTACAAGTGCAACGGATCCACATGGGGCGACATGAGCGTCGAGGGGAACTGGGGCACCCCCTGGCTCCTCTCCTCGGGTCACTATCCCAATACCGATGGAAGCCTCCCCGAAACCCTGAACGGCTATTCCTTCTGGTGGGATTACTGGCCAAGTGTCCTGGTCTCCGGCGACAAGGCATACATCTTCTACGGCTCACTTCGCGTTTTCGATCAGGATGAGTGGACCTATCACATCGGGTGCGGCCGCACCGCCATGATCGTTTTGGACGATGAAGTCAGCGAGCACCGCTATGACTCCATCCAGGCGGCCCTCGACGACGCCTCCGCCGCGGATAATGTCCTTTGCGACTCGGGTTACTTCCCCGAGCAACTCTCCCTGGACGATCCCCGCGACCTGACCATGCTCTCCTACCAGGGAGCCAAGGTCGATGCGGGCGGCAGCGGAAAATGCGTCGATATCACCAGCGGCACCATCACCATCACCGGTATGACCCTCACCGGCGGCGAATATGGACTCTATGCCGGTCCCCAGGGAACTTCCCTCATAACCGACTCCAACATCTTCGGAAACAGCATGTGGGGTGTGTATAACGCCAACACCGGCGCCAACCTGGATGCCCGCGGCAACTACTGGGGTCCTGGAAACGGCCCCGGCGACAGCGGCAATAACGACGCCGGTCCCGCCAAGGGCTCCGGAAACGGCGAGGTCCGGGTCGATGATTATCTCACCGGTAACGACGATTGCGCCACCTATACACCGCCCAATCCCGTGCTGATCGATATCGACGACAACGACGTGCGTCTGTTCAGCATCGAGGGCTCTCCCGGCGGCGAGGCCTGTGCCGTGGTCGTCAACGAGGCGCCCCCGTTCGCCGGTTTGAACCTGGTTCCCAAAACCTGGTATGTCACGCCTCCTCCGGGAACCACGGCGGCCGGTATCCGCATCTATTACAGCGATCAGGACGTCATCGACGCCGATGTGGTCGGGAGTGAATCCTCCCTGGTCATCATTCAGCGTCAGGCCAGCGGGAACTGGATCGCCCTCGGCAAGACCAGCAACAATGAAACGGAAAACTGGGTCGAGTACGGAACCGGTGGACAGATGATCACCACGGACTGGACCTTCGGGCTCTCCGGTAATCCGGATACGGTCCCGGTGGAACTTTCCGTGTTCACCATCGAATAATCGTTCCATACTGAGAGGCAGCGGCCCGCTTCACCCGCTGCCTCTCATCCCTTATTTCAATCTTGCGAGGGGGAATAGTATCATTATGAAAACCCAAAAAATTTACCTTTTACTCCTTTGTCTATGCATGACTCTTTTCGTCCATGCGGACGATCCCTTTACCTACAGAACCGCGTTTGACGCCAATCTGAATCCCGGCCCCCTGGCCGTCGACTCGGATGGCGGGCTCTATTACGCCACCTTCGACGGCTCCAGCACCGCTCTGTACTATGTTCCGGATCCTATTGCAGGCTCCGGGTTGTCGAATCATATCCAGGTTTACAACGCGGGGAGCGGATTCGCCTCCGGCAGGGGATTCCAGGGCCTGGCCACCTATGGCGATTACGTGTATGTATGCGGCGATACCGGATCCACTTCCGTGTTCAAGAAATTCGTCAAGAATCCCGGAACTCCCATCACATTCACCGACGTCAGCGCCTTCGCCCCGAATCTCTCCGGCAAACGTTATTCCGGCGTGGCCGTGATCGGCGACAGTGGAACCACCGTGGCCGTGACCACGCACCTCGGGTGCGTGGATCTCCTCGAGGCTGCCGACGGAGACCTGATCACCCTTTTCTGCGGCGCCAAAAACTACCAGAGAGACCTGGTCGCGGATCAAAACGGCGATCTTTTTTGCGGCAGGAACGGCCTCAGCGACGGCGCAGCCGTCAACCTCTATGACTGGAGCGGCTCCGATTATAATTTCACCAAGTACAACGATTATATCACAACAGGCGCCATTGACACCTCGAGCGGCGAATCTCTCCAGGGGATTGGATATTCCTCCAACCTGGATCGCCTCTTCGTGGCACGCCGGACCGCCGGACCCTATCTCCCCGGATGGAACGAAGCCGAATCGGTCATGATCTACGATCCTGCAGTGCCAGGAACCATCATCCAGGAAATCACCACCGGCACCGGATACCCCGAAGCAGGCATCATCAACGACGTGGGCGATTGCGCGGCCTGGTATGACGGCTCCTCCGCGGACGTCCTTTTCGTCTCCGATACCACCCAGAACATCATTTACGTCTTCCAGAACAACGTCATCGCAGCGGTTCGGGACTGGATGCTCCTCGAGTTCTGATTCGGATAGAAAACACTCGAAAACGCATGGCAGCGCCCACCCCCCAAAGGCGGGCGCTTTTTTTTCACGCCCCCTTTGATCAGGGTTGTGGATTTTTTATTGCATTGTTCCATTCCAATATATAGAGTCCAGTCCTTGTTCATGAAAAGAACCGGCAGGAAAGGAGAAACCTCTTGCCTTTGCTCGTTTTACTCGGATGCCAGTGGGGAGATGAGGGAAAAGGTAAAATCGTCGATTTCCTCTCCGGAGACGTGGATCTGGTCGCCCGCTACCAGGGCGGGAACAATGCCGGCCATACCGTGGTCATCGCAGGAAAACAGTATATCCAGCACCTGATACCCTCCGGCATCCTCCATGAAAAAACCGCCTGCCTCATAGGAAACGGCGTGGTTGTCGATCCCGAGGTGCTCAGGGAGGAACTGGATACCCTGGAAAAGAACGGGATATCCGTGGAGGGCCGCCTGTTTATCTCACAAAACGCCCACCTGATCCTCCCGTATCATCGCCTGATGGACAAGGCCCTCGAAAGAATGCGCGGCAAGGGCAAGATCGGTACCACGGGCCGCGGCATCGGGTGTGCTTACGGCGATAAAATCACCCGGCAGGGGGTTCGCGTCCTCGACCTCCTCGATCCCGAACGTTTCGCCCGGAAAGTGGAAAAGGCCCTTGACTATTATCGCCCCATCTTCGAGGGGATTTTAGGGGAGCAATGCCCCACCACACAGGCTGTCATCGATCAGATCGGACCCCTCGCGGATTTTATCCGCGGATTCGTGGTGGACGGCGTTTCCATGATCAACCGCTACATCGAACAGGGGAAACGCGTCCTGGCAGAAGGGGCACAGGGCATCATGCTCGATATCGATTTCGGCACCTACCCCTTCGTAACCTCCTCCAATCCATCCCCGGGAGGGGTGTGCACCGGCCTCGGGGTCGGACCTCGCAAGATCAATAGCATCCTCGGAGTGGTCAAGGCCTATACCACCCGGGTGGGAGCCGGTCCCCTCCCCACGGAACTTCTGGATGATGTGGGGGAAAAGCTCCGGACCGAGGGCGCTGAATTCGGAGCCACCACGGGCCGTCCCCGTCGATGCGGCTGGTTCGATGCCGTGGTCCTCCGTCGCACCCTCCAGATCTCCGGAATCACGGATATCGTGATCACGAAACTGGATGTCCTCGATTCCTTTCCGGAGATCAAAATTTGCACGGGTTATCGCTTCCAGGGAGAGATCCTGGATCTCTTCCCCTTTGGAATAGAGGAAGAAGCGGAAGTGGAGCCGATTTACGAGACCCTCCCCGGCTGGAGGGAAAAAACAACCGGGATCAAACAATTCGACTCCCTTCCCGAAAATGCCAGGGCTTATCTCCATCGCATCGAGCAACTCCTCGATGCCAGGGTGGCGATCGTTTCGGTTGGTCCCGGACGGGAGAACACCATCATGCGGCAGGATTCTTTCTTTTAACATCCATGATACTCGTTAAACGAATCGAAAAGTTCTTCTTTAACCTCTTCGCTACTGCAGGGGGTATGCTCATCCTCCTGGGGCAGTGCCTGCTCGAGGCACGCTTTGTGTTCGCCGGGTTCGGCAGGTTCCTCAGGCAGATCCTCGAGGTGGGGTGGAATACCCTGCCGCTGGCTTCCATGATCGCCCTTTTCACCGGCATGATCACCGCACTCCAGACCGGGGTCGAACTCAAAAATCTCGGGCTCGAACAACAGATCGGAACCGTGGTGGGACTTTCCCTGGTTCGGGAAATGGGACCCGTGTTCACCGCCTTTATCATCGCCGCACGGGTCGGGGCCGCCTGGGCCGCCGAACTGGGCACCATGAGCGTTTCCGAGGAACTCGACGCACTCAGGTCCCTCGGAATCCGCCCCATCCGCTTCCTCGCCATGCCCCGTTTCCTGGCCGCCGTCACCATGCAACCCCTTCTGACCGTGTATTCCATCGTGGTGGGCATCTGGGGGGGCGCCATGGTGTCTGTCAATTACCTCGGGGTCCCCTCCAGCGTTTATTACAAAAGGATGTTCGATTCCCTGGAGATGCACGACCTCTCGCTGTGTCTTTCCAAGGCCGTGGTCTTCGGGGCGATCTTCTCCATTGTCAGTTGCCATACCGGGCTCGTGACCAAAAACGGCGCCGAGGGCGTGGGACACTCGACCACCCGTTCCGTGGTGGTCTCCCTCTCCCTGATCCTGGTGGCCGATTATTTTATTACCCGATTTCTGGGTTAACGATTTGGAGGGACGTTCCCTTTGGAAATCCAGGTGAGAAATCTCCATAAAAGCTACGGATCCAACAAGGTCCTGCGGGGTTTGAACCTCCAAATCCCGGAGGGCGAAATCACGGTGATCGTGGGGGGGAGCGGGAGCGGCAAGAGCGTTCTCCTCAAACACCTCACCGGCCTCTCCAGACCCGACTCCGGCGAGATCCTCATAGATGGCCGCGATATCACACCCCTGCCCGAATCGGTCCTCTTCTCCCTCAGGCAACGCATCGCCATGATCTTTCAATCCGGAGGACTCCTCGGTTCCATGACCGTGGGGGAAAACGTGGCCCTGGGGCTCCTCGAGCATAAACTGGCCCCCCGGGAGAAAATCGCCGGTATCGTGCGGGAAAAACTCGCCCTGGTTCGTCTCGAGGGAAAGGAAAACGAAATGCCCGCCAACCTCTCCGGCGGCATGAAAAAACGCGTCAGCATCGCACGGGCCCTCACCCTTTCCCCCGAACTCATCCTCTACGACGAACCCACCGCGGGGCTCGATCCCCCCATGGCTGAGGCCATCGACGACCTGATCCTCGATCTCTCCCGCGAACTCAAGGTCACCTCCGTGGTCGTCACTCACGACCTCACCAGCGTATTCAAGCTTGCGGATACCATCAATATGCTTTATGAAGGTACAATAATCGAATCCGCCCCCCCGGGAGACTTCAGAACCTCCCGGAACCAGGTGGTTCAAAATTTCATCCGAAGGAAATAAATCCCCGTCCGGAGGAGGGAAAATGGAAAACAAAACCGGTTTGGCCGTTCGCGTCGGCATCTTTATCGTGGTGGGAATCCTCCTGCTTTTAGGGCTCTCCCTGCGGGTGGATCGAAACCTCTTCAAAAAACCCATGGGTACGGACCTCCAGGCCAATTTCGAAAATATAAAAGGGCTGGAAATCGGCGACCCCGTACTCCTCGGGGGTATGAATGTCGGAACCGTCTCCGAAATGAGATTCGATGCGGAAAAGGGACGCGTCGAGGTCATGATGTTCATCCGCTCCCCCTATCGCCTCAAAACCGACTCCCTCGCATTGATCCGGCTCCAGAGCCTGCTCGGACGCTATTGTGTGAGTGTGGATTTCGGCGATCCCTCCTCCCCCGATCTGCCCTACGGCGGGCTCCTGAAAACCGAGGAAACCATGGATATCGACGGCGCCCTCCAGATCGTCAGCGACGTCGGAAAGGAAATCAGGGAACTCGCCGATGGGTTTAACGAAAACCAGGATAAACTCACCAGCGAAATCTCCTCCCTGATCGAGGAAAACCGCGAAAATATCAGAAAAACCACCGAATCCTTCGCCAAACTCGGCCCTAAAATGGAAAAAACCCTCGATTCCTTCAATGGAATCATGGGCAAGGTCAGCCGCGGTGAGGGAACCTTCGGAAAACTCTTCACTGACGATTCCCTCTACTACCGGATCACCAATGCCGCGGACGGCTTCACCTCCCTCACCGCCGATGTCAGAAGCGGCGATGGAACCCTGTCACAACTCATCTATTCCGATACACTCAGCGTCTCCGTCGAGGATACCTTTGACAAGGTGCGGGGGGCAGCCGGGAAAATGGACGACTTTTTTACAGGCAACAGCGAAAAAATCGACGATTTCATCAACTCCCTCAAGGATCTCACCCCCAAACTCGAGGAAACCATCGAAAACTTGAGGGAAATCTCCCAAAAGGTCAACGAGGGCGACGGTACACTCGGGAAAATGATCAACGATCCCTCCCTGTTCGACGACACTCGAAGCACCGTCAACCAGATCAAGGCCACGTTCGAGGAAAGCGAAGAACAAAGCGTCATGCGCACCGTCCTCAGTGTCCTCATCGGACCCGTGATGTAGGTTTGCCACATGCCACCCAATTCCCCCGAAGAAGCTCCGAGAAGTCCCCATCCACCGGCAGCCGCCAGCCGCCAGCCGCAAGCCGCCAGCCGCAAGCCGCCGGCCGCCAGCCGCACTCTGCCGCTCCTCCTTCTCATCCTCGCACTCGCCCTTGCCCTCCGCCTTTTTCACATCTCCCGCATGAGCCTTTGGCTGGATGAAAGCCTCGGCATCCTCTTCTCCAGAAAATCCGGACCCGGGTTCTGGCATCTGATCCGGCTGGATGTGCATCCCCCGCTTTATTTCCTGATCCTTCGCCTCCTTGACGCGATTTGGGGCAGCCCGCTTTTTTTCCGCCTCTTTTCCGTAATCTGTGGAACCGCGGCATTGGCCGTCTTTTATGCCGCCCTCTCTCGAAGGGCAGATTCCTCCGCGCGACTTCTCTCCCTTCTTTTCCTGGCCGCCTCACCGGTCTGCATCCACTATTCCCAGGAAATCCGCATGTATGCCCTTCTTCTCCTCTTTGCCATGATTGCGCTTTGGGCCGTTTTGCGGTTTGCCGAAAGGCCCGAGTGGCCCCCCTTCCTCCTTTTTTGCCTGGCAGGGGGAGCCATGGTTTACACCCATTATTTTTCGTGGGTATTCCTTGCCGGATGCCTGGTTTATCTCTTTTGGGAACGGATCGTGGCGGGGGAGGGGAGGCTCCATGCCCTGGCCTGCTCCCTTCGAACCGGACTTGTCATCGTCATCTTCTACCTGCCCTGGTTGGGCGTTTTCCAGGAGCACCTGGCATCATCCGCGTTCGGGGGAAGGCACTCCCAGGGTCATCTGGGAACGATGTCCCGCACCCTCATCGAGTATTTCACGCAGTTATTCGGTGGAGTCATGCCGTGGGTCCCCCTCGAGAAAACGGTACTTTTTCGCAGCGATCCCTATCATCTTGGAAGCCTGGGGTGGTGGATCTTTTTCATTTTTGTCGCGGTTATATTCGTTCGGGGCCTCATTTTGATGAAAAGGGCTGATCGTCTCTTCCGTCCGGTTCTCTCCATCCTCGGGACAGGGTTCATTTTGACCATGCTTCACCTGGCGTTTCGGGGGCGTTTCTATTCCCGCTGTTTCATCATCTACCTGCCCCTGGTATTTTACGTGACAGCCCGGGGCATCGTGGGAATAAACGGGCGGATTCTGAGGGCTACGGCCGTTATTTACCTTTCCCTCTGCCTCCTTGTTCCCTCGCTCTTATATCTTTCCATGGATATCCGCGACGTCACCCGTCCTCTCGCTTTGAGGTTGAAAGAGGCAGCCGGTCCGTCGGAGCCCATCGTTCACACCGGCAAATTTTCCTATTTTCCCTTGAAGGTCGTTTTTCCGGAGAGGCGTCAGTATCTCGTGGATACGGCATCACTGCTTTTACAGGAGAGGACATTGGCAGGGGAGGATCTGATCGAAAAAACCGCCCTGCCGGATTTGGGTGAGCCGTACTGGCTTATCGTGGAATACTGGGGCCGACCCGCCGCCTGGGACGAGGAATCCTTCTGGATTCATATACTCGAGGAAAAAGGCCACCAATGCACCCCCGTCTTTTCCCGCCGTATGGGTGTCAAAACCTGCACCCTCCTCCAAATAGGGGGTCAGACCCTATCGAAATACAACGAATTCCCTTGACGCCATGAAATCGGCTCTTTTAACATACCCTATCATGGCCAGGCCAAAACGCATCGACTTTCCCCATTCCCTTTATCATGTCTTCTCCCGGACGAATTCCGGGGATCTGGCCTTTCGGGATAACCGCGACTGTGAGAAATTCCTGGAATATCTCTCCAAATACACCGATCTTTTCGAGTTCAGGGTTCACGCCTGGTGTCTCATGGAGAATCACTTTCATCTGCTTTTGGAAAGCGACAGGCAATCGGCCCTTTCCGAGCTGATGAGGCGGCTCCTGACGGCTTATACCATTTACTTCAATCGTCGCCACAGTCGCCATGGACATCTTTTCCAGGGGCGCTTCAAAAGCCTCATTGTCGATAAATCGGACTACCTCCTCTCCCTCTCACGATACATCCATACGAATCCCTGTCACACGAATTCCTCCATAGATCCCGCCACATACGAGTGGTCCAGCCTGAAATACTACGCCGGGGGAGGGGAGCCGCCATTCCTTTCCACTGGAGAGATTTTATCCTGGTTCGAGGGCGATCGGAGGAAATATCTCCATTTTATCCGTGAAGGATTGGATGAAGCGGTGAAACCTGTTGTATTGCAGCAGCGCTATGTTGGGGGAAAGGATTTTTCCCGGCGGATGAACCTGCGATTGAAAGGGATGTCCATGAGGACAAGCCGGGCCGCAAAGGCCGGGGAGCGTCGACAGTTATTCATGGAAGAATCGGAAGAAAAGAAGGCGCGGGAAATCCTCGAAACGGTAGCGGATTATTTCTCCCTGGATCAGGGCATATGGAAACAGAAAAAGTACGACAGGGGCGATTATGGCCGGGCCAGGTGTATTGCAGCGGCGCTTCTCCGGCATCACCTGCCCTGGACATGCCGTCGAATCGATGACTACCTGGGACTGACCGGCGGCTATTATCGGTTGGAGAAAAAATTGAAAAAGGACGATGCGGCAAGGGAGATCTTTACATTATTGAACGAGCAACTATCCTCGAAAGTGTAATATTTCGATAGGGTCTGACCCGAATGGCACTAACTTAAGGAAATGGAATCATATTCTCCGAGGAGATATATTCCCTTAATCGCACTCTCACTCGTACTCGTACTCGCACTCGGACAAATGGGGGGACAGACAAATGGGGTCAGGACAAATGGGGTCAGACCCTTTACATTTGTATCTATTTGGGGGCTGACCCCCAATGGCTGCCTTACTCGCACTCGACATCTCCAATACACGTGCTTCACTCCTTGATTCAAGATCCTATACGATTACGCGCATCAATCTTCGTCACGCCCAAGCGTGACTTCGACTTGACAGTCGAGCACGAGGATAAAGCGTGTGGAAATTGGTCTTATCGAGCCTTAAGTCAGTGCCATTCGGGTCTGACCCCCCTCTCACTCTCAGGGATTGAGCACGAGAAAGATGTCGCCGGCGGATTGGGAGCCGTTTCTCGGATCGTAGGACACCCCCGCTTTCTGGTCCTTCATATCCGGACCAAGGCTGTAGATGAGGGCTTTTCCATCCTGAATACGGTATTTCATGGGCTCTCCTGTAAAGGGATCCACGATTTGCGGGAAGGCGAGACCCGGCATGTTCAGGGAAGAAGGATACGATCCGGTCCTGGCCTTGTGGGCCTTCAAAAGGGCCCCGTGCCAGGCCAGGCAGTGATGGGCCACAGACACCTCCTCCCGGATGCGCGCCTCGAGTATGTTCGGGAACGTAATCCTGACGGCTGGATTCATGGATTTAAGGAGTTTTTGGGCATCGAACCGATGGAACTCAGGGAAGGGCTTCTTTGCCTCTTCGATCATTGTTTCCCATAACAGCTTCATCTCCTGTATGATTTCCTGTTCTTTTCCGGCCTTGACCGCCTCTCCAATGGATTCAGCCATTTCCCTGCCGCCATGTCCGGCTTCCTTGACCGCTTTATCATATTCCCCCTGATTCTGCATGTTCCTTGTCATGTTTATCATATTCTGAAGGCCCAGGATGTGGATCTCTGCCTCTCCCTTGAAAAAGACCCAGGTCGGGGTCTGGTTCATACGGCAGGCCCCAAGGACCTCCGCCATGTGTGTATACTGGGCCTCGGAAAGGGACGATCTCTGGATAAAGCCCTCGATCTGCTTCAGGGCCATGGACTGGAGGGCAACGCTGATCAGCTTGGAGATGAGCGGTGCATTTTCAACGGAAAAGCCGCCTGCGTAATGGAGCAGGGTTTGATACGTGCTGATGGCCAGATCCGGCTTCCCCTGGGACTCGTACAAAAGGGCCTGGGCCACCATGAGTTTTCCGATCAACTGAATTTTTAAAAAATTGGGAACCGGGGCATTCACGGGATCGGTGACGATGCGGCTCCAGTGAGGATAGATCACGCGCGGCTTCTGGTTTCCTTCCCAGATCAGGGAGAAAATCGGACGGCACTGGTTAAGGGCCTGCCTGGCCTGGGGAAAATCCCGGGTCCAGCCGTTTTTCAAGATGCTTTGGAATGCCGGGTCGTTTTTCATGAAGAGATTCGTGTCGAACTGCTGGATGGCCCGGGTATACTCAACGAAGCCGTTGTTATCTGCGTCGGCTTCCGGGGTGGCCAGCCACTTCTGCATGGCAGCGGTCCAATGATCTGCCTGCGTAAATGCGGTGTTCGGAAAGAAAGCAGTCATAATCGCGACAAGGATCGCTACCGTCAGAAGAGCGTAATTGGGGAATAGTGATTTCATGGGATCTCCTCTCGTTTCATGAAGAATATCATAATACATTACAATAGACGTATGAAACGGAGAAAGGTTGACCCCTCAGGGGATTATAGCCTAGGGAAGAATCGGAAGATCGGATGGTTCGGGAGGTTTTACATTATCGAGAGTACATCCACCCTCAAAAGTGTTATATTTCGATAGGGTCTGACCCCTCATCTGGATTTGAGCAGGTCGGCGGTTTCCTGATCGTTCGGGTTGAGCTCCTTTGCCCGCTTTAAATAACGAATCGCGTATTCTTCGTTTCCCACCTCGATGTAGCTTTGACCGATCATTTTATTCGCGGCAAAAAGGCAATCCATGTGGAATTTCACGGTTTCTTCAGGGGCGTTTGCCGGCGGAACGGGGCAATTCTCCAGCAATTGATTGAGAACGGTCACAGCCTCGGAAAATCGCTTCTGTTCGAAGTAAACCGCACCAAGCTGGCGGTATGCCCACGGCTCGAAGGGGTGGGCCGCGATACGGAGCTGGATCTCGTCGAAATCCAGCAGGTACTTCGTGGCCCTGTCCTCCGGGCAGAGGCTCACGGCCTTCATATACTCCCGGCAGGCCTCCACCATCTCGAGGCGGCGGTAATGGGAGTGTCCCCGGATGATATGGGGGAGGGC
>Ga0272442_10001200_pt1 | contig 40022 bp, 31 predicted proteins | sample SSMForm2O_FD_200262 | JGI IMG/M metagenome (GOLD analysis project Ga0272442, IMG submission 200262) | Marine sediment archaeal communities from Little Sippewissett salt marsh, Falmouth, MA, United States - SSM-Form-2O | ecosystem: Environmental > Aquatic > Marine > Wetlands > Sediment ... | reverse complement strand
GGCGGTCCTGATTACTTCCATGATAACAATATACCGCCTCAAGGCTCATTCATCCACGGCTAAAGCCGTGGTGTTCTGTCTGCGACCGCATAAAAAAAGCCGGAGATACTCGGTATCTCCGGCCCATCGTATTCGCAAAAAAGTCTGTTAATACTCTAAAATATTCGCATTCGCCGCGTCAACCCGTCTGCGATTGTCCTCTATTTCCTGCTGAAGACTGCGCAGTTTCTGGACATCGACCTGGGTCCCGGCACTCCGGTCCATCTTGCCCGTCTCCAAAAACGGCTGAACACTCAACCAGTTCATTGACTCGTTGAAGATCGCCTGCGCGGTAATCGAATCGATGGCCAGCAGGTTGAATGAGAAATGCATAGTGCGATACAGTTGCGACTTCTTGGCAATGGCCACAACTCTTCCATTGTTTACTTCAAAACCATTGCCGTTTTCATTATCAGCATACAATGATCGGAACTCATACAATGGTTTTGCAGTTGAATTTTTAGATAAATACCCCACTTCAGGTAACGCCCACAACGTATCCATCCAGGGATAAAAAGCCGCATTCCAGTTATAGCGGTTTTTCAACAGCGCGGAATCAATGGCGAAGTTAAACACGGAAGGATCATCAAACAAATCATACGCGTTGTCGATTACTTCCGCACCAATAAAGTCCTCAAACCGTATATAATAGGCCGGGTTCGTGAAGCTTGCCATTATAAATCCCACCCATCCGGTATAACGATAGTTATCAAGACCGAAAAATGTCTGGTACGGACTGGGAATATCAGGATAATATAAGAACGGCGAATCCTTGGCCAGATAAAACGGATTGCGCATCAATGACCAGGCGCTCATACCGGAGCTTAAACCGCTAACCACGAAAGTAACAATATAATCCTGATTACTCGAAGGATCCGCCGCGATGTCAAAGCCGATTTCAGTACCGGTATCATCCTTGGTAAGAATAAGAACCTTGTGTCTGAAAACATCTATGATACTGACATTGGGAATGCCCAAACTGACTTTGTCTTTAAGACTCGTGGGCGCAAAATAATCCTGAGTGGTAAGATAATCGTCATAATTGATTCTTGTTAACGGATCTTCGGGCCAGATATTATCCATGTCAAAACATCCCGGCTTCCAGCTATTCGCCAGACCACCATAAACGTTTTTAAGAGTCATGGAATCATTCAAGTCATGCGTCGGACGGTTCATGGCCCAAAGAGCACCCGCCGTCTTATAAAAGGTAAAATCAAGCAGAAGAATATCCCGCTCATGCTTTGGCTCCAATACGTTGACCCAGCGGAAATCAGGGGCATTATCCGGAACCTTGGAATCGTCGCGCGCCTGACAGGTAAAGAAGAAATATCTCTGCCTGGTAACACTCAGTGTTTCGGCCGGCGACGGGTCTTTGCGGAAAGCATTGTAAATGGTGGCCATCTCCACATCATATAGCCACCCGTCAGATTTTTCAACCAGATAGCTCGAGGTATCGACTAACGGCAGGCTGGATAAGCGATACAGCGAATCCTCAGGAAGAGCCGTAGAGTCAATTTCATCATACACGCCAAGAATCAATGTGTCCCATGTGCCATAAGGGTTGTTGACACCCAACTCATCAGTATTGATCGGAATGTATTCATAAATCGGCGTGATGGTCGTTTCAGGCGGGGTGACCGTGGTATTGATGGCCGTATCCGCCGAAATCATGCGGGCCAGTGTGTCACCTTCCAGATAGTAATCACCGTTGGCATCGACAAAAAACGCCTGCTGGTAATTGTCAATGATATTCACCATTTCCAGACTGTCATACGGCCCATAGAATCTCCAGCGATATTCAAACGGCGGAGCATCCCGAGGATAATCAACCGGATCGGTCGCCGACCATCGAATCTGAATACCCGGAATAATCCCCTCCGATGATGCGGCATTGATAAATGGGCTATTCAGGCTGTAATAGTTGATCCTGGTGGATGGAAAATGATTATTCTTGCGAAACATACGATAGATTATATCAGATTCCTCACCAAGATTGTCGATCGCCTGCAGAAAAACATATGAGGATACGTACTTCCGCACCGGATCCTTAACGTCTGCCGACATGTTAACTTTCGAATTCGAGTTGGGATTATCGAGACTGACTTCCAACACCGTCCAGTCGATGTCAGCCTTGCTACCGACAATATAACCCATCGGATCACCACCCACCACCGTGCTCTCAATCACAGCATATCGGAAATACCGAATGAACCCGTCAACATCGGTGCCATACCAGTATATCGTGGTATCCGAAGAGAACTGGGAACCCGATACCGGGATATTGACAAACTGCACTATCGGTGGCTGATTTATCCGGTCCGGTCCATCAACTTCCCTGGTGCAACCCCAAAAGCCAATGCAATATATTGCCAGCAGTAGCGCTGTTATAAGCAAAACGCCACGTTTCATGAGTTTCCTCCACTATCTTTTGTCATCTCGTCCATATTAAAAGGCCAGGCTGAAGGAAAACCGATGAACCTCGTTCAACCACCCGAAATCCTGATACGCATAATCAACCGTCAAATCCACCTCTTCACCAACTGGAAGGCGGATCCCGCCGCCGGCCGTAAAGCCGTCAACATCATAATTCATGCGTTCCCCGATTCGAAGACTGAACCGGTCGAAATATCGATATTCCAAACCAATGTTATACTTTTCCAGATTGTCGGCAGGGTGCTGGCCCTCCGCGGCAAATACCACCAGATGATCATCCATGTCAACCATGTCAATGGAGGCGCCGAACTTGAAATTCATCGGCAGAGGAAATTCCTTGGTAATATGTTTCATGTCCGGCCCGAAGTTCGAGATCAGCATGGCAATCTTGAAGTTGCGATAACCGCTGTTATAATTGGTGCCGACGTCAACCGCCCAACCGGTGGCGTCATAATCCTCAAACAGGTCCTCACGAATATACTTCATGGTGGCACCGATTGAGAACTTGTCCGTCAAATAACGCCCGTAACTGAGCGAAACCGCAATGTCACCGGCGCTGAAATACTGTTTATTTCCGCTCTGGTCGGTGCCATAAGGATAGGAATAGTCCGTATACAAAATATCTCCGCTATTAAGCGAGAACACACCGATACCAACCACTCCACCCACCATTTCAACCGGTAGGGCCATGGCAATAAACTCATAATTAATGTCGGCCGGCAGTGAGATGTGAGTGAACAACAACTCCCGCCCATAAATACTGGTCAGGGCGGCGGGATTGTAATAAACCGCCGAGGCATCGTCCACTCCCGCCGTGAAAGCTTCTGCCATACCCATGGCCCGTGCCGACACGCCCAACTCCAGAAAGTTCACGCCCGTGGTTCCCACTTTTGCCTGGGAAAACACCACCGACGGCAAAAGGAGCAGGGTTATTCCCAGCAGTAGGCCAATGTGATTCTTATGTCGCATCAGCATCATCTCCAAAGTGTATGTGCGTCTTTTTGTTTTCATGTTAAATGCTTACCTGCAATCCGAATTTAATCTGCCGGCCATATTGCCAGTTTTCCGGATTGTTTTCATATATCGTCCCGCCGGTGACGTTATAACCATCGTTTTGATTCGTGTCGGCCCGGCCGGTACTGCCGTATACACCATTCACGTTCTTGGTATCAAGCAGGTTGTCGACCCAGACGATGGCACGCCAGTTAAGCGCGAACAACTCGAAGTATTTCTCGAAACGAACGTCGAAATTAAGAACCGACGGACGACGCAGTGAGTTCTCCTGGATATCAAGCCCTTCCTGGATACTCAGATTCGGATAGCTTTCACCCGGCGTAAACGGACGACCGGTCTCGAAACTACCCTGCACCGAGAATGTCCAGCCATTGGGAATCCGGAGACCGAACAACCGAGGCTTCATCGTTTCGGGAATCACCAGCTGAATGCCGCACTTGAGCGAGTGCCGCACGTCGTTGTCCAGCGGCTTCTCGGAAAGCGATTCACTGCTCAGATAAAAATCCGTAAAATAGGAATCACGGGTCTGAGACTGCTTGCCATATGCAAAGGCATAGGTGTAATTGACTTCACCGTTAATCAGCCGACCGCCGCGCTTGTCAATCGTGACCTCAAATCCGCGACTGCGGCCATAATCCCGGTTTTCATATCGTTGTACCACCAGCGCCCCCAGATAGGTGTTGGCGCTGTTGATCTTGTCAAACTCGTCTTTGAAATAACCCGAGATATCAATCGAATAGTCTTCCGAAATCGCATACTTAACACCGAAGGAATACTGCACCGTCTTGACATAATCAAGGTTATAGTTCCCAACCACGTCATTGGCCGACGCCGAGGACGTGTTCCGGCTATACATATACGTGTATGAAGGAAGCTGATAGAAATGTCCGTAGTTAAAGTGAATCTTGGCCTTGTCAGAAATCGGGTAAGAAAAACCGATACGCGGCGAAAGCTTGGTGCGATCACCGTAAATGACGCCCTCTCCAAGGTCATCCTGGGCGGCGACATCTTCCAAACCCTCGGATTGGATAAAGAAGTCATAACGAAAACCAAGACTGGCAATCATCGAACCATACTCAAGATTGTCCCTGAAATAAAACGTTCCTTCCAACGGCTTGTAATCATAAAAATCGCGCAACTCACCGATACCGGGATAAAGACCCCCGTCATCACGACCGTTATAGGTCATCTCGAGATTGCGAATATCCTGCATCACGAGATGCTCCTTGCTGATTTCAAAACCGGCCTTCAACTCATGGTTGCCCATCTGGCGATACACGCGGGCCTCAACACTCTTCTGCTGAATCTCGCGGTGGTGCCAGACCGTTTCGGTAAATGTCCCGTTGCCCAGGAAATTGGAAGTAACATCATAAACACCGTTGCCGTTCACATCGGTAAACGGCTCACCCGGATTGTAAATATTGTCCGGGGCATCATAGATACCATTATTATTCAAATCGACAAACGGAATCGGGTATACCCAGTCCTCAAAAGGAGATGTATACATTGAGTTTCGGTCAAGGTCCTGGGTGGAGGGATTCCAAAGGTCAATCCCCTCGGTGTAAAAACCATCGCCGTTGACGTCGTCAAACGGCTCGCCCAGGTTAATGTCCCCGTCAATATACGGTTCGGCGTCATATTCGTCGATAACGTCGGCACGATCCGAATCGTATTTGCCGTTGCCATTGGTGTCATACAAATAATCGCCCGCGTCCCAGAAACCGTTGCCGTTCAGGTCCGCAAACGGTTCCCCTTCGGCAAAATTACCATAAGCAGAATTGTTGAAACGGAAGTCATAGGTCGGCGTGCTTCCGTCCTGAGCATACGTATAATCAGGATTATTGAACCGTGTCCACAGCACTCCGGAAATATCCTGGCCGTAATAACCGCCGATAGTGTCGGGGAAGATATTAATGATCGGTTCCGGGGCATCATACACGCCGTTGCCGTTCCGATCCTCAAAGTTCTCAAATTCATTGAAACGCAAAAACTCGTCGGGATTAAGACCACTGCCCGGATTGTTCGGGTCTCCCGGCTTGGCGTCGAAGTCACGATTGTAATAAGACGCCTTGAGATAATAGTGCATATTCTTGGATAACTGATGCGTCAATTCCAGAGAATAAGACTGCCACTTCGTTTCATACACCGGGGCGGTATTCGGAGTATACCGATACGCCCACTCAAACTCGGTCTGCCGGTTGACACTCGACTTGTACGAGAAAATCATCTTCATCGTGTTCAGCGGCTTCATCATGAAGTTGGCGTTGATGGTATAGTCATTGTACTGCCGTTCCGGAACATCGAATCCCAGGAGATTGAACGATCCATACTCCTTGGGATAGGTGGTCGTGGCAAAATCATCATAGTTATATGCCGTCCCGGTTTTGGTCATCTCCGCGAACAGGAAGTAAGTCACTTCCTTCTCTTCGAGAAAATTCAGTCCCAGCGCCGGGAGAATCCGGCTCTTCAGAATCGGATCAGGACCGCTGATCGTGAAATACATGTTGTCGTAGTCTTCGGAGTACTCGTTCAACTCGGTGTTCCCGAAGTCGTCGGTAATATACTGCATCGTGAAATTGGTATTCTCGGGAGAACCGGTCTGCGTCGTGATCTTGATAATACCGGAAAGCGCATTGCCGTATTCAGGATCAAACCCGTCCTTGATAATACTGATTTCCTGAATTGATCCCGATGTGAGCGACAATCCAAGATTGACCGGCCCGTAGCCGCCCAGCGGGTCGCCGATACTGACACCGTCAACGATATAGGCTACCTCACCGGCACGACCGCCGCGAATGATAATCTCACCCTCGGACGTCGTCACCACACCCGCCGACTGTTCCAGCAACTGGTCGACACTCTGAACCGGCATGGTCTTGATAACATCCTTGGAAATCGTAAATTCACTGCCGGTTTTATATTTATCAATTTTGTCCTTCGTGGCCCTGACCTTGATAACCGTGCCGAGATCCGTCACCGAACTCTGCATGGCGACGTTCTGCTCGGTCGTCAAGTCCACGCTGACCCGCACCTGCTCAACCTCAACCGTCGAGTAGGAAACCGATGAAATCCGCAGGGTATATTCGCCCGGAGGAACCAGCATAATCATGAATTTGCCATCCGGATCCGTCATGGCTCCCTGTGTTGTTCCCACAATCTGAACGGATGCGCCGGGGATCGGTTCGCCGCTTGCCTTATCGGTTACGACACCTTTGATTTTGCCCGTCGAGCCGGCAAAAACCAGCGACGTTAAAAGCAAACACCCCGACAAAACAGCCACTGCCAGCAACAGCTTACCAGGCAGTCTTGCCATCTTCCTTTCCTCCTTACCTCTATGTATCATATCTAATTTCCAACCCATACCATGCCCGCCGAACCTGAATTAATCCGGCGATGTTGTTTAATTATCTATCGGGATGCGACGGAATGTGAGGGATTTGGCAATCATTACTTGTTGCTCAAATACCGACGCTGATTTCCTCCTGTACTTCACGTACCTCACCCATTACAAAAGCCTATTATAGCCCCGCATCCGGCTCGAAGTCAAGAGGTTTTTTAGCTCTCCTCCTATAATATACGCTCCTTAACCCGTTTCACACTAAAGACTTTTTGAAACTTCTTTTGTTCAAACAAATTCTCGTTTGCGCAAAGGAAATTCAATCAGATTTTGTTCCACAAATGCCAGCTTTTGTCTAACTTCCGAAGTCATGCCTCGCTCTTGGAAATCAATCTCCAACCGCCCCACAAATGCCTCGCGAAACACGCCTCGCACCGCCTCCGCCGTTAATCCGGCCTCGGCATCAGTTAATGGGCGTACCGCAACCGGAACCGCCCGACCGGCTTGCCTTACCGCGGGATTGGCCGTGACCCCGTTGATTTTTATCGAGCCCTGCTGAATCAGGCAATCACCGCGCCGTCGCTGTGCGATTCCGACCACTTTCTGACCGCCTGCGACGATTTCATAACGCGAAACCGAATCAAAACAGGAGCGTACCCGCTTGCCCGCCTGCTTTCGAAAACCGTCATCGGAATGCCGCGCCCAGACCGCCTCAACCCCCACTCCGCGCAGGATATCGACAATCGTCTCGGAAACCAGGGCATTCGCGCCGGACAGACTCCGGGCCGCGGTCGGTAGTGCCGACAGCTCGGCCGCCAGGCTGAAGGTTATCTCTGACTCGTCATGATAAATCGCACGGCCACCGGTTATGCGACGAATCACCGGCGTGTTCTCAGGAAGACCGGCAATGTCCACGACCTCATCCGCCCGCTGATTATATCCGATCGTCACCGCCGGCCGTGACCAGGAATAAAGCCGTAACAACGCCGGCGCCGGCTGAACCGATTCGGCAAAAGCCTCGAACAGCCAGGTATCAAAGGCCATGTTGAAATAAGGATCGGCCTCGGGAGTATAGTAAAATAAACCGTCTGTCATGCATCATCCACCTGGTTAACTTTTCATGTGGCCAACATACGATGAAAATCCACGCCTGACAAGCCCCCCCGATGAATTTCAGTTTCTTGTTGCATAAGAAAATGCAGGAATTTATACTTCCCCATGCCGATTGACAGACGATTAACACCAACCAGAAAACTGACGCTGGCAGGCATTACCTTGATTTTTCTGGTCATTTTCGGGACCATTGGCCTGACCATTCTGGAAAAAATGGCGCCGATGGACGCCCTCTATATGACCATCATCACGTTGTCAACCGTGGGCTTTGGTGAAATATCCCCCTTGCATCCGGCAGGACGAGTCTTTATCATCACCTTGATCGTATTTGGTGTCGCCGGGGTTACCTTCGGGGCGTCGGCACTCGGCCAGGTGATTCTGGAGGGAGAATTGCGCAGAATAATGGGGAGGAGAAAAATGGATAAGCGAATAAAGCGACTGTCAGGACACCATATCATCGCCGGCTTCGGACGCGTCGGGCGGCAGGTGGCCGAGGAATACCTGAGGGAAAAGATTCCCTTCGTCGTTATCGAAAACGATAACAGCGCCGTCAACACCCTCGAAACATGTGGCTATCTCTATATTGCCGGACACGCCACCGAAGACGACATACTCCTGGCGGCCGGACTTGATCGTGCCAAAGTCCTGGTGTCCACCCTTCCCAGCGAGGCGGACAATGTCTACCTGGCCCTGACCGCCCGCCACATCAACCCGCAAATGCGCATTATCACCCGCGCCGATCAACCCGATGGCGAGAAAAAACTACGCCGCGCCGGTGCCAATGTCGTTGTCAGTCCGCACGTCCTGGGCGGCATGCGCATGGCGATGGCCTCCCTGCGCCCCAACGTGGTCGATTTCATGCAGATGGCGACACTCGGCGACGCCGGGCTGGGGATCGAGGAAATCTGTGTCCCGGATGAATGCCGCTTCGGCGGAAAATCACTGATCGACTCCGGTCTGAAGGCGGAATTCGGAGTAACCGTAATCGGAATAAAAAAGCCCGACCAGCCAATCCAAATAAATCCCAATCCGCGCGCCATGATTGAAAACGGAGACATTCTCGTGCTGGTTGGCGAGGGGAATAAATTACGGGAGCTGGCCACCCACCTGAACTGATCGGTGCCCAGGCGGTGACTAGTCCGATGAGAACTTCTGTTTACGACTTCCCTGGTACATCTCATAACGCAATAAACGCGATTCCAGCGGTCCGTTATAAAGGGTGATACGACGCGATGTCCGCAGACCAACGCTCTTGGCCGCAGCGGAACTACCCGTAAAAATAAAAGCCGTATATCCGTCGTACTTGCTCTTGAGCGTGTCACCGATCATGCGATATAATGCTCCGATATCGGCCACCGACAGGCGTTCGCCGTAGGGTGGGTTCATAATCAACACTCCCGAACCGGGAGGAGGATTCTGGGCGGCGAAATCTCTCTGCTCAAAAACGATGTCACGCGCCACCCCGGCACGATCCGCGTTGGCGCGCGCTTCTTTGAGAACCGTCATATCGCGGTCGGAACCGACAATACGACCGGGCAACTCCGATCGCACAAGACCGCGTGCCTCCGCAACCACCTCCGCGAACAGACTCTTGTCAAAATCCTTCATGCGCTGAAAACCGAATCGGCTTCGAAGCAGGCCGGGGGCGATCCGCCGCGCCATCAGGGCCGCCTCAATGACAAACGTCCCCGATCCGCACATCCCGTCAATCAGCGGGGATTCCATATCCCAACCGCTGAGTTTGATAATCCCCGCCGCCAGAACTTCGTTGATCGGCGCCTTGCCCCCCTGAGTGCGATAGCCCCGACGATGAAGTGAGTCGCCCGAGGTGTCCAGCGCCAGGGTTGCATTATTTTCATGCAGGTGCAAATTGATACGTAGATCGGGATGAACCACGTCCACCGAGGGACGACGCCTGGTGCGTTCCCGCAACTGATCAACCACCGCATCCTTGACCCTCTGCGCCGCAAACATTGAATTGTCGATACCGGAATGACTGACCACGGCATCAACCGCCATCGTCATGGATGAGTCAAGTTGTCCCATCCAGTCAATCCGGCGAACCTGCCGATAGAGTTGATCTCCGTCAACACAACGGAAGGTCCGAATCGGCCGCAGGATACGAATCGCCGTTCGGCAGTGAAGATTGGCCGCATACAGTACCCGCCGATCGCCGGCAAATTCCACCGAGCGATTCATCACACGGATATCCCCGGCGCCCAGTTCACGTAATTCGGTCGCAAGCAGATCCTCCAGCCCGAACAGGGTTTTGGCTACCATGCGAAAGGTATGAGGAGATCGTTTTGGTTTCATAGCGGGGCAACCATATTACCGTACGGACAGGACACTCATCGGTTTGTATGTTTGATTCATCAAATTTCCACCCATAAAAATATACGCCCAGGAGGACTCGAACCCCCAACCTTCTGGTCCGTAGCCAGACGCTCTATCCAGTTGAGCTATGGGCGCATTATTACAGCGAGGACAATATATCGTTAAACTGGTGAAAATGTCAAATGAAAAGAGAAAAATGTTGCCGAACTATGAAAAGTTATTCCGGGAATGCCGTCAGGTAAATAATCACGGCGGCAATGATCACAAATAAGATAAAAATCAACGCGAGCGGAAATTTACGGGATGTGGCCCCTCCCGGCGGACCACTCATCTGTACGGTGTCCTCGGCCTGCCGAATGGCGCCGAGTATCTCGTTTTCTCGTAGCAGGGCCTCGTCGCTCTCACCGCCAACCGTCACCGGCGTCACTTCCGGGGCATTACCTCCCCCCTCCACGCTCTCGACGCGGATGGCAACCACCGTCACATTGTCCTGCCCCCCCCGATCATTGGCCAGTTGAATCAGGTTATCGACAATTTTATTGACATCCGTTCCGCACGGTTTGGCTACGGCGAAGATTTCATCATCGGCGGCATACCCGCACAACCCGTCACTGCAAAGAACATACATCGCGCCCGCTTCTACCCGCATCGCACGAAAATCAACCTCGACTTTCTCGTTAATGCCGAGTGCCCGGGTGATAACATTGCGGTTGACCAGCTTGGCCGCCTCCGACTCGCTGAATTGTCCCGATTGTTGCAGTTCGTTAACCCAGGAATGATCCGTCGTCAGTGGTGTCAATTCATTCGGAGACAAACGATACACGCGGCTGTCGCCAACATGCGCCACGCAAATCAAGTCATCCTCAAAAGCGACCGCCGCAACCGTGGTCCCCATCCCCGAAAAATCCTCGTGCGTCCGCGACATCTTGTAAACACTGCGATTTGCCATGCGAATCGACTGCACCAACAGCGCGCCGCGAGGCGGAAACTCGGCCGGAATCGCCAGCACCGGATCATCGGCCAACCTGCCGGACATCTCGGAGAAGCTGTAACGGATAATATCGCAGGCCTCCCGCGATGCCACCTCTCCGGCCTTGTGCCCACCCATACCGTCGCAGACGACAAACAGGTTGTTATCGTGATCAAGAGCCAGCGTGTCCTCATTACCGCTACGAACCAATCCGATATCGGTCTTGCCAGCCACAGACAACGTTAAATTCAAGAAATCTCCATCCAACATACGTGACAAAATGCCGTGGTTTATTTATTATATACTATTTCCAAATTACCGACAAGATAAAAAATAGAGTGAATATTCGGAAGTTCATTAACCGCACCCACAAAAAAAAGCCCCGAATTTCGGGGCTTTTCTTTATCTGGTCAGGTCGCTATTTGAGTAGCACCATCTTTTTGCGATCGGTAAAATCACCCGCCCGCAACTGGTAGAAATATATCCCGCTGGCAAGCGCGTCACCTGAGAATAAAAACTCGTGCGATCCCGCCTCGCGCGAACCGAGATCATAGTGAACCATCCGGCGACCGAGCAAATCATACACGTCCAATTCCACCGTCATCCGGGCCGGAAGTTCAAATGCGATAATCGTCTCAGGGTTGAACGGATTGGGGTAGTTCTGGTGCAGATTGAATCCGCCCGGCAAGAGCCAGTCGTCATCGGGAGCATCGGTAATATCCACCCGCGTCGTTACCGAACCATCGATAAACACCGACGGGTCAATCCCGGAACGAACAATAAAATCAGCCACATCCTGCACACCGGCGGTCACCCCCGGCGGAACCAGGACGTCAAAATATAACGTCCGCGTCGCATTGGTGTCGGCATAAACGAAACCGGCCTGCGGCTGGATTATCCACCCGCCATTGGAAAGCGCGCTGATTTCATAAAAATCCAGCCCTTCCCCGGTGTTCTTAACCGTCACTTCATAGCGAATCGTCACCCCCGGAGCCGCCATCTGGTCACCGGGAAGCGTAACCGCCTCCATCGATACCAGCGCCATCGCCTCCAGGTCAACCTCCAACCGCGCGCCACGACCCAGCCACAGCGCGGTATCCGGGCCAAGTTCGATGGCCGCGCGACCGTTTATGGTGAAGCGGATCGGTTCATTGGGTTCCGCTCCCTCATCCTCATCGGTATCCCCTTCATCCCCACGAACCGCCAGGAAACCGTATATGCCGGCGGCATAATCAATCGTATCCGACCCGCAAAGCGTCCCGCTGGTATCATACGCGTTAATGACCGATCCCAGCGGCGCCAATGCGCCGTTATACAGTGTTGCCGATCCGTAGAAATCCGTCCAGTCGGGAAATGAGGCCTCTTTGGCCGTAACGGTCAGCGCCAACAGCAGTCCCAGGCATCCGATAATCAGCAGTTTTGTCATCTTCTTAATCACTATATCACCATCCTTCACCGGCCGTCGTCTGGCGACGGCCGGTTGAGAATATACGGTCATTTCTTATTTCATCAAGACCATTTTGCGAGTTTTCACGAAGTCATCGGCCTTGATCCGGTAGAAGTAGATTCCCGATGCCACCGTCGCGCCGTCATCGCTCTGGCCGTCCCAGGTCACCGTGTTGTGACCAGCATCAGCCATCCCGTCAAATACCGTCGCGACCTTCTTGCCGAGAACGTTATAGACATCCAGCGATACGGTCATGGCCCTGGGCACCGTAAACGAAATCTGTGTCGTCGGGTTGAACGGGTTCGGGTAGTTCTGCGAAAGCTCAAAGTCGTCCGGAAGCACCGGGCCGCCTTCGCTGGCCGTCAACGCCAAAACTTCCTGAGACTCACCGTTCGCAAGCCAGGTGAACGTCTCTTCAGTCGCCACCCCGCCGATCTCCAGTGTAAATGATTCACCGGACACCAAACCGTCTCTTTCACTCGTCAGCGGATCATCGCCATACACCGCCACAAAACCGAACTTGCCGTTGGTTTCGACCGTTCCGGCGCCAACCACCCGACCCGACGCGGACTTGACCACCACTTCGGTGCCGGCGGGGACAGTACTGCCATTAAGCATCAACTCGTGGGAGTAGATATTCATCCAGGTGCGCGTCGGCGTCACCTGATTATACATCACGGCGTCGTCAAGTTTGGCCAGCGTCTGCAGGGCCAGAATCGACGGGCCAATCCCCGGGTATTCCAGAACATCATCGGTCGTGATCTTCAGCCAGTACCCATAACCCGGACGAAGGTGCGTCAGCGTCCAGTAGAAATCGGCTACGGCCGGATCATAGGTCTGCGGGCCGCCGTCCCAGCCCAGTGCCACGATTAAATTATCGTGCACCGAGGCCAGCGAATGCGGCACCGTGTCGGCTTCATCGGGAAGATATGACACCAGGTTCCAGCCGGACTCCAGCATAATCGGCGTGGCGGCCGAGACCGGCACCCCGGTCACCGTCAGTGACATCGCACTCTTCATCTTGACCCAGTAGCCGTGATAATGATCCACATTCCACAGGTTTGAGAATTGCGGCAGATCTGGATCATAAGTGAAACCACCCTGCTCGTAGCCGAGGATGACTTCAACCGAATCGGCAATCTGCGCAAAAATCATTTCGATGTCGTCAACCGGTGTATCGACATTCCAGGAAATCAGGTTCCAATCCTGAACCAGGTCGATTCGCCGATCCTCGGTGGACTCCAGGTCGAGGCAGACCACATAGATATCGCCGTTGTCGGCGTCAAGCGGCCAGACATTGTTATAGGTCGTAACCCGCGCCGGATACCCGTTGACAAAGAGATAAATGGTGTCGCCCGGCATCGCGCCTTCGTCTTCAAGCGTCGAGATTTCGTCTTTGTAGATATTCATCCGGTACTTGCCGGCCTCGCTGACATACGCGCTACCGCAATGCGTGCTGTCCTCGTCGTAGGCATCAATCACCGACCCGACCGGAAGTTCCGCATTGTAATACCAGTTATCGTCGCAGGCAAACACAATCCAGTACGGCGATCCGATCGGCTGATCGACCGGTGTCAACACGATTTCAAAACCGATATCGCCGTATTCGACATCATATTCAACTTTGGGATAGTATCCCTCTTTATAAGCATAAGCGTCAAACGGGAAAATAGTTTCGTTTTCGCATGCAAATTCACCGTTGATATCGGTGGTGTGGCTCGAGAACATCCAGCCGTCCGGGAATCCGTTCCAGAATTCAACCGTCGCGCCTTCGATCTCGTTGCCGTAGATGTCAATCACCCGACCGCAGACAAATCCGGTGACATCACTGATAATGACCTCACCCTCGATAAATGTCGGGACAATCACATTGTATCCCACGTCAAGAAACGCCAGGCCACCGGCCGGAGCAATCTCGGTCGTGGCAATTGTCACCACGCCCGGCACCGCATCGGCCGCGACACTGAAATGCAACAGGGCCAATGCCCCGCGACCGGCCGGAATCGGTCCGGTAAATGTCGGCACCACACTGATCTGCACCCGGCGGGAGGCATTGTCGATCACCACCGGCTTGTTGTCGACACCTTCAACCCGCGTGCCCTCAAAGGTCACCTCGGTCAATTCCATACCGTCGGAATTCCAGGTCAGCGGGAGATTAATACCGGCCAGGTCCGTCTCATTCTTGAAATAGACCGGGACGACAATGTTCGAACCGGTCGGACCCGGAACACCACGCGACACCCAAACCGAATCGGTTCCACCCGGAATCAGCGCCTCGGTTATGGCCAGGTCGAAGTCCGGAATGCAATCCGGCGATGGCCAGGTGTCAATCATTAAATAGTACGTTCCCGCCGTCAGGGACACATTATACAATCCGTGTATCGAGGAATTCACATTGGTGCTCATGGCAATGCAATCGCCGTCGGACGGGCAGGCATCATCGAGCAGAATTCCGGTGTAATCGGTCGATTTGGGATCAAGCACCACCGAAATCGCAATATCCTGCGCCACCGTAATTTCATAGACAATGTCTTCGCCGCCGTCATAATAACCGAGGCAGGTCTCGCTGTAATCATCACCCCGCCCGCAGGTCGTCTGGTTGTGATCCAGATACGGCAGGTCGCCCGGAATCGCCAGCGCGATCGGGTTGTCGCAGTTGTCGCCCGGATCGATCGGCCGTTCTTCGACCACCATCGTCACCGGAACCTTAACCGGGGAGTTGATCACCATCGCCGATGTAACCGTAATCGTGTCATAGTAGGTATCCGGCGTCAGGCCGTCAGCATCGATGGTGAGGTATAGCGTATACGGCGTCTGCTCCATCCCCATCGGCGGAAGATAAATCAGCCAACTTTCGTTACTGGAATACGATATCGGCACATTCTCGCCGCCGACTTCGGTAATATCCAGCGCCAGCGCCTTCATATCATCGACATACAACGTGTCGACAAACGCCACCGGATCGACCGCCAGTTCGTACTCCTGCGGTTCTTCAACCGTCAGGACAACCGGAATGGCAATCGGCGAATTGGTCGCCTCGGCCGCCGTAATCACAATCGTATCGTGATACGTTCCTACCGGCTGTGACGGCAGAATTGAGAAATGAATCATGTCCGGCGTGGTCGGAGGATCGAGCACTACCGGCAGTTGTAGCCAGGCACTGTCATTGGAATAAGTAAATTCTATCTCGGCCCCGCCGACTTCGCTTACTTCGAAGGAATCTGTGACAGACTCACCGGTAACAACCGTATATGCAAACGCCATCGGTTCAACTTCAAGTTCATAGGTAATCACCTGGTTGACCGTAAACATCGCGGCATCCTCCGCGAACAGATCGCCCGGATCGGTGGCGCGGAACGTAATCGTCTCGTCGCCGTACCAGTCCGGATTCGGCACCGTGATCGTCGCGACCCGGTCGGTAATATCAACCAGCAAATCGGTATTGCCGCTGTAGCTCCAGGCCATCTCGGCATCATCATTATCGATATCGCTGACAAAGTCATCGAGATTGATCGTGGCAAAGGTCTCGCCCTGGTTGATTGTCTGGTCACCGATATCGGTCACCACCGGCGCATCGTTGACACCGGTCACCGTGAACGTCGCGGCATCCTCGTCAAACAGATTGCCCGGATCGGTGGCGCGGAACGTAATCGTCTCGCTTCCATTCCAGTTCTCATCGGGAACCGTGATCGTCGCCACCCGGTCGGTGATATCAACCGTCAGATCGGTATTACCGCTGTACGTCCAGGTCATCTGTTCATCGGTATTGTCAGCGTCGGTTACGAAATCATCAAGGTTGATTGTGGCAAACGACTCGCCCTCGGCAATCTCCTGATCCTGAATATCCGCTACGGCTGGCGGGTCGTTGTCGGACGAGACCGTAAATGTCGCACCATCTTCGGAAAACAATTCACCCGGGTCGGTCGCGCGAAAAACAATTGTCTCGGAGCCGTTCCAGTCCGGGCTGGGCACCGTAATCGTGGCCACCCGACCGATAATGGTTACACTCAGGTCAATATTGCCGCTGTACGTCCAGGTCATTTCATCGTCGTCGTTGTCGACATCGCTGACATAATTGTCAAGCATAATCGTATTGAATACGCCCCCCTCGGCAATTGTCTGGTCGGGAATATCAGCCACCACCGGGGCGTCGTTGATCGCGGTTACCACAAAATTGGCATCATCCTCACTGAATAATTCACCCGGATCGGTCGCGCGGAACACAATGTTCTCTTCTCCGCTCCAATCAACATCGGGAATGCCAATCGTCGCCACCCGGTCGACAATGGTCACCGTCAAATCGATGTTACCCGAATAACTCCAGGTCATCTCGGTTACGTCGTTGTCGATATCCGACACATAATCGTCGAGATTGATGGTTGTGAAAGTTTCACCTTCATTAATCGTCTGGCCGGGGATATCAGTCACCACCGGCGCGTCGTTGACCGCTGTTACCGTAAAGGTCGCGGCATCCTCACTGAATAATTCATCCGGATCGGTAGCGCGGAAGGTAATCGTCTCTTCGCCGTTCCAGTCCGTGTCGGGAATTCCGATCGTCGCCACCCGGTCAACAATCGTCACCGTTAATTCGGTGTTCCCGGAATAACTCCAGGTCATCTCATCATCATCGTTGTCCGCATCGCTGACATAATCATCAAGCGTGATTGTCGCGAAGACATCACCCTCGTCGATTTCCTGGTCGGGAATACCGGCCACCACCGGCGCGTCATTGACCGCCGTCACCGTGAACGTCGCGGCATCCTCGTCAAACAGCTCACCCGGATCGGTGGCGCGGAACGTAATCGTCTCGGCCCCGCTCCATTCGGCGCTGGGAATACCGATCGTCGCCACCCGGTCAACAATAGTAACTGTCAAATCGGTGTTGCCGGAATACGACCAGGTCATTTCCTCATCGGTATCATCCGGATCGGTCACATAACCATCAAGCGCGATCGTTGCAAACACGTCGCCCTCATCAATGGTTTGATTCGGAATGTCACCCACCACCGGCGGTTCGTTTTGCGGCGGGACTTCATCGACCACATCCCAGCAGTACGGCCCGTTAAAGCCCGGGACCTGCGGAGATGCCCACAGCCAGTCATAGGTCGAGTTGGAATGCGCGATGGAGTCAATACAGAATTGACCGCTGTCGGGAACATTCAAGCCCACCTGAATATAAAGCTTTTCCACACCCTCCGATGGCCAGCCGGGCATCGGCGGCATCAAGGGCAGGGCAATGGTGGTATGATTGAATGTATCGGGAAGCACCCCATCCCAGCTATTCAGCAACAGCGTATTGGCGGCATTCCAGAACACACTGTCACCGTATGCGGCCGCCTGCTGAAAACCATTGAGCAGGAGAATCGATCCATCCGGAATCTGAGACGTATTACCGCCGATATCGCGGTGGACAATATTTACGACATTACCGTCGGGGCTGTTCAACTCATAGGTCATACTGTAGCCGAGACAGGTAGCACCACTGTTCTGATTCATATAAAAATCGAGCGTGAAATCCTGCCCCCGTTGAATGTACCCCGGGGCCAGCTCGGGAACGGCCTCGACCCTGATTGGGACATTTACCTGGGCAAAGGCCTGCCCGCCCACCAGCGTGGCCAGCACCGCAATACCCAGCATGAGTAGCATTCGTCGCATAACATTCTCCTATTGTGTTTTGTTTGTAAAGACTATCTTGGTTCCGGCATTATGCCGTAAATAAATTGCAGATATTAGTGTACAATATAACATGAATATATTAAGATACCATTACAGGACCGTTAGACGTCGAGAAAGACTCAAAGCCTTTGTCCCCTCATGAAAATTCATTATCCCCAACAATTCCTCGACATGATGGCAGCAAAGTTAGTACCCGTGAGCCCTTTAAAGTACTTAAGTAGTAAGTATCTTTGTTCTGGTCACTTACAATATAAATAGAGATGGGCGGAATTGTCAAGTCAAATAGCCACAAGCACATACGCAAACAATTGCATAAATTGGGCAAGAAACATCAGTCAGTTCGGCGAGAACGACTGTTACGATACCAGAGATAGCCGAGAATCAGCATTGAACCGAGCAAATCAAAGACAATATCATATAAATCCGACTTACGACCCGGGACATAGGCCTGATAGGCCTCGTCAAAAATCGCAAAAATGACAATAAACAACATGGAAAGCAAAAACATCATACCCGGACGAATACGTGGCGATAAATGTGAGATCGAACGAAATACCAATACCGCCAGAATCGCGTACTCAAAAAAGTGTGCGATCTTATCCATCCCGACAATGCCGACCTTCGGCGGAGTCAGGCTCGGAATCGATGACACCACAATGATCAGCACCGCATACAGGATCGCCGGAAGATGATACTTTATGAGTGTTTTCATTTTTTCTTTCACTTCTGCCAAGGCTAGCGGTTTTCGGCAATCCTGGCAACAAAAAAATGAGTACCGCATACGGCGACCCAGTTTAAACTTGACAACAACCACAACCGATGGCCTTATTTGCTTCACGAGCTTTCAATCATGCGACAACGGTCTGCATGCAATATTATGCGGGTTACAATATGAAAAAAACTGTCACGCAATTTCCGACCATCGCGGCCCTGGTGGGCAAAGCCGTATATCTGCGGCCGCTGGAAACAAACGATGTCATTCGCACTTATCGCTGGTTTCTGGCCTCCGATCCCCCCTCTCAAACCTGTCACCAGGTTGTTCTGGCCACCCCGGAGGAGGCCGCCGAAAACCACCATAAAAAAGAGCGGGATCCCCGGCGCGGCGATTTTGTCATTGTCCGTAAAGAGGATCATGAACCGGTCGGAAAACTGAGCTACTTCCACCTGAATATGCTTAACCGCTCGGCGGAACTGGGATACCTGGTGGCGCCGGAAGAACGTTCGCAGGGATACGCCGGAGATGGATTACGGTTGTTGCTTCGCTATCTGTTCAAACAACAGGACCTGAACAAGGTCTATGCCCAGACGGCGTCATTCAACAAAGCCTCAATCGCCCTGCTGGAGTCGCTCGACTTTAAGTTGGATGGAACCCTCCGTCGACATCATTATTACGACGGCGATCTGTATGATGACCTGTTATACTCGTTGTTGCGCTTTGAATTTGATCTGTAATCGATATTCAAGACCATCGTCTGACAACATTGCATCGTAATACTGGGTAAGGAATATCTCCAAACCATTTGATAAGGAGGCCGCATGACCGTTCGCGACCTGCTGAAAAACAAGGGCTCCGCCTACGAATGGACGGGGCCGGAGACGACCATCAAGGAAGCGATGCTCGTGATCAACGAAAAGAAAATCGGATCCCTGCTGGTCATGAAAGATAATCAACTGATCGGTATCATATCGGAACGAGACATGTTTCGCACGGTCCTCGCCAAGGGTATCGCGGGATTCGAACTCACTGTCGGCGACGCTATGACTACCGACGTGATTATCGGTATTCTCGACGATAATCTCGATGAGGTCAGCGCTCTGATGACCAACAACCGCTTCCGCCATCTGCCGATTATGGATGGCAAGTCGGTGGTCGGCATTGTGTCAATCGGCGATGTGGTTAAAACCCAGGCACACAATCTTACCATTGAAAATCGATATCTCAAGGATTATATCACCGGCAAATATCCCGGCTGATTCCGTCCTTCGCCCCACACCATAACCTTTTGCGCCTGATGAGGCCGGTTTTAGCAAATCGGCCTTTGGCACCATATCGGTATTTCCCCATAAATTGTTAAAAAATTGAACAGCATGCCGATATATAGGCATGATGGATTGCCCTGAGAAAATAGGACCATAAAACGCGGGAGAAGGTATGTACCTAACGGGAAACAAGGAACAGGACAGTAGCTATTACGATCATGCCTTCCAGGGGCACTACGATCCCGCCAGCCGTGGCTATCTCTATGACAAAACCCTGGAAATGATCACCCGTTACGAATCCCCGCGCGTTCTGGAAGTCGGATGCGGAACCGGACATCTGGCCAAACTCCTGGTCGAGCAGGGGATTCCCTATCGCGGCTTCGATTTCAGCGAGGAAGGCCTGAATGTCTGCCGAAAAATCTGCCCCGATGGTGACTTCTTCATGGGAAACGCCTATGACAAAAAAAATTATGAACCCCATGATTACAATATGGTCGTCACGCTCGAAATCCTCGAACATGTCGATGATATCCGGCTGATCCAGAACATCCCCCCCGGCGCCCTGGTGATCGCCTCGGTTCCCGATTTCGATGAGCCATCGCACCTGCGAACCTATCAGGATCCCCGGAAAGATATCATCGAACGTTTCGAACCATATCTCAACATCAACCAGATTATCGCCCTTCCCTGCACCAATCCCAGCCTCGGACGGGATGTAACCATCTTCTTTTTCGAAGCCCAGCGAAAAGACAGCCGCAACAAACCCGGTCTGCCGACCCGGAATCGCCTGACCCTGAAACAGAAAAAAGAGAATACCATGACAACCACCACCCCCGAAATAAACCAAACAGCGCAACCGGCCCCGGAATCGCCGGCAACGGCTCCCGCGCCGGACAATGACCTTGCCAAATTGCACCTGGGATGTGGACGGAATATCCTCCCGGGATGGATCAACCTCGATTGCGTGGCACTTGAGGGGGTCGATGTGGTCGCCAATCTGGACGACTGCGCCAATACCCCCCTGCCACTCGACGACAACAGCATCTCAGAAATTCGCGCCTATCACCTGATTGAGCATTTACATAATCCCCTGCCCTTCATGCAGGAGTTGTACCGCATTGCGGCCCCGAACGCCAAAGCGGAGTTCAAGGTTCCCTATGGGTCCAGTGATTCTGCTTTTGAAGACCCGACCCATGTCCGGCAGTATTTCCTGAACTCCTTCGGATATTTCTCACAACCCTTCTACTGGCGGGCCGACTATGGCTATCGCGGCGATTGGCAGGTTGAAAAAATCTCACTGTTGCTCAGCCGACAGCATTATGAGGGGAAAAAACAGGAAGCCATCATCTACGATGTCCAGCACCTGCGCAACGTCGTCCAGGAAATGACTGTCGTTCTGCGCGCCGTCAAACCGATTCGTTCGCCCAAAAGGGAATTGCAAACCCAGCCTGAAATACAGGTCGCACTGGCATAGCAGACAACCCTCCAACTATCTGGGCACACCGGGCGGAAGTCACATACTTCCGCCCGCTTTGTTATGCGCTAATATGTGATTGTCGGAACCTGTCACAACCGTTATCTTGTCGGCGTTCGCACCAAAATAAAACAACCTGATCACGAGGAGGAATCATGGACAAATTCTGTCATTCCTGCACCCCCCCGCTGAGCATGCCCGAATTCAAAGGCCCCGCCGAGAACTACTGTAAATACTGCACCGACGAAAACGGCAACCTCAAACCGCGCGAGGTGGTCCGGCAGGGTATCGCCGAATGGTTCAAGAGCTGGCAACCCGGTCTCGATGACCCGACCGCGATCGCGCGCGCCGAATCGTTCATGATGGCCATGCCGGCCTGGGCCGAACAGTAACTGCAAAAAAACGGGCGGGCTATATAGCCCGCCCGCCTGCTATGGTTGGAGTGTGGAATTATTGCAGCCCGTTCACCCGGCGGACTCCACCAGCCGCCCCGCCAGTTTCATCAATTGCAATTCATTTAATTTTGCCGAATACTTGGCCGTTGATATGTTATTTCGTGCCCGGATCAAATTCAACTGCGCCTCTCGAAAAGTCGTCGTAGTCGCCTGCCCAAGCTTATACAACTCCTGCGTGCGGGTGAAATTCATCTTCGCCGACTCGAGATTGCGTACCTGCAACGCCAGCACCTCCAGACTGCTGGTATATGCATCGTAGGCGTTGGCCACCAGGCGCTCCAGGTCAAGACGAAACTCATGCTCGTAAATTTCCTGATTACGCACGTCCAGCTTGGCGTTCTGGGTCTTGATTTTATTCTGGAATCCGTTGAAAATATTGAAATTCAAAGTCAACATCGCCGCAAAACTGCTCGCGGGATCATCATAATCAATCCGCCAGTCGGGAGTGGTTTGATTGTACCCGTATGACAATTGCATATCGAGGCGCGGCAAAAAGTCGGCATAAGTGCTCTTTAAATCCAGCCGGGCCTGATCCAGGGCGCTGAGCGCCGCCAGGTAGTCGGCGTTGTTTTCAACCGCACTCTGATGGAATGAGGACCGCTCGGCATTCTCAAGATAACTCACCGCGGTATCGACCGCGTAGGTCGTTGCAAGCTCCCGATTCAACAACACGTTCAGATTGCGGCCGGCCTTCTGGAGTGTCAATTGCGCGTTCAAAAGCGTCGTGCTGTCGGTGTTCAGATCCACCTCCGCCGACAACACGTCGACCGCATTGGCCTGCCCGTACTGCGACTGCTTCTTCGCCCGCGTCAGGCGATCGTTCGAAATCGCCAGCGCCTCTTCGGCAATCGTCAGTTGCTCCCGGGCATTGGCCACGTCATAATAGGCCGCACTGACCTGCAACACCACGCCCTCTATGGCGCTCCGAGCCTGAAGGTCAGCCTGATCGCCGGCCTTCTTCAGCTTATTGAATGAAAAAATATTCCCGAATCCGTCAAACAGCGTATAGGTCGCCTGAATTGCCGCGCTGTTCTGTGTCGAAGAGCTGCTCCCTCCGCCCAGGGCATCCGATGCCGTCTCGTCCCTATAATTCATCGTGGAAACAAAATCAACCCTCGGCAACAATCCGGCCGAACCCAGATTGACCGTGTTATTGACCGCCCGGGCCTGGTTGCGCGCCACCCGGATATCATGATTGTCCCGAAGAGCCAGTTCGATGGCGTCGTCGAGCGTCAGGTGCTCCCGGGCATAGCCAACCGGCGCTGACAAAAACAGGATCATCAGTAGTACTATCTGTATGGTTTTCATGCTTACCGTCTCCCTTCGCCGCTCAGGCGTCCTGTTCCTTTACAAAGATTTCTTCCCGCACCGCCGGTTCCACCTCTTCGGCCCGCGGCATCCGCCGTTTGACTAACCAGTATCCGTACGCTTTTACCCGGTTCGCCAGCATCAGCAATGACGGTAGCATCAACAGCGTCAGTAAGGTCCCGAACAACAGGCCATAAGCCACCGAAATCGCCAGCGGTGACAAAAACTGCGCATGGAAACTGGTCGAAAACATCAATGGCCCCAGCCCCGCGATCGTGGTCAGCGATGTCAGCAACACGGCCCGGAAACGACTTATGCCGCCTTCGTACAACGCCGTCCTGAAATCCATCCCCTGCTTTAATTTTCGGTTCACCGCATTCACCAGCACCAACGAATCGTTCACGACAATCCCCGCCAGGGCAATCGTGCCGAACAAAGACAGCATGCTGATCGTGTACCCCTGCAGAAAATGCCCCCAGGCCACCCCGATCAGGCTGAAGGGAATTAACAATAAAACAATGCCCGCCTGTATGAATGACCGAAATGTCACGACGATAATTAGAAACATCAAAATGAGAACTGCCGGCACTATCTGCATCATGGCGTTAACCGTCTTGGCACTCTCGCGGCTCTGCCCCTCAAAATTAAATGACACATCGGGGAATTGCGCCATGATGACCGGCATGATCTCAGCCTTGACATCCGAGATGATATCCGTCACCGATTCTTTGGAATCGGCGATGTTGGCCTCAACCGTAATCACCCGTTGCGCGTCGATATGATTGATCGTCATCACCCCTCGTTGAATCGAAAGATCGGCAATCTCACCCAGCGGATACTCACTGCCCCCGGCGGTGCGAATACGCATATCGGCCAGCTTCACCAGCGTGGCACGTTCCGGCTCCTCGTAGCGGACATAAATCTTGACTTCGTCGACTCCGCGCAAAATTCGTTGCGCCTCACTCCCGAAAAACCCGCCGCGCACCTGTTGCATCACCTGGGCCGTCGTCAGTCCCAGCGCAAACGCCTTGTCCTTGAGCGCAATATTCACCTCGCGCAATCCGGGCGGATCATCGTCGACCACGTCTTTCAATTTCTCGACCTTCTTTAGAGCCGCCTTCAGGGAGTCCTTGGCCATGTGAATGGATTCCAATTTGTCGCTCTTGAGCACGATTGCAATCGGCTTGCCGAAATGCCCGCCGCCGTCGCCGATTTCAAGATTCTCGGCACCCTCAACCGTACCAATGCGTTGGCGGATGTGATTGGTCGCTTCCATATTGGACCATTCACGCACGGCGCTTTCGGTAAGCGTCACCGTCAGTTCTCCCTTGTGGGTGTTGGGACCGACTCTGCGCCCGATCGACTTGACAATATCGGTATTATCGTGTTCGTCGCGATATGATGCATTTACCTCCCACACCATGCCTTCCATACCGATTAGCAGGCTGTCGGTGACACGCTCCGGCGTTCCCGCCGGCATCTCCAGCGATACCGTTACCCGATCACCTTCGATAACCGGGAAAAACGTCGTCTTGATAATACTGCCTTTGATACCGCCGATGGTGATAACAAACAGGGCAATCGGGATCGCAACCGCCACAATCGGGTTGTTAATGCAATAACGAAGAGCCGGCGCATATACCCGGTCCCGAATCCGGAGCAGGGCTTCTTCACTCTTCCGTTCGATGATATTTTTCTCGGCCCTGGCCGTCCTGAGTGCCTTGGAATGGGCGACATGCGACGGCAGAATACAAATCCCTTCGATTAGCGAAAAGATCAGCGTGGCGGCAACCACAAAAGCAATATCCCTGACCCGCTCGCCAAGCGATCCCTGCAGGAAAAAGAAGGTCATGAAAATTATGACCGTGGTCATGATTGATGCCGTCACCGCCGGCAACACCTCCAGTGTGCCATCCAGTGCCGCCTTGATCGGTTTCTTACCACGCTCGTAATGCTGATAGATGTTTTCTGCGATAACAATGCCGTCATCAACCAGGATCCCGATTACCAGGATCATCGCCATCAGTGACATAACATTGATCGTCAAACCATAGGCCGCGCCCAGCACGAACATCCCCGCGAAAGATATCGGAATCGCCAGCGCCACCCAGATCGACAGCCGCAGATTCAATGCCAGCGACAAAAACAACAACACCAGGATCAATCCCAGAATACCGTTATTCGTTAAAATACTGACACGCTCGCGCACGATTTCCGAACCGTCGCGGAGAACATTGATCTGCATATCGGTATGGGTTTTATTGAAATCGGCAATGTACTGATTGGCATAATCACAGGTAAAATACAAATCCTCATCGTTGGTACTGCTGACTGTGATTTGCACTCCCGCCTGACCGTTATGATATATCCGGTTGGGGCTGTCAGCCCAGCGATCCGATAAATCGGCAACATCTTTAAGCCGAATAATCGTCCCGTCGGATGTGGCCTTGATCACGTGATTGGCCAGGTCGGCCGCGTAGTACCCCCTGGTATCGGCCCGAATCAGAAGTTCCTCGCGCTCACCCTTGATCGTCCCGCCGGTTATCTTGACATTGGCGCTGTTGACCGCCGTCGCTACTTCCTGGAAAGTAAGTCCGTATTTGCGCAGGTCGTTTTCGCGAACGCTGATTTCAATCTCTTCATCGGGATAGCCGCGGATCTCCGTCTTGGAGATGCCCTCAACCGCCAGCAGGTCGCGCTCGACAGCAAGCGCGGTTTCCTTTAGCTTCGTTAACTCGACATCCCCGCGAATAATAAATGAAATTGCAAATTCCCGCATCTCCTGCTTGTACACCAGCACCCGCTCCATATCGGCTGGAAATGATGCGATTTGGTCGACCGCGTTCTTGACATCCTGCAACGCCACGTTGATATCATAGCCATAAATCAATTCCACCGTTATCGTGGCGCTATTTTCACTGGATGTCGAGGTCACCCGGTCGACCCCGGTGACCCCCTTGAGATTGTCTTCAATCTTCAGGACAATCCCCTCCTCGATTTCCTCCGGCGATGCCCCCGGGTACGAGGCCTGGATAATAATAGTGTCGCTCGGCATCTGCGGGAAAAAGGTTATCTTGGTATTGATAAATGAAATTATCCCGAATAGAAATATCGCAAACAGGATGGAGTTCCCGAGAATGGGATACGTGATAAACGGCTTAATCAAATTGCGCATCGTGCCCCCTATTCCTCGATCATATCCATTGATGAATTGCCCGGCGCTTTATAAAGCGGCATCCCGTCATAGGCATCCTCTACCACTTCGGCCAGAAGCATCGTCCCGTCGGCCAGTCCCGTCACGATAATCTGGTCGTTGTCATTTGCGATAACATCGACCGACTGCAGTCGCAGGCTGTCATTGTGAATGATATACAGCTTGCCGTCCTCGATTAACAGCTCATGCGCCAGCCTGATCGCATCGCCAACCGGCCGGGTCGACATCCGCGCCGTCATATACATCCCGTCTTTCAGCCGTTCGTCCCGGGTGACGATGTACACCATCACCGTCTGCGATGATTGATCTATCTTTCCGTTGATGCGCTCGATCGTACCGGTAAACTCCCCGGCGATATCATCCGATACCAGCGTCACCCGGTCGCCGACCTGAAGCTGGTCGACCCGGTCGATTCCGACCGAGGCCCCCAGTTCATACACCCCCGTCCGGGTAAACTCACCGAGCATCTGGCCGTTGCGCACCAGCATCCCCGGATTGATGGCGGATTCGGTGACCACCCCGTCATACGGCGCCCGGATCGTGTACTTATCATGCGTGGCCTCCATGCTTTTAACCGAATAGTATTTGCTGTAAAGACCCCGGGCGGCGATATAATTGCGCTCGCGGCTGTCGGCGGCATCAGGAAGCGGCTTCAGCGGGGCCTGCAAATCGAATTCGTCCAGAAACCGCGTCCAGACCTCGACCCGCTCCGGAAAATCGAGCTCCAGATCGGGCAACAACTGCGTCACCTGATTGAGTAAATTGCTCTTTTCGGCCAACAGCGAGTTGCGATATACCTCGTCATCGATTCGTATCATCACCTCACCGGTCTGAAAACGAGTGCCGGCCTTGAACGGTGTGACCGACGATTGTAAAACGCCCGATACTTCCGCAAACACATCGATCTTGTCCAGCGCATGCAGGGTGCCCCCGGCGGTGAACTGCGAGATAACCTCTCCGTTCTGTACCGTGATGGTGGCATATGATTCTGAGACCGGCGTCTCCGGCTTCATCTTAATCGGTTCCTTCTGGTTGCCCAGCACCCCACCCAGTATAAACCCGGCCGCGATTATCGCAATCACCGCAATGATGGTGGTCTTTGTGTTCATAATATCTCTCCACGTATTCCTTATTGCTTTTCCCGCCTTGTGTTCTTTTGGTAATTATACGATCCTGCCGTAAACCGATTATTTCACAAATGTAATAAAGTGTAACAATCGCCGCCCCCGAATTGTATGGTCTAAGCCCCGCTGTTTCCGAATGTCGTGACAAATTTCAGATACACGGTCGTCCCGGCGTCCGCCTTGCTGGTGATTTCGATATCGCCCCCGTACGCCTCCATAATTTTCTTGCACATACTCAGGCCTAATCCATAGCCCCCTGTTTCCTTGGAACGCGATTTGTCAACCCGGTAAAACGGCTCGAAAATATACGGTAGTTCCTTTTCCGGGATACCGCTACCGAAGTCCTGCACCACCACGATCACCTCGGCCTGATTCCGGCGGATGGAGATCTCAACCGGACAGCCATCGGCATCCGAATACTTCAGGGCATTGGCAATGATATTCTTGAAAAGCGTGACCGTGCGCTCCGGTTCGACATTGAGCATGACCTCTTCCGGAAGCGATAACAGCTTCAGCCCCGGCTTCTGACTTTCAAATTCCGTGTAAACCTCCCGCACCAGGGCCGAGATATTGGTCGGTTGAAGATTCAGTTTGCCGAAACGGCTGTTTAATCGATGGCTTTCCAGAAGTTCGGTGATCATCGTCTCCATCTCCGTGATATCGTCGCGAACCCCGTCGCGGGCAGTCCCCTCTTTCATAAATTCCAGCCCGACCCTGGCTCGTGTCAGTGGCGAGCGTAATTCGTGACTGACATCCAGCAGTAACTGGTCGCGGGCGTGAAGCATCTCCTTGACCCGTTCGGTCATGGTCCCGAACGAATTCACCAACTCGCCCAGCTCGTCGCTCCGATTCGACCTGATCTCGTATTCCAAATTACCGCACCCCACCTGTCGCACTCCCTCGTGCAAGACCCGAATCGGATGCAACAGCCAGCGTATAGCCATAAAAACCAACAGGATCACGATCGTAATCGTACTGAAAATGATAATTTGGTAGATCATAAACTGGGCTTCGTATAATTCCCATTCCGAATCCAGGATAAAAAGAAAATGGTTGGTGCCGCGATGTAAATCCACGCATAGGCCGACTCCGCGCTGAAGCTCGATCCGCGTCCCGCCGATAACATCAAAATCCTGTAATTCCAAATCCTCGACCGGCGGTATGGCCGTATCGCTGGCCCAGACGTAATCAGGTGATTCAATTCGAATCCGCATTCCCAAACGGTCGGCCAATCCGCTTGCCATTATCGTGTCAGGCGGATTACCAAATTCACCAATCATAAGATCGCAATAGTGCACCGCATTGCTACTGATTATATCGAAATGCGATTTGAACATATATGACCGGTGTAATATCACTGAAACGATACTGATCACCGCGTAGGCCAGTATAAACACCACCACGATTTTTAAAAACAATGATCGCTGCAGTTTTGTCAGTATATTATTCTTCATTGCTGTCCATCCCGATAAACATGTATCCCGCACCCCAGATAGTCTTGATAAACCGCGGATGTTTGGGATCATCTTTAAGTTTTTGCCGCAGACGGCTGATCAGGACATCAATCGAGCGATTATACGCGTCCCATTCCAGGCCCCGCACATGTTCCAGGATCTGGTCACGGTTCAGAACCCGTCCCGCCCGCTCGATTAACAGCGAGAGTATTTCAAATTCGGCGGTGGTCAAATCAATCGACTGCTCATTGAGCTTTGCCGCATGTTTGCCGAAATCCACCACCAGCGGTCCGATTTTGCGAATTTCGGAAGTATCCTCAGAGTGACCCCGCCGCAACACCGCCTGTATCCGGGCCACCAGCTCGCGCGGTTCGAACGGCTTCGGAATATAATCATCCGCGCCCAGTTCCAGCCCGACCACCCGGTCGGTCACCTCGCCACGCGCGGTCAGCATGATAATCGGAATGGTGTATGCCTTGCGGATTTCCCGACACACCTCGAAGCCCTCCATATCCGGCAACATGACATCAAGAATAACCAAATCCGGCGGATCGGCCTTGAGCGCCTTCAATCCCTCGTGGGGGTGCGTCGCGGTGCGAACCTCAAAATCGAACCGGCTGAGATACTCGACCAGAAGTGCGTTGAGCTTTTCATCATCATCGATTACCAGCACGCGGTGATTCATAATATCCTGACTTTCAAATTACCCCCCGTTCTTAAACGGGATTCCATCTTCTGTCTTTCGACAATATATACAACCAAAACATCAACCATCCGTTTCACGATTGTTACAAATTGTAAATAACGTAACATATCATCCATTTTTTTCGGAAATAAAAATATCGGGGTGAGAGGATTTGAACCTCCGACATCTTGCTCCCAAAGCAAGTGCGCTAACCAGACTGCGCCACACCCCGATCGATGATTTGTGAAAATATACGATGTCAGGCCGCCAAGTCAAGCAGGGAATCGAAAGTCCCCGGCAAACCGCTATACACCGCTACGCCCCTGACTCATGTTATCGCGAATCCGTCCCGCCGGATAAACGACCCGCAATCAACTCCCGCGCCGCCATCAGCGCCCGACCGCGATGCGAAACCTGGTTCTTCTCATCCAGCGTCATCTCAGCAAACGTCTTCCCGGCCGGCTCATAGAAAAACACCGGGTCATACCCGAATCCGTCCACCCCGCGATTCTCGTTGATTATCCGGCCGTCAACCGTTCCCTCTACCGTCTCGACCTCGCCGCCGCCCCAGTCAATCGCAATCACCGTGCGAAACCTGGCGTCCCGTTTTCCTTCTGGCACTTTCCCCATCTCATTAAGCAATCGTTGATTGTTATCCGCATAGGAACATCCGGGACCGGCGTAGCGCGATGAATACACCCCCGGCCCACCGTCCAGCGCCGCTACCTCCAGCCCCGAGTCATCCGCCAGTGCGGCATGACCGGTAAACTCGGCAATCCCCCTGGCTTTGAGAATCGCATTCTCTTCAAGCGTCTCTCCGGTTTCCTCGATGTCCGGAAAATCGAGAAAATCGTCGCAGGTAAGAATCGTCACCGCCAGATCATCGAGCAGATTTTTAATCTCCCGGATTTTATCTTTGTTATTCGTCGCCAGAACAAGTTGCAAGCCATATCTCCCGGTATTTACTTGATATTAAGTGCGGACACCCCGCAAACTGCCCCGATTGGTGCCCGGCGGATCATCCGATCCGCCGGGTCATGATTCCTACTTCTTTATCTCCCTCGACGCCGGACCGTCATACGCATAATTGCGATTGCCCAGCTGACGCATCGGCTTCTCGCGCGTCATCTCCTCGTACGCGTGCGCCAGCAGACCCGGCACCCGCGAGATTATGAAAAAGCCCTTGCCCAGCCGATAGTCGAATCCCATATCGGAGATCACCGCCGCAATCGCGCCGTCGACATTGATCGGCAACTTGCGTCCGGTCTTCTCCTCCAGCGCCTTCTCGATCGCCTTGCACAGCTCGATATGCCGCCCGGAATACCCGCAACGCCCGGCGATTTCAAACAGCTTCAGCGTCCGCGGATCGACATTGTGCAACCGATGCCCGAATCCCGGCATGCGGATTTTGTTCTCGCGCATGTAATCGACCAGCTCCTCCGCCAACGCCGTCGTCTCGCCCTCTTTCTTGGCCCAGCGTTGCATGATCTTCGCCGCATTCTCAATCGCACCGCCGTGACTGTCGCCGATCACCAGCACTCCGCCCGCAATCGCCGCGTTGAGCGAGTTGCCCCCCGAGACGACATTGCGCGTGCCGAGCACCGATGGCGGCGAACATCCGTGATCAATCGACGCTACCAGAATCGCGCGCATCATCTCGGCCTCAGCCTTGTTCGGAAGTTCCCCCTTCAGGATTAAAAACACCGTCTCGGCGAAACTGAGATTTTCCATGATATCGGTAATATGATAACCCCGGACCCGGATATTGCCGGGGCCAATGTCGGTAATACTGCTTAGCCATTGTTGGTCAGCCATAAAAGCCTCCCTCTATTATTCAGTGGTATTGGTTGTAGCTTCGGGAACCCGATCCTCGCGGATGTTGATTCCCTTATAGAACTGCAGGGCAAATTCATGCCATTTTTCCTCGAACGTCGCGAGGTCCATGTCAAACAACTCGAGCACCGAACGGTCGAATGACGCCGTCGTCTGCCACAGCATCTTGAATCGGTTGATGCCGAACTCATAAGCGATATAGGCCACCAGCGACGCCGCCTCCCATTCCCGGTATTTTTTATCCATCCGATTGTACGCCTCGTTATCGAACAGCGAATCAAGCGGAATATAACGGTTGATATCGTATAGCGAACAGAACAGGTGATGATAATCGTTGTTGGAATAATCAAGCAGGGTCGTCACGCCATCATGGAGCACCCGGTAATCGGTCATCCTGATACCCATCTTGGGAATCAAATACTCCGCCAGAATTTTGCCGAAGCGGGGATCGCGTTTCCAGTGAAGCTGATTATCCTGGATAAACGGAATGTCGCGGCCGGTCAGTTCCATGGCCTCGGCGGAGTTTTCGTAAATATAGAAATAAATCGTGTCAGACGGTATTTCAATCGCCAGGAATTCGCACATCTCGCTCAAATAACGTTCGTAGGCGTCGGAAAATCGATCGATGTTGCGCCCCCAGTAGGACCCGGGAACATAATTAAAAACAAAGTGCTTGAAACTGTACTTCTCCCACCCCGGGTACTGCGGTGGCGGCGTCATCTCCTTCTTGCCGCATCCTCCCGCCAATAGCAATACCGCCAGGGCGACCAGTAAGGCGCCCGCCAAAAGACCTTGTTTGTGAAGATTCATGATTGGTGATTCCTCTCGATTTGTGTCACGGTCGTCCGACACATTTCCAACACCCGTATTCAAACGCATCGGAATATATACAGCCATATCACCGATGTCAAACGGATAAGCAACGGCCGCGGTCGAATAAAAAGCCGGAGGGAATCCCTCCGGCTTAATATATTCATGAACAGTTCTCCGCCCGGTCGTCGGGCAAAGTGACTGTACGCTTATACTTTCTTGTAGACCAGTGCCTTGGTCGGGCAGAACGCCGCACAGGCCGGGCTTCCACCGCACAAATCGCACTTGACTATTTCATCGTGAACGTCGTCAACCAGCGCGCACCCGAACGGACAGGCCGCCACACAGGCGCCGCATTTGACACACCGCTCCTTGTCCAACTCCACCGCCCCGGTCTCTTCGTTGCGACGGAGCGCGTTGAACATGCAGGATTTGACACAGGCCGCATCGTCACACTGCAGGCAGGCCACCGGAACATACTTGTCCGGGGCGTACGCCAACGGGTAGATTCGGCTCTTACCCGGCTTCTGGTTCTTCGCGTGCGCGAAAGCGCAGGCCAGCTCGCAGGTACGACACCCGATACATTTCGACGGAATCACTTCAAACTGGTATTTCATAGCGTCGCCTCCTGCGCCCGGGTGACGATCTCACCCATCTTGCGCGCCGTTTGCATCCGCTTGCAGTCATCACACAGTTCGAAATACTCCTTCGGGATATCCCGTTGCTCCATCAGGTAGTCGGCAAAATCCTTCGTGATGATGGTCTTGCCACACTCTTTGCACGTGATCAGGTCGAACTTCTTGTTCCAGATCGTTCGCGTGCCGTCCTTGTCGGTCCAGGGGATCACATTGGTCGGGCAAATCTGCGCGCAGGCCAGACACCCGATACAGTCCGGCGGTTCCTCGCCGAACGGCGGCGCGATTACTTTCTTGTGCCCGCGCATTACCGCGGAAATCGCGCTCTTGCCAAGCACCTCGCAGATACGCGTACAGGCGTAACACATGATGCAGTTATCACCCTCGGGAACGGTTTCATAACTGGTCTTGTATATCCCGTACTCCTCCGCCATCTTCTGGATGACTTCGGAATTGGGGCAATTGGCCAGTTGCAGATCGAGAATCGTTTTCCTGATTTCGATCACTTCGGGGGTATGGGTGTTGACGATCAATCCGTCCTCGACCGGATACAAACACGAGGTCACGTGTTTCTTCCAGCCCTCCCATTCCGCGCGGGTGATCTCCACCATGCAAAGGCGGCAGTTGCCGGTCGGTTCGATGGCTTCGTGATGGCACAGCGCCGGGATATCGATCCCCTCGCGCTTGATCACCGTCAGTAGCATCTCCCCTTCGGTGGCCTTGACGACTTTTCCATTTATTGTAATATGTACCATATTTCACCCAATCATACAATGTCGACGGCGTCGAAATTACACACGGCGTAACATGACCCGCAACGGGTGCAGGCATCCTGATCGATCACGTGCAGTTTCTTTTTCTCACCGGTAATCGCGTCCACCGGGCAGACCTTGATACAGGCCAGGCAACCGGTGCACTTGTCGTTGATGGTGTATGTGATCAACTCCCGACACACCCCGGCCGGACATTTCTTGTCTTTGATGTGCGCCAGATACTCATCGCGGAAATACCGGACCGTGCTGACAAAAGGATTCGGCCCGGATTGCCCCAGCCCACAGAGCGATGCCGTCTGAATCACCTTCGACAACCGCTCCATCAGCGCCAAATCGTCCTCCGAGGCTTTCCCCTCGCAGATCTTGACGCACAAATGGTGCAACTGGTACAGTCCCTCGCGGCACGGAACACACTTGCCGCAGGATTCCTCGACGAGAAAATTGAGGAAGTAACGTGCCACGTCGACCGCGCAGGTGCGATCGTCCATGACAATCATGCCGCCGGAACCCATCATCGAACCGGCCTCTGTCAGCGAGTCGAAATCGACCGGCAGATCGAGCTTGTCCGCGGGCAGACATCCCCCCGACGGCCCACCGGTCTGCACCGCCTTGAACTCGCGGCCATCCGGAATTCCACCGCCGATATCATAGATGATGTCGCGCAGGCTGATCCCCATCGGAACCTCGATCAATCCCGTATTGCAAACCTTCCCGGCCAGCGAGAAGGCCTTGGTGCCGGGGCTCTTGGGCGTCCCGATTTTCTTGAACCAGTCGGCGCCTTTCTCCATGATGACCGGCACGGTGGCGTAGGTCTCGACATTGTTCAGCACCGTCGGCTGGTCGTGCAAACCCTTGACCACCGAACGGACATACTTGGCGCGAGGCTCGCCGATCTCTCCACCCACCGATCGCATCAGCGCCGATGATTCCCCGCACACGAATGCGCCGCCGCCGCGACTGACTTTTATGTCGTAGCTGAACCCGGTGCCCATGATGTTCTCGCCGAGCAGGCCGTGCTCATGAGCCGCGTCGATCGCCTTCTGCATGTTGATCACCGCCAGCGGGTACTCCTCGCGAACATATACATATCCCTCGCGGGAACCCACCGCGTAGGCACAGATAATCATCCCTTCCAGCACCGAGTGCGGATCGCCTTCCATAATACAGCGATCCATAAACGCCCCGGGATCACCCTCATCACCGTTACACAGCACGTAACGGATATCGGCCTCCACCTTGGCGCACGTGGCCCATTTGCGTCCCGTCGGAAAACCGCCGCCGCCGCGACCGCGCAGGCCCGATTGGGACACCTCGTCGATCACCTCCTGCGGCTTCATCTCCGCCAGGACCTTCGCCAGCGCGGCATAGCCGCCGCGCGCAACATACTCCTCGATCTCATCGGGATCGATCTGCCCTACGTTGCGCAATGAAATCCGCTTCTGCCTGGCATAAAACGGAATCTCTTTATAATCGGTATACTTCTTGTCGGACTCGGGATCCTTGTAAAGCAGTTTCTCGACCAACTCGCCCTTCTCGAGCGTTGTCTCGATAATCTCGGCGACGTTGGCCTTCTTCACTTTGGAATAAAAGATCCCCTCCGGCTCAATCACCACCAGCGGTCCCCGGGCACAGAAGCCGTGACATCCGGTCTTCTTGATCGAATCGACCGTGATATCGGCCAGCTTCTTCTCGGCGATAATCCGTTTGAATTCCTCGAGGATTTCATCCGAACCGCCGGCCAGACATCCGGGACCGAGGCAAACCAGTACTTTCCGTTTCTGAGCCGTCTGCTTCGCCCGGCATTCCGTCTGCCACTGGCTCAGTTTTTCTATACTATCGATATGCATCTCAATCCTTCTTGACCAGTTTCAACGCCCGGTTGCAGGCGACGTTGCCGTAGTACTTGTTATTTACGATCATCACCGGCGCCATGGCGCAGGCTCCGACACAATTGACGACTTCCAGCGTGTACTTCAAATCCGCCGTGGTCTCGCCCGGTTTGATCCCGAGCCCCGACTCCAGCTGGTCAAGCAACAGGTCGGCGCCCTTGATATGGCAGGCCGTCCCCTTGCAAACCCGGATTATCGTGTCACCGCGCGGCGTCAGGCTGAACGCGTTGTAAAACGTGGCGACGCTGTACACCTTGCTCAAAGGTACGCCCAGCACCTCCGCCGTCTTCGCCATCGCCTCGCGCGGCAGATAATGAAATTCCCGCTGTATATCCTGAAGAACCCCTATCAGCGAACCGGAATCCGCCGGATAGTGGTCGAAAATATCACCCAGTTTGGTCATATCCTGCTGTGTCATGCATCCCCCTCTACCTTTTCCTTTTCAGCAAGGGCGCGCCCCTCTGCAAAGGCTTTCAGGTTAATCTCCAGCAGTTCCTTTTTCTTGGAGCCCAGTTTTTCCCGGAACATCTTTTCCAGCGCCTCGAACGAGACAATTCCCGTCATCGCCACGAATGCCGCCAGCATCACCATGTTGGCCGCCTTGGGACTGCCGGCCTTCATCGCGATATCGTTGACCGGCACCAGCAACTCTCTGATGTCGTCCCGACCCGACCGCACGTCGATCAGCGAGCTGTTGATCAACAGCAGGCCGTCCTGGCGAATAAGCGGGCCGAACTTGTCCAGCGACGGACGGTTGAACACGCACGCCGCCATCGGATTGTTGATAATCGGTGAACCGATCCGTTGCTCCGATACGACCACCGTGCAGTTGGCCGTGCCACCCCGCATCTCGGGTCCGTACGACGGTATCCAGGCTACCTGCTTGCCTTCGTCCATTGCGGTATAGGCCAGCAACTGCCCCGCCGTCATCACCCCCTGGCCGCCGAATCCGGCAAAAACAACCTCTATCTGGCCGGTCATGATGATGCCTCCTCTGCTTCAGGATCCTTGAAGATCCCCAGTGGATAGTACGGCATCATGTTCTCGGCCAGCCAATCGGTCGCCTTGGTCGGGGACATCCCCCAGTTGGTCGGGCACGTCGAAAGCACCTCCACCAGCGAGAAACATTTATCCTCTTTCTGCAGGCGGAAGGCTTTCTTGATTGCCTGCTTGGCCTGCACCGCGTGCATCGGCGTATGTACCGACGTCCGCGCCACAAACGCCGGCGTCTTCAATGTCGACAGCAACTCCGCCATCCGTATCGGGTAACCCACCAGGTTGACATCGCGCCCTGCCGGTGACGTCGTCGTGCGTTGCCCCGGCATCGTCGTCGGGGCCATCTGCCCGCCGGTCATCCCGTAAATGGCGTTGTTGACAAAAATCGTCGTAAACTTCTCACCCCGGTTGGCGGCGTGGACAATCTCGCCCATGCCGATCGAGGCCAGATCACCGTCACCCTGATACGTGAACACGATCATGTCGGGACGGATACGCTTGAACCCGGTCGCCAGGGCCGGCGCCCGGCCGTGCGGTGCTTCCAGGAAGTCACAGTTGAAATAATTATAGATCAACACCGAGCACCCCACCGGTGCCACCCCGACCGCTCGTTCCCGAAGGTTCAATTCATCGAGCGCCTCGGCCACCAGACGGTGGATCACACCGTGCGTACACCCGGGACAATAGTGCGTAACATTCTCGCTCAACGATTCCGGGCGCATAAATATTGTATTTGCTTGGTAAGCCATCTTATCCTCGTATGCTTTCGAAGATCATTTCTTTACCCCCAACAGCTCCCGGACCTTGTCCTTGACCTCGTTGGGAGTCGGAACGATACCGCCGGTGCGGCCGAAAAAATCAACCTCCCGCTGACCCTTGACACAGCGTTCGATATCCTCCACCATCTGACCGACACTCATCTCAACCACCAGCACCTTCTCGATATTGCTCTTGGTCGCTTCGGTGAAAACCGCCTCCTCGGGAAACGGGAACAGCGAAATCGGGCGGAACAGGCCCACACTGATCCCCTCTTCCTCAAGCTCATCGATCGCGGTCTGGCAAATACGAGCCATCGTGCCGTACGCCATAACCAGCAGGCGATTCTTATCGCTCACCTTGTATTCTTCAAAACGGATTTCCGTCTTTTTGATCTCTTTGTACTTATCCGCCAGGAGAAAACTGTTTTCCTCCAGCTTCACCGGGTCAAGAAACAGCGACTTGGTTATCCGCGACTTGCGGCCCTTCGCGCCGGTCAGCGCCCAGTCCGAATCGGTCGGATCGTTCGGTTTGCGGCGTTCTTCCGGAAACTCCACCGCTTCCATCATCTGGCCGATCATCCCGTCCCCGATCAACATCACCGGGTTGCGATACTTGTCGGCCATGTCGAACGCCTCGATCATCAGGTCGACCGCCTCCTGCACCGATGACGGTGCCAGCACGATCACGTGATAATCACCGTGACCGCCCGCCTTCACCGCCTGGAAATAATCCGACTGCGCCGGAAGAATCCCGCCCAGGCCGGGGCCGCCCCGCATGATGTTGACAAACACCACCGGCAGTTGCGCCCCCGCGATATAGGAAATCGCCTCCTGCATCAGGCTGATCCCGGGACTCGACGACGTCGTGAACACCCGCTTGCCCGAAGCCGCCGCGCCGAACAGCATATTGCCCACCGCGACTTCCGATTCCGCCTGGACAAATGTCCCGCCGACTTCCGGAAGACGCCAACATAAATACTCGGCAACTTCGCTCTGGGGGGTGATCGGGTAGGCGAAATAATTCAGCGCGCCCGCGCAAATCGCGGCCTCGCCAAGCGCCTCATTGCCTTTCATCAATTTTTTTGCCATCTCTCATCCCCCTCAGTACGCAAACAGGCTGAATTGCGTGCCATGATTCTGTACCTGAATCGCCACGTCCGGGCACGTTATCGCGCAAATCCGACAGCCGATACACTTGGTGGGTTCATGCACCTGTGCATAAAAATAACCCTTCAGGTTGATATCTTTCGACATCGAAATGATCTGCATCGGACAGGCGTGCACACACAACTCGCACCCCTTGCAGTAATTCTTATCTATTCGTATTCCGGGCATAAACAAACCCTTTCATGTATATAAAAACTAACTTCCCGAAGTTTCTTCTTTTCGTTCCCACGGCTTGAGCATCGACCGCGTCAGCGGAAGCACCGCGCAGTCGAATACCGACATGTCCATCCCCGCCAGCACCGCCTGCTTGGCGCTCATAAACAAAAGCGGCAAGCCGCTCTCGCCGCTTACCGCCCGGGCCAGTTCGTAACCCTCAAGCAGTATTTCCGCATTGGTTTCGTCGATCATGTGCGTGTTCGACACCAGGCCGGTGAATTGCAACCGCGATGACGCCGCGATCCGCTCCATCGTGCCGATTGTGCCGGCCACGTCCGACGTTTGCGGACGACGGCCGTTCAGCACCATCAGCATCTCGTACTGCCCGGGCGGAAACACCTCGGACAGCGACCCGAGCGCGCGGCACCCCTGCGCGTCACCGCCGACATCAAGAATCAGCATCCCTTCATGCGACTCCAAAAGCCCCTTGATTTCCGGCATGAGAATCGGCAAATCGGCGTAAAACTGCCCGCCCTTGGGAGCGACCACCTTAACCCCGAGCGCCTCCATCTCGTCAATCGCCTCCCGCGTGCGGAAATACGGGTTGACCAGGTCCAAGTCAACCAGCGTCACCGGTTCGGAATTGACATGGGCGAGATACTTGGCCAGGTTGACCGATACCTCGGTTTTCCCACTCCCGAACCCGCCGACCAGGGCGACAATTCGTTTGGAAAAAGAAGGAAAGCGATATGTCGCGGCGTCTGCCATGAAAGTGTCATCCTTTGTTGCCGTCGCTGTGAACATCACTCATATATATTACGCTCAGCCGGGGCAAAGTCAAGGAGATATGTGAAACATATCACAAATTTTCCCCCACCCCCCTTCAAACACACGATTTGGCTTTCAATACCCTTTAAAGTCCCCCCAAAATCCCCTCCCATTTGGTAC
>Ga0272442_10001198_pt1 | contig 40060 bp, 29 predicted proteins | sample SSMForm2O_FD_200262 | JGI IMG/M metagenome (GOLD analysis project Ga0272442, IMG submission 200262) | Marine sediment archaeal communities from Little Sippewissett salt marsh, Falmouth, MA, United States - SSM-Form-2O | ecosystem: Environmental > Aquatic > Marine > Wetlands > Sediment ... | reverse complement strand
CTTTCCGGAAGGCCTCGAGGTAATCGGCCAGGGAGCTGTGGAGGATCTTCCCCCTTTCCGGATCGAGGCGATCCCGGCAGGCCTCGATGAGATCGAGCTCCTCTTCCGATGGAAAGGAATGGTCGTGTCCCATCATGTACAAAAGGTGCGGGGTGTTGGTATCCGGTTCGGTATTCGAACGGGCTTCGGAAAGGGCGCGCTCGAGGTTTTCCGGGTGAACCGAGAGTTTCCGGTTCATCCACCCGTACTGGCGATCCTGGAAGCACTGGCCTGCCACCCGGTAAGGGATCTCCTCCGGATTCCATTTATAATCGCGTTCATCGAGGAACCGCCCGAGGAGACCGGGTCTGTAAACCAGGTAGTAATAATTGTACCGGGCATAGTCTCCGAACCTGAACGAGAGGAGGCGGGAGCCGTCGGGTCCTTCCCAGATGAACTCGGGAGGGGCCACATGTTTCCCGATGCCGCGGTAGAAAAAGACGTTATCGATACCGAATCCGTTGTAGATCTGTGGGAGTTGGGAGATCTGACCGTTGGAAAAGGGGGTATACCCGATCCTGGATACGGGACCGAACCGGCTGCCCACTTTTTTTCCCATGAGGAGATTGCGAACCAGTGCCTCGCCGGGGCAGCACCACTGGTCCGGCAGGGTGTACCAGGGCCCGATCTGGAGCCGGTCGTTTTGAACCATGGCCCGGAGGCGATCCTCCATTTCGGGTCGGATCTCGAGGTAATCCTCGATTACCACGGTCTGGCTGTCCAGGAAGAAGGCGCGGTATTCCGGGCGATTTTCCAGGATGGAAAGGAGCCGGTCCATCATTTTCACCAGCTCCATGCGGTACACCTGGAAGGGATAGCGCCATTCCCGATCCCAGTGGGTATTCGAGATCACGTGATAGTGCAATTTATTCATGGCAAACCCCGATCATTTCAGGAAATTCAGGAAAATGAAATCGGGATTTCCAGGGCATCTGTCAAGGATGGACTTCATAAGGCGGCCTTCGGCCGCAACCAAACAGGTGAGCGGGAAGCGGTTAAGCCCCTCGACTTTGCTCTGGATAAACGGTGGATCGTTAATCAGAGGCAAGATACATTTGATTTACGAACAAAGATCAACAATGTACGATTTTCGAAGTATTTGTAATTTCACATATCATAAATCGTTAATCCTTGTTCTTAAATCAATCCTGCCTTCTCATGATAACGCCAATTTTCCATGGTCAAACATCGCATCGCTTTTCGATTGTCGAGTAGGAGCACGAGCACCAAAAATTATGATCGAAAAACGCACACATGTCTCAACGGAATAATCTAAGGGGCATTCCCCTGGCAATGAATTCAATTTCTCCCTTTACAAACCGAAGATAAACTGGTTTCCCAGAAAGTGCATGTATGGTGAAACATTTCCCCAGGAAAGGATACTTCCCATGCTAAAACAAATCGCGGCCGCGCTCTCCCTCGCCCTTTTCCTCGCGGGATGCGCGGGACTGGAGGTGACGCCCATGTTCGACAATCCCCAGGTGGAAAAGATGGCGGACCGGCTCGTGTTCCCGGAGGGACCGGTATGGCACCCCGACGGGTACCTGCTGTTCTCCGACGTGCATGACTCGAAGATCTGTAAATTGAAACAGGAGGGCGGCTTTGAGGTATGGTTCGATGAAGGCAAAAAGACCAACGGCCTGATCCTCGATAACGACAAAAAAAAGATCTATGCCTGCTGCTATTCCGAGCGGGAACTCCTCGAGATCGATCTCGAAACGAAAAAATACACCGTTTTAGCGAGCGAATGCGACGGGCATGGTTTCAACAACGTGAACGACGTGGCCATAGACGCCCGGGGAAACGTTTATTTCACCGACCCCAAGTGGGGGGCAAAGGAGGGCGATATCCAGGGCGTTTACTGCTTTTCCACAAAGGGCGAGATCTTCCTGGCGGCCGATGTGGAGAATCAACCCAACGGACTGGTGGTCAGCCCGGATCAGAAATGGATGTACGTGGGTCGCTCCGGCGGCCACGACATCTGGCGGTTCAAACTGGAAAAGGATGGAAAACTCACCGGGGGGGAAAAGTGGGTTCAGCTCGAGCCCCGGGCCGAACCGGACGGCATGACCGTGGACAGCCGGGGGTACCTGTATGTGGCCCAGGCAGGAAACGGGAAGGTGTGCATTATCTCTCCCGGGGGGGAAATCGTAAAGCTCATCCAGGTGGTGCCCCGCCTCACCACAAACTGCGAATTCGCGGGCGAGGACGAATCGGTCCTCTACGTCACCTGCGGGGGAATGAGGAACCAGAGGATCGGGAGCGTGTACCGGATCAGGTTTGGGAAATAAGTGGGTCCCGTTTGGGGTCAGTTTATATAATTATATAATAAAATTGGGCTTTTACCCTTATTATTCCCATCCAAAAGGGGATTTCTCTCAGGGTTTTATTATATAATTATATAAACTGACCCCAGACTTTTATTCCACGGAGAACACGGATAGTTCCACGGGAACGGTGGGATCCTGGCCTGCGGCGAACTCGGAAAAGTGATCCACGTTCGCCCAGGCGTATCCGCCCGACGTGTCCGTTCCGTAATGGCCGAGGACCGTATCCGGGGCCTTGTCCCCCTGGTGGATATTTTCCGAGGCCGGATTCACGTTCTTTTCCACGGCCAGAACCCATTTCGAGGCGCCTTCATCCCATACGTAAACGGAGAGCCAGCTCCCCTCGGGTATGCCCGCTTCCACAAGATCCTGCTGGGTATAGTAAAACCTGATGGTGGCGGTAAACTGCCCATCCGCGAGGTAATAGGGTGTCACGATTAACCGCCTGTTCAAGGCACGGCCTCCCGCGAAACCGGCATATCCCTGGGGAAGAACACCTTCTCCCTCCAGGTAGGTGACCAGGGAACTTTCGGTCATGGTGTTCGAGATGAAATCGACCTCGATGCGGCCGGTGCCGGTTCCCCCGGAATGAGGGGATCCGGGATCGATGTTCTGAGCCCCCCGGAAATCCCCGGTCTTTCCGATCCAGGGATCGTAGTTCACGATTCCGGTGACGGGATTTCCGGTTCCGGCCGGCCCGCTGTTATCCCCCCACCAGTTCTGAAGGGCGTTCACGGTTTGAACCAGGCTCTGGTTCCTGAGTCCGGTTGCGTTTCCGAACAGGTAACAACCGGCGATGTCGGCAGTACCGGAGCTGGTGACATCGATTGCAAAATCGAAGTTATCGATGACCAGGCCGGAGATGGAGACGTTTTCGCGGGTTATCGCGAGTCCGGTACTGGTGGGTTCGCCGTCCAGGAAGGGCAGGTTCTCTCCCAGGAGCTGGAGGGCCTTGTCGATCACCACATCCTCGGGATACCTTCCGGAAGCGACGGTTACGGTTCCGGCAATATCCACGGCGCTGACGCCTCCAGCGACGGTGTCGAAGCGATCCACGCCCCATCCGGGTGTGGCAGGCGTGTAATCGTCATCGACCCGCACCTCCTGCGGGGGCATCCACTGGTTGGCCCCGATGTTGGCGCCGTCCGATGCGGCCCTCATGGCTGGGGAACCGATCTGGAGTTTCCAGTGATTATCCGCGCCAAGTCCGGAGAGCTGAAACATGGGATCCGAGGCCGAGATGTTGTTCGTGAAGGTAAAGCCGTCCGCAGGACCATCTTGCCACCCGGCCTGGCTCCTGGTATCGTCCCCGAACCACTGGTAGGGGTACTGGAAGTCCGGCCAGTAGAAAAAGTAGTTGTTAAAGAACAGGTTATGATCCACTGTAATGGAGCCGCTGATGGCGGCGCCTTCCTGGTAGATGGCATACCACCTGGCATTGGCGAAGATATTGTCGCGGACAATGACCTGATCCGCATTCGAGCCGGTTCCCCAGAAAGAGATGCCCATGGTCGTTCCGACCGTGCCGGATCCGGCATCGTAATCCAGGTCGATGGTATTGTGCTCGATCACGAGCTGGCCGCCATAGGCTGGCCCGCCGTAGTAGTAGGCGATTCCCATTCTCATGCCGGAGACATAGTTATGGGAGGCCACCCCTGATCGACGGTCGTACTTGATGAAGATGCCGGCGCCTTCTTTTTGATACTCATGCCAGTCGTGGCACCAGTTATTCTGGATGGTGAAGGATAGAGGTGCGGTCCCGCTGGGGCCGGAGGCATGGATGCCGCCGTAATTCAAATCGTACAGCTCGCAATTCGTGACTGTAAAATCATCGCCGTATCCCCGAACCCCGTAACCGGAACCGTGAATGATGCAGTCGTCCACAGTGAGACCGGAGGGGCCGACAGTCCAGGAATTATCCCAGATGGCCATATCGGAGCTGCCCCAGGATCCGGTGGCGTGGCAGATTTCGAAACCCCGGATGGTGGTGTTGGCAGCGAGGGGCGAGATGATGGTTCCGGTGGCAGCGGGGTTGATTTTCGGATAGGTTCCATCCCCCTGGAGGGTGATCCCGGCTGTAGAGATGGTGAGGGTTTCGGGGTAGGAACCGCCCGCCACCTGGATGGTATCGCCGGTGGATGCGTTATCGATGGCGGCCTGGATGGTGGCGTAATCCCCCGGTACGTTAATGGTTCCGGCCCCGGCCATGGCGGTGAAAAAGACGAAAGCCGCCTGAAGACAGATCAGACTCACAATCCGAATCACACACTTCTTGTTTTTCACCATTTCCCTTTCCTCCCTGGTTAAATTTGCTCACTCCCATGGGAAGGGTTTTAAACGTTTCTACAGCTTATGCGGTTCATCCCTGTGCCATGGAGGGCATCAACAATATTCAAGATATGAAATCTCTTGAATAATACTGAAGTTGAGATTAGAAAAGGCAAAAAGGCTTTCAAATGTCAATGAATTTATAGAGCCTTATCATTCTTGTGGAAAAGAAAAACCCGCGTCCCGAAGGACGCGGGTGGAAATAGATCAGGTTTACAAAACAGGGTCTATTCGAGCTTGAACACCGAGAGTTCCACCGGAACCACGTCGCCGACTTCCGTCTTGATGTTCACGGCATCCACGGAGAGCCACAGGCACTCGGCATCATCGACGAGATACTCGCGGTATCCCATTCCGATGCCGCCCACGGTGAAGCCGTTACTGATGGCGCCGATGTATTTCACATCGCCGGCGGTTTCACCGATGTTGCCTCCAAGAACACCCATCACGGTGCTCCCCAGGCAATCGAGGCGGAGGCGCTGCCATCCGGTGTAGCTGGAACCGTAGATGGGGATCTCGGTATGGACGGTGTCCACACCACCCAGGCGTTCCACCAGGGAGAGGGTGGAGGCTTCGTCGTCGCACACGAATTTCCACATCAAGCCGGTGGCGCCGTTATAGTTGGTGTTGTATGCATAGGCATCCACCTTGCCGCGAAGGGCGATCTTCCATTCCTCGATATCGTCGGCGGAAGTGGGGAGATCGTCACGCAGGTACACGTAGCAGTCGATGGACACGTCCGTGGTGGCCTTGTCCATGAAGCATACCATGTTGCCGCCTCCGCTGGTGTCCGCAGCGACACCGAAGTTGCCGCCTTCGGGCGAGCTGGCGGCCGGGAGTCCGGAGCCGCCGGGAGCCTTAGCTGTCATGTCCACGAAACAACCCCACCATTCGTCGCCGTAATTGGTGTCGGCGGCGTCGTTGAAGTTGTTCTGGTAAGTGGGCAGGAGACCCTTCGGATCGGCATTGGTTACACCCGGGGTGGCGGGCAGGATCACGAAGTCGCGATCGTTATTGTCGGTGTCGTACCCATCGGTGGCGCGGGATACGGCCCAATAATTGGAATCCCATCCGGAATTGGAGACCCTTCCGAACATGCCGTCGCCTTCGTAGGACCATGCGGGCAGGGCGCCGGCGCCGGCAGAATAGAATTCGTAACCAAAGGCGTCGACCACGTAACCCTCTGCATCCTTGAGGACCAGGGCGTCCGGTTCCCCGTTCTGGATGGAGGTCATATCCTGGAGATCCAGGTTGGGGCAATCGGCAAAGGGAGAGACCACGTAGAATCCATCGGAGGGGATGGTGCCGGAGAGGTTGGCGGTGTCATACACCGCACCTGTGCTCCCGGTAATCCCATCAATGGTCCATCCGGTGAGATCGAACCCGGCCGGGCCGTAAATCTCGATGAATTCCTTGTCGTCCCCGCTGTAATCATCCCACTGGAGCTCGTTGATCTTGAGGTTTTCGTTGAGGATATGGAAACCATAAGCAACGCCGGCACCACAGGCGTAAACGTTGCCGGTGGCCTGGTCGATGCAGCACGCGCCCGCGCCGTTGTTGAATTCGCCGTCCTCGGTCCAGAGCCCGGCGCCCACGCCGGCGCCGCTGGCGAGCTCGTACATGGTGAAGTAGGAATAGGGCGGGGGGGTGTTGTGACCGCTGGCGCCCACGCCGATTCCCTCGGCCTCGTAGATCTGGAAGTCATAACGCCAGGTCTGCCTCCAGTTGGTGGAGAAGGACTGTTCGGTGTAGCCGTTGGAGGGGGTACCGTCGCCGGTGAACTTTTTCACGGCGGTTCCCTGTTTGAACACGTAAATCTCGGTGAGATCGGATGTGATGAAGGTGCTCTGGCACTCGATACCGAACCCGGTGGCGAAACTGGTTTGCTGGGTATAGGTGCCGGGTGCGCCGCCGGAGTTCTGGTACACGTAACAGGTGCCGCCGCGATCCAACACCACGGTGGCGGTTCCGGCGGTGTGGGAACCGGTGACATACCCGCTGCGGCAGGAGCCGCTGGAGCCTGCCTGGAAGAGGACGGGTGAACCGGAGGCGTCACTCGTGGCCTCGGTGCCCACCAGCTTCACGGAGGCGGCGAAACCGAAGGTGTAGATGTATCCGTCCGAGGAGCAGGCGACCTTGAAGGGGTCCACGGTTCCGTCGCCGGTGTCGGCATTGATGATCGCCCCGATGCTGGTCCCTGTATCGGCATCGAGAATGGCGAGGTCGTTGCCGTCATCTTCCCCCAGAATAACATTTCCCGTCGCGGGGTTGAAGGCGATGCCGCGTGTATCGCTGCCGCCGCTGAGGCCGATGGTGGAGGCGAGTGCGCTCCATTTTTTCACGGCCCCGTAATTCGCCATACACAGGACGGGAACAATCATGATCAAGCATAGTACTAAAGCAATCTTAATTCTCATTTCTTTGATACTCCTTTCTGATTCAGGGATCGCCCCGGAAAGGGCGTTCCCAGAGATGGATTTCCCCCTTTCCCGGTTTTCTTCCGGTCAGGGGAAGTGATCGATTCTCCCAACAACTCACCTCCCTTCATACATGATAAAAACGAATAAAACGCCTGTAAATACAGCATCTGCGGGGAACGGGAGAAAAAGAACAGGAAAATGAAGCATTCTTTTGAGCTTGCGGGGCAGACCATATCCCAACGGCTTTTGGGGCGTCAACAAAAATCTTCAAACGTTTGGAAATTCGACCCCGAAAAGGAGCCCTGTCTCCTCCGGGTTATCCCCTACATATATTGTTATAATAATCGATATTTTGTCCTGTAATCAGACACCACGAATTCCTTACGGCATTTTGTCTGATCGGAAAAAGATTGAACTTTCAGGCCCGGGATGCGATGCCCTTATCCGATCATCGCCTGTAGGATAAATGAAAGGTTTTAAGAAAAGCGATGCTGAAGATCACTGAAATATACCCCGCCATCCAGGGCGAAACGAGTTTTGCCGGGCTGCCCTGCATGATTGTCCGTTTGGCGGGATGCAACCTGGATTGCTCCTGGTGCGATACCCCCCAGAAAGACGAAATATCCCGGGAGATGAGCATCGAGGAAATCCTGGAGAGCTGCCGCATGTTCCCACACAAGCTGGTTCTGGTGACTGGAGGCGAACCCCTGCTCCAGGAGGAAACCAGTTCACTCCTTTCCGAGCTGGCAAGGGCCGGTTACCGGGTTCTCCTAGAAACCAACGGCTCCCTCCCCCTTCCCCGGCTTTCCCCCGGTGTAACCGTGATCCTGGATATGAAATGCCCGTCCAGCGGGATGGCGGACCGCATGAACCCGGAAAATATCGGAAAATTGCGAACCGGCGATGAAATCAAGTTCGTGATCTGCGACCGGGAAGACTTCGACTTTGCCCTGGGAATGGTAAAACAACACCGCCTCTGCGAAAAGACCGGGGTGCTCTTTTCCCCCGAGTTCGAGCGGATGAAAAGCGATGCCCTGGCCGAATGGATTCTCGAAAGCGGGCTGCCCATCCGGTTGAATCTCCAGATCCACAAGCTGATCTGGGGGGCGGGGGCCCGGGGGCGATAACGATCCCATGGCGTGGCGGCTGCGGCTGGAGGCGATTATGAGATCCGGCCTCTTATCACTTGTTTTTCTTGTTTTTACCCTGTCCGTCCAGGGACGGGATTACTATATCACCCCCAACGGGGAGACGGTGTATTACCACCCCTTTCCCCGGATCTTCACATACCGCCCGAGCCCTGAAGAGACCTCCGATTATACCCCCTTTATCCCCCATGGACAGGGGAGGGAAGGATTAAAGGAACCCTCCGGGCTTTTCATCGACCGGACCAGCCGCCTCTATGTTTCGGACGCGGGACAGGGCGAGGTCAGGGTTTACAGCATCATGGGCCGGTTCCTCTTCCGGATCGGGAAAGGCCCGGGAACCGGCGTTCCAGGGCGTCCCGGCCCCCTGGCCCTGAATCCCTTCGGAGACCTTTACATCCGGGACAGGGAAAACGGGGTGTTTCATGTTTTCGACTTCACAGGCAGGCCCCTTGCCACTTGGGAGCCACGGGACGGCGAGGGGAAAAGACTCGAATCGCCATCCGCCTTCTGCATCTCACCGGGGGGAGACATCTTCGTGGTTGACGGGGAAAAAAGCAAGATCCATCGATACTCCCACAAGAGGGAATTACTCCTCACGTTCGGCAGCTTCGGAACCGGTCCGGGCGAGTTGAACCACCCGCTTGCCCTGGCATCCGGCCGGGAGGGGGAAATATACGTGGCGGATACCCGGAACCACCGGATCCAGGTATTCCGTCCGGACGGGTGTTTTCTGCGTCTTTTTGGATTTCCGGGGAGGCGAGCGGGGGAGCTTTTCTTTCCCCACGGCCTGGCCCTGGACGGGGAGGGCCGTGTTGCGGTGACCGACCTCGAGGGCCGGAGAATCCAGTTCTTCACCCGGAGGGGATTTTTCCTCGGGAGTCTTTCCTTGTCCGAAAAAGAGGATTCTTCGGGGATCAGGGCGGGATTTCCCGTTTTCGACGCGGCGGGGTCTCTCTATATCATCGACGGTATGGGTCGGGAGGTCCTCAAGATCCCCCCCCAGAAAATCGTGGAACATACTCGATCCGATAACAAGCTCTCCGGGGGCAGGGAGGGGAAATGAGGAAAAACCTTACTCATGCCGCCGTCATCGCCGTTTTCGCCCTGGCGGTGTTCCTTCCCTCACTTTGGGGGGGCTTTCTCTGGGATGACGAGTTTTTGATCGTTCACAATCCGGCGATAAAGTCCCTGAAAAACATCCCCGGGGCCTTTACCCGCTCCTTTTTCCACGATCTTTTCGAAACGCCCCAGATCACTTTTTACCGGCCCCTTGTAACCACGATCAATACGGTACAATACGCCCTGTTTCATCTTCGCCCCTTCTGGTGGCATCTTTTCAATATCCTGGTACATTCGGTAAATGCGGTAATGGTGTACTTCTTTCTTGTCCGGATCGCCGGGTTACAAAGGTCTGGGGCCTTGTGGGGGGGGATGATCTTCGCGGTTCATCCCGTGCATTCCGAGGCGGTGTGTTTCATTTCGGGGAGAACCGACCTTTTGGCCCTCTTTTTCCTTATGGGGACATTCTTCCTCATTGAAGCGTCGGGAAAAAGACGGGGATACAGGATCTTTGCCCTGTTTTTTTTCGCGATGGGGCTTTTATGCAAGGAGCTGGTTCTGATGTTCCCTGTGGCCATGGCAACGGTTTACTTCATCCGGGGGAAAGAATCAGGGAAGGGTATGGATCTCGGGGAGATCGGGATGAAAATCCTCCCCTTCCTCATCCTGGGGGGCATCTATCTTTTCGTGCGTTTTTTCCTTATCCGCGGCATCGAGACCCCGCGTTATCCCGGAGGGAGCCTTCCGGCCACGTGGCTGACCATGCCGAAGCTGTTCTGGAGATACGCGATTCTCACGGCGGCCCCTGTCGAGCTCCTGTGCGATTACACCTCGTTTTTCGAGATCGAGAAATCCCTCATGTCTCCGGGGGTTCTTTTCCCCGGGGCGTTTTTCATCGGGTTCCTGATCCTGACTGTTGTTTTATTCTGGAGGGGAAAAAAGGCGGGCCTCGGGATGGCGTGGTTCCTTCTATTCCTGGTTCCCGTTCTGAACCTGTTTCCCCTGGGGCTCTGGATGGCGGAGCGGTTCCTTTATATCCCCTCGATCGGGTTCTCGATTCTCCTGGGTCTTGTTCTCTCGAGGGGGGATCAAAGGGAGGTAAAATCCAGGGCAACAACGAAAAATGTCCTCGCCATTACCCTGATCCTTATCCTGGCCGGGTTGGGATTTGCACGTTCCTTTGTCTGGAGGGACGCCCTCACGCTCTGGACTGGTGCGGTTAAGAAGAATCCCCGAAATCCCCAGGCGCGAATTATTTTTGCCCAGATCCTGAATGCCCGGGGCAGGTTCCGGGATGCGGAAGTTCAGCTGTTGGGGGCGAACACCTCGAACAGCGCCCCTCTTTCTTTGAAAAAGGAGCAGACGTTCGTCAAGATCCATACGGCGACGGGGCAATGGGATAAGGCGGATGCGGCCCTTTCCCGCGCTTTCAAGATCCTTCCGGATTCGGCCCGGAACAGGGAGCTGGAGGGGCGGCTTTTGCTGGAACAGGGAAAGGGCGTGGAAGCGGAAGCGGCGTTCCGGAGCGCCCTCGAGAAGAATCCCCGAAGCCTGGCCGCACTTGGGGGATTGATGGAGATCCTCTCCTCCCGCACGGAGGGTCTGGAGGAGGTTCTTTCCCTGAGCGAGCGGGCAATGGCTTTGAATCCGGATTACCTTCCCTCGTATATTTACAGGGGAATGTCCCTCAAGGCCCTGGGGCGGTTCGAGGAGGCGGCCGGTTCCTTCCGGAGGGCGATCCGCCTCTCCCCCGATTCCCCGTCCCCTTACATGTTCCTGGCGGATCTTCACGAATCCCTGGCCGTGAAAAACAGGAAAGACGCCCTTGGTCACATCCGGGAGGCCATGGCCCTTTACCGCGGGATCCTCGAGCGTCATCCGGATCATACGGGCGCCCTCAACAACCTCGCCATCCTTTTTGCCCGAACGGGAAGAAGAAACGAGGCCCGGGCGCTCTGGAAGCGCATCCTGGAGATCGATCCATCGGAAACCGAGGCGCGGCAAAACCTCCGGCGGCTCGAGTCCGGGGGTGCGCGAGGGAAAGATCGACAAGATCCTTGATTTCCGGACGATGCGCGTTCTATGGTTTGATTTGAAATACAGGGGATGACGATGAAGCCCGAACCGAATCATGAGGAATATATCCGGATCCTGCGTTCCATGACCCCGGAACAGAGGCTGGATATCGCGTTGGAGCTTTCGGAGCTCACCCGCGACATGTTGAGGCATGCCCTCCGGAAACAGTATCCTCACCTGTCCGAAGAGCAGCTCCACAAACTCTACCTCGAGCGCCTGGATCGATGTCACAACGAGAATTATTAAAAAGGGTTACCACGGCTTTGGAAACCAGCCGTATCCCGTACATGATTACAGGCTCCATCGCCTCGAGTCTTCAAGGCTCGCCCCGTGCCACTCATGACATCGACATTGTGATTACTATTGAATCGAACCAGGTGGATCGTCTTCTCCGGTTTTTTCCCAAATCAGAGTATTACTCAAATATCGAGAGCATTCATCAGGCCATCCGTAAACAAGATATGTTCAATATCATTCACTCCCGGGAAGGTTTGAAAATCGATTTCTGGCTTCTCACTGACGATCTTTTTGATCAAAGCCGTTTTTCCCGGAGATACCAGGATACATACTCTGGAATACAACTGCATATTTCCCGACCGGAGGATACCATCCTGGCTAAATTGCGGTGGGCCAGACTATCCGGAGGAAGTGAAAAACATTTCATGGATGCCATTCGTGTTTATGAAGTGCAATTCAACAATCTGGATATCCCCTACATGGAAAAATGGGTGAAACAATTTGAAATTGGTACCCTCTGGGATCGTCTGAGGAATGAAGCGCGAACATCAGAGGGATGAGATTTAGGCGAACTGGACGATCGTGACCCCGCCGCCGCCTTCCTCGGGGCCGCCGTAACGGTATTCCCGGATAAATGGCATGGTGCGGAGATAGTCGTGGAGGGCCCGCCGGAGAGCGCCGGTTCCGATCCCGTGCACGAGCCGCACGTATGGCAAATCCGCCAGGAGGGCGTCGTTCAGGAACCGCTCCACCACGGGAAGCATCTCCTCGACCCGCATCCCGTGAAGATCCAGCTCGAAGTTCATGTCCGCTTTTCTCTGAAAGCTAACGCGGGTTCCCCTTTCGGTTGCCGACTCCTCCTTCTCCGGGATTTTCAGTCCGGAAAGGGGGGCGGTGACCACCATGCCCTTGACAAACAGGGTGGCCTGCATCCGGACGCGGTCGATGGAGCGGATCTCGCCGGATTCGTTCAGGGCGGTCACGATCGCGGACATGCCCTCCCGGAACCGGTCCGGATCCACGGGTTTGGTTTGAATCTTTTGTGCGGCCTTTTTTTCCTTTTGCACGGATTCGAGTTCCCGTGAGATCTGCTTGCGAGCCTCGGAGGCGCGGCGTCGCGAGGGGAATTCGGCGATCTGTTTCTCGACGAATTCCCGCGCCTCCCGGAGCAGGGTCTCTTTTTCCGCGAGCATATCCTCTTCTAGCCGGCGTTCCTTTTGCCTGAGGAAGTCCTGGAGCTCGAGGATGCGGGATCTCAGGATTTTCTGTTCCTTCAAAAGGTTTTTGATTTCCTCCCGGTTCGCCTCGATCTCTTTTTCCCTGCGATGGAGGGAGGCGATCAGCTGGGAGAGATCCGCCTCGCCCTTTGGAAGGAGCCCGGCGGCCCGTTTCATGATTCCTTCGGGGAGACCTTCCCGCTCGGCGATCAGAAAGGCCTCGCTGGCCCCGGGCACATCCAGGAGGATATGGAACGTGGGTTGATGGGTTTTTTCATCGAGCCGGAAGGAGGCGTTGCGTGCGGCTGGGAAATCATGGGCCCAGGCCTTTAAGGGAGAAAGGTGGGAGGTGGCGATGGTCAGGCCGGCCCGCTCCGCGATTTTCTCGAGGATGCTCACGGCCAGGGCCCCGCCCTCGGTTGGGTCTGTGGCCGTTCCCAGTTCATCCAGGAGGACCAGGCTCTTTTCACCCGCCTCCCGGAGGATACGGGCGATGTTGCGGATATGGGCGGAGAAGGTGCTCACCCCCTCGGTGACGTCCTGGGCGTCCCCGATATCCACGAACCACTTTTGAAAAAGCGGAAACCGGGTGTCCGTAAAGGCCGGAACGGCCAGTCCGGATTGCGCCATCATGGAGAGGAGGCCGATGGTTTTGAGGGTCGTGGTTTTGCCTCCCGCGTTGGGACCGCTTATAACCAGCACCCGGTTCCCCTCCTCGAGCCGGAGGGAGATGGGAACGGAGCTGTCTTTATCCTTGAGATAGATCAGGGGATGGTGGGCCTTCATGAGCTGGAGGGTTCCCCCGGGTCCGATTTCCGGGATGGAAAAGCGGTGTTCGTGGCAGAAACGGGCTTCAGCCCGGAGAAAATCGAGATTACCGGCCAGGCGGGCGTTTTCCTCGAGGGAGGACATCTCGCATCGAACCGTATCCGTGACAGATGCCAGGATCCGGCGAATTTCGTCCCGGATCCCGATCCTCACTGTGGAGAGCTGGTTCGTGAGTTCCACGATCTCGAGCGGTTCGATAAAAAGTGTTTCCCCGGTTCCGGAGACGTCGTGCACGATGCCTTTCACCCTGGATTTTGCCCCGGCTCGAACGGGGAGCACGTAACGATCCCCCCGGAGTGTGAAGAAATTCTCCTGGAGGGCTTTCTGGGGTCCGAGCCGCCGGATGAGGCCCTGGATGGCCTTCTGGACCCTCGATTCGGCGGCTGCGGCCCGGGCGTGGAGTTTTTTCAGCTCGGGCGAGGCATCCTCGCGAACCTCGCCCTCGTCGTCTATCCGGGAGCGGATGAGTTTCGCCAGCTCGGGAAGGGGGATAAACCCTGAAAAGGCCGCGGCCAGGGAGGGAAATTGCCGGCTCAGTCGTTCGAACTGTTTTTTCCATACATTGACCCCTCGAAGAAAAGAGGCGAGCAAGAGGAGTTCCTTTCCCTCGAGCACGGATCCCATGGAATCCAGCTTTTCGAGAAGGGGGGAGACGTCGATCATCCCCTCGGTGGGAATGGACTCGGCGCGATCCAGGAGATCGAGATATTCCCCGAGGAGGGAGAGCCTCCTGCGGACCTCCTCCAGATCGGATGAGGGTTTGAGGGCGAGGAAGCGTTCGCGACCGGTCGGGGTCAGGGCATATCCCGCTCCCGCCTCCCTGATCCGGTGGAATTCGAGCAGTATTTCGGCAGTCCTTAGAATTTTGTCTCATTCCTTTCCATCCGTTATACCAGAATAGTTCCCTAAGGCATTCCCGGGGGAACTGGCAATAAAATTAAGGATGTAAATGATTACAGGTATTTTTCGAGGTATTCCATCCGAAAGAGAAAATCCGAGACATCGTTCCTATTATCGAAATTCAGATCGGGCCAGAGGGGATCTCCGAAGGGATTGGGGTCTCTTTCCAGGAGAATACCGATCTGCTCTTCTTTTGCGGGCAAACGGGGAAAATACTTCCCCTGGTTATAAACGGGGCTGCCGGGATCTCCGGGAGGCGCCTGGTTCGAGTACACATCACCCGGTGGGCCCCCTTCCCCACCTTTCATTTCACAGGAATCACACGTCACTGAGGCGCCGTCCAGGAAGAGCCCATGGCCCCCGCCCCCTCCACCGAGGTTCCAGAAGAATTGCCCGGTTGACCCTCCCTTGCCGCCGGCGCCGCCGTTAGAGCGGCAGCGGATCATGATGCCCCGTCCCGGACCCTGGAAGATGAGTCCGGAACCGCCGCCATACCCGCCGCTTCCATTGTAAAAGGTGGAAGGACTCGAGTTGATGCCGTCCCCGCCTTCGCCTCCTTTAAAATCGCAATCGACCAGAACAGCGGTTCCACCCTGAAGCGATACCCCTGTTCCACCCTCCGTCCCTTTATGAGTATATCCCATAAAGTCGATGTATCCACTTTTCCCCTGGCAACCGGCGAACCGGCAATCGATCAGTTCCAGGCGTGAGTTGGTTGCATCAACGCCGCAGCTGGTATTGGTGGATGCGCACGATTCCATGAAAAGCTCGCTGTCCCGGGCAATAATCCTGGATTGGATCCCGCGATCGGGAAACCGGCAATCGATCAAACTGACCGTCGAGCTGGTGATTTCCATGGCGTGAACGTATTTCGGGGGAAAGGAGGGATAAAGATACCAATCCGTGCCCCCGATCATTTCCAGGGATTGCAGGGACACTCCCTTTTTGCGGGAGATGATAACGGCCGGACGGGCGTTGTCGTTCGGGTCGCCCTGATGTCCCGGTTTTCCCTCGATGATCACACCCCGCTCACCTGTGAGTGAGAGGGGGGCTGTTGTGATTTCAACAGTCTGGTAAGTGGCCGGGTCCAGGCGGATTTCATCGCCGGGATGACACCTGAGAAGGGCGCTGGTCAGGCTGTCCGTATCGTTGACCTGAAAGACGCGCGCCCCGGCAAAACCCGGCAGGGAGAGAAGGAAAAAGGCTGCCAGGATGGAAGGGAGAATGGTTTTACAAAGCAACACGGATTTCATGGCGCCAACTCATGAAAGAACTGGAATTATTATTGTTTGTAGAATTGAGAATGCAAGGGAAATATTACAGGTCACTTTTTCGCCTTGCCCTCTTCCCCGGCTCTGGCGATGGCGATCCTGGTGGCGACGGGTCCCAGGATCTCGAAGAGGAGGGTGGTGGCGGCAATGGTGTTGATCACGAGGAGCCCGAGCTGGGGCTGGTCGATTCCGGGAAGCCTCATCTCCTTCTGGATGATGAGGGCCAGTCCCACGGCAACGCCGGCCTGGGAAAAAAGGGCCATCCCCAGGTATTTCCGCAGCACTATGGGGGCGCCGGAGACGCGGCATCCCCCCCAGGAACCGAGGAATTTTCCCAGGATTCGAAGGAAGAAATAGAGGAGTCCCACGATCCCGATCTCTTTTAAAAGGGAGATTTTGAGATGGGCGCCTGCCAGGGCGAAAAAGATCACGAAAATCGGGGGCGAAATCCCCTGGATTCCCTGGAGGCTCCGGTGGCTGGCACGGGGATAGGCATTTGCAATGTAGGTCCCCAGGGTCAGGTTGGCCAGGATCAGGGAGAAATGAAGGTGGTTGGAAAGCCCGGTGCAAACAAGGAGGGTGCCCAGGGTTAACACGAGCACCTGGTCTCTTTTCTGGATGCGGCGGACGAAATAGGCCAGAAGAGCCCCGAGGATCAAACCTAAAATGATGGCGCCGAAAATATCAAAAAGGGGGATAAGGATCATGCCGGAAAGGTCGATCGAGGCGCTCCCTCCTCCCCGTCGCCCCAGGATCATTTTGGCCATGGCGATGGCAAAGGCAAAGATGGCGATCGCCAGCCCGTCGTCCAAACCCACGATGGCCAGGAGGGTATTGGTGAGAATGCCCCTCGAGCGGCATTCCTGGATCACGGCCACGGTTCCCGCCGGGGCGGTGGCCGGGGCCATGGAGGCGAAAATGAGGGCCATGGCCGCATCATGGGTGAAAAGCCAGATCCCGGCGAACACGAACAGAAACGCACCGAGGGATTCGGCGATCAGGATGACAAAGACCTTTTTCCCCACCCGGGCCATCTCTTTCCACCTGAGTTCGCTTCCGATGATGAACGCCACGATCGAGAGGGCCAGGTCGCTCAGGCTGTCCATGCGAAAGAGCATGTCGGAGTGATAAAATCCCAGAATGGAGGGCCCGAGGAACATCCCGGCGACAATGTAACCCACCACGGAGGGGAGATGCAACAGTCCGACCATCCGTGCGACGGCGAAACCGACCACAATGCCGGCGCCGATGAACAGGAGGATGTCCATGTCTGAAACAAAATCGCCGAACAAGGCAGGAGCTCCTTCTCAATTGCGGTGTTGGAGGGGGAACAGGGTTTCGAACGGGTTACAGGTCTTCCAGGGATTCACCCTCTCCCTCCAGTTCCCTCCGCATCATGTCTATATCCTTCGGTTTGATCGTGAGTTTCAAATAGGAGGCGCACAGGCCGTAAACGATCCAGATGAGCAGTACCAGCCCTCCCCGGGCGGTGAAGTATGTCAGCCCGAAAAGATAGGGAGTGACGAGGAGGGCGATCAGGGCGGCGTTGATGCCCCGGTAATAGGAAAAGGGGGGGTGCTGCCGCCACCTCTGGTAAAGGAGGCCCAAAAGGAAGGCCGAGAAGAGCAGGTATCCCCAGAGGCCGGCCATGCCGCTCTCGAGGGCGATCTGGAGATACCAGCTGTAGGGATGGGGTTTTTTTTCGAAGGGGGCTCCGGGCCTGACCAGGCGACAGATCTCCGGAAACTGCTTCCATCCGTATCCGGTTCCGAAAACAGGGCGGCTCCGGATCGCCTCCCCGGTGAGGGCCCACCTCTCCATGTAAAAGGAAACGTCCGAAGAGGGATTGGAAAAAGTGGCCGGCTGGAACGTCTCCAGGAAGTGACGGCGCATCAATCCGGGCATAAAGACGGCCAGGATCAGGAGGATCGCTCCGAGGGTAATGAGATATTTCTTCTTCGTGAGAAGGATCAGGAGTACGGAGGCGGCCAGGGCGGTGAAGAAGCCCGTTCGGGAAAGGGTGAAAAGCAGCCCACCCACGGCGATAAGGCCGGTGACGGCCACCCACCTTCTCGAGACGCGTTTCACAGTGATGAAATACTGCAGCATCACCAGCTGCAACCCGATGGCCAGGAACAGGGCGGTTTTCTGGAAGTGATTAAAGGGGAACTGAACGTGAAAAAGGGGATTCAGCGTGGCCGGATCGAAGAGTCGCACAGCCTCCTTTTTCACCAGGAAATATTTCACGTTGTAGCTGCCCATGGGGAATGCGATCCCCTGTAAAAGGACCAGGATCGAGGAGAGTATCACGAACAGATAAAGAACCAGCACGAGTTTTCTGAACTTTTCAAACGTCCTCACATTGTCGGAAATGCAGAGATAAATAAGGAGATATGCAACAAAGCCCTTCCGGAGCTGGGGAAAGCTCTCTTCCGGAAAGTAGGAGATGAAACAGGAGAGGAGTACCACGAAACCATAAATTCCGAGGGCGACGTCGAAGGCCCTTTTGAGTTTCCAGCGGGAGACGCTGGGGCGGAAGGGGAATTCGCGGTTGATGATAAAGAGGACAAAAAAGGAAAGGATTCCCAGTTCCCAGAAGAAGGTTCCCATGAGCCTTGCGGGAGATTGCCTGCCAAAGAGGAGGGTGACGAGGAAGAGAGCAGAAACCATGAGGAGATATTGGAGGAGGGTTCTTTTCCATTGCCGCCGGGTGCTCAGAAAGATGATTTTGGCAAACCAGGATAAGAGGGGCAGGATCTGGGCGGTATAATAGATAATCCGTTCTTCCTCATGGAAAAAGAGGGCAAAGGGAAGGAAACAGATCCCCCAGAAGGTGACAACGTCACAGATATGGCAAATCCTGTCTTTTCGCTTGGAAGGGTTCACTTGGAAAAAAACACCAAAACAGAATGATCGAACAAAAGACACACAAGCAGGAGTTTGATCCCGCAGGGGAGCGGTTGTCAATGGGACAATGACAATGAGGGTGGAGAAATGCGGGGAGCGTGGTTGAGGGGAAAAAGAATAAGAAGAGGGAAATTCTCCATGTCTCTTTTGTCTCTTGTTGTGTTTGTATTATATTCGCAAACTGGAAGGGTATAACCGAATGGCACTGACTTAAGGCTCGAAAAGACCAATTTCCCCACGCTTTATCTTCGTGCTCGTGCTCGTAATCGTAATCGTTCATAAGCTCAAATGCAGGTAGGATCTTGAATCAAGGAGAGAAGTGCGTGAACTCGACTTTTTATCGGAAACTTCGAGCACGAGTGCGAGTGCGAGTACGAGTAAGGAAATATATCTCCTCTGAGAACATGATTTTATTTCCTTACGTCAGCGCCATTCGGGTAGAAACCGTTCTTCCTTCTGGTTGTGGGGCTATTTTATGTCTTTTCCCGGTTGAATCTCTGGAGGATGTATTGAAGGACTTCCGAGGCGTGTTGACCGGGTTTGATTTTACTGAAGATTTTCACGATGCGGCCGTCTTTGTCGAGGAGTATGGTTGTGGGTTTGATGCCCCACACCTTTGTTCCGGCGACCTTGCGGGGTTTGAAAACGCCATACCGGCGGCTCATTTTCATATCCGTATCACACAGCATCAGGTAAGGTATTTTGTATTTTGAGATAAACTTGTTGTGGGAATCGAGGGTATCGAGACTGACTCCGACAATACGAGCGCCGGCCTTTTTGAATTCGGCATACAGATCCCGGAACTCACCGGCCTCCCTGATGCAGTCGGGGGTATTGTCTTTCGGATAAAAGAAAAGAACCAGTTGTGCCCCGAGGAAATCGTTGAGGGAGACCTCGTTGCCGTTGCTCGCCGTGAGAACGAAGTCCGGCGCCCTGGTTCCTTCCTGCAGGATTATGTTTTCCGGCATGGTCTTATCCTCTAACAATATAGATCTCAATATACCTTTCGACAACAGCTCAAATCAAGATAATTTTACATGTTTCAACTTACTGGAATAGAGAATTTTGATTGACGTGCATCAGTGGTATTTCTTATATGAGAGAGATAACAGCGAAAATAAAGACGTCTAAAATATGCCGATCATCAATTATAAAACCCGGGAAATCAATTGCAAGATTGTGTATGTGGGTCCCAGCCTTGGGGGTAAAACCACCAATATCCAGGCGATTCATCATTCCGTTCCGGACAAGAACCGCACCCCGTTGCAATCCATCAATACGGACGGCGACCGGACCCTGTTTTTCGATTATTTTTCCCTGGAAATGACCGATATCCAGGGATTCCGATGCAAGTTTCTCATATACGGCGTGCCGGGTCAGCCGTATTACAAATCCACCCGAAAAATGGTTCTGAACGGAGTGGACGGGCTGGTTTTCATCGCCGATTCCGATAAATACCGCTTTTCCGACAATCTGGAAAGCCTGCTCGATCTGAAAGGCATGCTCCAGGATTACGGGTATATCTACGAGGATATCCCGATGGTGTTCCAGTACAATAAAAGGGATCTTCCCGAGATCACGCCGGTGGAGGAATTCGAACACGTTCTGAACGAAAGAAGAAGCCCCCACTTCGAGGCCATCGCCATCCGGAACCAGGGAGTGATCGACACCTTCAAATCCATCTGCTCCGGCATCGTGGAGAAGCTCGAACAAACCCTCGGGTCGCAGATCAAGGATTCCCCCGAATAAACGTTGCCCGATCCGTATCGGACTGATTTTTATGGAGACAAAGGGATTTTTCATCAAAGAGGCCGATTTCAAGGTCCTCGAGGAGAAACTGAGCCGGCTTGTCCGGGAGACGGATGCGCGTTGTGGACTTGTTGTGGATAAAAGCGGATACCTGATCCTGGCCAGCGGGGAATTCCCTTCCCTCTCTTCGGAAGACGTGGGAGTGATGAGCGCCGGGGCCCTGTCCGCCCTGGGGAAAATGGTGGATAGCCGCACGGACCACATCACCGTGCATTTTCACACCCCGAAGCTGGAGACGGTGCACTTCAGCGTACTTACACCACAGGTTTTTCTGGTTGTTGTGATACAATCCCCGGAGGGAAAAGAGTTGGAAAAGGAAGAGGGGGTGCGGGATGCCTGCCGGGCCTTTACCCGGGATGCAAAACCCCTCCTGGAGAAACAGGAAATCGTTTCCGGGGAGCTTGGATCCCTGGATTTTGTGAATAAAAAGCTGGATGAGATGTTCCATCAAAAGGAGCCTTAATCCCTCCCCATCCCCCCTCGCGAATGAAATCTGGCCCGAATCTTGCCTCATCATAAAGGGGGCAGCTGGGCATTTCGGGATATTCCAAGCTCCTGCCATACGGACGTATTCCGGATACGAGGAAGGAAGGACATTCATGACAAGGCGCCTCTTGATCGTTGATGACCAGGAGGAGAACCTGAAAAGTCTCGCCATGGGCTTTTCCCGTTCCGATTATGATGTAATGACTGCCCTGGGCGGCCGGACAGCCCTGGAAACCATTAAAAACAACGACATCGATGTTGTGGTATGCGACCTGAAGATGCCGGAGGTGGATGGGATGGAGGTGCTTTCCTTTTGCACCGGAATGAGCCCCCCCCTGGCCGTTATCATCGTCACGGCCTTCGGAACGATCGAATCCGCCGTGGAGGCCCTCAAGGAGGGGGCCTTCGATTACATCACCAAGCCGGTCAACCTCAAGGAGCTCCGGATCCAGGTGGAAAAGGCGTTCGAGCACCAGAGGCTTCGTAAGGAAAACATCTACCTTCACACCCAGATCAACAGGAAGTACGGATTCGAGGGCATGATCGGGGAGACGGCGGAGATGCAGAGGATTTTCGAAAAGGCCCGACTGATCTCGAAAAGCAAGGCTTCCGTCCTGATCCTGGGGGAAAGCGGCACGGGAAAAGATCTCCTGGCCCGGGCCATTCATTACAACAGCTCCCGGGCCAAAAAGCCCTTTATTCCCATCCATTGCGCCGCCCTCCCGGAAACCCTGCTCGAGAGCGAGCTGTTCGGGCACGAAAAGGGGGCCTTTACCGGGGCCGTTGCCCGCAAGGAGGGGCTTTTCGAACTGGCGAACGAAGGCACGGTATTTCTGGATGAAGTGGGAGAGATTCCCCTCTCGGTACAGGTTAAACTCCTCCGTATTCTCGAAACAAAGGAATTCATGCGTGTGGGAGGTGTGAAACCTTTGAATGTGGACATCCGGGTGATCTGTGCCACGAATAAAAATCTGGCCGAGGAGGTGGAGGAGGGGCGATTCCGGGAAGACCTTTACTACCGCCTGAACGTGATATCCTTCACCCTGCCCCCCCTGCGGAACCGCAGGGCTGATATCCCGCTCCTGGTCAAGGCATTTATGGATGAAATCGCCAAAGAAAACGGCAAAACCATCAACAGTATAACCCGGAGGGCCATGTCCCAACTCACCTCCTATCACTGGCCGGGCAATATCAGGGAGATCCGGAACTGCATCGAGCGAATCGTGGTTTTCGCCCGTGGGGAGGAGATCGACGTGGATGTTCTTCCCGATCATCTCCGCCCTCGCGAGGGGAGGGAGGCCGGTTTCCAGTTTTCCGCCCCCATGGGGCAAACCCTGGACAGCATCGAGATGAAATACATCCAGGAGACCCTGATGGAAGTGGAGGGCAATCGGACCCGGGCCGCGGAAATCCTGGGAATCAGCCGCCGCACCCTCCAGCGAAAGCTCAAGGACCTGGGGATCGAGAGCGGCTGATCCCGTACAGGCATTTCCTGGCACATTGCCTCCCCCGCAAGCCGCGTCAAAATGGCGCACCTTCCACCAGTTTTCACCCCGATGACTTCCTCAGCGACTTCATTTTCCGCCTCTCATCCTTTTTTTTAAACCGTTTTCGGGTTGGTACAGTTTTTGTTTTTACAGATTGATCGAGTATAACTTTTTTATGAGGAGGCTTTTCTTTTATGAACGCAAAAACGATCAAATCGGCGATAACCCTTCTGGCCGCTGTTTTTTTCCTGACCGGGATTGCCGCGGCCATGTCCACTGTGGGAGAAAACGGGCAGAAACTGACCTGCCAGACCTTTGTGGACGTTTCCAGAAACGCCCAGCCCGCCGTAGTCAGCATCAATGTCAAGAAAACCATGGGGCAGGGGATGATCAGGAAGAGGGGAAACATGAACCCGGAAGAGCTGAAGGAGTTCTTCGAGAGGCGGGGTCGGGACGTCCCGGATGAGGGTTTTCTTCCCTTCTTTTTCCCCTTCTTCGAGCAGGGCGAGATCGAGATCCCGGCCTCAGGAAGCGGGGTCATCATTCGCAAAGAGGGATATATTGTCACGAACAACCATGTCATTGCAAATGCCCGGGAGCACGAGATTTCGGTCACCCTCCACGATGATGTCACCATCGAGGGGGACGACGTCGAGGTGGTTGGGGTGGACGAGCTCACGGATCTGGCGGTTATCAAAATCAAGACAGAGAAAGAACTCCCGGCTCTGGAGCTGGCGGATTCGGAAAAACTCGAGATCGGGGAATGGGTCCTGGCCCTGGGAAGCCCGCTCGAACTCAAGGGGTCGGTATCCCAGGGGATTATCAGCGCCAAACACAGGGTGATCAACAAGGCCGTATTCGAGGACCTCATCCAGACCACGGCCGTGATCAATCCGGGCAACTCCGGCGGCCCCCTGGTGAACCTGGATGGCAGGATCGTGGGGATCAACACGGCCATCGCCTCGAACACGGGTCGATGGCAGGGAGTGGGATTCGCGATTCCCTCGAACACCGTGAAGTCGATCTGTAATTCCATCATTGAAACGGGCAAACCCAAACGGGGCTGGCTGGGAATCTACATGGCGGAACTTCGCCCGGACATTAAGGAGTACTTTGACCTGGAGAAGGAAAAAGAGGGCATCATGGTGTCCCGTGTGATCGAGGGGAGTCCGGCCGAGGAGGCAGGCATCGAGACATATGACATCATCACCGAGGTGGAGGGCAAAGTGATATCGAATCGCCTCGAGATGGTTCAACAGATCGCCTCTCAGGACGTGGGCAAAGAGGTCGAGATCACCCTGTACCGTCCGGATGGCCGCAAGCTGAGGAAAAAGACCGTTTCCGTAAAGTTGGGAGAGCGTCCGAGCAAGGAAGAGACCGACAGTTTGCTCGAGGCCCCTTCAGAAAAGGAAGAAAAGCAGGATTTCGACACCCTCGGGTTGAAATTCAGGGAAAAGGAAAAGGAGAGCGAAAGCGAGGGGATTGAAATCCAGGAAGTCAAGAGTGGCAGCCCCGCGGCTGCCGCGGGACTCCGGGCCGGCGATGTCATCATGGAATGCAACCGGCAAAAAACCAATACCCCGGAGGATTTCAAAAAAGCGATCCGGGATTCCGGGAAGGATCGGGATCATATCGTGATGTACCAGCGTGGAAACGAGATCCTGTTTTCCACGATCGGGAAGCAGGAAAAATAAGAGAGAGAGAAATACGGGATGGGAGGAAAACACAGGATGAAAAAACTCGCCGTAATGCTTTTTGTGACGATTCTCGCCTGGGGGGGGATGTCTCCCGCCCGGGCGGCCAGGCCGGAGGACAATCCGGATATTTTCGGCGGGAATCAGCCCGTGAAAATACACCTCGCATCCAACACGAGGGATAAAAACACCAGCTACACCAGGGCCCGCATGCATTTCAGCGGGGCGGGCCTCGAGGGCTTCGAGATCAGGGGCGAGGGCTTCCTGACGCCATCCAGCAATATCCGGGTCGGAAAGACCCTCAAATATGTGGTCCAGGTGAGCTGGAAGGGAAAGCTGGGGGAGCTCGAGGTGGAGGAACCCGATCCTCCCCTGCTCTCCAACCTGAGACTGGTCAAGGTGACGCCGTCCAATAAGATCAGTCCCGAACGCAACCGCGCCATCGCGGAATTCATCTATTACCTGAAACCGATGGAGACCGGAAAGGCATACATCGGCATGATCGACGCGGGGTATCGACTCCGGGACGACTCGGGCCATGGTTCCTTCCGTCTCAAGGAGCACCGCTTCGAGGTTATGCCTCCAAAACACAACTGGGGCCGGATTATCATGACGTTTCTGTTTATTGTCCTGGCTCTTGCCCTTATTGGCGGTCTTTTCTTCCTGGTGGCGTTTCTCCTGAAAAACCGTCCGGCCCCCCAGCCGGTTGTGGAAAGCGATACCACCACCCCGTACGAGAGGATCCTGGGGGAACTGGCCTCGATGCGTCTGTTCCTCGTGGAGGGGGAAATCCGCGATTTCTACTCGAAGCTGACCAAGCTGGCCAAGGGATTCGTCGCCGTGACCGAGGGAGATGACGTAATCAGGCTCACCACGGACGAGCTCCTTCACAGGTTGCAGGAGAGGGATTACAACCCGGAAAACAGGGACCGGATCTTCAGTATCCTGGAGATGTGCGACCGGGTGAAATTCGCCGGGTATATTCCGACCCAGAGCGAAAATGAAAGAGTCCTGAAAGATTTCGACACGCTCATCCGTGCGGAACTGAAAAGATAACCATTACAATAAGGAGGCAGCAATGAATCCGGAAATCGCCGCCATTAACGAGAAAGTGAAGGAGGAGAGCCGGTTTGTGGATCTTTTGACCGGTGAGATCGGCAAGGTGATCGTGGGTCAGAGGTACATGATCGAGCGGCTTTTAATGGCGATCCTGACCGGGGGGCACGTCCTGATCGAGGGTGTGCCGGGGCTGGCCAAAACCCTGTCGGTCCGAACCCTGGCAAAGGCCATAAAAGCCGATTTTCAAAGGATTCAGTTCACTCCGGATCTCCTTCCCGCCGATCTCATCGGAACCATGATCTACAATCAGAAAGACGGAACCTTCTCTCCGAAAAAGGGACCGATTTTTTCCAACCTGATCCTGGCGGACGAAATCAACCGGGCCCCGGCCAAGGTACAGAGCGCCCTGCTCGAAGCCATGCAGGAACACCAGGTCACCATCGGCGATACCACCTATAAACTCGAGGAACCCTTCCTGGTCCTTGCCACCCAGAATCCCATCGAGCAGGAGGGCACCTATCCCCTGCCGGAGGCACAGATTGACCGCTTCATGTTCAAACTGAGCGTCACCTATCCCAACAAGAAAGAGGAGCGGGAGATCCTGGAACGGATGGCCGGAACCACCCCGAAGGAACCGGAAACGGTCATCACCCCGGAAGATATCGTATCGGCCCGGGAAGTGGTGAACCAGATTTACATGGATGAAAAGATCAAGAACTATATCCTGGATATCGTATTCGCCTCCCGCCAGCCGGAGACATACAAGATCGACGCCGGGAAATACATCGAGTACGGCGCATCGCCCCGGGCCTCGATCTACCTGGCTCAGGCGGCCCGGGCTTATGCCTTCCTGCGGCACCGCGGTCACGTGACCCCTGACGACGTCAAGGCCGTGGGACCGGATATCCTCCGGCACCGGGTCATCATTACATACGAGGCGGAGGCGGAGGAGCTCACGAGCGAGGATATCGTACGGAAAATCTTTGACGAGGTCGAGGTTCCCTGATGGCGTTGAACGACAAAGCCACAATGGACACCACCGAGGTGCTGAAAAAAGTCCGCCGCATCGAGATCGTCACACGGCGATTCGTCAATGACGTGATGGCAGGCGAATATCACAGTGTGTTCAAGGGCCGCGGAATGGAGTTCGACGAGGTGCGGGAATACCAGGAAGGCGACGATATCCGCACCATCGACTGGAACGTAACGGCCCGCACCGGGTTCCCTCATGTGAAACGATACGTCGAGGAACGGGAGCTCACCGTGATGCTGATGGTAGATCTGAGCTCTTCCGGGGACTTCGGAACCAGCCGGTGGCAGAAGGGGGAGATGGCCACGGAGCTTTGTGCGGTTATGGCCTTTTCCGCGATCAAGAACAACGACCGTGTGGGTCTTCTTTTGTTCACGGACCAGATCGAGAAATTCATACCCCCGAAAAAGGGAAAAAAACACGTGCTCCGGGTGATCCGGGAGCTGGTTACGTTTCGGCCCTCCCACCGTCGGACGAACCTGACCGCTGCCCTGGATTACATCAACAAGGTATTAACGCGAAAATCCGTGGTGTTTCTCATATCCGATTTTCTCTCGGAGGATTTCAAAAATCCCCTGGCCATTACGGGAAGGCATCACGATCTCATCGCGGTTACGATTTCCGATCCCCGGGAGAAGAAACTGCCGCCGGCTGGAATCATCGAGTTCGAGGACGCGGAAACGGGCGAGATCGCAGTGATCGACACCTCCTCCACAAGGGTGCGATCCACGTTCGAAAAACGTTCCAGCGCCGAAACCACGGCCCTGACCAGCATGCTTCGCTCCCTGAAGATCGACCATATCGATCTTTCCACGGACATCGATTACACCAGACCGGTGATCCAGTTTTTCCGGGAACGCGCCAGGCGCTATTAAGGAGGGCTCAACCTTGCGAAGTATAATCGCGATTTTACTTCTTTCAACAGCCGCCCTTATCCTTGGAGGGTGCGGGGGGAATCCGCAAAACAACGCCCCGGATGTCTCCGACCGGATTTCCCTGGCGGCCAAGCTCGAGGAAAAGGGGCTTCACACCCAGGCGGCCCGTGAATACGAGGCCGCCCTCGAGCAGGGCTCCCTCTCCCCCCAAAAACGCTCGAACATCTGTTACCTCCTGGGGAACCTTTACTTCGAGAAAAACAAGGATTACGAAACAGCCCTCGCCTGGTATGTCCGCGCCGGACATTACGACCCGGAAAACCCGGCCAGCCGCAAAATCACGGAACGTTCCATCACATGCCTCGAGAGAATGGGGAGGTCCCTGGATGCCCAGAACGTGCTTTCCGAGGCCACCTACCTGGCCGGGGAGGAAACCCGCCGGTTCGGGGGCAAAACCGTGGCCCAGATCGGAGATCGCAGGATCACCATGGGGGAACTGGATAACGAGATCCAGAAGCTCCCACCCAAAAACCAGGAACAGTTCCGTACCGATCAAAAAGCCAGGCTGGTATTCCTCCGGCAATACATTCAGAACGAGCTCCTTCTCGATATGGCCAAAAGGGCCGGTTATCACAAGAACCCGGAGCTGAGAGACCGGGTGGAGGATTTTGAAAAGATGCTGCTCGTTCAGGAGGTATACAAACACAAGGTGCAGGATCAGGTGAAGGTGTCGCCGGAAGAGGTGCGCCTTTTCTTCGATGCCCACAAGGATGAATTCATAACCGAAAAAACTCGAAACACACGGGGTGAAACCACGGGGACAAAACCCCTGGATCTCTCCCCGGAAGAACTGTTCAGGGAAAAGGCCCCCTCCATCACGAACACACTCCGAAGCCGGAAGGCGGGAAAACACGAGGCCGCACTCCTGGAACAGCTCATGCAGTCTCAAAACGTCATCATTTACGAAGGGGAATTCGACTAGATGATCGCGAGACGGATAACATATTGTGCCATCCCGGTTCTCTTCCTGATTGCGGCGATGTTTGCCATTGCCGGAAACGCAGAAGACAATGCCGCGGAGATGAAAGATCCCATCGTGATCTCCGGAAGGGCCGATTCCACGGAAATCTTCATCGGGGATCAATTCACCTTCGAGCTCCGTGTGGACTCGAGGGAGGGGATCGAGGTCACGAACGTGGAACCTCCCATGGAACTGGGGCAATTCGAGATCCTGGAGGTCAATCCCTCGACGGAAACCAGCAGGAGAGAGGGTCTTACCTCCCGGATCTACTCTTATCTACTTTCCACTTACGATACGGGCGAGTTCGAGATTCCCCCCTTCACGGTCAGTTATAAAACCCCCTCCGGGGAGAGCAAAAAGGCCTTTTCCCGACCGATTGCGATCAAGGTGAATCCCATTGCGAAAACCGCGGAGGACACCACGGATATCCGTGACATCAAGAGTCCCATCCGGATCGAACCGAAGCCGTATCTCAGGGATTTCCTCATTTTAGTTCTGGCGGTTCTGGTTGCCGGCGCCCTGGCCCTGTTTTTCATCCTCAGATATCTCCGGGCCCGGAGGGAGAGGGAACCCGAGGTCTGGATCCCGCCACGTCCGATCGAGGAACTGGCGCTCGAGGAGCTGGACGCCCTGGAGAAATCCGGTCCCCCGACCGAGGGGAAAATCAAGGAATACTATACCCGAGCCTCGGAGATCGTTCGCATCTACCTGGGCCGGAGGTTCCACGTAAACGCCATCGATTTGACCTCTTACGAATTGCTCCAAATCCTCGAGGAAAAGCCGATACCGGATGGAACCATGAACCGGATGGAGGGATTTTTCGAGTTGTGCGACCTGATCAAGTTCGCCAGACACCGGCCGGAGGATGACGTGCATTCTTCCACACTCGAGAAGGCCCGGCTCATCGTCAGGGAAACAACCCCCGCGGCTCCGTCGCCCTCCGAACCGGAAGAAAGGGAAGATTCCGCTCCGGAGCCGGCCCTTGCATCCACTTCCGAGGGAGGTGACAAGGCATGAGCGCGCTTTCCCCGCAATACTGGCTGAACTGGATCCGGGAATTCCGTTTCGCCTCTCCTGAGTACCTGTTGCTTCTTCTCGTGATTCCGTTCCTGGCATTCGTGACCCTGCGTTGGAGGAGGAAGGGTGCGTCTTTCCGGTATTCCGACATCAGGAACATGAAAAAGGTCAAACCCACTCTCCGTATGCGTCTCCGGGTGCTGGTGCCCATCCTGAGGCTGGTTCTTCTCAGCCTCCTGATCATTGCCATGGCCCGTCCCCAGAGCGGATGGACGGAACGGAACGTGAAAACCGAGGGGATCGATATCATGCTCGCCCTGGATACCTCCTACTCGATGAAGGCCATGGATTTTCATCCCAACCGGCTGGAGGCGGCCAAGGAGGTGATCGGCGAATTCATCGAGGGACGGGAGGCGGACCGGATCGGTTGCATCCTGTTCGCTTCTTCCGCCTTTACGCTCTGTCCCCTCACCCTGGATTACGGCGTGATCCGGGGATTCCTGCAAAACGTGGATTTCGGAATCATCGACGGAAACTCGACGGCCATCGGAATGGGATTGGCCACATGCGTGAACAAGCTCAGGGATTCCGATGCCCGGAGCAAGGTTGTGATCCTCCTGACGGACGGCGTGAACAACGTGTGGGATATTGCCCCGAAGAGTGCGGCCGAGGCGGCCAGTGCTTTGGATATCCGGGTTTACACCATCGGGGTGGGAAGCCAGGGGCGGGCCCTGCTCCCCAGGAACATGGGTGTGTTCGGAAGCGTGATGAGTCCCCAGATGGTACAGATCGACGAAAAGGCCCTGACGGAAATCGCGAATCTGACGGGGGGAAAATATTTCCGCGCCACGGACGAAAAAAAACTCAGGGAGATCTACAGCGAGATCGACCGACTGGAGAGAACAAAGATCGAGTTCGTGGAACATCAGAACTACGACGAGCTGATGTCCCTGGCCCTGGGTCCGGCTTTGCTGCTCCTTGTTCTGGAGATCCTGCTGGCCGGAACGTACTTTCTCAAACTACCCTGAAAAGGGAGAGGACAGGTATGCATTTCGGAAATCAAAACATTCTTTACCTCCTTTTCGGGCTACCCCTTGTTGCCCTGTTTTTCCTCTGGGTGTTCCGGAGAAAGGCCATGATCCTGAAACTCCTGGGAAGCTGGGATCTGGTGAAACGACTGATCCGGACCACCAGCAGCACGAGGCAGGTGATCAAGGCGGCTCTTCTCACATTCTGTGTGGGACTGCTCATATTCAGTCTTTCCCGTCCCCAGTACGGGAGCATTGAACGCCCCATCGCCCGGAAGGGAGTGGATATTTTCATCGCCATAGACACCTCGCTTTCCATGATGGCCAGCGATATCAAACCCAACCGCCTGGCCCGGGCAAAGGAACAGCTCAAGGGGCTCATCCACCGCCTGAAGGGCGATCGGGTGGGGATCATCACGTTCGCAGGAACGGCTTTTGTCCAGTGTCCCCTCACCATGGACTACGGCCTGTCCCAGAACATCCTGGACACCATCGATCACAGCTCCGTACCGGTTCAGGGTACGGCGATCGGTACGGCCATCCGTGTGGCGACCAGGTCCTTCGAGAAGTCCGCCAGGGGGGAGCGCGTCCTGGTTCTCCTGACGGATGGCGAGGATCACGAGACCGATCCCCTGGAAGCAGCCAAAGAGGCGGCAAATGCGGGAGTGCGGATCTATTCCATCGGGATCGGTTCGGAAAAGGGCGAGCCGATCCGCCTGCCGGATGGTTCCTTCAAAAAAGACACTGAGGGACACACGGTGAACAGCCGTCTGGATCTTGTGCTCCTCCAGAAAATCGCCCAGTATACGGACGGGAAAACCATCAAGGCCAATCCGAAGGGGGGGCTGGAGCTCGACGTCCTGTATGCCGATATCGGGCTGATCCAGAAAAAGACCCTCCGGTCGCGAACCTATACCATCTACGAGGAACGCTTTCAGTATTTCCTCCTCCCGGCGATCCTCCTGCTCATTCTCGAGATGCTTCTGGGGGATCGAAGGCGAACCGCGACCCGACTCACCACCCTTGTCCTCGTTCTCCCCTTACTTTTCGGGTTCACCCTCAAGGACGATCTCGCGAACCTGAACAACAAAGGGAACAGCGCCTTCCAGGAGGGTCAGTTCGATCAGGCCCTCGAGTTTTATAAAAACGCCCAGGTGGAATCGCCGGAACAGCCGGAGCTCCACTTCAATATCGGAAACGTGCTCCTTCAGAAGAAAAAATACGAGGATGCCATCAAAGAGTACGAACAGGCAGCATCGCTGTTCAAGGATCCTGAAAAAACGTCCCGCGCTCATTACAACATCGGGGTGGCCCGGTACAGAACCGCGGAACAGCTGGCCACGATGGAAAACTTTCAGGAGGCGATCAAGAAACTCAAGGAGGCCATGTCCTCGAACCAGCTGGCCATGAAACGAAACCCGGGTGATCCGGATCCGAAATACAACTACCAGCAATCCAAGCGCCTTTTGAAACAGCTCCTGGATAAGCTGAAACAACAGGAGAAACAAAAACAGGAAAATCAGAAACAGGAGGAAGAGAAACAGCAGCAGGAACAAAAGGGGCAAAACCAGAAGCAGGAGGATCAGAAACAGGAGCAAAAGGAAAAACAGGGGCAAAACGAAAAGGAAAAATCCGGAGATTCAGAAAAGAAGGACGAACAAAAGAAAGAAGGAGAAAAGAAAGAAGAGAAGACAACCGCTCAAAAACAGGAAAAGAAAGAAAAGCAGGAGGGCGATAAGGAAGAAGAAAACAAGGAGACTCAATCCGCAAGGGGGGAAATGGAGAAAACTCCGGAAGGAGAGATGTCACGCCAGGATGCCCTCCGGCTCCTGAATACCCTGCCGGAGGAAAACAAGGAGGCCCTGAAAAGGGCCCTCCAGAGGCAATACGGCAATCTCCCGGGAACGGATAAGGACTGGTAAACAGATTATGAAGACTCGTATTATCCTTAAACACGATCTCCGTCACTTTCGTCTCTTGCGTCCCTTTCGTCACTTGAATCAACATGTTACGAAGGGAGGTATGGCAGCATCAAATTGCCGGTGATATGAAACCTGGAATTTTCATACTTTTATTCACCATTTTCCTGATGGCGACGATGGGTGCGCCCGGTGATGTCACCCTTTCTGCGAGCCTGGATCGCTCGAGGGTGCAACCCGGGGAACAGTTCATCTATACCCTGACGGTGAAAAGCGAATCGGGGGAAAATCTCGAACAGCCCCGGTTTCCCTCGTTCGAAAACCTCGAGGTTCTTTCCGGACCGGGCATCTCCCAATCCTTCCAGATCATAAACGGAAGCATGTCCCGCACCCACAGCTACAGTTTCACATTGCGAAGTTTGAAAAAGGGCGAGTTCACCATCGGCCCCGCCACTTTGAAAACAAAGAAGGGGGAGATCCGGAGCGAGCCGGTTACGGTCAGGGTTCTGGCCTCAAATTTGCCCGAGCCGGGAAGCGCACCTACAGGAACGAGCGTAAACTCTCCCGCCCCGAAAACCCAGAGCGGGGAGCTCACGAAATTTCTGACCGGGAAGATCTTTCTCCGCATCGATGTGAATAACAAATCCCCTTACGTGGGAGAGCCGATCGAGGTTTCCTACACCCTTTATGCAAAGAAAAATCTTCCCATTGTTTCCTGGGGTCTGGCCGATCCGCAGCCCCTGTATAAAGACTTCATGAAAGATGAGATTTATTCCACCAACCGCCTGAGTTTCCGCGATGTTGAAACCGGCGACAAAACGTTCCAGGCGGCCCTGATCAGAAAGCTCATCCTGGTCCCCAACAAGGCGGGCAAGGTCCCGCTCGATCCCCTGACCGTGAATATCGGGCTTCGGATACAGAGCAGGCAACGTCGCCCCTCGTTTTTCGACGATCCCTTTGGAGACAGCTTTTTCGATCCGTTCGGACGGAGGAACACCACCACGGTTTCCATCCCTTCCACGGTTGTGGAGCTGGACGTGCAATCCCTTCCCGGGCCGCGACCGGACACTTTTTCCGGCACGGTCGGGGAGTATTCCATGAAGGCGAAGATCGACCGGAAAAAGGCCACCATGGACGACCTTCTGACCCTTTCGGTAGTGCTCGAGGGAAAGGGCGCCGTGGACAGCGCCATGGAACCTAAGCTGCCGGAGCTGGAGGGATTCGAGGTTTACGAAACCAAAGCGGAGGCGGATAAAAAGATCACGGCCAATGTCCTGGGGGGCACGAAGACATTCGATTATGTTTTGAGGCCCCTGAAAGAGGGCGATTTCGAGATTCCGGGGGTATCCTATTCCATCTTCAATCCGGCGAAAAAGGAATACCAGATTCTGAAAACCGACCCCATCGGGGTGAGCATCGCCCCGGGGACCGCTTCCAGTCCCCTGGTTATTGCCGGCTCCACAGGTTCCATTCAGAACAAGGGGGAAGTCGTGGATATCAATGCCGATATCAACTATATCAAGCAGGACCTGAACTCCCTGGGGCAGGGAGGCCCTCCCCTTTTGAAACGCGGTTGGTTCCTCGGGATCCAGGCGATCCCGCTGTTTTTCGTCGTTCTTTCTTTTCTCGCCGCCAGGAGGAGGGAAACCCTGGAAAAGGACATCGGACTGGCCCGGAGGCTCAAGGCCCGGGGGATCGCGGGAAAACGGCTGAAGGAGGCGGCCCGGGCCCTCTCGAAAAACGATCCGGACGCCTTTTACCAGGAACTGGCCATGGCCCTTCGCGGTTTCTTCGGGGATAAACTCAACCGGGAGTCCCACGGCCTGACGATCGAGGAGTTGCATACAATGCTGGAAGAAAGGGAAATACCTGAAGAGGAAATAGGGTCACTGACCGAGCTTCTGGAAGTGGCGGATCAGGCCCGATACGCCCCCTCCTCCTTTACTTCGGAGGATATGCAGGGTCACTTCCGGAAGGCGTCCGGGATCATTCAGAGGTTTGGGAAAAAGCTATGAAACACCGGTTTGAAATCGTCATAATCCTGTTTTTTTCCGTTTTCGTCCTGTTCCCCTCGATGGGATTCCCGGAGGAAATGCAGGGCATCGATTCCACGTACCAGCGAGCCAACAAGCTGTACGATCAAAAAAAGTATGCCAAAGCCAGGGAGATATACGAGGAGATCTGCCGGAGGGGCGATCCCCCGGTTGCGGCCCTTTATAATCTTGGAAACTCATGTGCGAGAATGGGCGATACGGGTGCGGCGGTACTGTATTACACGCGTGCGTCCCGCGTTGCCCCCCGGGACAGTGATATCCGGGGAAACCTTGTCCGGGTGGAACCGCAAATCAACAGGTCCGACATCTTTTTTCTGTTAAAGCCCCTGGCATGGATCAAAAATCGTCTGAGCCTGGATGAATGGAGCGTTCTGGCCTCGATTTTTCTGTTTCTTGCAGGGGTATGCATGGGGCTCCACTTTCTTTTCCGGCGGGAGGGTCCCACACGAATCTTCCGCCGGATGGGAATCCTGTTTATTGCATGCCTGGTTCTTTCCGGCACTTTCCTTTCCCTGAAGGCATACGGGGAGATCGTGATCGAAACCGCGGTGGTCATGAAACCCGATACTCTTTCCCGGAGCGGTCCGGGCGACCAGTTCGAAGAGATCCACAAGCTCCCCGCCGGGACAAAGGTGCGGGTGATATCGAGTCCCCAAAACGGCTGGGTCCGCATCCGTCTCATGGACGGCCGGAGCGCCTACCTTCCCCTGACCTCCCTTAGAAACGTGTCAGATTCCTGATATCGGTTTTCTCCATGATACTTTCCCTTGACACCGGGCGGGGGGAAGAAAAAGGATAGATCTGAAAATTCAAAACCGGGTTAAATTTCAAGGAGGAAAGAGAGATGAACCGTTTATCCCAAATCGCATGCTTCCTTTTATTTCTAACATGTGTGGCACTTCTTCCGGGATCAATTGCTGCAGATGAGACATTTCTGAAACCGCTCGAAGGCTGGCGTGTGGCGATCGATCCGGGCCCGGGTCGGGAAACGGTCAAGGCCCCCTTCAAGGAGAAAGCCGCCGGACCCCACGGAGTCTCCGAAGCGGGGATCAACCAGAAGGTGGCTCTTTTCCTGTCGCAGTTCCTGGAAAATGCCGGGGCGGAAGTGACTCACACCTGGCAGGCCGGAGAAACCGCGCCCTCCATATCCCAGCGGCTCGCAAAGGCGGGCGAATTCGAGGCAAACCTGATCATATCCATCCATCACGGTTATGATAAGGATCCGAAGAAAAATTACGCGATCGCCTATTCCTATCCGAAGGAAAAGGAGCCGGCCGCATCGGTGGCCGGCCACATGGCGACATCCCTTTCGAGGGAGCTCAAGATATCCACAAAGGGCGCCGATGCCTTTGCCTTTCCCATTCTCGCGCAGTCGAAAATCCCCGCGGTGATGGTCTCATGCGGCAACATCTCAAATCCGGACTTTGAAAAGAAATTAGAGGATCTGGAATTCAACCGGCTCGAGGCCATCGCCCTCTTGAAGGGCATGATGAATTACCAGAGCGAGTTGAGCCGTTCAGGGCCCTCCAAGCCCCCGATGACCGTCACAGAGACCAGAACGAAAACCTATGTCACTCCCCCGATTGTCACCAATCCGGAGGTTCCCTTTTCCAAACCACCCATGCCCCTGCCCAAGCCGGTCACACAACCCGTAACGCAGCCCATTTCGCCTTCCCAACCCTATGTGGCGGAAGCGGTGAAGCCTTTTCAGCCGCCGATGCTGAACCCGGTGGGATCTTCCATCGATCAATCCTGGCTGTATGGTGAGACGTGGGGGGAATTGCCGGTGCGAAAGGGAATATCCTTCACGGCGCCTGCCGGCACCCCCGTGAGGGCGGCGTTTGACGGTTCGGTATATCAGGCGGTGGAGAGCGGATGCAGGGTGGCCCCCGGGTATACCAACTGCGTGATCATCCGGCATTTCAACGTGGTTCCGGAAGTTCCGAGGATGTTCACGGTTTACGGCAATCTCGCGGATATGAAGGTGAAAAAGGGAGATAACGTAAAACGGGGGGATATCATTGGAACCACAGGCGCTCCTTCAACCGAAGCCAACCAGAACCGGGATACGGAGATCGTATTCGAGGTTCGTTGGGGGAACCTGAATGATCTTTGCCTGGTGAATCCCGAGCTGTTCGTGGAACATGCAACGAAAAACACCGGGATCATCGTAGGAAGGCTGCTGGATGCCAAGGGAAATCCAATGAAAAACGTGAGGATAGAGGGCGCCTCCAAGCCCCCGGAAATCGAGAGATACAGTTATTCCCTGACCTATGGAGAGGGCATTCCCACATCCGAGTTGTATCGGGAAAATTTCGTGATAGGAGACGTGACTCCCGGATTACATATCTTAACCAGCGATTACGGCATCAAGCGTGTGAGAGTCGAGGCGGGCAAGATCACGGATGTTACGTGGCAGGTGAAGTAAAGGCGGTTTGGTGTGAAACCGGAAGCCGTCCTCTTTTTTTATTGTCATCTCCCCCGGAATGACGAATAATCCCTTCCTGACAGTTTGAAAAAACATCCGGGAGATCTGTATTGAAAATTATATTTGCCGGCACGCCCGATTTTGCCGTTCCCGCACTGGAGCGTTTGATCGACTCCCCGCATGAGGTGGCCGCCGTTATCTGCCAGCCGGATCGCCCGGCGGGACGGGGGAGAAAGGTTGTTCCGGGACCGGTGAAAACCGCGGCAGTGAAACACGGGATTCCCGTGCTTCAACCGGAGAAACTGAAAAATCCCCCATTCGCGGAGGAGCTGCGGCCCTTTTCTCCCGATCTTATCGTGGTGGCGGCATACGGGAAGATCCTGCCGCGTGAAATCCTGGATCTCCCCCGAATCGGCTGTATCAACATCCATGCCTCACTGCTTCCCAAATATCGCGGGGCGGCTCCCATCAACCGGGCCATCATGAACGGCGAACGGGAAACGGGGGTCACTCTTATGAAAATGGAGGAAACCCTGGATACGGGAGATATCCTCCTTACGGAAAAAATCAAGATCCTGGACGACGACGATGCCCTCTCCCTCAGTAACATGATTTCCGTCATCGGGGCCGCTCTTTTGATCCGTCTTCTGGACGATGTGGAAAAAACGGGGAAACTCGAGGGGGAAAAACAGGATGATTCCAGGGCCACATACGCCCCCCGCATCAAAAAGGAGGATTGCCTCCTTGACTGGAACCAGGGCATGGATCGGGTCCTTTGCAAAATCAGGGGACTTGCACCCGAGCCGGGAGCCTTTACCCGCCTCGGGGACAAGACCTTCAAAATTCTGCGGGCTGAACCTTTCTTTGCGGAACGCGAGCTGCAGATCGATCTTCTGAAAAAGAAGATTTTCCGCCCGGGAAGCGTGGTTCAGCTGATCAAGAGAAGAGGCCCCCTTGTTCGAACAAAAGACGGCCTGATCATCCTCACCAGGGTGCAACCACCGGGAAAGAGGGCGATGAGCGGGGTGGATTTCATCAACGGGGGATACGTGAAGGCGGTTTCAAAGTTCGAGTAGATCCGTCCCTTGACCGGGGGCCATACTACACGATAAAGCGGTTACAGAAACGTGGATAAAACGAGCGTCGATACTCCCTGTCCAGATGAAGCCTCTCCCTCCTGCCCGCCGCTTTTTATGTTTCCTGTAAAGGTGTGGCTCTCCGTTTCGATCCTGACAATCGTTGTATTCATGATCCTGGTTCTGTATTCGCTTCATGAAACGGGGGGGCGCCTGGCATCCCCCTTCGATGACAGTTACATCCATTACCAGTTCGCCCGTCGTCTTGCGGGGGGACATTTTTTCAGCTATTCCCCGGGGGGGTCCTATTCCACCGCTGCCACGAGTTTCACCTATCCCTTTTTCCTGTCGGCCGGATACCTTGTGGGTTTCCGGGGCGATGCGATCGTAATATGGGCCCTTGTTCTCGCTCTTTTCTTTAGTGCTCACTCCTCTCTTCTCATGGGGCGTCTTCTGCTTCATATGGATTATTACCTGTGTCCACAATCCCGCGGTCGTTTTGCCGATTTGACCAAGAACCTGCCGCTTTTGACGGCGGCCTTTCTTTTAACCAGCGGCAACATGGCCTTCCTTCTCGCCAGCGGTATGGAGGTGGCCCTGACGATATGGCTGCTCCTGCTTTTTCTGAACGGCCTTTTCGACTGGATGGCGGCGGGAGGGGGAAAAACCCCTCTCTGGCCGATCCGGCTTATAATCGTGACGGTGATCCTCTGTTTGACCCGACCCGAGGGTCTCATCATGGTCGCGATCGCATTCGTGCTTATCTTTGTGCGTTCTCTCAGGGGCGCCGGGCGTTTTCCCTGGAAGGCACTGGTCCCTGTCCTTCTCGTGATGGCCTGTTACATGGGATTCAACGCCGTGAAAACCGGCTACCCTTATGTAACGGGGATGCGGGCCAAATCGCTGTTTTACGATGCGGGGATCGGGGGATTTTTCGAGGCCCTTGTTACCGGCCTGACAAACTATTCCTCGTTCTGGTTCGGCAGGCCCCCCATGCTCCAGCCCGGGCTTCATCCGATCTACTGTTTCGGAAACGCCTCGCATCTTTTTCTGCCGGGATTGCCGGGACTTTTTCTTCCCTTTTGCCTGATTGGTGCGGTGATTGTTTTATTGCCCGATCTGAGGAAACGGACGCCCGGTTTCGGAACGATCTGCCTGGCCGGTCTTATCTTTGTTTCCCTTTCCACCATGTTCAACCGCCTGGTTTTCACCCACGCGCTCCGTTACCAGGGGATCTTGTGGCCCCTTGTAATGATATTCATCGGTGCGACCTTTTTGAAGGCTGCCCATCTCCTCGAGGAAAAAACGGGATCCTTCCGGGCCGTGGGAATCGGCCTTTTTCTCCTTGTGGGATTGAACGCGATCCGGTTCCCGGATTTCGTGGAATTTTACGGACGGGCCTGCCAGGGCATCCGGATGCATCATATCAGGATGGCGGAATGGGCGGAAAAGAACCTCCCCCCGGGGGAAAAAATCGGCGTTCACGATCTCGGCGCCATTGCTTACTATACCGACCGTCCCGTGCTCGACGTTTACGGCCTGGGATCCCCCGATTATCAAAGGCCCCTCCAGACGGGCAATCCCAGCATTTTGGAGCAGTTCGAGCACGAAAAGGATCCCCCGAAGTACTTTGTGGGACGGCGGCCCTGGCTCTCCTACGACGGGGTGACCAACGGCAGGGAAACGGTCCTGGCCAGCTCCCGACTCCCCCATAAAGCCCCATTGGGAACGGACCGGATGTCCGTATTCGAGGTCAAATGGGACATCCTCGGAACGGGCGGGGCGCCGGTTCGATACGAGGAGACAAGGGATTTTGAAATGGCGGCGGATGTGGATGTGGCGGATACCGGAAGGGAGGAGGCGTCGAAATACCGCTCCATCTGGAAACCCTACTCGTTCCGTCCCCGGAGCATCAGCCGGATTTTGCCGGTAAGGGATGCTGAATCGCGAATCCCCGTGTTCGACAGCGGCCGCCTCGTGCCCCTGGAGGAGACCTTTACCCTCACCGGCCTGGATTCCTCATCCGATCTGATACTTATCGGGCGGTACTGGGTTCCGGAAGAAACCGGGGTCACGCTTTTTGCAAATGGGGAAGAGTATCCGTCCGTGATCCTGGAGGGCGACGAGAAAACCTTCCAGGAGATCCGGTGGACGATCGGAAAGGAAACGATCCGGCCGGTCACAACGTTCCGGGTGGTTCCCCGGAGCCGGGAATTTCCCGTATCCTGTCACTTTTGGGCATTCCAGGAGAAGAGATAATCCATGGCCCTCCAGATAGAAAACCCGGAGAAGAGGAAAAAGGCGGAACGGATCGACCGTT
>Ga0272442_10001197_pt1 | contig 40065 bp, 34 predicted proteins | sample SSMForm2O_FD_200262 | JGI IMG/M metagenome (GOLD analysis project Ga0272442, IMG submission 200262) | Marine sediment archaeal communities from Little Sippewissett salt marsh, Falmouth, MA, United States - SSM-Form-2O | ecosystem: Environmental > Aquatic > Marine > Wetlands > Sediment ... | reverse complement strand
ATGGAGGAGTCTACTATGGATGTAGTCCCCACGCACGTGGGGATGAACCGAATGACGCATCCGGCCGCGCGATGTCACCAGCGTAGTCCCCACGCACGTGGGGATGAACCGCTCATGTTCATGCTCGAACGTCTTGTAGCGTCGTAGTCCCCACGCACGTGGGGATGAACCGCTCGACTGGAACGTCATCTTCTGGTTGGAGCCGTAGTCCCCACGCACGTGGGGATGAACCGCTGGACGCCCTCGGGCTTGAGGTGTGGGAAGCGTAGTCCCCACGCACGTGGGGATGAACCGACTACCATGTTCTGCGCTTCATGCCGGAACACCGTAGTCCCCACGCACGTGGGGATGAACCGACCTACTTCGACAACCTCTACCAGGCGGCAGGCGTAGTCCCCACGCACGTGGGGATGAACCGAACTAAGTTCTTCTATATGCGTTGCAGGATCCGTAGTCCCCACGCACGTGGGGATGAACCGGATGAACCTCCAGCGCCTTGACGTCGGTTGCCGTAGTCCCCACGCACGTGGGGATGAACCGATCGCGGCGGTGCGAAGTAGCGGAAGATTATCCGTAGTCCCCACGCACGTGGGGATGAACCGTGTGAGAACAACGACTCCCAATCCAGTTCCAACGCATTCGACATGCATAGAACCCCTCATGTATGATGGGCTATGCGGACGTCTTCAGGATTACTCTTCCCACCACTGCTCGTTGCTCCGCCCGGTAGCCTGTTGGAGAGCGGAAGCGCATTCCTGTGCGAGAGAGCCAGTAGATGGTTCCCTGCTGGGGAGCACGTGTCATGATCCGCGTAGAGAATCTTCGGAAGGTCTACTCCGTCGGTTGGCCCAGGCGCAAGGCGATCGAGGCCGTGGGGTCGCTCAACTTCGCCATCGAACGGGGCGAGATCTTCGGACTGCTCGGGCCGAATGGTGCAGGGAAGACGACCACGGTGAAGATGATCTGCGGCTTGATTCGGTCCACGTCCGGCCGCGTGATCCTCGATGGGCATCCTCTGAGCGGCCACAGCCGGTGGCCGTCGCGACTTGTCGGGGCGGTGTTGGAGGGCAGCCGGAACGTCTACTGGAACCTGACGGCGCTGGAGAACCTGTCCTACTTCGGGCGGCTGCGCGGCGTGCGAGAGGCTGACCTCAAGCGTCGGGCATGGATGCTTCTGGACGAATTCGGCCTCAAGGAAAAGGCGCGAGACGTCGTTGGGACGTTCTCGCGTGGCATGCAGCAGAAGTTGGCCATCTGCTGCGCGTTGGTCAACGACCCGCCCATCTTGCTGGCCGATGAGCCGACCCTTGGATTGGACGTCGCGTCGGCGCGCGCCATTCGCGCCAAGCTCAGGCATCTTGCCGATGAGGAGTCCCGTACGATCCTCCTTACGACACACAACATGCAGCTGGCCGCTGCCGTGTGCGATCGGGTGGGCATCATCGACAAGGGAAGATTGATCCGCGAAGGCACGATCGCAGATCTGCTCGACGTGCTGGAGACGGCGTCGTACGTCGTCGAGTACGCGGGAACGCTCAGCGAGGCAGCGGCTCGCGAACTGTCCCGCATCCCGAACCTACGGCATAGCGCTGAGGACGCAGGCGGTGAGATCCACCTGCCGGTGGACGGCGCCGAGTCGCCATCGCGCGATCTGTACGGCGTCATCGACATCGTGCGGACAGGTGGGCTTCGGTTGCTGTTGGTGCATGAGGCGAAGCCTTCGCTGGAGGATGCCTTCATCCGGCTGACCGAGGAGGACGCGGATGCGATGCCTCGGTAGGCTCTATCTCGCGGAACTCAGGCGGAGACTTGCACTTCTCCGACGCTATGCGTTGGGGACCGCGGCGGACGTTGCCACCTTCTACCTGATCTTCATGGGCATCTTCCTCAGCATGCGAAGCATCGTCGGGGATGCTCAGCCAGAAGAGCTGGCACAATTGGCGACAGGGCAGGTGGTCGGGTTCCTCGCGTTCTACTTCGCGTCGATGGTGCTGAGCTTCGTCAACAACCATCTGCGTCAGGAGGTCGAGCAGGGCACGCTGGAGCAGCTGTTCGTGTCCTCTCGATGGTTCCTTCTGGTGCTGCTGGCGCGACTGGCGGCGAGCTTCACCGTGGACCTCGTGCGGTTCATTCCATTGTGCGCGTTGCTGGTTCTGTCGACCGGCGTATCCATCCGCTTCCCTCCTGCGGCGGGGCTTGTGTTCATCCTGCTGTTGCTTGGGGTGTACGGCTTCTCCCTGATCCTGGGAGGGTGCGCGTTGCTCTTCAAGCGGACGGGCCAGCTTCCGTTTCTGTTTCAGATCCTGTTCCTCGGATTCGGCTTCAGCTCCCTCGCACAGCTTCCGAAGGGCGTGGACGCCTTCCTGTCCCTCCTCCCATTCGCACGCGGCGTGACCGTGCTAAAGGCCATCGCAGCGGGCACAGACGGGGGCGCGACCCTCAGCTGGGCGACGGTCATGCCTTTGGCGGTCAATGCGGCAGGGTATGTCATCGTCGGGATCGCCGTCTTTCTCTGGACGGAGCGTCGTGCCAAGCAGAAGGGTCTGCTGGGAAGGTACTAGCCGAACCGGAGCGTGTGTCGCGCGAAGGTTCCTTGCCCCAACCAGTCAGACGAGCCTACACTTGTCTTTGGCATCAAGGAGGCGCACATGAGTAGAGCCCTGAAAGCTTCAGCAGTCGTCCTGCTGCTGGCCGTCGCGGCAGGTTGCACGACGCCGGAGATCATCCCGACGGTTAATCCGCAGATCGAAGTCGTCGAAGAAGATCAGGGCTGGGTCGAGGTGCGCGTCAGCGATGTGTCGACGACGGGGTATCTCATCTACTGGGGAGATGATGAGGCAACATCGTACGGGGTCTCCACGGTCGCTCCTTGGCAAGAGGCGTACGCGCACTTCTACCAACCCGTCTTTGGCGAGAAGTCCGGCGCACAGATTCCGACCGAGTACTCGATCACGCTGCTGGATGGCGAGGGAACCGTCATCGACCAGACGTCCGTCGTCGTGGAGACGTCCAACTGCCATCTCGAAGTTGTCAGCATTCGCGATCGCGAGGTACGGCTGCAGTACTGGGGACGGTTCGGGATTCAGTACTCGATTTCGTGGGGCGACTCGTTCGCGGACCACGTGATCGTGAGCACACAGAGCGCCAGCGGCTACGCGACGCATACGTATGCTGCGCCAGGCACCTACACGGTCGGCATGGAAGAGATCTGGGCGCCGCGGCAGACGTTCCTCACCATCGAGGTCGAGTAGAGACGTCCAGCGCTATCTAGGTCGCATCTGCGAATCATGAACCCAATCGATGGCGTGCGTGTAGGTTCTGTATCCTGGTTGCGTGGAGGGTCCGCATGCGCAAGCCATTGTGGCTGTCTGTAGGGATTGCGGTTGCTTTGCTGGGAGTGCTGACGCTTCCTGCCTTGGGGGATTCCTTCCAACTGGCGGCGCCGGTGGAGGGCGAGGCGCTCACATTCGTTGACGATGCACTCAGCATCGCGTTTGCCTTCTCCAGGGAGGATGGCTACTACCGGCGTATCGCGTTCACGCTCGAGAACGTCTCGGACGCCAATCTGGTCATCGACTGGGACGCGTCAACGATCATCCTGCCTTCGGGGGAAGCCAGCAACGTGCTCCGTGAGGGGATGGCATATCAGGATGCCGGCACGGCCATCGCGCCGACCACCCTGCCGCCGGGAACGAGGGTCGTTGACGCCTTGAGCCCAACGAGCCGGATTGAGCATACGGCGTCCGACACGTGGGCGCTTCTTCCGATGCGAATCCAGCCAGGTTCGTCGATCGGGCTGCATTTGTCGATCGTTGTGGAGGAGGAAGCCCGCGAGTACGACTTCCGTTTCACCGCCACCGCGATCGCGGATCCCCAACCGATCGCCTTCTTCGAGAGCGCCGTTGCGTCATCGGGAGCCGTTCAGGTCGTCGCCGCCCGTGCGTCCGATCCGGAGAACGATGAGGCCTCGTATTCGTGGGACTTCGGAGACGGCACGCCCACGGCGTCCGGCCGGATGCAGACGCACAGCTATGACGGGGAGGGGACCTACATCGTGACGCTCTTCGTCACGGACAGCTGGGGACGGTCTGCGTCGTATGCCCGCGAGATCGCGGTCCGTAGCGAGGCCGCCGGAGCCGCGACATCCTCGGACGAGCCCAGAGACCTCAAGTGGCGCATGATGGCGTTCTTCTCGCTGTTGGGAGGGATTGTCCTCGTGTTCATCGCCACCGAGCCGATTCGCTGGTTGTGGCAGTAGCCGCCGTACAGCGCGAGTGAAGTCAGCAGCTAATACGTCCGCCTCGGTCGGATCCTGAAACGGTGCGCGGAGGCTGTCTGTTCCCGGCTTCGAAGACGCGGATGCATTGAGCAACCTCGGGCAGTTGGCACGTTGTCGCGGCAACTCTATCCTAGGCGTCAATGCTGGCGCGCATACCGCAAGGAGGTTGCGATGAATGAGTTTCTTACGTTCAAGAAGCTGTATACACCCGTCGTGATCCAGATCCTCTTCTGGATTGGCGTAGGGGTGTGCGTGGTCGAGGGGATTGGGACGATCGCGCAAGCCGGGACATTCCGTAACGGCCTTGGAATCGTGAATGGACTTCTCATCCTGGGTGTTGGTCCGATTGCCGTCCGAGTGATCTGCGAGCTTCTGATCGCGGTCTTCGGGATCCATCGGTCAGTCAGCAACAAAGCGGACTCTGACTAGCAGGCGTCGCAGTCATGCTCTTCCGCCGACGAAGTAGGGATGCCTAGAAATCGGACCAAGGGCATCCCACGGGGATGTCAAGGGGCCATGAGGAAGGTAGACACCACGGTCCCAAGCCCGACGCGAGTTCCGCCATGACATGATTCGGCAGTTGGATCGTCTCGACCTTGACGATGCATGGAAGACCGAGAACGTGGCCCAAACACCGGAACGACCGGCCGCCGATATAGACGTACACGTAGGCAAGATCGATGGCTGTGGCGTACCCGTCGTGCGTCTCGGCTTCGTGGAGGTGCCACTGCTCCTCTGGAACCGGGAAGTCGCCTGCAGAGAAGGGACGATCGGATCGATAGCGGCCCTTTGCCGATACGGTGATCTCATACAATCCGGAAGTCGGCGTCTCGGTGGCATGCAATCCTCGCAGCAGCCAGACCTCGACATAGTCCTCATCTGCCAACGAGCAGAACGACACGAGAACGGGCAGTCTGGCAATCGTCTCGGCAGCATCTCTGCAGATAGAAAGCGTGTTCCACTGAAGCTGGTCCCCCTTACAGAGTCCCGCGCAGGTGACCACGATGAGGACGACGAGCAGGACGGCACAGCAGGCCCGCGCTCCGATCACGTAACGCCTGAGTTGCATCATGCACCAAGAGTAGACCGGAGACATGATGGGACTCATCCCACACGAGGCTCGTCGACGAGGAGTCTGTCCCCACATGTGGCAGGGCACCAGACACGTGGACGTTGGACACAATGGATTGGTGCATCGCAAAGGCGCGGACAGAATCGATGCGAGGAAACCACGTGCGCTGCATTGAGCGCGAGAAGGTGAGTCTTCTGACACGTATGGGCTCCAAGGCCGCGATGGTGTTCGCGATCGCATTCTGCCTCAACCTGACCGTCCCGCCTTGCATGGGAAGCAACACCTGTAGCGATCAATCCGGCACGTCGCTCATGGAGAAGAATGTACAAGCAGAGTGGAACCTCTACAGCAACAGCGCTTGCCGGTTCGAGATCAAGTATCCGCCGAATTGGCTCGTGGAGACGGAGCGGGATGCCCTCGTTGCCAGTGGAGCCGTTGTGACGTTTGCGCCCGCGTACGATCCTTCGCTCAATGCGCTCGGCAGCAGAACGAACCTTGTCTCTCTTTCCGTGACGGTGTCCGTCACTGGCCCCTCAGGGAGCATGCAGGCGCACACCTGTTGCGAAGGGGGCAGCGATCCGCCCAGTGACGTGTACACGTATAGGCCACAACGAACGCGCTTCCTTCGGACCGTCTTGTCGGAGGGCGCCGTCGGAAACCGTTACACGACGTTGGCCTTGGCCACGAGATTCGGGGCCACGCGCTACGAGATCATCCTATTCATTCACTCTGCGAATCCCGGATGCTTCCCGCCGGGTGCGGTTGCCGCTTTCGACGCCGGAAAGATCGAGCAAGTCTTCGAGGCGATCATGGACACCTTCCAACTGATTGCCCCAAGCACGCACGATTGGATTGCGTCCGAGTGATGCAGCGGCCGATGATGGCATTTGACACCTCGTCGCAGCCCGGCGCGGACGCGCTGATCGCGTTGAAGTACATCCCCGTGTGATTGGACTGGGACTTCGGCGATGGTAAGAGCCACGTCATCGAGCTCGACCGCCGGCATCTGGGCCCCGTCAACGCGACTAGTTCAAGGTGCGCCACCTGTGCGTGACGGCCGGAGTCTACGATGCCACGCTGACGTTGACCGACGAAGAGGACGATCCGGAGGAAGAGTGTCTCGACGTCTGGGGGTTGTTCGAAACGACAGCACAGTTGCCGCCGGATGCGAACTGACCGCGACGGCGTACGATGGATTGAGCAATCCCGTCAGCGCCGCTGCCCGCCGGGAGTGCGTGCGTTGTTGTGGGGGCGCAACAGCCATTCTCGTTCTTCCACTACACACTGACCGTGCCGCCGGCTCAGGTGAACCGCCTCGACGTCACCGTGACGGATACACAGCAATCCTAGATAGGAAGGACGATTCGTAGTTTGAGGTTAAGGAGAAGCGTTAGCACTCCAGATCCACAGTTACGATAGCGTCCATCGCTGTGGGGGCTTCGTCGCGCCGCTGAGCGCAACGTGGTCCGGCGAAACACACGGCCGAAGCTGTGCTCCATGCCTTCTGAGCGAAGTGAATATGCGTCATGATCCACTGAATGGGCAGGGCGCGTAGACGTGGAATGTCAACAAGAAGCTATCTCCAGAGGCGTAGGAAAGGCGGGCGTATGCAAGATCCTCGGTTTGGAAACGAACTGATATCGCGCGTCGCGAATCCTCGGCAGATGATCGGGTCTCTCCGGTCCATGAGGCAAGACTATCGGTGAATCCCGAGTAGTAGCCAGCGTCTATATCAATCGTGTCTTCATCAGGGCGAGGCGATACGGGAAGGGCAACTTCAAGCGAGATTGTGGATCCCCAAATGAACTTCGCAGTCTCTGAGGCGCGAATGATAAGCTCTCGCCTCTCCTCTCCCGTCATGACGGCGACGACGAACGCAACCTCCTGAGAATCCCTAAGAGCGGCCAGTGCATGCTGCAGAGTGTCGTGCGCGGTGAAAGACAAACACGCGGGTTCTTCATCTGCCACAACTGCCAGCTGGACCGAGGTACTCCTGTCGGGGATGACACCTTCAAACACTGCTGCAGCGGAGTCCTTTGCTGTCTGGGATGTCTGGTGAAGCGATTGCATGGACGCGTCAACAAACGACAGCACGAAGCTAGTGATCCCGGTTCCGCTTGTTGCCTTTGCGAGCAAGGAGTATCGAAGTTGCCCGCCCGCGGCATTCGCAACTCGCCACCACAGATGGTAGGTCTGATCTCCCAATTGAATGTCAATGGTGCCCCCCGGGGAGATGCGCTCGACCGTGCATCCAGTAACGAGTATCAACAACAATGGGATCATCAAACATGGTGCCAGTCCCTTGAGGTGCTCGGACAACCGGACATTGAAGCTACGGGCTCCATCCATCGATAGGCTCTCCTTTCTACGGGGCATCGTGACCTGTAATCCCGAGTCGTTCGAGTGTCTCTTCTGTAGGGCGTCCGGCGGATGTGTATCCACGCAGCTCGTAGTAACGTTGGAGCGCCTGAGAGAACCCTGCGGGCACTACACCGCATCGAGGACCGTGCGACGCCGGCTCAAACACTCTCGGTGGCAGCCGATCCTCACTTGCGCCGATGCCGTCTTCGATGTTTATCAGCCGCTGCAAGATATTTCCGCGTTCGCCCACCTCCAATAGGTCGGCCGGCGTTGCCGCCCACCCGGTGATTGCGTGAAAGGCTTGCGCTGTCGCATCGAGAGAAAGCCCACTGATCTGCATGAAACAGCAATCGACGAGAGAATCCAGAAGACAAGCGAGGTCTTGGAAGAGGATCGTCAGCTCAGGCTTTCCTTCCATTGTTTGCTTCGTCGTGAGTTCTGTATATCCAACCTCCGGGAGGAGCATGCCGATCTCCCCGACATGCGGAAAACCACGAAGATGGGAAGCACCTTGGGGGCTTGTTGCGTAGTTGAGAGCCAGGCTGAAATAGGTGCGTGGATCGTGAGCAGGAAAATCAATACCCTTGACTTCGACCGGGAGATCGGCCGCGTCGGATCCGACTCTTGCTGCAGCTGTGCGAATGCCATCGCTGAACACGGCGCCGAAGTCTCTCCTGTGAGCGATCTTTTCAATCATGGCAAGGAGAGTGCCTGCATTTCCCCAGGAGAAATCGAGGCCGTCGGTATCGAACCCATCCAGAAGGCCACGCTCATGACACGCCATACTGAACGCAACCGCGGAGCCAGTTGAGACGGTGTCAAGTCCGAGTCGATTGCATAAGTCGTTGGCAAGTGCAATCGCATCCAGGTCATCAATAAGGCACGCAGAGCCAAGCATGCCGAGGCTCTCGTATTCGGGCCCAGGAACCCGATCGAGCAAAGGGGATACGCCAGTCCGAGAGATGGTTCGATGACAACCAATCGGGCATGCGAAACATGGATTGGGCGTTGCCGCGAGTTGCTCAGTGTAACGGGGAGCACCGATTCGCTTAGCACCATCTTCCCACGTGTCGCCAGCCCAATACTTGACGGGCAGATCACCCGTCGATTCGCAGAACGCAACGTCGAGCGCCGTCCCGTGCCGTTTGTAGCCGTCCTGCGTCTTCTGTGCCAGCTGCGTGGCGTGCTCGCGGGTGAGGTCGCGAAGCATCTGGGGATCGGCAATCGGCGGGGACTGACGGCCGCAGACAGCGACAGCCTTGAGGCGTTTGGAACCCATGACTGCTCCCAGGCCTCCCCGGCCTGCATAGCTGTGTCCGTCGACGCTGAGGCACGCGAGCGCCACTTCGTTTTCTCCCGCCGGTCCGATGCAGAGCGTGCTCCAGGGGGAAGATGCCGGTTGTTTCGAGAGTCGCTCATGCGTCTCAAATGTATCAAGGCCCCACAGGTCATCCGCTTCGCAGATCTGCACATCCCCGTCTTGCACACGCAAGGTGACAGGGCTTGCTGCGCGTCCACGTAGCACGATGGCGTCGTATCCAGTCCGCTTAAGGCGAGGGCCGAATCCTGCCCCTGCAGCACTGACCATGATGGAACCGGATAGGGGCGATCGGCCAACGGCGACAAACTTCGCGCAACCGGGGAACGACGTGCTCTGAAACGGCCCCGTCAGCAGCAACAAGGGGCTCTGGGGATCAAGTGGCTTCGTTCCGCCAGGGACAAGATCGTACAGCATCCTCGCTCCCAAGGTGGCACCGCCGACGTAATGCCGCAGCCACGTTTCAGGCAAGAGTTGAGTTCGCGCGATTCCACTTCCGAGGTCTACATCCAGATACGTTCCCCACGTCCCGTTGACGCTATGCATGTGTTCCGTCGCCCCACCTGTACGATTCTACCGTCATGGCGCGCAACGCATCCAGATCTATCTCCATGGGGCATGACAGGATCGCATTGACATCCACGTCTGCCGGCAGAGGGATCTCGATCCGTGGAGACGCAATGTCGCGGACGTGGATGCGGTCGCTGGGGAAGATGTCAGCGGGGTAGTTGAACCCTCCGAGGGTAGAGAGCGCCAATGCGATTCGTACGCCAACCCCGCTCTCCAGCATCCCGCCCACCCAGGAAATCACATTGGCATTCATCGCAAGATCGTGGATCTCCTTGGCTGGCCCCAAGCCTCCAACCCTGCCAGGCTTGATGTTCACGGCACGACACGCCTCGATATCCAATGCCTGGCGGAACTTGCGCGTGGAAGTGATCGATTCGTCGAGGCAAATCGGGGTATCCAGCAATGCCTGGAGGCGGGCGTGATCCAGAAGATCGTCGTGGGCCAGCGGCTGCTCGATCATTGCCAATCCGTAGTTGTCGATCTCCTGAAACAGAGAAGCATGTTGGGCGAGCGTATAGCCGGAGTTGCAGTCGATGTGAAAGACGAGATCCGGGTATCGCTCGCGCACCTGACGAACGACATCAATGTCCTTTCCCGGTGCCACCTTCAGCTTCACGCGTGGATATCCGTGCTCGATGGCAATTCCGATGTCCTCAATCAGACGCTTGGTGTCGTCGTAAATCTGAAAGTCCGCCCCGACGGATACTCGATCCCTGGTTCCGCCGAGTAGTTGGGCAAGCGGGCGCGACTGTGCGGCACTCCAGAGGCTCCACCAGGCGGTCTCGAGCGCGGCCTTGGCGAACGGATTTCCCTTGAAACACTGGAGGCACGCCAACAGCTCACTTGGACGATCCGGAGCTGAGCGTACGATCACGGGTACGAAGTAGTCCTGAATCACGCGGAATGCGCCGTGTGCGGATTCCGGAGAGTATGTGGGCGCGGCAAACGGTGTTGCTTCCCCCCATCCCGCACCGGAATCCGTCTGAACTCGGACGAGGATCGAGTGGATGGCCGCGTCAGAGCCATACGCGGTCCTCCACGGTGTGTGCAACGGCAGCGCCACGTGCCAGACGTCAAGCTGCCGTGGTCTCATCACATCCTCCTTTGGCGGCATTAAGCATCCGAGCCGCATTCCCTCCGAGGATCACGTCTCGCTGTCCGGACGAAATGGGAAGGCATGCAGAATCCAGGTGAGCCAGGATCGGCCCAGGCGACTGGAATGGCATTCCGGTGCCAAAGAGAACACGGTCGGGCCCTGCTGTCTTCAGCAAGAGCTCGATCCCTCGACGAAGAGCGAGACAGGAGAGATCGAAGTGGAGGTTGTCAAAACGCTCCACAAGCGTCAACGTCTCCATGATCTCTCCCCAATTCACCCCCGAGAGGATCGTGGGACAGTTGGGAGCATGACGCGCGATGAGTTCGACGCCCGACACGCTTGCAGCACGGACACCCCAGTTCATGAACATCCGCACCGAATAGATGATCGGCATTCTCCGCTCGTTCGCCCAGTGAAGAATGGAGAGGAGTTCTTCGTATTCGCCGAGAGCGTATCCATGGAAGACAGGGAACAAGCGCAGGGCGGCCATCCCACGGTCCGCGCAGCGGTCCAGATAGCCTCGAATGTCATCGATCCAAAACGGACTCGCTGTTATGACCGGTAGCAACCTGTCGCAGTAATGCTCGCAGAACTCGTATGTCTCGTCGTTACCTTCGACCCAATCGAGCAAGACGGCTCTCAGCGATGTGATCCAGAGCTGAGAGATGCCGTGTGTATCGGCCGCCTCAAGAAGGCTCTCGGGAGCCTTCATGTGGGTGTTCCAGTAGGGCCACGTGCCAACGTACGCATTTACATCGATTATCGGACTCAACACTTCCTCCCTCAGTTCTCCAACTCGAACAACCGCAGTGCGTTTCCCGAGAGCATCAGCTCGAGCGCAGACTCCGGAATGCTTGCATCGCGAAATCGACCCAGCGCATACTCAAAACAGAAGAGAGGCCAGTCACTTCCGTAAAGAAGTCGTTCAGGTTCCACATGCTGCAAAGCGAACGGCAGCAAGTCTGAATCGATGGTGGATCCGCAGAGGTCCATCACGACATTGGGGTACTGTCTGGCGACGTGAACCGCCTTGTGCCATCGGCCGTGCATCTCCGGTGCATTGCCCGAGTGTGCCATGATGATCGTTAGTCTCGGATATCGCTTGGCAAGAAACTCCACTTCGTCCGGTGATGCGTGGACGAGAAGCGGACGGCCGAGTGATTCAACATACTGCAGTACGGGAGTCCCACTGGGCTCTGTCATCGGAATCCAAACTCTATCCGTCCCGGGGAAGGGACAGGAGTACATCTTGACGCCGACCATACAGTTGTACCCCATGAACTCCTCAAGAATGGGGATTGCTGCCTCATCCAGACGAACCGACGGTATGGTGACGTATCCATACAGCCGCCCCGGGGCACTTGCGCTGAGTTCTACAGCCTTCTGGTTGCCTCGTTGCACGTCGTACAGAAGCGCTTCCATGTGAGCACAGATCGCCTTGTCGATTCCGTTGCGATCCATCTCCGCGATCAGGTCCAGTTCGGATGTCTTCATGTTCATCCGAACACTATCGCCGTAGTGAATGTGAGTATCTACAATCATCGTGCCTCCAGTCGACGGGGTGTGCTCTATTCTCTCCAATTAGATGTAGTACTTCGGATCGAATGCATCGCGTAACGCGTCTCCGAGGAAGTTCAAAGAAAGGATCGTAAGTACGACAGCGATTCCCGGGGCGAGCCAGATCCATGGTTTAGATTCGAGGATGTGAACCTGCCCTGCAGTCATCAACATGTTTCCCCATGTAGGTTTCGGCGGCTGGATCCCGAATCCAAGGAAGCTGATCTGTGCCTCGATCAGTATTGCATTCGCACAGTTCAACGTCGCAGCCACCAGGGACGGAGCGACTATGTTTGGGAGGACGTGCCGGGCAAGAAGCCGCGGCATGGAAATGCCGTAGGCGCGCGCCGCTTCGAAGAATGGTTGCTCTCGCAACGACAGGATCTCACCGCGAATGAGCCGGCAGATTGGCGGCCATCCAACCAGTCCGATGATCAAAATGATATTCGTTTGACTTCCCCCAATGATGCTGGAGAGGACCAGCACGATGATCAAAAACGGAAAGCCTAGAAAGACTTCCACAACCCGCTGGATGAGCACATCCATCCAACGACCGCCAATAGCGGACAGCGACCCCAGGAGTACGCCAAGGGACAGTTGGATGAGCACGGAGACAATCCCGACCTGAAGCGAAACGCGAGCTCCGTACAACACGCGCGTGAATACGTCTCTCCCCAGTTGGTCTGTGCCAAGGATATGCTCTCGTGACGGAGGCTGGTAGATCCGGGATAGGCACGCTTTGTTCGGCAATCCGTCGGTAATCACAGGGGCCAGCAATGTCAGCAAGCAAAGGATCAGGAGGAATGCCGCTCCCATCACACCGAGTCTATGACGCAAGAAGCGGTGTAGAAGCCTGCGGGCGTTACTCATGCATGTTTCCTTTCTAGTAGCGAATCCGCGGATCCATTAGGGCGTACAACATGTCAGCCACCAGATTGCAGGCAACGATCAATACGCCCACAAGCAACACGAATGCCATGATCACTGGGTAATCGCGTGAGTAGATTGACGTCTTGAGCAACAGCCCCATGCCCGGCCAAATGAACACAGTCTCAATCACGACTGCGCCGCCCAGAAGAAGTGGCAGCGTTGTTGTCACGACCGTAATCGTGCTTGTGAGCGAATTACGGAGGATATGCCTGCGCAGGGCGCGCGCTCTCGAAATCCCCTTCGCCAATGCTGTGCGGACGTAGTCTTGCGACATCTGGTCAATGATGGCAGAGCGTAGGTATCGAACGATCGTGGCAATGAACGGAATGCCGAGAGCCAGCGATGGCAATGCCAGATGCGCGAGCAACGCGAGGAATTGGCAATCCGCACGGGGATCGGTCATGCCGCCGATCGGGAACCAAGAGAGCTTCGCAGCGAACAGGTACAGCAGGACAAGACCGATGAAGAAGTTGGGAATCGAGATCCCGGCAAAGGCGAAGAACGTAAGTGCGTAGTCTACGGCAGTGTATCGATGGTAGCCAGAGATAATGCCAATCGGAATCCCAATGACGAGTGCTAGGAGAAGCGCGCTGAGGGTCAGCCACAGCGTCGGTAGGATTCGTTCAGCAAGCATCTCGGTAACCGGACGAAATGTGACAATGCTGTATCCGAAGTTACCCGCAAGGGCCTGTCGAAGCCAGTGTACGTAGCGCACAAGAAACGGTTTATCGAGTCCGAACTTGGTTCGATAGGCATCGATCGTCTCTTGCGAGATGGAACTGCCGGGTCGGATGATCGCACTCAGTGGATCTCCAGGAGCCAGCTCAAGCAGAGTGAAGATGCAAAACGAGATAGCCACGAGAGTAGGGACGAAGATGAGTAGTCTCCGACCGATGTACGCACCCAAAGGTGTTCCTCCCTCCTACAACGCCACGCCGTCTACAGTATAGAAGTGCTCGGCGAATGAAAGGAGCAGCCGGAACACCTGCAGTGTCCTGCACTCTGCCTTTGTCCGGCTGCTCACGGCTTGCGACTCCAGTCCAGTTACTCTTCTCCTAAATTCCTCAGCCTGTCTCGGAAGACACTCACATAGACAAAGGAATCCTACTCGGCGTCATCCAGCCACCACAGGTGCGTACCGAAGTACGATGGCATATTCGCGACGATATTGAACTGATAGTTGTGGACACGGGAGTTCACAACTCGGATTTCCATGTCTGCCCAGATGGCGGAGATTGCTCCGTCAGCGTGGACGACTTCCTCAAGTTCGTACAACAACTCCAACCGCTTGTCACCATCGGCTTCAAGCTGCAGCGCGTCCATGAGGGCGTCTGCAACAGGACTGTTGTACCACGTGTTGAATCCAATGGGATAGACGCGTTCAGAGTGGATGTAATGGTTGATCGTCGACCATGCCGACCCACGGGCGCCGATTCCACAGAAGCACATGTCGTCACCGTCAGCTACATGCCAGATCGTGCTGAATGTGGGGAAATCAGCAACAAGGGTGACGTCGCACTGGACTCCGATTTCCTGCCAGTAGGAAGCGATCGCAAGCATGATGTTCCGATATCGATCCGTGCCGTAATACGTTATCATGCTTAGCGTGCGGCTGAAATCCCACCCTTCGTCTTCCAGCATCTGCTTCGCGGCCACTGGGTCATAGCTCCACTCATCGAGGTCAGGGCTAACCGCTGCAGGCACGAAGGTCTGACACGGGACTCCGTATCCGACGACCGCATCAATGAGCTCCTCGGTGTTGATCGCCATCATCAGCGCACGTCGAACCGTAGGCGTCAGATAGTCCTTCGTGTTCTTCCACGTGAATCCACGGACGAGGTTGCTAGGCTGTGTAAGGACCATGAGATTCGGATCCGCCTCAATCTGCGCCTTCTGCTCAGGGCTCAACTGCCAATGGTGATCGGCAATGTCGAGAGAACCATCCAAGAGCGCCAAGACGCGAGCTTCCGTGGCTTCCTCAGGAATCTGACGCACGACGATCTCGTCGATGTAGGGCTCGCCTCGATAGTAGTCCGTGAACTTCGCGGTGCGGACATACTCACCCGGCACATACTCTGTGACCATGAACGGCCCCGTTCCGATGGGATTCTTCCAGAAGTCGCTGGCGGCGAATTCCTCAGGCGTGAGACCGCCCAGGACATGCTCCGGCAACAGATACGCCTTTGCAGGTCCCTGGAGAAACTCGGCATTCGGTTGCGTGAGCGTCATCTGGACCGTGTAGTCGTCCAGCGCCACGAGACCAGAGATCGAATCCGCAGATCCGTCTACGTACGAATCGTAGCCTTCGATGAGCTCAAGTTCGGCAAGGCTCACGACGACCACATCTGGATGAAGAAGCATTTCGTAGGTAAACACCACGTCCTCGGCAGTGACAGGCTCACCATCGTGCCAATACGCATCCTCACGGAGATAGAACGTGAAGACAGTATTGTCGCTGGACACTTCCCATGCTTCAGCCACAGCGGGCACGTATTGGGTCCCATCCCACAGGGTTTGGATGATCGGCTCGTAGACAGGCCAGTTGAGAACCCGAGCCATCAGCTGGTTGGGAGGAACCATATTGAAGTATCCGGCCAGACACGTCGTATATAGCGTGCCTCCCGTTGCCAGCGGTTCGTCAAACCCCTCGTTCCACATGCCGTCCATCGATCCAGCGATTCCTGCTAGGGCCAGTCCGATTGTCAGTGCTCCGAGTATTGCGAAAACACGTAGTGACTTAAGACACATCGCTTTAGACCTCCTCCTTGTTGGGGCCTCCTCGGCCCACATTCTCCCAAACGCCCAAGGCATACTCAAACTTCGCGCTCGTCCAATCACCTCCTTGATCGGTCGCAACTTTTGATATACCAAAGCACATACTACATATCGCATCATACAGAGGCGCTTTACCTCTGTCAACCGGTCGCGCGTGTTGTGGCTCCCCGTCGGCGAGTGGCATGCTGCCGTCCGCAAGGCACGGCACGATTTCCCTATCCCAGCGCGACATCCCAGGCTTTCTTTGTGTTGGGCGAAGTCCTCACAGTGGTTGAGCGACCCATACCATCGGCGGCAAGGATCGAGACGTGCCGCTGGGGACTCGCTCTACGCCGACCAGGATCACGGGAAATGAGAGTCATAGGAAATAAAAGCGACTACAGCCCTGCGATCTTCCCGCGTTTCGACCAGGGCGAAGTCCGATCTGGAGTTTCAGAGAGGGTTTGTAAACTCACCGCCCTCCCTCTGCGAAGCTCTAGGAGAACCGCGCAACGGGGATTCTTGACAGGCGCAGACAGAGTGATGTAGGATTACAAGAAGCGTTTTGCCATTTCAAAAGGCGCGGTTCATCAAAACGGTGACGGAGGTGTGCTTATGGACATGATTGAACCAGACCCCAGCTTGTATCGTGTGCCCTACATGACGAACGAGTACTTAGGGATGCCCTATCGGCAGCTTGGTAATTCGGGTCTTCGCGTCTCCAATATCGGACTTGGCACTTACAAGTTCGGGTTCCCGGAGACGGGCGACAATTCGCGAGTGGGAGAGAAGGACGCGTACAAGATCCTGGATGCCGCAGCTGAACTGGGCGTCACATTCTGGGACACGGCAAACCGGTACAATGAGGGGTCCGGCAACTCGGAAAGAATCCTCGGACGATGGTTCAAGGCGAACCCGCGTGAGCGACGCAACATTGTCCTTGCAACCAAGATCTTCGGCGGAATGGACGGACGCACTCCGAACCACGGAGGCGCCTCCCGGGGGAACATTCTGGACTCCGTCGATGCGTGCCTTTCTCGACTACAGGTCGACACAATCGATCTGCTGTACTTCCACCGAATCGACACCCTTACGCCGATCGAAGAGAGTCTGACGACCATTGAGGATCTTGTCTCACGTGGCATCGTCCGGTACTTCGCGATCTCGGGCGCAACGGTGTCCCAACTCCGGATGTACCAAGCGGGAGAGCAGCAGCTTTCGCCTCGCTGTCGGGTGGTAGCAGTCCAGAACCAGTACGACATCATCAATGGGGAAAACACTGACTGGGCTGGCGCATATCAGTACGCGGCAGATCACGGGATCTCGTTCATCGGATTCTTCCCATTGGCTCGCGGGCTCCTGACAGATCGCTACTTGAGTCCGGACCGTTGCGGAGCGGGCGATCGATTGGTCGACGAAGGGACACTCCAAGAAGACCTGTCACCCAGGGTTACCAGCATCCTCAAGCGCTTGGCAGGATTGGCACAGGAATGGGGCATGGAGTTAAGTCAGCTCACCCTCTCCTACATGCTGTCTCTTCCCGGAATGGGGCCCGTCATCCCTGGATGCTCGTCGGTTGCGCAACTCACGTCAAACGCAAGGGCGGGCACGATCCAGCTCGAACCGGGACAGATCGTCAAGATCCAGACCGCTCTGGAAGCTCCACAATCTTCGGAGGAAAGGAATTAGTGCATGGCCACGCAAGACACGTCTGTGCGAGGGATCCATCATATCGCGTTCGCAGTTCATGACGCCGAGCAGGCGCTTATGGACTGGGAACGCGCCTTGGGGCTGAAGGGACGGATGTATGTGTTCCCCGATCACAAGAAGGGAACGCTCTACGTCGGGGATAGCATGTTTGCGTTCATCGAGTACACAGTCGAGAACGAGCGATTCTCCGAGTTTCTGAGAAGTCGCGGAGAGGGACTGCATCACATCGCCCTCGAGGTTGACGATCTTGGCTTCGCAAGCCAGCGTGTCGTCGAAGGTGGGTTTCATATGCAGTTCGGCTCACCTCAGGATGCTGGAGTTGGAACCTGCGACTTCGTTGCAGACGAGGAACTCCACGCCGCCGTCGAGTTGGTCCAGCCGGATGAGCGAAGCGACGCAATGCGTGCCGAGGTAACCGGCGACGACCGTCAGGGTGGCTGAACTGAAAGGTAAGGACAACATGGCAATGAGCAAAGTACTCGTTGGCGTTCCGTTTGATGAAAGCGCGCGTCAACTGCTCGCGCAGCATGCAGAGTACGATGTTTGCGAGTTCATCGGGCACGATCGCCTCGTGGAGGTCATCGACAGGTACTCTGCCGTCATCTCCGGGGGAGCCCAGTTTGACACGGCGGTCTTCGACCGAGCGACGCAGCTGAAGATCGTTTCGTCCCACGGGATCGGGTTCGACACAATCGACCTTGAAGAAGCAACGCAACATGGGGTCATGGTTACCAATACTCCAGGCGTCATGGCTGAATCCGTGGCAGAACATGCCATTGCCTTGATGCTCGCTGCTGCGCGAAACGTACCCTTGGCAGATTCTGACGTGAAGCACGGGAACGCCTCGTGGGCGAAGTACCGTGGGATGGAGTTGTGTGGAAAGACACTTGGGCAAATCGGACTCGGCAGGATCGGCTGGCTGATTGCACGAAAGGTACGTGATGCCTTCAACATGAACGTTCTTGCCTACGATCCCTATATCGAACCCGAGCGCGCGCTGACCGCTGGTGCAACACCCGTTCTGCTTGAGGAGCTTCTTGAGCGGTCGGATGTTGTGTCCATTTCGACACCCCTGAACGACGAGACCTGCGGGATGCTCAGCAAGGAGCGGATTGCCCTTATGAAAGCGGGCTCGATCCTGGTCAATACGGCAAGAGCAGGAATCCTCGATGAAGTAGCGCTAGCGGAGAGCATCACCTCGGGCCACATCGCTTCAGCCGGTCTCGATGTCTATGAGGAGCCGGCCTCGGGGAAAACGTCACTTGCGATGATGGAGCGTGTCGTCGTGACGCCTCATCAAGGTGCGAATACGACGGAAGGGTTCTCGGCGATCGCCTGTGGCACGGTGGAGCGTGTCATCATGGCGCTGCATGGGAAACGGCCTCTGAACCTACTGAACCCGGCAGTTTGGGCAGATGGACAATCACTCGCCTGAGCGAGAAAGGAAGTCAAGCGTGTTTGAAGGTGTGAATGCAGTACTCACGACACCGTTTGCGCGGGACGGCTCCATCGATGAGTCGAGCCTACGCTCAAAGATTCGATGGCTGATTGAGCAGGGCATTGCGGGATCCGACGGTGTTCTTGTACCTTGCGGTTCCACTGGCGAATGCCACGTGCTCTCGCTCGATGAGATGAAGACGGTTGCCAGCATCACGGTGGAAGAGGCAGATGGCAAAGCAACGGTTGTGGTCGGCAGCAATCGAACCTCGACAGCCGAGGCCATTGAGTTGGCTCACCACGCCGAGAAGATTGGCGCGCAGGGACTGATGAACCTGGCTCCATTCTATTGGAAGCCTGAGCCTGAAGCCATCTACAATCACTTCCGCTCGCTCAACGACGCAACCGCGATCCCCATCTTGGTGTACAACAACATGTACGTGAATCAGGTCGATATCGATCTCCCCCTCCTCACAAGGATCTGTGAACTCGATCACATTGCTGCGGTCAAGGAATGCACGCCCTCGTTCGAGAAGCTGGAGCAAGTCGTCCGGCTCCTTGGAGACAAGGTTGAGGTCATCAACGGCCGTGGCGAGCTCAATGAGCCCTACGGGTATCTCATGGGGACGAGAGGGTATGTCAGCATCATCGCCAATTACGCACCGAAGCTGACCGTTGAGCTCCATCGGCTTGGGCTTGCAGGTCAATATCGGGAATTCTTCGAGATGAAGTCTCGGACAGCCATGCCGATGCTCGATTACATTGGCAAGCTTCCCCCGAGCCACGAAGCGATCGTCATCAAGAAGATCGAGGAGATGCTGGGGATCATCAAGAGCGCAGCCGTGCGGGCTCCTTACGTCGCGCTTTCCGACGCAGTGTGCGCAGACATCAAGGCGCTCCTAGAGAAGACCGGGCAGGGTTCTGTAGCGTAGCACGTCTTTCCGCGGAAAACGCCGGGTGGTTGCTTCTCGCCGCCCGGCTTTCTCCTTCCCCGCGCAGAAGAGCCGCAAGACCCAAGTCCACATAACGTCAATCGCTGGCAAGCAACGGAAGGAGTAGAGATACGTTGCCATTTCGCTCCCCAGCTGCCCGAGCTTATGACGAACCACGCTTTGGAAGCTAGCCGGGGTAGCCCATGCGTGCCGAGATACGGGCTGCGGTGTCCATAACGATCGCTGCAGTAGCATTGACCGATTCGTGGTCAAACCGTGTCTTCGTCACTGCAATGGAGACAGCAGCAGTCACCTGCCCCTCAAAGTCATATACGGGCGCCGCTATGCATACGTCACCCAGTTGAGACTCCTCTCGATCGATTGCATATCCGCGTTGCCGAACGATGTCAAGCTCGCGTCGCAGTGTGAGTGGATCCGTGATTGTCTGAATGGTAATGGCCTCTAGCGATTCGCGCTCTAGCAGTTGCTCCCTGATCTCGTCGTTGAACGCCGTGAGCACTTTGCCCAATGCTGTGGCGTGAAGATGGTCACGATAGCCAATCGCCGCGTTCGATAGCCCACTTCTGCTCGGGTGCGCCTCCTCTCGATCCAGATAGAGGACTGTCTCACCGTAGATGATCCCCAAGTAGGAGTTCGCTGAGACTGCCTTTGTCAGTTCTCTGAGTTCAGGCTTCGCCTGCTCGCGCAAATCGAGACCTGACAACACGCAGTTGGCCTTTCCGAGAAACTCCATTCCCAACCGATACCGTTTCGTCTGTGGGTCTCGCATGAGGTACCCAGCGTCCTGTAGTGGAGTGATAATCGCGTACATACTGCCAGGAAGCATGTCGAGCTCCCGGGCAAGATCAGTGAGCGAGAGCTCCTGTTTATCTCTTCCAAATACGGAAAGGAGCCGCAGAGCCTTCCGTACTGACTTATTCTGATATTGAGGTTTTGACATGTTGAATCTATCCGAGATACTACCCACGAGACCACAAGGTTTCAATGGAGGGGCCGTCTGTCGTGTTATCAGCACTCATCCTCACGTGGCCTGACATGCCCGGCATCCACTGAGATTCGCGGTATGGCTCGTTCGACTGAATACCATCGGGGCCCCTCGTCCAGTGAATCCTGCTACGAAGAGGCAGCATAGGCTTCATGCGTGAATCCGTTCAATGACTCACTGCGCGAGGTGCAGAAGACCGAGGATCCTCGCGGTTGGTCAGTCGGTGTTGTACGCATGATCCTTCCACTCATCCTCCATCAACAAGAGAAGCTCTATGCCATCGACTCCTAGCACTCCACGTGTGCGGTGCGGGCGATGATCTCCTCCTGAAGGCCTTCGCCCAGGTTGTGGAAGTAGTCGGAGTATCCGGCGACGCGCACGATCAGGTCGCGATGCTGTTCCGGATGCGCTTGTGCATCACGCAACGTGTCGGATCCGACCACGTTGAACTGCAGGTGATGCCCGTTCATGCGGAAGTAGGCGCGCACAAGATGTCCGACCTTCTCCAGATCGCTCTCTCGCTCGAGGACGCTGGGGAGGAAGCGCTGGTTGAGCAGCGTGCCGCCGGTGCGGACGTGATCGATCTTGGCGGCCGACTGGAGGACGGCGGTCGGCCCGCAGACGTCGGCGCCCTGCGTCGGCGAGATGCCGTCCGACAGCGGCGTTCGCGCACGGCGGCCGTTGGCGGTCGCCCCAACCTTGCTGCCGAAGAAGACGTGGACCGTCGTTGGCAGCAGATTGACGCGATAGGCGCCGCCCTTGCTGTTGGGCCGCCCGTCGATCGCGTCGAAGTAGGCGTCGAACAACCGCACTGCGACGGCATCGGCGGCATCGTCGTCGTTGCCGTAGCGCGGCGCGTCGTGCGACAGCATTCGGCGGACCTCGTCTGCGCCGGCGAAGTCGGCATCAAGTGCGTCGAGGAGGTGGTCCATGCGAAGCTCCGCGCGGTCGAACACGAGGGCCTTCATCGCGGCCAGCGCATCGGCCGTCGTTCCGAGGCCGACGCCCTGGATGTAGGTCGTCGGGTAGCGCGGCCCGGGGCCGTTGTAGTCCTCGCCGCTGGCGATGCAGTCGTCGACGAACACGGACAGGAACGGCGCGGGCATGTGTTCGGCGAACAGTCGTTCGATGATCGTGTTTCCCTCGATCTTCACGTCTACGAAGTACTCGAGTTGGGCGCGGTAGGCGACGAACAGTTCGTCGAAGGACGCGAACGTTCGCGGATCGCCCGTCTTCGGCCCCAATTGGCGGCCGGTGGCCGGATCCACGCCATCGTGCAATGCCAGTTCGAGGATCTTCGGCCAGTTCATGTAGCCGGTCAGGACGCAACTCTCCTTGCCGAACGCGCTGATGGTGACGCAGCCGCTCGGCCCGCCGGCGCGGGCGTCTTCGATCGACTTGCCGGCGCGCACGAACTCCGCAACGATGGCGTCGGTGTTGAAGATCGACGGTTGGCCGAAGCCACAGCGGACGACTTGAAGGGCACGATGGAGGAAGCGGTCCGGGTTCTCCCGAGAGAGCTGGACGCACGATCCGGTGAACGGAAGCCGCATCTCCTCGATGACGTCGAGGATCATGTACGACAGCTCGTTGACCGCGTCGGCCCCGTCACGATCGACGCCGCCGACGTTGATGAGCATGAAGTCGTTGTAGGTGGCACTCTGCTCGTCGGTCACGCCGACCTTCGGCGGCGCGGGCTGCTGGCTAACCTTGATCCAGAAGCACTCCAGCAGCTCCCTCGCGTCATCGGCGGTGAGTCGCCCGGCCTCCAGGTCACGGCGGTAGAACGGGTCGAGATGCTGGTCGAGGCGGCCGGGGTTGAACGAGTCCCACTCGTTGAGTTCCACGATCACGCCGAGGTGCACGAACCAGTACATTTGCACGGCTTCGTGAAACGTCCGCGGCGCGTGGGCGGGAACGCGCGTGCAAATTGCGGCGATAGCTTCCAGTTCGCGACGGCGTTGCGGATCGTCCGTCTGGGCGGCGAGTTCGGCAGCGCGTTTGGCGTGACGTTGCCCGAACCGAATCAGCGCGTCGCAGGCGATGTCCATCGCCTCCAGTTCGTCGAGCTTCCGATCCCGACGCGGATCGTTGGATCCAGCAATGCGGGCGCGCGACGCGGCGATGTGCTCCTTGAAGTCGACCATTCCCCATCGGTAGATCTTGTCGTCGAGGACGGCGTGGCCCGGCGAGCGCTGCTCCATGAACTCGGTAAACACGCCGGCGTCGAACGCAGCGTGCCAGGCCTCGGGGAGGGCGGCGAACATGCGGTCGCGCATCGAACGGCCTGACCAGAAGGGGATGTGCGTCTCTTCGTACGCTCGCCGCAATTCATCGTCCACGGAGAAGGGATTGCGATCTCTCGTATCCAAGACGCGAAGGTCTTCGAGGGAATGGCAGCACAGCTCCGGATATGTCGACGCTGCCTTCGGGCAAGGACCGCGCTCTCCGACGATCAGCTCGTCCGCGTCGATGACAATCGTCTGGTGCTCCAGCAAGTATCGCAGCGCCTTCGCACGAAGGACCGGCACGGAGGACGTGTGCGCAGCTTCGGCGCTCTGATAGAACTGCGTCAACAGCTGGGCGCGCTCGCCGCTCAGCGACGGAACGGCATCCATGCATCGCGCCCTCAACCGCATCATCCGATCGTTCATCGTCAGCCCCCCTCCGTCACCGGGATGTCAAGACGCTGCCTCAACAGTCGTACCGCTCGATCGGCCGCCGCCGAGGATGCCGCCGCGTCGATGCGCGTCCGGCCGGTCCCTGTACGTCCGAGTGCAAGCCATTTGGCTTCGCCGCCCGTATGGTACGGCAGAACCTGAAGCGCCTCGACACACGTGAGGTGGCGAACGAATTCGGCGAGCGCGAGGAGATTCTCCTCGTCGTCATTGATCGTGGGGATCAGCGGCACGCGGATCCACGTGGGGCGGCTCCACCGATCGAGCTGCTCCAGGTTGCGCAGTACAAGATCATTGGAGACGCCGGTGGCTTCTCGGTGCCGGCGATCGTCCATCAGCTTGAGATCGTACAGGAACAGGTCGGTGTGCTCGGCGACGCGCTCCAGCGACGCGGTGTCGGCGTATCCACAGGTGTCGACGGCGGTGTGGATGCCCGACTGTCGGCACCGGCGAAGCACTGCTGCACAGAACCCTGCTTGCTGCAGCGGCTCGCCGCCGGAACAGGTGATCCCGCCGCCCGACTGCTCGTAGAAGACGGCGTCGCGCATCAGCTCGTCCGCAAGTCCGTCCACCGTCCACGGTTGCCCAGCAATCGTGCGGGCCTCGTGCGGGCAGACGGCGATGCAGGCGCCACAGGCCGTACACCGCTCGCGATCGGTCACTGCCTTGCCGGCTACGATGCGAATCGCCCCCTGCGGACACGTGGGCAGGCAGGCGCCGCAACCGACGCAAAGGGTCAGACGATGTAGCAATTCGGGAGACGACGACTGGCTCTCCGGGTTGTGGCACCACGTGCACGACAGCGGACATCCCTTGAAGAACGCGGTCGTACGAATGCCGGGGCCGTCGTGAAGCGCGAACCGCTTGATGTCAAACAGCACGCCGGCATGGCCAGACGTCGTTCTTCGCGGTATGTCGCTCATGGTGCAGACGTTCCCTTCCTCTTCATGCTTGCGGCTGAGAACGTTAGATCAGGGGGATCGCGCCCGCAAGCTGCGCCGCCGAGGCGTTCGCATCGAACGCCGATGGGTGACGTATCGATTGTTCCGTCGCAACCGGCGTTCTGGACAACCATGTTGTGATTTGCATCATGCTGACAGGATTCCTATGATAGTGCAGCCGGATCACAGAGGTGAGCGCGATTGGACGCAAACGTGGGCACACGTGCTGAGTTCTTGTTTTCCCCGTTGTTGTGAGATAACCAGCATTAGCTGAGCCGCCGGCACTGCGCATGCCGGGGTGCCCGCGTTTTCCATAGGACTGCCTGCCACCGCTCTCGCCAAGATTGGGACGACGTTTGGAGGTCAAGCATGCGTGTAGGACATGCTTGGAGAAGCGGATTGGTGGCTCTGATCGTGTGTGCACTGTCCACGGCCGCGGTGGGGCAAATCACCGGCGGTCTGGATCTCAACATCGTTGCACGACGAATCCCCACGACGGTCGACGGCGAGGTCAAGACGGACACGCCGAGCGAATTCACGTCGCTGGAATTCGCGATTCAATCGGAGCTTGACATTACGTTGTTGACAGGATTCATCGACCCGCAAATCAAAGCGGCCGTCAACACAGCGGGCCTCGAGCATTTCGTGTTCCTCAGCCCGTTCTCTTTCGAGGATGCGACCGTTCTCGAACTGCCCTTGGAGAACATCGGGCTCCTGCCTGAGGTCTGGGTTGCCGTGCCGTTCGAGAGCGTCGTGGACGTGAACAATCTGGCGAATTCCTCCGTGATTCCTCCCGGAGATCCGCTGTTCGTGACCGCACGTGCAACGTTCGAGGTGTCCGTTTTCGGATTCGACCTCGAGCATCTCGTCATGCTCGAGGACGTGAACTACCCCGCGCCGGGAAGCTCGTTCGATCCGCTGTCGTACGATCACGCAGACCAGAGATTCGCCGTGGGAAATCTGACATCGATCAGTTGGCGCGCCAGCACCGGTGCATCGATGCGGCTCAACCTTGGACTGGCGGCGTCCTCCGGGTCGAAGGCGATCAAGGGACATTCGGCCAGTGGAAAGGTCACGCCGGACAGTTCGTTCCTCCGCATCACTGTCGGCGGCATTTCTCTCGGGCAAGCGTCTCTTCTGGGCATCGGGGTACAGGACGTCACCTTCGGCACCAGCTTTTCGGTTTCTACCGGGACGGAGGAAGTCATCAACTCAACGATCAGCATTTCCGGACCCGCCTGGGACGGCGCCAGCTTGGGGATGTCGATCTCGTTCGCCGCGCTTCCGTCCGTTCCGACGATGAGCGCCATCACGCTGTCGGCGACCAGTGGGCCGTTCAAGATCAGCCTTGCGCTGGACACGTTGGAGATTACGGGCCTGTCCGCCAGCTGCAGCGGAACGTTGAACATGGGCGCGATCGGAGGGTCGTGGGACATCAGCGCCTCGGGCATCGATCGCGGTCTCACCGGGTTGTCGTTCCGGCTTATGCTCTCGCAGGGGACCTTCTCGGCCAACACATCGATTACGTTCAGTCAGAGCGGAGACAACTTCGGGTTCGCCAGCTGGAGTAACGTGCTGACGTTGCGGTTCTCGCCGGCGATGTTGTCCGCCCGGGTGACGTTCGGGCGAAACGGGCTCACGCAGGCCGCAATCTCGACGAGCGTGTCGTTCTAGTCATGGAGGTGAACAGCGTGGAATACGGTTCAAGGCCCAAGAGGAGTCGACAAGCACAACGGATGGTGAACACGGATCGACCGAAGCCGGCACGCCTCCTTGGGTTGCTCGTCGCCCTCGTCGTGTGCGGTTGGGCGGCCGTTCCCGGGGTCGCGCAGGCCGTGGACACGAACACGACGCTCGATACGAGCGCGAATCCCTCCTACTTCGGACAGGAGATCCAACTCACCGCCACCGTCTACCGCAGCGCCCCCTGGGGAGCGGAGACGCCGAGCGGGCTGGTGACGTTCTATGACGGCGGCGTCGAACTGGGAAGCGCAGTCCTCCCCGTGGACGAGCCGTATGTTGCCGTTCTGTTGGTGTCGGATCTGTCGGTCGGCTCCCACAGCCTCACCGCCGCGTATGCCGGCGATGCCGACACCAATCCGAGTACGTCCCCGGCCATCTTCCAGAACGTTCTCAAGTCACCTACGACGATCCACATCCTGAGCGACACGCCGGATCCTTCCGTCCTCGGCCAGCCGTTCCTTGTCACCGGAACCCTCAACACGGCGGTCGATCCGACGCTCGCACTTCCGACCGGCACGGTGACGGCCAGCGACGGGTACGGGAACAGCTGCCAAACAGAGATCGATCCGGTCACTGGCGATTGGTCCTGCGCCATTCATGCGACCGACGCAGCGACAAGTGCAGGATCGACATCGCTCACCGCCGTCTACAACGGAGACGGGAATTTCGACGCCGATACGACGTCGATTTCGAGTGCTCATACGTACACGAACCCGGGAACGCGCACCGAGGTGATGGGGGCATCGACGGCGCTGGTCGTCAACAACGCGGCGACATACACCGTCGAGGTCATCGACACGTCTGACACGCCCACGATTCCGCAAGGGACGGTCGAGCTGTCCGTCTCGCCGTCTGGCGCCGGAGTCTTGAGCGCCACGGTCTGCAATCTGGACGCGGCCGGCCAGTGCACGTTCACCTACACGCCGTCTGGTGGCGACGACAGTCCGCACATCGTGACTGCGGTCTACGTGCCCGCCGACGGGGACGCGCACGATCCGAGTACGGGAAGCTATGCCCAGGATGTCGTCAAACGATCCGCAGATGCGTTCTTGACCTGTTCTCCCGGAACAGCCTACATCGGCCAACCCGTGACATGTTCTGTCCTGGTCGTGGACGATACGACCGAGCCGCTGCCTGAGATTCCTCAAGGAAACGTCGTGTTTGATGATGGCGGCAAGAACGGTGTGTTCGCCAGCGACAGCGTCCCGCTGAATGCGGAGGGAGTGTGCGTGGTCGTGTACACGCCTGCTGCCTATGATGCCGGGACGACGATCATCACCGCGACCTACGCGGGATCCTCCGTGCACAACGTCACGGCGGTCTCTCAGGCGATCACCGTCACGCTTCGTCCGACGGAGACGACGGTGATGTGTTCGATGGAAACCATCCTGGTCAACGAGACAATCCTGGACTGCAAGGTTACGGTCACAGATATCGCCGAGGAAGGGACTGCCACGCCGCCCGGTGGAGACGTAGCGTACACGACGTCGCTCGATTCGGACGATACGATCGGCGAAGGCGATCTGCTGCCAGCGGACGCGTCGTCGTCGGAGGAAATCTTCTCGTTCGTGTGCACGGGCATCGATGATGCCGCCGGCTTCGACACGATTCTCGCTGAGTACGAGTCGACCGACGGCATCCACGCCGACAGTGCGGGTGCATTTGCGCAGGGCATCCAACGCCGCCCGATTGAGATCACGCTGAACTGCACGCCCGCGTGTCTGGAGAGCGACGGATTCGACGGCGTGTACTGCGAGGCGACGGTGGCGGAAGACCCCGACAATACGGGAGAGCCGGTGGATCTGGATGGGGATCTTCTCCGGCTGGATGATCCCGACGACATCGAGGTTTGCGGCTCGATGTTCGGACCATCGCCGATCTGTGCATTCACCGTCGACTCGGACACGATCCTCGCCAGCGTAACGCTTCGTTTCGATCCGTCGAACCGCGTGCATCTGCAATCGACGGTATCGGAGAATGTCGATCGATCGGCGTGCTTCGACTCGTCACAAGGCGGTGACGGGACAGACGGCTCCAATTGTGACGATGGATGCGGCAGCGGCGGGGAGGATGTCTCCGGCCAGATTCTTGAGATGCGCAAGGCGGACGCTGCGTTGAACGCGATCAGCATCTCGCTGTCACAGCTGGCCGTTCCGATCAGCATGTATCCAAACCCGTTTGTCGGAGGTGGCGTGGTTGTGGTCACCGGATACGAGATCGAGGTGAAGGGGATCCTGCTGGCGATCCTATCGGAAGCGCAGATCTCGATTGCGATTACGCGAACGGCCCTCAATACCGACATCGACGGAGACGGTCTACCCGACGTCATCGAAGAGAACGTCACGAACACCGACCCCTATCTCAAGGACACCGATGGGGACGGCATGACGGACGGACTCGAAATCGCGGTGGCCGGCGGATACTACGGTGGAACGCGCCGTCCCGACCCGCACGACATGGACAGCGACGGCGACGGACTGGATGATGGCGAGGAGTGGTACACGTACGAAACCGACGTGTGCGTCGCAGACACGGACTGCGACGATGTGGTGGACGGAGATGAGGTCGACACGTGGCTGTCCGGCGATCTGCGTGATCATGCCGATCCGCTGTTGGCGGACACCGACGGGGATGGGATCTCCGATGGTGTCGAGTACTACATGAATCACTCCTGTCCGTACGTCAACGACGACGACTCCGATGACGACGGTCTCCAGGACGGCGATGAGGACGTCAACCTCGACGGCTGCTGGGGGACACACACGGGCACCGAGTTGCCGTGGACGTGCATCGGCGGGATTACGGTCGGCAACAGCACGACGCAGGCGTCCAGGACGATCGCATGGTGGGAGACCGACATCTGCAACGACGACACCGACGGGGATGGGCTGCTCGACGGCGTGGAAGAAGGCCTGTTCAACAAGGGCGAAGTGACGCCCGAGGGCGTGTCCGCAACCGTGGGAACAGCAGGATCCGCATTGGGCATCACGGTTCCCGCGCTGGACTCCGATATGGACAATGATGGACTGTCCGACTTCGCCGAAGTCAACACGTATCAGACCGATCCGCTGGATGCGGACAGCGACAACGACACGCTGTCGGATCGTGACGAGGTACTCACCTGGAGTCTGGCCGACGCGAGGAATCACGCCGATCCGCTGATGGCCGACACCGACGGAGACGGGCTCACCGACGACGTCGAGATCACCGAAGGGTGCCCGTACGTCAATGACGACGACTCGGACGACGACGGGCTCCAGGACGGCGCCGAGAGCTGGAACGGCGACGGCACGATCACGACGGGGACGATCGGGACTTCGACGACGCAAGCGGACGTGAATCCGTCCGGCGAGACGCACTTCTGTACCGCGGACACCGACGGAGACGGACTGACCGACGGCGAGGAAGTCGCCCTGCTTGGCGGACTGCCGATTGACTCCATCATGGGCTTCGCCGGCGTCATTCCTCAGGCGGTGTCGACCGTCGTCGGACAAGACGGCATCCCGCTGACGGCGACCGTGCCCGCGCTGGACGACGACTCGGACAACGACGGGCTGTCGGACTACGAGGAACTCAACATCGTCGGGACGGACCCGCTCGATGCGGATACGGACAACGATACGATCAGCGATGCGAACGAACTCATCGCCACCGGAGGGAGTTGGCCGAGTCGATCGTTCATTCAGGAGTCCGATCCGCTCGATCCGGACACCGACGACGACGACCTGACGGACGACATCGAGTTCGGCAGCGGAGGTACCGGGCTGGGAATCTCCCGAACCACGGGCGGTCTCCCCGACAACGCATGTCCCTACGTCAACGATGCCGACTCCGACGATGACGGACTGCAGGACGGAACCGAGGACGCCAACCACGACGGAACGTGGGGGGTTGGTGGTGCCGGGATTACGATCGGCACGTTCGATACGCCGGCCGCACGCTCCGTCGAGTACTGGGAGACCGATTTGTGCAATCCCGATACGGACGGCGACGGTCTCACGGACGGCGTCGAGACGTCGCTGCTCGGCGGCGCGCCGATTGCCGGACGCCCGCGGCCGACGCCGGGATTCGCCACCGTCACTCCGGAAGCCGTTTCCACGGCTCTGCCGCTGGGAACCGGACCGGCAGGCACACCTCCGGGGACCGGAAACGCCCAGCTGGCGCCGTACACGTTCGCTCCGGCGTCCGGCGGCGCACTCCCCGCGACCGTGCCGGCCCTCGATGTCGACTCGGACGACGACGGACTGGGCGATTTCGAGGAAGTGAATACGACCGGCACCGATCCGTTGGACCAAGACAGCGACAACGATACGCTGAGCGATGCGGACGAGTTGATCGCCACCGGCGGGACGCCGGGCGCAACGCCGGACCGGACGTTCGATCGCGAGAGCGACCCGCTCGACATCAACTCGGACGACGACTTCTTGTTCGACCCTCAGGAATACGAAGGCAGTGGGCTCAGCCTGCTGGCGGGCGCGCTCGGAGGGGAGCGTGACGTCGCTTGTCCTTCGGTGGCCAACGACGACTCCGATGGCGACGGGATTCAGGACGGCGATGTCGTCGAGGTCGCCGTTGCCGGCGTGATCACCGCGGACGGACTGCCGTACGCGTACGTGCACTACGAGGACTTCCTCGACATCGAAGCGGCCGGCATTCCCCATCCCGGTATCCTGCGGATCGTCCCGGTCGAGGCCACGGGCGAGCAGCAAGACGACGCGCTGTGGAATGTCTGTGACGCCGATTCCGACGGAGACGGGCTGAACGACGGCGAGGAAACAAGCCTGGGAACCGATCCGGCCGATTGGGACACCGACGACGACGGCCGCAACGATTGGCACGAGTCCACCGGGGGCGGGCCGATCCCGACCGACCCATTCGATCCCGATACCGACGACGACGGCCTGCTCGACTCCGTCGAGGTGTTTGGACTCAACAGCACGGATCCGACCGACCCGGATACGGACGGCGACGGGCTGTGCGACGGCGGCACGGGGACGCCGTGGATGATGAGCGGCGACCTCCGCGTTCGCATCAATCCCGTCTGTAAGTCGTGCAACATCGCGCTGACGGACGTCGGCCTCGACGCGTGCGCCGTTGCCATTCGCAGCGGCAGCGCGGACGGCATCGGAGATCATCCCAACCCCCACGGATACGGGGAAGACAAGAACGGAAACGGCGTCTGGGAGCCTGGGAGCGGCGACTACTGGGGCGACGTGTACGCCGGGGACGAGACCGACCCGAACCAGTACGATACCGACGGCGATGCGGACGGGGACGGCGTCGAAGTGCTCGGCTTCTCGACGTCGCGGCAGAGTTGGATCCCAACCGTCGATCAGTACGGCCGACCGATCACCGTCGTGTATCCGGATTGTGGATGTCTCAATCCGCTCGACCCGGACACGGACGACGACCAGCTCGAGGACGGGTACGAAGATCGCAACCACGATGGCAACTTCGACTTCCTGCCCAGCGAATTCGACTACTACGATCCGCTCCCCGGCCCGCCGATTCCGTATCCTACGGAGACGAACCCGTGCGATCCCGACACGGACCACGACGAGCTGACCGACTACGAGGAGCGCTATCAAGCACAGGTGTTCGCACTGTACGCCGATTGGGACAACGACGGCGACGGGCTGTACAACGAGGATCCGTACGAGGACGGCATCGACGAGGATCTGGACGGGCTCGATGGTGAAGACCCGGTCGAATCCCCATTCAATCCGACCAACCCGTTGGACCACGACACCGACAACGACTGGATTCTCGACGGTCCTGAGGTGATGTGGGAGTGCGTCGAGATGGCATACTTCACCCTCGACAACGACACGGACGGGTTAACCGACGAGGATCCGATAGACGAGGAGGACAACGACGGCGACGGCCTCATCGACGAGGACCCGATCGACTACTGGGTCCGATTCATCCCGATGCTCGACCCGACCAATCGCGACTCGGATTCCGACGGCTACATCGACGGCTTGGACGACGATCCGTGCAATTCGGATCTCATCCCGCTGCTCGCACCCGTCACGGGAGCACCCGTCGATACCGACGGAGACGGCTTCTCGGACGACGACGAGGCGTACGCAGGCACGCATCCCAACGACCCGGACGATCATCCGGCCGCGTACGGGATGATGAACATGGATCTCGACGAGTGCTTCGACGATCGACTGTGGCTCGAGCCCGCGATCTGCTGCGGACTCGCCAACTCCGTCGTCATCGATATCGACAGCGACTTGCTTGCGGACATCCGCGTGCAAATCGTCCAGCCGTACGACGTGAGCATCGGCGACTACGACGGCGACGGATTCGAGGACGATGCGCAGTACCTTGTCGAATACGCTTTCGCGCTCTATCGCGCGGTCCAACGCCGCATGGCGGCGACGATCACCGACTACGACATGGACCTGGTGATCGATTCGGTCGAGCTCGAGCGAAAATAGCGGGGCGGCTACGTGCAGCCGTGCTCTCGGTTGCGAGCGCGGGCTTCGGGGACTACGTGCGTGGATAGCCGGTGAGGTAGAGGTCCTCTCCCAGCCTGCGCGTCGTGACGCGCTCGAGACGGAGAGCATCGGCGATGCGATCGACGCCGGTTCCCCCGATGGCGGGGACGGCGTCGCGGCCGCCGACGAGAATCGGTGCGTAGAAGAACGACACCTTGTCGACGGCGCCGGCTTCGAGGAACGCTGCCGCGACCTCGCCGCCGCCTTCGACGAGCAACGAATCGAGCGATGCGTCCGCCATGCGCTTCAGCAATGCCGGGATACTCACGCGGTCGTCTTCGGCAGGCAGACGCCACACGCGTGCACCCATCGCTTCAATCTCCTGCTGGATCGCTTCAGGCATGGCGCAGGTGGCGACAATCGCGGACGACGGCGCCTGCAACAGCTTGGAGGAGAGCGGGATGCGGCCGCTGGAGTCGAGCACAATGGGCACTGGGTCCTTCCCGTCGACGTGACGTACGTTGAGACGGGGGTCGTCTCGAAGGACCGTCTCGACGCCGACGACGATGGCCGAATGCTTCCGCCGCAGACGATGCCCCTGTTCGCGCGATGCCTCTCCCGTAATCCACTTGGCGTCCCCGGTCTTGGACGCGATGCGTCCGTCGAGGCTCATCGCGAGCTTCAGCTCCACAAAAGGGGTGCCGCGACGCGTGAACGTGAGGAAGATCTCGTTCTGTGTCTCGGCGGCATCCTTCAATACGCCGCTTCGCACCTCGAGTCCGGCGGCGCGGAGGATGCCGGCGCCCTTGCCGCAGACTTGAGGATTCGGGTCATCGATGGCGTACACCACGCAGCGGATGCCTGCGGCGAGAATGCGGTCGGTGCAGGGCGGCGTCTTGCCGTGGTGACAACACGGCTCGAGTGTCACGTACAGCGTTGCGCCGCGAGCGCGGTCGCCGGCTTCGTCCAGTGCGAAGGCCTCGGCGTGCGGGCCGCCGAATTCCCTGTGGGCGCCGCGCCCCACAACGTGACCGTCCTTCACGACGATCGCGCCAACCAGGGGATTGGGGTTGACGGTTCCGAGTCCGAGTTCCGCGAGGTCGAGCGCCTGTTGCATCCAGCGCTCGTCGTTCATGCCGCGGCCTCTCGGAGCTTGCGAATGGCGTTCTCGCGGTTTTCGGCGCGGAAGATGGCAGACCCGGCGACGGCGATGTCGGCACCGGCACCGGCCACCGAGCCGATCGTCTCCGGGTTGATGCCGCCGTCGACGGCGATGTCGATGGTGCGGTCGCCGATGAGCTCCTTCAGTGCTCGGATCCGAGGAACGGCGTCGGGCAGAAAGGCTTGCCCGCCGAAGCCGGGTTCCACACTCATGACGAGAAGCATCGACACAAGGTCGAGATACGGCGAGACGGTCTCCAACGAGGTGCCCGGGCGAAGCGTGATCCCGCACCGCGCGCCGCGGTCGGCGATCGCGCGCAGCGTCTCCGTCGCGTCGGACCGCGATTCGATATGGATGATGATGCTGTCGTCAGGATGTACGTCGAACTGCGGCGCGTAAACGAGCGGATCGTCGATCATCAGATGGATGTCGAACGGAATCCGCAGGCGGCTGCGAAGTGCGTTGACGACCGGGGGACCGAACGTCAGATTGGGAACGAAGTGACCGTCCATGACGTCCCAATGGAAGCGATCTACGAGTCCTTCAACCGATGCCGCTTCGTCGTAGAGGCGAGAGAAATCGGCGGACAAGAGCGACGGTGAGATCTTCATCGGCGGCGGGCGGAGAGGAGCATGACGAGTTGGAGCGCCGCCATCGCGGCGGCGGCAACGTAGGTCAACGCGGCGGCAAACAACACTTCCTTGACGCTTCCGAGTTCCTCGGTATTGACGATCGCCGTCTCGCGCAGCGAGGCGATCGCCCGCCGGCTGGCGTCGAACTCGACGGGAAGCGTAATCAGCGTAAACAGCACGGCGGCGGAGAACGCGACGATGCCTGCGGTCATCAACGGTTCGAAGCTCGTGAACAGCCCGAGGAAGAACAACGGCAGGGCCAACTGCGATCCGATGTTGGCCACGGGAACGATCGTCGTTCGAAGCGACAACGGTTTATAGCTGCGGGCATGCTGGATGGCGTGGCCCGCCTCGTGTGCAGCGACGCCGATGGCGGCAACCGATGTCGAATCGGGATCCGAGAGCCGAAGCGCCTTGGAGCGGGGGTCGTAATGATCGGACAGGCCCTTTCGTGAGGCGGGTTCGATCGTGACACCGGTGACGGCGGCACTGCTCAGAACGCGTTCTGCGGCTTCACGGGCCGTGATCCGTGCGGACGTGGAAACGCGCGCGTACCGGCCGTACGTCGATCGCACCTTCCACTGCGCGTAGATCGCCAAGAGCAGCGCGGGAAGCAGGATCAAGAAGCTCGGTCCGAACCAGAACGGCATCATCCACATCGTCTACTTCGCCCCCTTTCTTCGAGTCTCTTGACCAAGTATACGTCCCCGGAAGCGCCGCCACAACGGCATTCCCGCGTGTAACAGGCCGCACGCGACGGCGACGCCGATCGCGTCGGCGAGGAGGTCGAGGCCGCTGGCGTCTCGCGTGGGGACAAAGGCTTGGTGGATCTCGTCGGAGAGGGCGAATGCGAGCGCCAGAACGATTGCAATCCCCATCCGCCGTCCTGTGGCCAGCCAGGCGAGCGCAAGGAAGACCCCGAACTCGCAGGCATGCAGTAGCTTGTCGGCGTGAGGAAAGGGCGCGATGCCTTCGGCCAGCGGCTGATGCGAGACATAGACAATGGCGGCTGCGTAGAGCACGAGCAGGACGATCCAGAGGCGCCGCATTCCGCTTTCCTTTCGAGAGAGCCGATAAGCCGGATTCTGTCGTGAGGGAACATCTATCTGTGCAGCCTACCCGAAGGCATCAGGCGGGTCGCCTTCAATCGCCTTCCTATTTGGCCTTGCTCCGGCTAGGGTTTACCGAGCCGCACCAGTCGCCTGATGCGCTGGTGGTCTCTTGCACCACCGTTTCACCCTTGCCTGTGCGGACCGCGGACGGTCCGCCATCGGCGGTCTGCTCTCTGTTGCACTTTCCCGAGGTCGCCCCCGCTTGGGTTTCCCAAGTAGCCTACCCTGTGGAGTCCGGACTTTCCTCCAGCGGCCGAACCGGCCGCCAGCGTTCCCTTGGCTCTCTCACGTCCATTGTACCCGCTGACGCGGCTGTACCGGTATCGAGCGAAGGGGGGAGAGGTTAGTCGGTGTAGAGAATGCGTGAGCAATGCTCGCACGTGACGATGCTGAGGCTGCCGCGGACGCGTTCGATTGTGCTGCCGCTGAGCTTGAGTTTGCAGCCGGAACACGTGGTATGGCTGATCGGCACGATCGGGTCGGCGAACTTGCGGTGCAGCGATTCGTACTGAGACAGCAAGAAGTCGGACAGCTGGCCGGATACGGCGTCGCGTTGCCCGTGGAGTGATTCGATCTGATCGTTCTCTTGCTGGATGTCGGCGTCGACGGCGGCGATCGCGGTCTCGAGTTCCGCGTGGCGCTCGCCGAGCGCCGTCTTCGCCTTCAACACCGCGTCTCGATCCCGTCCGATCTGATCCATCATCTGCAGCGCGTTGTCTTCCATCTCGTTGATGCGCTTGCGTTCCGATGTGATCTTGGCGCGGAGATCTTCCATCTCCTTGAAGCTGATGATCCCGGTGTCGAGGCGATGCTGATACTCACGGATGTTGGCATCGAGCTCGTCTACCTGGAGGTTCAGCATCAGGCTGTCGTGCTCGAGCTGTTTGAGATCCTGTTCCTTCTGAGCGAACGTGCGATCCGCTTCCTGGACCTTCTCTTCGAGACGTTCGCGGTCCCGCTTCAGGCGCTTGATGTGCTCCGCCGCTTCGACCAACTGCTGGTCGATCGATTGAATCTCGAGAAGTTGCGTTATTTCCGTGAACACGATCCCTCTTCCCGTGCTAGATTGGGACGACTATACGAACCGGGCTGCCGGGGTTCAAGCTGCCGCGGACGTACGTCTACATCATCGGGAGTCCCATGCCTTGGGCGAGGGGACCGAGCTTCTCCTGCGAAACGGCTTGCGCTTTGCGCTGAGCCTCCTGAACGGCAGCCACGATCAAGTCGCGAAGCATCTCGACGTCGTCAGGATCCACGACCTCCTTTTCGAACGCCAGCGAGACGAGTTCGCCGCCGCCGGTCACGGTCGCGGTGACCATGCCGCCTCCCGAGGTCGCTTCCACCCGCATCTCGGCAATCTCGGCCTGCGCCTTCTCCAGTTCCTCTTGGAGACGGCGTGCCTGCTTCATGATGTTTCCCATTCCGCCTAGGTTTTTCACCAGTCCTCCTTCACGATTTTTCCGTCGACGACATCGCAGATCATCCGCGCCTTCTCCATCAGGACTTCGTGAGGGAGCGGCTTGCGCTCGACCGAGTCGTCGGTGCGGATCTCGACGTGCACCTCGTCCCCGAAACTTCGCCGCACGGCACCGGCCAGATACGTAAGGTTGTCCCGCATCTCGAGGCTGTCCTTGTGGAAGGAGTCTTCGGGATGGAACGAGATGACCAGCTTGTCGCCCTGAAGGGACGGTGATCCTTCGATCAGAAACGCGGCAATGGCGATGCGGTCTTGCTGGATCTCGGCCAGCATCGCCTCCCAGTTCGACCGACAATCGTCGGGAATCGACACGACCCGCGCCGGGCGCTGGCTCGCCGAACGTTGGGGCGGCGCGGCATCAGCATCCTTCACGGGCTCTTGCGTCTCCGGTTCCGGTTCAGGTGCCGGCGTCGCTTCTACGTGCGACGTCTGCTCACGGGCCGACCGTTTGCGTTCGTCCGCTCCGACGGAAACGGATGCCGCTTGGGCCGGCCGGGCCGCCGACGGGAGCGAATTCATCAGTGCCAACACGCCGATTTCCAGCCGGATTCTCCGATCCAACGAGCGGAACAGGTCGGTCTTGATGTCGAGAAGCCCTTGAGAAATCCGGATGTCCTGCGCGGCGTCGGGACGCGCTTGCTTCAAGCGATCGCGCAGCAACGTGACGACATCGGAGAGGAAGATGTCGAGATCCTTTCCGCGATCCATCAGCTCGTCGATGATCGTCAAGATCGTGGCCTGATCTCCTTGCTCGATGCCGTCCACGAACGCTTGATGCACGGCGTGATCGGCCAGCCCCAGCATGTCGAGCACGACATCGACGGATACGGTCTCTCCGCCGTAGCTTGCCACCTGCTCCAGCATCACGAGTGCGTCTCGCATGCCGCCGTTGGCGCGGCGTGCGATCAGCCGCCGGGCGTCCACGTCGATGTCGACGCCCATCGCGGCCGCGATCTTCTCCAAGTGCGCTTCGATCGCAGCATCCGCGATTCGGCGGAAGTCGAACGCTTGGCAACGCGAGATAATCGTTCGCGGCACCTTGTGGGGCTCCGTCGTGGCGAACACGAACATGGCGTGCGCCGGCGGCTCTTCAAGTGTCTTGAGAAGCGCGTTGAACGCTTCGTTCGTCAGCATGTGGACTTCGTCAATGATGTAGACCTTCCGCTTGAGGTCGGTGGGCGCGAAGTTGACTTCCTCGCGAAGCTGGCGGATGTGATCGATTCCGCGGTTGGATGCACCGTCGATCTCGACGATGTCCAGCGTCCGGTTGGCGAGGATTGCAGCGCAGTTGGCACACTCGTTGCACGGCTCCCCGTCGTCGGGTTGGAGGCAGTTGACGGCGCGGGCGAGGATGCGCGCCGCCGATGTCTTGCCGATGCCGCGCTCTCCTGCAAACAAATAGGCGTGCGCCACGTCGCCCGATCGAACGGCGTTGCGCAGCGTCTGAACGATGGGGTCCTGCCCTACGATCTCGGAGAATCGCTGAGATCGCCACTGTCGGTACCAGGAAATCCGGGTTTCTTGATCGTTCACGGGTGCGTCCTTTCCTGGTCGGGGAGACTGGATTTGAACCAGCGACTTCCTGCTCCCAAAGCAGGCGCGCTACCAGGCTGCGCCACTCCCCGGAGTGTGGGGTTAGTATAGCTTCGCCTGATCATCCTCGCGAATGATCAGGCTCCGCTGCTCCTCTGACAATTGGTCCGGGGAGTAGCTCCGCAAAGCCGCTGCAGAAGGGGATGCGGCTCCGCTGCTCCTCTGACAATTGGTCCGGGGAGTATCTGGGAACTCGATCCGTTGGATCGAGTTCCTTGGAGTTGCTCCCTTTGGTCGCAACTCTCGGGTATGGCCCGCGCTCGGGATCCGGTTCCGCGGCGGATCACACGAACCTGCCCTCGTTGTTCCTTCGAGGATGGGAACTCGATCTTGCAGATCGAGTTCCTTGGAGTTGCTCCCTTCGGTCACAACTCTGGGTAGGAGCCATGCTTGGGATCCGGTTCCGCGGGGGACCACACGAACCTACCCTCGTTGCTCCTTTCGAGTTGCCCCAATATCGCGCAACTCGTGGCGGATTCCGGCACACCGGGAACTCGATCTTGCAGATCGAGTTCCTTGGAGTTGGGCAACCCGGTCTATGCGACCGGGTTGCTTTGGAGTTGCCCCGATATGGCGCAACTCCTGTTGGATTGTGGGGACAACTGCCGCTCGTTGTTTCCGACTGGAACGACGGTGTCGGAAATATCTCGCCAGAGGGATCATCCTCGCGTAATGATGGGAACTCGATCCGTTGGATCGAGTTCCTTGGAGTTGGGCAACCCGGTCATTCCAGACCGGGTTGCTATAGAGTTGCCCCGATATGGCGCAACTCTGGGCGGAGGGGCTTCGAGGACCGGGTTGCTTTGGAGTTGCCCCGACATGGCGCAACTCTTGTTGGATTGCGGCGACAACTGCCGCTCGTTGTTTCCCACTGGAACGATGGGAACTCGATCCGTTGGATCGAGTTCCCGGTCGCGGAACCTGGCTGCCTTCTATCCGAGTGCGTTGCGGCGGCGACGGAGCGGCCACTTCCGTAGCGCAAGCTCGACGAGGAACAGTGCGAGCGCCGCAAGCATCAGGATGTACTGCAGCGGTCGGGTTTCCTCGACAGCGGCTTCGGCGACGTTCGGAAGCGCGTTCGTCTCGCTCAGGACGGTCCCGCCGGTTGCGTCCGCGATCCACGACAGGGTTTCCATCTGCGGCCCGAAGGCGATGTACTCCTCGGAGTACGGCACGCACAGGGGAACGGACAGGTTGCGCTCGCGCGTCATGTCTTCCACATAGATGGTGTAGCCTCCCTTGGCGGGTGTAGGGAA
>Ga0272442_10001194_pt1 | contig 40117 bp, 31 predicted proteins | sample SSMForm2O_FD_200262 | JGI IMG/M metagenome (GOLD analysis project Ga0272442, IMG submission 200262) | Marine sediment archaeal communities from Little Sippewissett salt marsh, Falmouth, MA, United States - SSM-Form-2O | ecosystem: Environmental > Aquatic > Marine > Wetlands > Sediment ... | reverse complement strand
AATCTGGAGAGCGTCCAGGACGCCAAGCTCTTCGACTGGCTGCGCTACCTCTACAACGTGTGGGGCTACGTCACCCCGGAGGAGCTGCATGCCGCCGCGCAGGCCGGGTTGGGTGAGCTGCTGCTCACCGGTTGCACCACCGCCGCCGATCACCACTACCTGTGCCCCGACTGCGTGGAGGGCGATCTGTTCCAGGCCGAGGTGGAAGCCGCCGCCCAGGCGGGAATCCGCCTGCATTTGACCCGCGGCAGCATGAGCCTGGGCAAAAGCAGAGGCGGCCTGCCGCCGGACGACGTGGTCCAGGATCAGGAGACCATTCTCAAGGACTCGGAGCGGGTGATTAGAAGCTTCCACGATCCCGCGCCGGGCTCCATGTGCCGGGTGGCGCTGGCGCCCTGCTCGCCGTTCTCGGTTACGCAGGAACTCATGCGCGAAACCGCCGCGCTGGCCCGCAAACACCGGGTGCGCCTGCACACCCACCTGGCCGAGACCCGGGACGAGGAGGAGTTTTGCCTGGAGCATTTCTCCAAGCGTCCGCTGGCGTTGATGGAGGAGCTTGACTGGCTGGGCTCCGACGTCTGGTTCGCCCACTGCGTGCACCTCAACGAAGAAGAGATCGCCCTGATGGCCGAAACCGGCACCGGGGTGGCCCATTGTCCGGTCTCGAACCTGCGGCTGGGGTCGGGGATCGCCCCGGTTCCCAAGATGCTGGACGCCGGCGTCCCGGTGGGACTGGCGGTGGACGGCAGCGCGTCGAACGACAGCTCCAACCTGCTGCGCGAGCTGCAGACCGCTCTGCTGGTCCACCGGGTGGGGACGGGCGTGGACGCCATGCCGGCGCGCCGGGTGCTGGAGATGGCCACCGTCGGCGGGGCGCGCGTGCTCGGAAGGGACGATATCGGCGTGCTGGCCCCCGGCCGGGCCGCCGACCTGGCCATGTTCGACTTGCGCGGTCTGGAATACGCCGGAGCCACCCACGACCCCGCAGCGGCGCTTTTGTTTTGCGGCCTGGACGCCCGCGCCGAACTGGTGATGGTAAACGGCGAGGTGGTCGTGAGAGACAAGCACCTGGTCCGTCTAGATGAGCAGTCGGTGGCCGAGAGGGCCCGCCAGGCCTCCGCCGGCTTGCTCCGGGCCGCCGGGATTCTCTAAGGGGAAAATCAATGCTTCAAAACGCCAAGGTTTGTCTCTATCCCCGCACTCCGAAGGAGGTGGTCCGCATCCTCGAGCAGGAGGGCAAGCGTGCCCTGATCCTGGCCGGGGGAACCACCGCCTCGCAGGTGAAAGATCCCGGGATAACCACCCTGGTGGACATCACCCGGATGGCCCCGCCCGCCGACGCGGTGAACTTCCAGGATAAAGAGTGGTTCATCGGCTGCAACGTCCGCATCCAGCAACTGGCTGCCCATCCGGATCTGAAAGGGCTTTTCAACGGGATGGTGTGCGACGCGGCGCAGTCGGTGGGCAGCCGCCCCATCCGCAATGCGGTCACCGTTGGCGGCAACGCGGTGTCGGTCTTCCGCTGGTCCGATCCGCCGGTAGCCTGGCTGGCCCTGGATGCTGCCTTCGACCTGGTGGGGCCGGAGAGGGAGCGCACCCTGGCTGCCGACACGTTCTACTCACGCCATCCCCGCCGGATCCTGAAGCCGGCGGAGATCCTCACCCGTATCCGGGTATCCGGGCCGGACGGCCGGCACGGCGGAGCCTTCTGCAAGTTCGCGCGCACCGCCTTCGATCTGGCGGTGGTGGACGCGGCGGTGTGCCTGTGGTTCGACGGGGACATCTGCTCCCGGGCCCGGGTGGCCGTCGGCGCCACCCGCAACCTGCCCTGGCTTTCGGCCGGCGCCGAGAAGATGCTGGCGGGAAAGCGGGTGACCGGGAAGACCATAATCGCCGCCGCCCGGGCGGCCCGGGAGGAGACCAAGACCGCCGACGATATCCGCACCGGGCGGGAGTACCGCGAGGAGATGGTGGAAGTGATCGTGCGCCGGACGATCGAACGGGCCTGCGACAACGCCCAGGAGAGCTGACGTGGACATTCATACCAAGATCAACGGGAAAGCGGTGGTCTGGAAGGCCAATCCCGGCGAGAGCCTGCTGGAAGTGCTGCGCCGCGAAGGTTTTGTCAGCGTGAAAAGAGGGTGCGGCGAGGGCGATTGCGGCGCGTGCACCATCCTGGTCGACGGCGACGCCCAGCGCGCCTGCCTGCTCCTGGCCGGTCAGGCGGAAGGGCGAGAATTAACCACCGTCGAGGCGTTGGGCACGCCCGATGAGCCCCACGTGCTCCAGCAAGCCTTCGTCGAACACGGGGCGATTCAATGCGGCTTCTGCACACCGGGAATGCTGCTTTCCGCCCGGGCGTTGCTGGACCACAATCCCTCTCCGACCCGTGAGGAGGTCTGCGAGGCCCTGGACGGCAACCTGTGCCGCTGCACCGGCTACGTCAAGATCATCGAAGCGGTGCTGGACGCGGCCGGGAGGTTGAACCAATGACCCGCAAGCGCGTCTTCAAGGTGGTCGGTCACTCGGTGCCCAAAGTGGACTCCATGGCCCTGGCGCTGGGCGGGCCGCTCTTCTGCGCGGACAACCTTCCCCGGGGGTGTCTGTTCGTAAAAATGCTGCGCAGCCCCCATGCCCACGCGCGCATCCTCTCGATCGACACCACCAAGGCCGAAAGCCTGGAGGGAGTGGCGGCGATCATCCACCACGGGAACGTGCCGCGGGTCATGCGCACCACCGCCGGCCAGGGGGCGCCGGAGCCGTCTCCCTACGACTTCACCACTTTCGATTCCAAGGTGCGCTTCGTCGGCGACCGGGTGGCCGCGGTGGCCGCGGAAAGCGAGGCAATTGCCGAGAAGGCCCTCCAGCTCATCCGGGTGGAGTACGAGGTGCTCGATGCGGTGCTGGACCCCCGCAAGGCGATGGATAAGGGCGCGCCGCGCATCCACGACGAGCCCGATGCCCGGGCGGTCATCCCGGTGCCCTACGAACCCGAACGCAACCTGGCCGCGCACGTGGACATGCAGGTGGGTGATGTTCAGCAGGGGTTCGACCAGGCCGACGTGGTTCTGGACCGCGAGTACGTGTGCCAGTATGCCCAGCACACCCCCATCGAGACCCACTGCGCCCTGGGCGAGCCGCTGGTCAACGGGCGCATCCGCATAACCACTTCCACCCAGGTGCCCTTCCACGCGCGCCGCATAGTGGCCCAGGCGCTGGAGATTCCGGTTTCGCGCGTGCACGTGATCAAGCCGCGCATCGGCGGTGGGTTCGGGGCCAAGCAGGAGGTTCTGATCGAGGACGTGGTGGCCCTGCTGGCCATGCGCAGCAAGCGCCCGGTGTACTTCGAGCTCAGCCGCAAGGAAGAGTTCATGAGCAGCCGGACCCGCCACTCCATGGTCGTGCGGATCAAGACCGGGGCGAAGCAGGACGGGTCCCTGACCGCGGTTGATCTGGACATCCTTTCCAATACCGGGGCCTACGGAGCGCATGCCTTGACCGTGGCGTGCAACTGCGGGAGCAAGGTGCTGCCGTTGTACCGCTGGCCGAAGATCCGCTTCTCCGCCGACGCGGTGTACACCAACCTGCCGGTGGCCGGGGCCTACCGGGGATACGGGGCCACCCAGGCGGCCTTCGGGATGGAGATTCATCTCGACGAGTTGGCCCGGGCCCTGGAGATGGATCCGGTCGAGCTGAGGCTTAAAAATCACATCCGCGAGGGCGAGACCTCTCCGGTGTTCGCCGCTCTGGGCGAGGGCGGAGAGGGGGTGGAGCAGAAGATCGACAGCATCGGATTGGAACGCTGCATGTCCCAGGGCGCCAAGGCCATCGGCTGGAAGCGGAAGCGCGCGGCGGGGCGCGGGCCGCTCAAGAGAGGGATGGGCATGGTCTGCCTGATGCAGGGCTCCAGCGTCCCCGAGGTGGACATGGGAGCGGCTTTCATCAAGATGAACGAGGACGGTTCTTTCAACCTGATGGTGGGCGCCACCGACCTGGGCACCGGCTCGGACACGGTGCTGGCCCAGATCGCCGCCGAGGTTCTGGGCGTGGAAGTCGGAAAGATCCTGGTCAGGAGCTCGGACACCGACGTGACTCCCTTCGACGTGGGGGCCTATGCCTCCAGCACCACCTACCTGAGCGGCGAGGCGGTGCGCAAGGCGGCCGCGGACGCGGCCGCGCAGATCCGCAAGGAAGCCGCCGGCATGCTGGATGTGCCCCTGCGTTCGGTGCGCCTGGTGGACGGCCGGGCGGTGGCCAAGGGCGGCGAGTCGGTCGAGTTTTCCCAGGTGGCCCTGCGGACGCTTTACGGAGAGAACCTGCGCCAGATCGCCGCCAACGCCTCTCACTTCACCAAGAAGAGTCCCCCGCCGTTTTCGGCGCATTTCGCCGAGGTGGAGGTTGACACCGAGACCGGTCTGGTCCGGGTGATAAAGTACGTGGCGGCGGTCGACTGCGGCACGGCCATCAACCCCGCGCTGGCCGAGGGCCAGGTGGAGGGGGCGGTGCTCAACGGGATCAGCTACGCCTTGTGCGAGGAGTTCCTCTTCGATGCCAAGGGACGCATGCGCAACAACACCTTCCGGGAGTACAAGATCTTCTGCACCCGCGATCTGCCCGAGATCCAGGCCATCCTGGTGCCCACCTATGAGCCCACCGGGCCGTTCGGGGCCAAGAGCGTCTCGGAGATCGGCATCAACGGCCCGGCGCCGGCCATCTCCAACGCCATCTTTGATGCGGTGGGCGTGAGAATGCGCCGGGCTCCCTACACTCCCGAGCGGGTCCTGGCGGCGTTGAGAGAAAAATAAGCACGCATGGAACGCGATTTCGAAAAGCTGGGGCGGGAGCCCTTCGACCTGCTGATCGTCGGCGGGGGCATAACCGGAGCCACCCTGGCCTGGGACGCCGCCCTGCGCGGCCTGAAGGTGGCCCTGGTGGACAAGGGCGACTTCGCCATGGCCACCACCTCGGCCAGCAGCAAGCTGATCCACGGCGGACTGCGCTATCTGAAGAACGGCGAGGTGGGGCTGGTGCGCGAGTCCCTGCGCGAGCGGCGCATCCTCCAGAAGATCGCGCCGCACCTGGTCTGGCCGATCCCGTTCTTGATGCCCACCCACAAGAAAGGCGGCAACAAGCGCTGGATGATCAAGGCCGGAATGATGGTTTACGACATGCTCTCCTTCGACCGGGGCAGGCTCGACGATCCCGCGCGGCGCATTCCCGGGCACTGCATGCTCAAGCCCGAAAAGGTGCTGGAGGAGGAGCCGGTGGTGAAACCCGAGGGGCTGACCGGCGGGGCGGTATATTACGACTGCCGCTGCGAGCCCGAGCGGCTCTGCCTGGAGTTCATCCTGGGTGCGGCGGCGCAGGGCGCCACAGTTGTCAATTACGCCGAAGTCACCTCGCTTCTGCGAGGGGAAGGGACGGTTGAAGGCGCCGAGGTCGTCGACCGTCTGGGCGGCGGGAGTTGCCGGGTCCGGGCGCGGATGGTGGCCAACGTCGCCGGGCCCTGGGCGGACGCCATCGATGTGCTCTCGGGCGCCGAGGACGAAATAACCTTGAGGCGTTCCAAGGGGATCCACATCATCACCCGCCGGCTGGTCCGCAAGCATGCGGTAGTGGCGATGACCGACGAGCGGCGGCACTTCTTCATCATTCCCTGGCGCCAGCACAGCCTGATCGGGACCACCGATACCGAGTACCGGGGCCATCCCGACGATCTTGCGGTGCTGGACGAGGATGTCGACCGCTTCATCGCCGAGATCAACCAGGCCCTGCCCGCGGCCGCGCTGAAGCCCGAGGACGTCCTCTACCGCTACGTGGGCGTCCGGCCCCTGGTGGACGATGAAACCGAAGTCTACGACGCGTCCCGCAAGTACGAGATCGTCGACCACCACGACAAGGGCCTGAGGGGATACATAACCGCCCTGGGCGGCAAGTACACAACCAGCCGCAACCTGGCGGCCAAGGCCGCCGACAAAATCCTCTCCCGGCTCAAGAAGCCCAAAACCGCCTGTGTCACCGAGGAGCGGCTGCTCCCCGGAGGCGTCGAGGGGATCTTCTCCGGGTACGAGCGTAAAAGCTGCGAAGAGGCCGGCGGCCTGATCGATAAAGATGCCCTGCGGAACCTGATCTGGACCTACGGCGCCCGCCACCTTGAGGTGCTGGAGCTGGTAAAGCGGGACGCCTCGCTGGGCGAGCGCGTCCGCGACGACCGCCTGGAGATCCTCGCCCAGGTAGCCTTCTCCATCCGGCACGAGATGGCTTTCACGCTCTGCGACATCCTGACCCGCCGGACCGGCATCGGCACGCTGGGTCACCCCGGCGAAGAGGCTCTCGACAAGGTCTGCGCACTGGCCGCCCGCCTGCTGGGCTGGGACCCGCGCCGGATCGCCGCCGAGAAGAAGGTATATCTAGACAAGATCAGGGGGCTTCCGGAGCCGCTGTCCCCTGCGGAGGAGAGTGAATGAGCCAATCCACGCCGAAATCCATGCTCTACCGCACGCAGTTGCTGTTCATGATCGTGTCGGTCGTGCCGCTGGCCGTGCTGGCTTACCTGTGCGTCCGTTTCGTCATCCCCATCCTCTCGGAGCAGGGCAAGGGCACGGTGATCCTGAGCGTGTATCTCACCATCGGATTCACGGTCATGCTTTCGGTCCTGGGTTATGTTCTCACCCGCAAGGGAACCATGGACACCATCGGGGCAATCGAGGGGACCAACCGGCAGCTGACCACACTACTGGAAGTGGCCGACGAGCTCAGCCGGACCAACGAGATGGGCACCGCCCTGGCGGTGACTGCCAAGTCCGCGGTGAAGACAATAAAGGCCGACGCCGGATTTATCTACTTGGCCACCGGCGAGAAGCTGATTTGCAAACTGGCCGAGGGAGTCGAGCTCTCCGTGCCGGCCAAGCTGGCCTTCGACGTGGGTGAGGGTATTGCCGGTGCGGCGGCGCAGACACGCCGGCCGGTGCGCGTCCTGGATGCGGCCAAGGACGAGCGCTTCGTCGACAGGCTGGGCCAGTTGACCGAGCTCAAGACCGGAACCGTGGTGGGTTTTCCCATGGTGTACCAGGAGCGCCTGGTGGGCGTGTTGGAGTTGATCCGCTGGGCCGGAGGTGCGCCGTTTTCCGACAATGACCAGCAGATGCTCGAGATCCTGGGCCAGCAGGCCACCGCCACCATCCTCAACGCCGAGTTCTACGCCTCCCAGCAGAACTACTTCGCCCACGTGATCGAGCTGCTGCGGCTCTCGATGGAGAACGACATCGTCTGGGAGGGCCACCTGTACAATGTCGCCCGCATTTGCAACATGATCAGCCGCAAGCTGGGGCTGGACGAGGATACCCGGCGGACAATTCACTTCGCAGCAATGCTGCACGACGTGGGCTTCCTGAAGATGCGCGACATCGTCGGGCACGTGGACCTGGACGGGTTCAAGGACAAGGTCAAGGAACACGTCACCCTGGGCGCCTTGCTGGTGGAGCCCATCACCGTGTGGCAGGACGTAGCGCCGCTGATCCTCTACCATCACGAGTTCTGCGACGGTACCGGCTACCCCAAGGGCATCAAAAGGGAGGTGATTCCCCTGGGGGCCCGGATTATCTGCGTGGCCGAGGCCTACGACGCCATGACCAACGACAAGGCTTACGGCATCACCAAGACCCGGGAGGAGGCCGCCGCCGAGCTCGAGGCCGCCGCCGGCACCAAGTACGATCCGGAGGTGGTCAAGGCGTTTTTGGAGGTTGTGGGGGAGATATAGCCATGCGCGTGTTTTCGGTATTCATTCTGATTGCGTGCCTGTGCGGCCCGGCCCGGGGCGGCGGGTACGAGAACCAGTGGGTCGTGGTCCTGGGCACTACCCGGGATCTCAATGAAGCCTGGCGGATCAAGGCCGGCGGGGACGTCGACGCGGAGATCCTGCACTCGACCCTGTATTCCGGGCTCGAGCCGGGGTTTTTCGTGGTGGTGGCCGAGAGCGGCCGGACCAAGGGCGGCGCCCGGGCGTTGGCCCGCAAGCTCAAGAAGCAGGGGATCGAATCGGAGGTCAAGCTCACCGGGCCGCGGTTTGATTTCAAGAAGAAGAAATACCGGATGGAGAAGGTAGCCGCCAAGGACCTGGGGTTCATGCGGTCGGGCTGTTTCATTCACCAGCAGGAAGAGTCGCCCGACGGCGGCGTTAGCGTTTCCATCCGCGGCCAGGACCCCACCTCGAGCGTCCTGCTGGTACGCAGCGGGGGCGAGGAGGCCTTCGTCGAGAAACTCTTCTTCCAGGCCGAGCAGGTCTTCTGGTCCAACGACTCCCGCTACGTGGCCTTCGGTGACGACGACAATTACGCCGGCTCCGGGAACCGGGGGTTTCTGGTCGTAGACGTCCGGGAGAAGAAATTTATCGCTATCGAGACTGTCAAAATGGGCGCCGGGCAGGAGCGCGGCAAGCGCGACATGTACAAGCTGTCGAAGATCTGCTGGCTGCCTCCCGGCGACCGGGTGATGTTCAGCCTGGCGGTGGACTACATGGGCAGCTCCGGGCACCCGGGGATCGACGAGGAGCGCAAGGACCGTCTTGGCGACAATTTCGGCAAGAGCGACCCGGTGGATCTGGGCACCTACCTGTTCTACCTGGAGCCCCACGCGATCGATCTGAGGACCATGCCCGCCGGGCTGAAGGTCCACGCCGAAGACAAGTACGGCTACATCGACAAGAGCGGCCGGATCGTGATCAAGCCTCGCTATGACTCCGCAGGCCCATTCCAGGGCGGCGTGGCCACGGTCATTCAGGGCGGCCAGGAAAAGACCATCGACACCAGGGGCCGGCCGGCAAAACCTCGCAAGAAGAAAGCGGCCTCCCCGCCGGCTGCAACGGACGCCGACGCCCCCAAGCCGGTGAAATTGGGTGACCGCTACGGCTACCAGGACAAGTCCGGGATGATCGTTATCAACCCCTTGTTCGACGAAGCCGGGGAGTTCAAGGACGGTCTGGCGCTGGTGAAGGTGGACGGCGATCTCGGCTTCATCGACACCCAGGGCAAGACGGTGGTCGAGCCGGAGTGGGAGGAGCTGCATCCCTTCAAGGACGACCTGGCCCGGGTCCGCTCGGAGGGCAAGTACGGGTTCGTCGATCGCAAAGGCAAGGTGGTAATCGAGCCGCGCTTCCAGAATGCCGGAGATTTCTCCGAGGGCCTGGCCCCGGTGGTGCTCGGGACAGGGGATTGATACCGGGGTGACCGGCTACTTGTCTTCTTCCGGTTCTTCTTCCTTCTGCTTTTCGTCCAGCTTCCGCTCGATCCGGTCGAATCCATCGTCGACTTTCTTCTCGATGCGGTCGAGCTGCTGCTTTTCACGGCCGTAGACCCAGCCGAAGTGCACCATGAAGGCGAGATTGTTGATTGGATTCCAGCCGGTGTCTTCGCCTTCGGCTTCGACCATCACCTGGTAGCGCGTGAATTCAACCGTGGGCCGGATGAAAAACGTCTCGCCGGACAGCTCCGGGCCCAGGGCAACGCCGTAGGTGATCATGTCGCCGGAGAAGTCGTTTACGGCGTCGTCGTATTCGTCGTTGGCAACCGAGTAGTGCGAGTAACCGGCGAAAACAGCCGCGCTTACTCCGAACCACTTGGTGACCTCGTAGGTGGCAACGATCGGCAGCCGGGTGCTGACTCCCTGCAGGATCACCCATCCCATGTACCCCACGGCGGGCGCAACGGCCAGGTGCAGGCCCCCGGCCTTGAGAAAGCGGTACTTGGCGTCCATTTCAATTCCGAGGGAGCCCAGGGCCAGTCTCCCGCCCAGCTCGAGGTCTTCCACGACGCCGATGTGGTAGGTCAGCTCCGGAATGATGTTCGGTATGGCGAACTGCTGTTCGGTGTCTCTGTAGACCGCGTTCACGCTGAAGGTCGCCCCGAAGCTCGATACGCCCGGCTCCAGCGTTTTGGCTGAGTGATAATTGCCGGCCATGAAACAACCGCTGGACATTGCCGCCATCGAGGCAAGAACGAACATGTATACGAATGTTTTCCGCATAATTATTCTCCCGGAAAGTTCAGGGTACCGGGTGTTTATATCAGAGAATCCGGCGCTAATCCACTAATCTCAAGGGAGGCAGGTCGAAGAGGGAGCGGATTACCTCGTCGAAGTAGTCGGGGAGGTAGCGGTCCCAGAGCTGGATGGGGAGGTCGCCCAGGTCGGAGCGGGCCGAGACGGCGAAGTTGAACAGGTAGACCATCAGGTACTCGACGTTCTTGGCCAGATGGCCGCGGTAGTCCTGCTGCAGGCGCTGCTGGATGATGCGGTCCTCGTGCATGCACCGGCCGATCTCGCTCTCGAGCATCTCCTGGTAGTTGCTGACGATCACCTCGATGTTGACGTGCTCTTCGCCCATGTTGACGAAATCGGTGAACTCGCGGGAGGCGCGATCGGGATCCAGTCCGCGGGCTGCGATGGTTTTCAGGGTTTTCGGGCCCAGCGGGGCTTGCAGGATTTCTTCCTTGGGGGGGGCGTAGCTCACAATCAGGTTGACGGCGTTGTAGCGGCCGGTGTGGGGCTCTTCCTCGATGATCTCGCAGTCGTCGGTTGAGCGGATGGTCTCGACCACCCGGGAGAAGTCGTAGTCCTCGGCGATCACCTTCAGCCCGGCCACGTCGTTGATGATCAGCTCCTCGTCGAAATGGATCGGGCGCTGGGCGCGCAAGTCCTCCAGCAGACGGGCTTCGGCCTTGAAGAACTCCTGGTCCATGTCCTCGGGGCGGCTGACCAGCTGGTCGCGGGGAATGCCCAGGCGTCGGGCCCGGTCGTCGGCCAGGGCGTCGGCGCGGCGCTTGATGGCCTCGAAGATGCTGTCGGTGATTCTCCGGGCGGACTTTTCCGCCAGCCGGCGAACGCGCTTGATGCGGTTGGAGCCTATGTACCAGTTGGTCCCGGCGCGCTCGACGAAGAACAGGGTGCCGCTGAAGGGGGTGGCCCGGTAGTAGCACTCGGGGTGCTCCCGGTACGAGCGGATCAGCTCCTCGATCCGCTCGTTCAGGTACGGCGGACTGGTAACCAGGACGTCTTTCAAATCGGCTTTCAAGAGCGCCCGGCTGGTCTTCAGTTCGGCGCCGTTGAGTTTTTCCAGGACGATGTGCGAAAACATCTCCAGGTAGCGGGAGACGTAGACGCTGTTGAAGTGGACCAGGCGGGTGATCAGCTCGGCGTCGGAAGGGTAGGCGAGGTTGTACATCCAGCGCCGTACAACATCGTAGAACAGCTTGCGGTGAAGGTAACCGTTGATGCGGATCATTGGGGACCCGGCTTGTCCTCCTCCCCCACGGCGGCCTTGATGGCCTGCCAGCATTTCCCGGCTTGATCGGCGTTCAGCGGCGGGGCGCTCAGCGGGGCCGGAGACTGCAGGGCGCCGCCTTGCTCCCGGAAGGTCAAGGGAGTCTTGGGGAAGTCCTTCAGCAGTTGCTCGATCTGCGGGATGGTCTTGCCCAACAGGGAGTTCTGGTTAATGCTGGTATAGCGGTGTCCGGGTCGCACTCCGGCCTTGGCCGCCGGCGAGTCCTTGCAGACCTCCTCCACTTCCAGGATGCCGTTCTTGGCCAGATAGCACCAGCTGATCCCCAATTGGATCTCGGGAGCGCTCCCGGCGCTGGTGCAGGTTTCGTTCTTGAGCACCACCTCCCACAGGCGCTTTCCGGCGGCGGACTGGCCGCAGCGGGTCTCGGCCCGGGTGAAGGTGATGTCCCCGATGCCCCCGTGGCGCACCAGCAGCGTCACGGTCTGGTCTTCGCAGGCTTCCAGGCGGGCGATACGCTCGGCGGAGCTGAGGTCTTTCACCGGCTGATCGTTCACCGCCACGATGATGCCTTGCTCCTTGAGACCGGCCTGCTGCATGGGGCCGGCGCCGACGGAATCGATGCGCACGCCATCCGGCTCCTCGTGCAGTTGCCCGCCCAGGAGCTTGCCGGCGTGCTCGATGGTCGCCTCGATCTCGCCCGACGCCCGCACCTGGGACTGCCGCAGAGTGGCGATGGAGCTCTCGATCTCGAATTTCTGCGAGCGGCTCAGTTCGTCCCCGTAGCGTGAAAGGTAGGCCTGGAAGCACTGGATTCGTTCGTCGCGCTTGGCCGACGAGATGTTGAAGCACTTGTCCAGCTCCTTCTGCAGGCGGGAGGAGCGCTGGGTGGAGCTGGAAACCATCTTGCGCACCTTGGCGATATCCGACTCGGTAAACTTGGCTTCCTCGACGAAATCGGGCTCGGACTGGATGCGCTTATGCAGCCGGGCCCAGCAGGCCTTGCTCTCGGTGGCCATCTGTTCCTTGTCATACTGCAGGCAGCGCCGGACGTAGGGATTCTTGTAGAACTGCCGCTCGGTGGGCTTGACATCCGCGCCGGAGCCGCAGGCGCAGAACAGGCAGCCTAGAATCCCGATCAGCAGTAAAAATCTCGACAAGAACATGACATCCTCCCGGAATCCTGGTAAGTTCTACCGCGACCTATGGTAACGCCCGCATTGATCAGAGTCAACGTTGCTGCACTTCTTCTGCTGGTTTCCGCGGGGGTTCTGGCGGGCGGAGACCCGTTCAAGCTCTCGCCTCCCGCCAAAGTGCCCCCGGAGCGCCGGCACGAGATCCACACCAACCTAAAGGATCTCAAGGACGCCCACGGCCTGGCGCTGCTGGTGGTGGACGACAAGGCGGTAAGGAGCATCGGGGCGGTGCTGAAGAAGTGGGAGGTCAAGTACCAGCCGCTGTTGACGTCCGATCCGGTGCTGAAGAAGATCAACGCGCGCATCGACGCGCTCTTCGCGCAAAGCTTGTCGGATCGCTCGCGGCCCTCGGCGGAGTTCGCCAAGATCATCGCCAAAGCCCCCAAGGAGCGGCTCGAGCCCACCCTGAGTCTGTGGCTGCGCAGCCTGCTGATCCGCAAGAACGTGGCCTTCGAGGAGGACCTGCATCAGCTGGATAAGCGCGATCTGGAGCACATCTGCGTCGAGGCCCGCAGCCTGGATTCGCTCAAGGGCCTGTCCACCTGGCGCTACCGGGTTCTGGCCTGGTTGTATCGCGACCGCGAGGTAAAGCGGCTGCACCAGGATCGCGACGAGCGCGTCGCCTTTCTTACCTCCATCCGTCTGGACAAGAAGAAGCTGGACGCCGAAACGGTCTGGGCGCTGCGGCGCTATCTGGCCATGCTGAAGAACCTGCGCCTGCAGGTCCTCAAGGACCAGCAGATGCCCTACGACCGCTTCCGCACCCTGGAGGGGCTGTTGCGCGGGCTGAGGTACATGGACACCATCCGGTACGCCTGCGCGCAGACCGGCCTGGACCACCGCGTCATGACCCGGCTGTTCATCCAGGAGTCCGAGTTCATCCACGAGCGGGTCTCCCACGCCGGGGCCTTCTCCCTGGCGCAGTTCCTCAACATAGCCTTGAAGGACATCTGGCTGTTTCAGAAGCGCATACCCGGGGCCGGGGTGCTGCTGAAGGGAATTGCCAGCTATGCCGATCTCAAGAAGAAGGTGATCGCCGATCCGCGCATGGCCATCAAGGCCTCCTGCGTTTACTTTCGCCGCCTGCGTGACGAGGTGAACATGCGCCTGGGTTCCCGGGCTCGCAAGACCAGCCGGGAGCTCCTGGACATCATGACTCTGGAGATGCTCACCCTGCGCCAGGAGGTGGGCGAACGCTCCACGATCGATTCGATCCTGGAGATGTCCAGGAACTGGCCGGCCCGGGAGCTGGTCCTGCTGCCGCTGCTGCCCTTCACCGGCGCGCTGGTTCCCGACGCCGGGGCTTTCTTCTCCGGCTGGATCGAACGCACCGTCCGCGAGGTGGCCCAAATCCACATCTCCGAGGGCGTTTTTACCCGGCGCATGAACATGCTGCACACCGCCCTGGGCCTGTCGGCCTACAACGCGGGAATGAGCAACCTGCTCAAGTCCGCCAAGCGCCGCATCCCCTTCGAAGCCCTCAGTTTCCCCTTGCAGATTGCCGAGACGCGCAACTACGTCGACGACATCCTCGACGGCGCCGAGATTCTGCACGACGTCGAGAAACTGGCCTCGGACGTGTCACAGCTGGACTACGCCGGTTTGCTGAAACTCTCCGAACAGGCCTGCAAGATCGCCAGGAAGCGTCAGAAGTAGGGGCGGGCCTCCGTGCCCGCCCTAGAAGTAGAACCGCCCCCCGATGCAGCCGTCGAAGTCGAACCAGAAGGGATGCGGGTGGATGAACGCCAGTCCGGGGACCAGTTCTAAAAATACTTCGAAGGGAGCCCTGGGAAACACCATGGTGAGGCCGAAGGGTATGCGTACTCCTATGCTTACCCCGGCGTCGTAGTGCTCATGGTGGTAGTAGTCATCGTTCCAAAAGCCTATTTTGCCCCCGATGCCCATGTACAACAGGAGGTTGAAGGACACCTTCCGCGCCCGTACCAGGGGGAAGACGTTGTACAGGTAGTCGCAGTACAACGCACCGCCGCCGTGGGGGTAGTAGCCCCAGCCGGCGGCGAATTGCAGTGTATTCTTGTGGTTGAACCAGTACTTGCCGGTGATCCCGGTGGGCTCGCCCAGAGCCAGGCCCAGTCCGAAAGGCTTGTTCTGGGGCCCCTGGGCGTGGGCCAGGGCCGGAAGCATCAACAGCAACAGACTGGTCAACAGCACCTTGCGGTTCATTGCATTTCTCCCAAAAGAGTCATCCTCCGGGTAACATATTCACGTCAAACAGTCAAAAACGCAGTTGGCCTTGCGCCCCGGGAAGGCTTGGTGTACATGGATCTTCTCTGGAGAAGCCATGAATGTTCTGGTGATCAACTGCGGCAGCTCTTCGCTCAAGTACGATCTGATCGATCTCGACAGCGAGAAAACCCGGTTCGAGGGCAAGGTGGGTCGCATCGGCCTGGAAGGCAGCACCCACAGCTACCGGCACGGGGCCAAGAAGGAATCCGGGCCGGTGGACGCCCCGGATCTGGTCGCCGCCTTGAAGATTGCGCTGGATACCCTGGTGGCCGGTCCGCTGGGCGACCCGGCCTCAATCGGGGCGGTGGCCCACCGCATAGGCCACGGCGGACTGCGCTACCGGGCGCCGGCGGTGATCGACCAGGCGGTCAAGGACGAGATTGAAAGGCTGATCCCCCTGGTGCCCCTGCACCACCCGGCCATGCTGACCGGCATCGAGGCTTGCCAGAAGATCCTGCCGGACGTGCCCCACGTGGCGGTCTTCGACACCGCCTTCCACCACTCCATACCGGATGAGGCCACGGTTTACGGGTTGCCCTATGAGATGTTCCAGAAGGGGATCCGCAAGTTCGGTTTCCACGGCAATTCGCACGAGTTCGCCGCCGAGATCGCCGCCGGTTACATGGAGACCCCCCTCAAGAGGCTGAATATCATCACCTGCCACCTGGGCAACGGCGCCAGCGTCTGCGCGGTGCAGCGCGGACAGTCGATAGACACCTCCCTGGGTTTTTCCCCCCTTCAGGGGCTGATCATGGGCACCCGGGTGGGGGACCTGGACCCGGGGATCGTTCCTTTTCTGATGCGCACCGAGGGGATGTCCGTCGAGCGGGTCGAGGAGATGCTTCACAAGCAGGGGGGGCTGCTGGGCATCTCGGGGGTCGGTTCGGACATGCGCGACATCCTGAAGGCGGCCGACGAAGGCAACTCGCGGGCGCTTCTGGCGCTGAAGGCCTTCTGTTACCGGGTCAAGTTGTATATCGGCGCCTACATGGGTGCCATGGGCGGGCTGGACGTACTGGTGTTCACCGGGGGGATCGGCCAGAACAGCCGCGGGGTGCGCGCGCGCTGCGTGCAGGACATGGAGAAGCTGGGCATCGCCGTCGACCACCTGCGCAACGACCGGGTGGCGGTGGACTTCGAAAACCCCGTAGCGGACATCAGCGCCCCTCACTCGCGGGTAACCGTCCTGGCGGTTGCCACCGACGAGGAGATCATGATCGCCCGCCGCTGCGCCCGGGCCCTGGACTACAAGCGCTCTATTCAACGGGACGTTTTCTCTACCGACCGCCGCCCGCTGCGGGTGGCCATGTCCGCCCATCACGTGCACCTGTGCCGCCGCGACGTCGAGGCCCTTTTCGGAGAGGGCCACCAGCTCACCAAGAAGGCGCCCTTGTACATAGACAGCCAGTTCGCCTGCGAGGAAACCGTGAACCTGATCGGCCCGCGCGGACGGGTGGACCGCGTGCGGGTCCTGGGCCCCGAGCGCTCGCGCACCCAGGTGGAGATCTCCAGGACCGAGGAGTTCAAGCTGGGCATCGACGCCCCCATCCGCGCCTCCGGCGACCTGGACGGCACTCCGGGGATAACCCTGGAAGGTTCCGAAGGAACCGTGCAGATTCCCGAGGGAGTGATCTGCGCCATGCGCCACATTCACATGACTCCCAAGGACGCCGAGATGTACGGGGTAAAGGACCGGGACCTGGTGATGGTCAAGATGGAGGGCGAGCGCGAGTTGATCTTCGGCGACGTGCTGGTGCGGGTCAACCCCGCTTACAAGCTGGAGATGCACATCGACACCGACGAAGCCAACGCCGCCGAGCTGCCCCCGGTGTCGTCGGGTTACCTGGTGATGATCCAGGAGCGGGAGCATCCATGACCCGTATATTCATAGTCCGCCACGGCGAGACCGACGGAAACCAGAAGAAGATCTACCGCGGCCGCTGGGACCTGCCGCTGAACAAGAACGGCAAGAGCCAGGTTCAAAAAGCCGGCCAAGCCCTGAAATCAATCCGCCTGGACGCCATCTACACCAGCCCCCTGAAACGCGCCGTCCAGACCGCCGAGGCCATAAGTGCCCACCAGGACGTGGAGCCCGAAGAGGACGAATCCCTGATCGACATCGACTACGGCGAATGGACCAAACTCCCCGACGCCGAAGTGGCCGAGAAATTTCACGACCAGTACCGCCAATGGAAGCAGTCACCCGAGACGGTCTTGTTCCCCGGCGGCGAAGGCTTGCCCTCAGTCCGCGCCCGCGTCCAGCCCGCCCTGAAAAGAATGGCCGAAGAACACCCCGACCAGACCATCGCCCTGGCCAGCCACCGCGTCCCCATCAAGCTGCTTTTGTGCTCCGCCCTGGGCCTTGAAGACTCCTCCTTCTGGCAAATCCAGATCGACACCGCCTCAATCAGCGCCCTGGACTACATCGACGGGCGCTTCAATATGATCTTCTCCAACGAAACCTGCCACCTCAAGTCGTTTAGCGACAAGCTGGGCGTGGTGGACTTCTAGGAGACAACCTTGGCTGAAGCGGACCGGAAATTCGGCGAAATGCTGGCGCTGGTGGTCGGCGTCCTGTTGTTCCTCGGAGGGCTGATCAACGTCCTGGCCGGAGGAGCGATCGTAGTCACCACCATCCTGGTCCTGATCAGCGCCGGGGCACTGTCCGGCTGGGCCAAAGCCCGACAGAAGAGACAGAAGAAATAGTTACCGGTAGACTTCTTTGCGGTGGCCGATTTTGAAGACCATCACGGTTCGCGTATCGTCATCGACCGAGTAAACCACGCGGTAGTTGCCCTGGCGAATGCGGTAGCGCGCTTGACCGCTGAGCTTCTCGCAACCCGGCGGGCGGGGATTGTTTGAGAGGTTGCCGATTTTCTTCACGATGCGCTGCAGATACTTTTGGGGAATGGCCCAAAGTTCGCGTTCGGCCGATCGTTTGATGTGGACTTTATATGAGCCCATCTTTCTTAAGGTCGCCTAGCACGTCCTCGAACGCCCGGGAGGGCTCCGCCGCGCGTTCCTCGAACGCCTTCAGGTCGACGGCATCCTCAGCCAACGCGCGCCGAACCGCCTGGTTGACCAGGTCCGAAATAGTGGAACCGGTTTCAGCGGCCTTGATCTTCAGCGCCCGATGAATAGCAGGCTCGAGATACACCGTAGATCGCTTAGGTTCACCCATTACCAGCCTCCTTCATAACATTATGATGCTATAACATCAAAACATCAAGAGACCCGAGGGTCGGAGGTTTGCACTTTGCACTTATTCTTAACAAAGCTTTATTTATCAATTGGTTGTATATGTGACAACTGTAAAGTGCAAACCTCCGACCCTCGGGTCTCTAGTCGTTGGGGATGCAGATGTAGGTGTAGCCGGAGCAGTAGCAGTAGCTGCGTTCGGTGGTGCCTTCGGGGCAATCTTCTTCGAAGACGTACTCGGTGCCGGAGGGGAGGCCGGAGTGGGTGCAGCACCGGGAGCCGTCGCTGCACATCCAGCGGTAGTCGTATCCGGCGGGGCAGCTGCTGTCGGCGATACGGGTGCACTCGTGGGTTTCCAGCCAGCAGTAGTAGCCGTAGTTGCACTGTTCGTGAAGGGTGCAGCCTTCCTCGCACAGGCCGGTTTCCTGGTTGCACCAGGTGAAGCCGGTGCAGCCGGCGGTGTCGCAGTGTTCGCAGCATTCGGTTTCGCAGGGGACGTAACCGGTGTTGCATTCGTAGCCGCAGGTCAGGTCTTCGCAGGTGGCGGTGGCGTTGTCGGGGGCGGGGCAGGGGGTGCAGTTGGTTCCGCAGTGGTCCGGGCTGGTGTCGTCCACGCAGGCGCCGGAGCAGTCGTGGTAGCCGGTATCGCACACGTAGCCGCAGCTGGTGCCGTCGCAGGTGGCGGTTGAGTTCGCCGGCGGGTGGCAGGGAGTGCAGCTGGTGCCGCAGTTGTCGGTCGAGTAGTCCGAAACACAGTTTCCGCCGCAGCGGTGGTGATCGGTTATGCAGCTGCACACGTTGTTCTGGCAGCTCTCGTTGGTTCCGCATTGGCTGTCGAAGGCACAGCCTTGCAGGCACTGGCCGCTTTCGAAGTCGCAGTAGTAGCCGGTGTTGCAAGGGTGATCCGCGGGGTTTGTGATGGAGACGCACTGGCCTTCGCAGCGGTCGTAGCCCGTGATGCACACACAGCTGTGGGTGGACAGATCGCAGGTTTCGTTTTCGTAGCACTGCTGGTCGCCGGCGCAACCGGGTTTGCACTCGCCGGAGTTGAGGTCGCAGTAGGAGAATCCCGGGCAGGAGCTCTGGCGGCAGTCGTTCCAGGTTACGCACTGCGAGTTCTGGCAGACTTGTCCGGCCGGGCAGGCGTTGTCGCAGGCGCCGCAGTGGCGGGGATCCTGGGAGGTGTCCACGCACTCGTTCCCGCACAGGACCCGCCCTCCCGGGCAGGTGACCGTCCCGCCCACGCACTGGCCGTCGGCGTTGCAGGTTTGACCCCCGGAGCAGGTGCCGCAGGGAATGTCGGTCCCGCAGCCGTCGTCCCACCACCCGCACTGCTTGCCCAGCTCGGCGCAGGTCTTGGGTTGGCAGGCGCCCTCGCACAGACAGGTGGTGGTGTTGCAGGTCTGCCCGGTCGCCGCGCAGTTGTCCGGGCAGGTGCCCCCGCACTGGTCGCTCCCGCAGCAGCGCCCGCTGCACTGGGGAATGCAGCCGCAGTCGGTCTTGCAGGCACTGTGGTCGTCCTTGCACCCGCACTGGCAGGTTTCGACCACGTCTTCGAGGTTACCGCAGCTGTCCATCCAGTATACCTGGCCCTCTTGGCAGTACTTGCCCTCGTGGGGGGTGCAGTCGTCCCCGCTGGTGCATCCGGCCAAAATGGCCGTCAACCCGATCATCAAATAGACGCATTTCCTCATCATGTTCCTCCCGAATGGAGAATTCCTACCATATCCTACGGAAATTGTCCCGGGGCTACAGGGTGGCGATCAAGCCGCCGGCGAAGCCCATGCAGATGGCCAGGAGCTTGCGGACGGTCAGGCGTTCTTTCAGGAACAGGGTGGCCAGGAAGATCACGAAGACGTTTGAGGCCTGGTTGAGGACCGAGGCGGTGGTGGTTTCGGTGTACTTCATTCCGGCGATCCAGAAGAAGACCGCCAGGTAGGAGCCGGTCACCGCGGCGGGGATGGTGACCTTCCAGAGTGAGCTGGGGCGGAAGACTTTTATGAACTCCTTGCGGCGGCTGGTGCCGGCGACGATCACTGCCATCAACGCCGTTCCGGCGGCCATGCGCACGGTGGTGGCCCACCAGGGGTCACAGCGGTCCAGGACCGGCTTGGCCATGGAGATGCCGATAGCCATGCAGGCCATGGAGATCACGCCCAGTACCACTCCGATCCTCAGCTGCTTCTTGTCTTCGGGTTTGTCCAGTTGCTCGGGTTGCCAGGTTCCGACGAAGATTGCGCCGACCATCAAGGCCAGCGCCACGATGAGCATAGGCCCGAAGGACTCGTCCAGGTGGACCAAGGAGCAAAGAATCACGAAGGGGCTGTACAGGCAGTCGACGATGGCCGAGCGGCCGGCGCCCAGGCGGTTGAGGCTGGCAAAGAAGAGGGTGTCGGCGATGCCTATGCCGATCACCCCGGAGACCAGCAGGATGATCCAGTCCTCGGTGGTCTGGGTGGAGGGGAAAAACTCCACCGAAAGGATCAGCATGGTGATGCACAAGAGGATCAGGCCGGCGACATCCTTGAAGAGGTTCAGTACAACCGGGGTGACCCTCTCGCCGCTCTTGCGAAAGAGGATCACCGCCACCGCCCACAACAGCGCGCACAGGGCCGAATAGACTTCGCCGGCGTGGGGAAATTCGAAGTTCATCCCAAAAGAGGCCGGCCCGGGCCGGAGACCGGGGCTTGGAACAGTCCCAGGATGGTGGAGGAGAGGTCGACCAGGGCGGGATCTTCATGGCGGATCTTGGCGTTGGACAGCAGGAAGCCGGGCGTATGAGCCACGTCGGAGGCGGCGTGGTCCCCGCACCAGGCCTTGGGATTTTCGGCCAGCGCCTCCCCGGCGGGTGCGCCGCCCAAGGAGGTTTCCCAGGAGCTGCGGTAGCCGGGGGAGAAGGCTATCTGGAGATCCGGGGCCCACTTGCGCACGGCTTCGTCGGCCTGGTCGGCCACACCGTAGACCGCCGAGATAACCCGTTGGCCGTTTTGGGGATCTTTGATGGCCAGCAGGCGTTCGCGGATCGATTCCAGCAGGGCCTTGCGCTTGGTCCCCCCGGCCACCGAACCGCGGGACTCGCGGCCCTCGAGGTTGACGTACAGCTGTCCGTTGCCCAATGAGTAGGCCCCGGTTTTCTTCCAGTCGATGCCGCGCAGGAACTTCACCGCGCCCCCGGGTTTCTCCCGCTGGAGCCAGCCGCCGGATTCCAGCCAGGTGTTTACGTGCAACTGGCGGTCGAAGGCGTGGAATCCGTGGTCGGACAGCACCAGCAGGCGGGTGCCCGGGCGCATTTTTCTCCTCACCGCGCCTACAATCCGGTCCATGGCCCGGTAAACCTTCCGCAGGGGGCCGCCGCCGGGATCTCTGGTCTGGCGGTGGAAGATGTGCCCGGCGCGGTCAGTTCCGGTGAACACGCCGATCAGCAGGCGGGCGAAGTTGCTTTCCAACTCGCGCAGCAGCAGGTCGGCCCGGGCCTCCATGGTGTCCAGGACTTCTCCCAGGAAAACCTCCGGGGGCAGCACTCCGGCGTTGACCGCCGCGGTGTCGTGCACCCAGCCGACCGTCGGCAGGCCCCCGTGGACCTCCACGGCCTTCTGCATCCAGTCGGACGGCGACCCCAGCGGCAAGGCGGGCATGTCGGGATCCAGCTGAATGGGCGAGGCGTAGAGCTTCAGCTCCTGCTTGACTCCCAGCAGGTGGAAGCGCACCCGGCCCTGCAGTACCACGTCGCCGGCATTGAAGCGCAACCCGAACCACCCGCTGCGCTGCCCTTCCTTGAGGGTTTCGCTCTTTTCTCCGAGGTGGATGCCGACCGAGCCGTTCTGGCGGTCCAGTTCCAGTTGCAGCGGAACCTGCAGGTACTTGCCGCCGGGGCCCCGCGAACCCTCCAGCCGGGTTTCAACCTTAACACCCCGGGGCTTGAGCCGGACTATGCGTCCCCCGGCCACCCGGTCGGATCCCCCCGGTTCAGTGGTGAACAAGGTGAACGAACTGTTGGTGAAGCGGAGATCCGGGGTGCCCAGGCCGGAAAGAACCCGGCCGTGCTTGAATTCCGGGGGCGGGTAGGCGTAAGGCACGAACAAAAGCGTGGCCGGAATGCCGCGGTCGTCCAGGGTTTCCCAGAATGCGGCGCCCTGCCGGTGGGAGACCGCGGTGGGTTCGCGGTAGCCGTCCGGTTTGAAACCGGGCGCCCGGATGGTGTAAGGCGCGGTGCCCGGCAGGTAGTTCCCCGGGTCGCGGCGCAGGAAGCCAAATACTCCGTGCTGGGAAGGATGCCGGCCGGTGGCGAAGGTTGACCAGGCCACCGGCGAGTTGGGCGGGCTGGTGGACGCCAGCCGGTGCAACCCGCCCTCTTTGGCCAGGCCCTGCATGTTGGGCAGATCGCCGGCTTTCATCCAGGTTTCCAGCAGCCGGGGGTCCACCCCGTCGAAGCCCAGGACCACCACGTCTTGTTTTCCGGCGGGAGCTTCCTTTTTCTCGGTGGACTTGCAGGAAGCCAGCAACGTACCCGCCAGAGAAGCCTGAAGAAATTGCCTCCGGTTCATTTTCACATCCTCTAAGGTCATGTTATAGTGGCACCCGCTGAACGGGTCAACATATGAAACCGGAAGTGAAGAGATATTTCAGGTGGTTCATCCGGATCGGCGTCAGCGCCGGGCTGATCTTTCTGCTCTTGATGCACGTCGACATGAACAAGCTGGTTCAGAGCTTTCTGGACCTCGACATCGGGTGGTTTCTGGTGGCGCTGCTGATCAAGGGCGTCGGAATCTTCGCCGGGGTGGTACGCTGGCAGCTGCTGCTGCGCGGCCAGGCCCTGGAGTTGCCGCTGGCCAACCTGGGAGGGGCTTATCTGGTGGGGCGCTTCTTCGGCTCGTTTCTGCCCAGCACCATCGGCCTGGACGCCTACCGGACCTACTACGCCGCGGTGCGCACCCGCGAGGTTGCCAAGACCGTGGCGGTGACCGTGGTGGAGAAGGTAATCGGGCTTTTGGCCCTGTCGGCCCTGGCCCTGGTGGCTGTGCCTTTCGGAATGCGTCTGTTGAACCAGAAGGCCCTGTGGATGCTGGGCGCGGTGCTGTGTGCTCCTATCGCCGCGGCGGCGCTGTTGCTTTTCTACCCGGGGCTGTTCGTGCGCATCGCCAACCTGTTCCACCGGCTGGGCAAGCGCTGGAGCGAGGGAATCGCCAAGTGGAGCGAGGCGGTCGGGCATTTCGGCAAGCAGCGCGGCCGCCTTTTATTGGCAGTGCTTTTGGGGTTCGTAGTCCACGGTTGCACCAGCGCCATGTACATAGCCACCGCCCAGGCGGTGGGAGCCGAAGTGCAGTTCACCGAGATACTGTTCATCGGTCCGTTGATGATCGCCGCCACCCTGGTGCCGATCTCCATCGCCGGGATCGGCGTGCGCGAGGGCACCTATGTCTTTTTCCTGGCCAGCGTGGGCGTGCCCACCGAGCAGGCAGCCCTGCTGGCGTTTCTGGGCTATCTGGCCGGTGAAATCTACAGCCTGATCGGCGGGGCGGTCTGGGCCATTACTCCCGCCGCCCGGCCCGAAGAGGGCCATGGCCTGATCGAGGTGGTCAAGCGAGCGGCCGCCTGGGTGAAGGGCGGAAACCGGCAGGCCGGGGAGGAGATGGGAAGTTGAGCTTCAAGGGCTACATTGGGGTGAGTCGCATACTGGCCGCCTGCATCGCGACTTCGGGGCTTGCCCTGGGCATTCTGGGGTTCGCCGAGGCGCTCTACTACCTGCCGATAGGCAGGTCCAGCGGCCTGGCCTTGTTGTATGGATTCGGCCTGTACGGGCTGCTGGGCATCGCCGTCGGGCTGGTGCTGGCCCTGCTGTTCGGGGGCCAAGCCCGGGGGAGCGACAAGGCCGTGGAGAAGATGGCTGGAACCGTGGCAGCCATCCCCGCCGCACTGATGATCCTGGCGGCGGGCGGTTTTCTGGTATGGCGCGACCTGTGGATGGAGTCGGTGTCGTCGGCGGGGTTGCTGGGCTGGCTGGCGATGCTGCTGGTGCCGGTCGCCGCGGCCGGCTATTTCTTCGTCGCCCGCTTCCTGGGCCGTGCCCTGGCCGGCCGGGCCAAGGGCGCGTTCATGACGGTCGTGTTCCTGATCGTTCTGGCGACCATCCTGGGATCTTCTCTGGATAAATTCCACCGGGGGCCGCGCGCGGAGGGTGAGGGGACCGACCCCCGCCCGCCGATCATCTTCGTGGTGGCTGATGCGCTGCGGGCCGACGCCCTGAACCCCGAGCTCACCCCCAACCTGTACGCCTTCATGCGCGACTCGGTGGTTTTCTCGGAAGCCTGGTCCACCGCAACCTGGACGCGACCGGCTGTGGCTTCGATCCTCACCGGGCAATACCCCTCAAAGCACCGGGCGGTGCACAAGACCGACCGGCTGCCCGAAGACGTGCCCACCCTGGCGGGGCTCCTGGTACCGGGAGGCTACCGGACGCTGGCGTCGGTAACCAACGTGAACCTGGCTCCGGTCTTCGGCCTGGGCCGGGGCTTCGAGGCCTACTGCTACCACGCCCCCCGGCCGTTTCTGGGGGCCCCGGTGGCGGCCAGCCGGTTGTTTCTGGTGGAGATCTACCGGCTGCTGCGGCTGCGCTTCTTTCCCGGACACCGGGAGGTCTTCCGTTACTACGCCGAGGGAGAGCAGGTGCTGAAGCAGGGGCGCTCGTTGATGGACGCATACACCGGCAAGCCGCAGCCCTTCTTCGCCTACCTGCATTTCATGGAGCCGCACGATCCCTACTTCGCTCATCCCTACGACGGCCGGGGCGTGGCCCGGGTGGAGAATCCCCACCCGCCAGCTTCCAAGGCCGGCGAGTACCGGGACCTCTACCTCCAGGAAGTACGGCACTATGACAAGATCTTCGGGGAGCTGGTTGCCTATCTGAAGGAGACCAACGTATACCACCGTTCTTTGATCGTGTTCATGGCCGATCACGGCGAGGAGTTCGCCGACCACGGCGGCTTCTGGCATGGGACCAGCCTGTACCGCGAGTTGCTCCACGTACCCTTGATCATTCACTTTCCCGGCGGGGCCGGGTCGGGCACGACCCGGAACGAGCCGGTGTCTCTTCTGGATTTGCTGCCTACCGCCCTGAGCGCAGCCGGCGTCCGGCCGGACAAGGAACTGGCCGGCCGGATCCTGTCTCCCGAGCCGCAGCAGGATCAACGGGTGCTCTTCGCACAAGAGGATCACCAGGGCTGCGTGCTGAAAGCCGTGCGCGCCGGTCCCTGGAAGCTGATTACGGCCAATTCCGGAAATCCCCGCGGCCTTCCCGAAGTCCAGCTCTTCGATCTCAGCACCGATCCGGCCGAGAAGAACGATCTTTCGTCCAGCGAACCTGACCTGCGCGATGAGCTCTTGCGCGTGCTCGAAGCCGGGCCGGCGGCGGCGCCGGCTCCGGCCGCCAAGGAAAAGGTCGAGCTGGATTCCGCCACCGAGGAGCAGCTGCGCTCCCTGGGTTACACGGAGTAGCAATGGCCGTCCGCCGCCTGCTGATCGTCGGCTGGGACTGCGCCGACCCGGACATTACCGACTCGCTGTGCGCGCGCGGGCGGCTACCCCACCTGGCAAAGCTTCGCAGCCGGGGAATCCACGCCCCGATCGCCTCCACGGTTCCGCCCAGCTCGCTGCCCGCCTGGACCACGGTCTTCACCGGAGTGGAGCCCGGCCGGCACGGGCTGACCGAATACGTAATGAAGGAGCCCGGGGCCTACCGGTTACGCCTGGCGGGCGCGGCCGACCGGCGGGCGGAGATCTTGTTCTCTCTGGCCCACCGGGCCGGGATGCGGGTGGCCTGCCTGGGGGTGCCGGGCACCTGGCCGCCGCAAAAGGATCTGGACGTGTGCATTGCCGGATTCGACTCGCCGCTCTCACAGAAGGCGCCCGCCGAGGCGTTCGTTCCCGGGTTCCTCCACCAGAAACTACTGGAGAAAAACCTGCACTGGCCCTTCGGCGGCGTGGACGAGCTGGCGGTGGGGACGGGCTGGCACCGGGCGGCCCGCCGGACCCTGCTGGATTCCGTCGAGCAGAAGACCCGCGTCGTGGAAGAAATTCTGCACTCCGACTGGTTCGATCTTTTCACCGTGGTTTTTTCGGAGCTCGACACCGCCAGCCACCATTTCTGGGCTTTTCACGACGAAGGTTCCCCCCGGCACCTAAGCGACCCGGTTCTGGATGGAACCCTGGAGGAGCTCTACGTGGCGCTGGACCGGGCCCTGGGCAGGCTGCTCGCCGGGCTGGACGAGACCGCCGCGGTACTGATCGTCTCCGACCACGGCGCCGGCGGGGCCAGCGATCACGTGGTCTGTCTCAACCGCTGGCTGGCTTCGGAAGGCTTCCTGGGCTTCAAGGGCCTTTCGGGCGCGCCCTTCCGCCTGGCATCGACGATCCAGGGTTTTCTCTCCCGCCGGCTGCCGGCCGCGGTCAAGGAGGCCTTGATGCGGGGTCCGGCCGCCTCCCTGGTGATGCGCGCCGAGGCCCTTTCCCGTTTCGGGAGCCTGGACCTGCCGGACACCCGGGCGTATTCCGACGAGCTTCCCCAGAACCCGGGCATCTGGATCAATTTGCGCGGCCGCGATCCGCAGGGGACGGTGGAACCGGGAGCGGAGTACGAGAGGCTGCGCGACGAGATAGCCGGAAAGCTCGCAGCCTTCCGCGATCCGCAAAGCGGCCGGCCCCTGGTCAAGCGGGTTCTGAAACGGGAGGAGGCATTCGCGGGGCCCTGCGCCAAGCGGGCCCCGGATCTCCTGGTGGAGTTGGCCACCTGGGACGGTTACAAACTGCTGGCCGCGCCCAGCCAGGGTCGGAGGGGGAGGGTGGTGCGGCGACTGGCCGCCCCCGAGTTGATTGGCTCCAAGGGCGTGGGAGTAAGCGGGGTCCATCGCCCCGACGGAATCATGGTGGCTGCCGGCCCCGGTATCCCCGGCGAGATGAACCTCGACAACGCTTCGTTGCTGGATGTCTTTCCCCTGGCGGCTTCCCTTCTGGGTCTGGACACGTCGCAGGATTTCGAACCGGCCGCAACCGGAGAACGCGTCTACACGCCGGCCGAGGAGGCGATCGTCAAGAAGCGGCTCGAAGGCCTGGGGTATTTGTGAAGGCTCATCTCAACGTCGCCATGGTCGCCGCCATGCCCTATCCCACCGGGCAGGGCACCCAGTCGCTGCTTTTCGAGATGTGCCGGGGCCTGGCGGCCCGTGGGCACCAGGTGCATCTGGTCTGCTACCACCATGCCGCCTTCCGCCGCGAGGAGCCCTTCGAAGTCCACCGCATTCCCGGGGTTCCGCTGTACCGGCGCCTGCGCTCGGGCCCGGACTTCTTCAAGCCGTTTTTGGACGCGATGGTCCTGGCGCGGACGGTCCAGGTGGTCCGGCGCTTCGGCTGCCAGCTGATCCACGCCCACAACTACGAGGGCGCCATGGCCGGGGCGCTGGCAGCCAAGGCCTGCCGGGTCCCCTGCATTTACCACGCCCACAACCTGATGGAGGACGAGCTGCCCCGCTACTTCAAGAACCGGGCGGCCGCCCGCGTGGCCCGCTGGAGCGGAGCCGGCCTGGACCGCACCGTCCCCCGCACCGCCGGCCTGGTGATCGCCCTGCACGACAAGCTGGCTCAGGCGCTTTGCGAGCGGGGAGTCTCCCCGGAGCGCATCCGGGTGGTGGAGCCGGGCATCGACGCTGCTTTCTGGGACGGCCAGCAGCCGAAAGACGGCGAGCCTCTGGTGGTATATGCCGGTAACCTGGATGCCTACCAGGATCTGACCGTGCTTTTTACGGCCATGCCCGAAGTAGCCGCCCGGGTTCCCGGCGCACGCCTGGTGGTGGCCACCATGAACGACCCCGAGGAAGCCCGCCGCCTGGCCGCGGTCTGCGGCGCGGCGGCGGTCACCGACGTGATCATAACCCCCAACGCCGAGGACACCCGCCGGGTCCTGCGCAGCGCCCGCGTGGCGGTCAGCCCCCGCTCGTCCTTTTCCGGTTTCCCGGTGAAAAACCTCAACGCCCAGGCTGCCGGTCTTCCGGTGGTCGCCTGCAAGGGCTCGGCCTTCGGCTTCGAACCCGGCCGCACCGGCCTCTCGGTCCCCGACCGCGACCCCGCCGCCCTGGCCTCAGCCCTTATAGATCTGCTCCAGGATCCCGACCGCGCGCATGCGTACGGCCAGGCCGGCCGCCGACTGGCGCAAGAGCGCTACACACGCGAAAGAATGATTGAGAGTATCGAAGGGGTCTGGACTGCGGCGCTAGTATGATCCCTGCAGGTAGGCGGACACCACCCGGGCCAGTTCCTCGCCGCCGTAGTTCTTGCCGGTTGGCGTGGTCCCGCCGCCGCGCTCCCGGTAGCGGAAGTGGGGGGAGGAGAAGGAGATCGGCAGGAACAGCTTGACCCCGGCCTCGATCTCCATGCCGGCTCCCACGGGGATCTTCCAGCCGATCTTGCCCAGCAGGAGGACGCAGTTGTCCATTTGGTCGGCCAGGACCGGCTCCAGGATCCCGGCCGGGTTCTCCACCGAGCGGTCCAGGATCTCTGAGCGCGAGAAGGCATACAGGCTCCCCAACAGCCCCGAATCGGTCCGGAAGCGCCCGCCGAGAGCCATGGTGTTCTTGGGGTTGTATCTCCCGTAGTCCGTCGCGCCCTGGAAAACCTGGCGATGCGACCACCAGGCCAGGAAGGCCACCTGCCGGGACAGATGGTAGCGGACGGTCAACTCTCCACCGAATATGTACTGATTGGAGTCCATGTTGTCGAAAAAGAAGGTGCTGCGGCCCAGGTCGGGCAGGCCGGTGGTTTCGTCGGCGACGATGGCCTGTTCGAAAACGATCCGGCCGCGGTTGATGTTGCAGTAGAGATCCACGTTGAGGGTCAGGCGGCCGTCCAGAAACTGCCCCAGGTAACCGGCCTCGAATGACACGATTTCGTCGGGTTCGACGGACTCGTTGCCCACCACCCGGGTCATGAATTCCTGGAATTCCGTCCGTCCGGTCCCGGTGAGGGGGCTCTCGTCGGGGAATTCGACGTTTATGTGGAGGTTGGTTTCGTAGAATGCGGGCTTGCGGAACGAACGGGCCACACCCGTCCGGATGAACTGCCCCTCGGCGGGGCGGAACACCGCCGCCAGGCGCGGGCTGAGGAACTCCTCGGTGATATTGTTGTAGTCGAAACGCAGCCCGCCGGTTACGGTCACCCAGTCGGCGGGTGCGAGCTCCAGGTGGACGAAGGCGCCCACCCGCCCCTCCCAATGAGTGATTCCGGGCTTGTGGTAGTCGGGGCTGCTGATGTCGGCGAAGGTTTCCCCGTCCAGCAGGTTTTCCGATTGTACGTAGGATACCCGCCCTCCGCCGCCGGTGATTATCAGCAGGGAATCGACAAGCCGGGGCGGGGTCCACTGGATCTCGCCGTCGACGGTGTGGCCGGTGGCGGTAACCGGGGCAAACTCCGCCAGCAGGACGCGGTTGAACTCCAGCGGGACCCGGATCTCTCCGTCCAGGTCGAAGTAGTTCCAGAAGATCTGCGCTTTCAAGTCTTCGGACTCATAGGCCGTGCGCAGGTACAATGAGGGGACGTGTATATGGATGGTGCCGGCGGTGGTGCTGACGGGTCCGGTGCCGTCGGCGAAGCCGGCGTCGAGAACCATGCGCCGCGAATCCGATAGGCGGTAGTCCAAAGTCGAGCGGATCTTCCACTGCTCCTTGCCCAGGCGGTGGGAGTCGGTGAAGTTCCCCATATGGACCCCGCCGGCGCTCAGCGAGACCCCCAGCGGACCCATCCGGGTGGAGGCCCGGGCGCCCACCTCGGTCAGACCGGCCTCGCCTCCGCTTGCTTTCATCCAGGCCGAGGTTTCCTCCGGCACCGCCCGGGTGGTGATGCTGATGACGCCCACGAACGCGTTGGCGCCGTACAGGGACGAACCGGGACCCCGGATTACCTCGATGCGCTCGATTTCCTCGATCGACACCGGCTGGAGTTCGAAGAAGGTGTAACCCAGAAGCTCTATGTTGGCCTCGCGCCCGTCGATCAAGACCAGAAAATTCTTGTTCTCGAAGGTCCAGTCCAGGCGGGTGCTGACGCTGGAGAAGGACGGGGAGGTGATCACCACCTCCATGCCCGTCACCAGGCGCAGCAGATCGGAGATGCCGTTGGCCCCGGAGGCCTCTATGTCCTCGCGGGTTATTACGGTGATGGCCGAGGGGCTCATGCCGATTTCCTGCTTATGGCGAGCGGCCGACTCGACCATGGCGTCTTCCTGCAACAGGGCGAACTCGTCGATGATCTCCCCCTCGTCGTGGTCGGAGACCAGTCTGATGGTGTAGGTTTCTTCTTCGGTCGGCTCTTCCTGGGCAAGTGCGGGCAGGGGTATACCCGTGAGAATGAAGCAGGTCAGCAGGATTTGGAACCAACGCAGCATGCTACTCCCCCTGCTGTAAAAAGCCTAACACCGGCTTGATATCAGGGCAAATTTCCGGTGGGTTTTGGTCTTGACAGGAATGGATTTGCCGGTTCTCCTTTGCCGCATGCTGGATTTTCTGACATCCCACCGGATGCTAGTCGGGTTGGTCCTGTTGGGCGTGGTGGCGGCCGGGATTGCCTACCTTCTGCTGCGGGTGCGGCCCTGGCGGGGGGCGCGGACCCGCTGGCCGGTGGTGTTGGCCCACGGGATGTTCGGGTTCGCCGATATCGGCATCGGCAGCATGAAGCAGGACTATTTCAAGGGCATCCCCGAGCATCTGCAGAAGCTGGGGGTCAAGGTCTACCGGGCCCGGGTGCCGCCGGCGTCGTCGATCGCCAAGCGCGCCGAGGTGCTGGCCGACGCCGTCCGCGACGTAAAGGAGCGCAAGGTCAACATCATCGCCCACAGCATGGGCGGGCTGGACGCCCGCTACGCCATCTCCAAGCTGCACCTGGCCGGGCGGGTGGCGTCTTTGACCACCATCGGCACGCCGCACCGGGGCACGCCGGTGGCCGACGCCGGAACCCAGGTGCTGGGCGAGAAGCTGGGCATCCGCAAGATCTTGAGCAGCGTGGGGCTGGGGCTGGACGTGTTCTACAACGTGACCACCGATCACATGACCATGTTCAACCGCGACGTCCCCGACGCGCCCGGGGTGCGCTACTTCAGCGTAACCGGGGAGGTGGGCCCCGACGACAACGCGGTTCATTCGCTGCTGGCGGCCAGCTACGAATTTCTCGACGGGCGGGCCGGGCCCAACGACGGCCTGGTCCCGGTCGAGTCGCAGAAGTGGGGCGAGGTGCTCTACCGGATCCGCGCCGGCCACTGGGCCCAGATCGGCTGGTCCTCGGGCCTGGACGCCCCGGCCTTCTACGAAAAGCTGCTTGGCGAGCTGCGCAGCCGGGGCCTCTGATGCCGGAGCTCGGCGATATCTACGACGACGCCTTCTTCCAGGAGTGGGGCCGGTCCAACCGGGCCTACGTGAACTCGGCGAAGGTGATCGTCGACGTCCTCTTCGACAATTTCAGCCCCCGGCGCCTGGTGGACCTGGGCTGCGGTTGCGGGGTCTACAGCCACTACTTCTTGGAGAAGGGCGTGGAGGTCGTGAGCATCGACGGGGTGCAACCTCCCGGAATGCATGCTTTTCCCGTCGAGATCGTCCAACAGGACATGACCGTTTTGTTCGAAAACGCCTGGGGCGACTTCGACCTGGCGCTGTGCCTGGACGTCGGCGAGCACATCCCCGAGGATCTCTGCGAGCCGTTTCTTCAAAACATCACCCAGTTTTCCGACCGGCTGATCATGTCCTGCGCGCCCCCGGGACAGGGCGGCCACCACCACGTAAACGAGCAGCCCAAGCGCTACTGGATCGAAAAGCTGAAAAGGCACGGGTTCGACTACGACAGGAAGCGCACCGGGGTGCTGTGCGAGACTTTCAAGCGGGTGCGCACCGAGTTGATGTGGATGTGGGAGCACATCAGTTTGTACCGAAGGCGTGAAAGGAAGTAGACTGTCGTCGTGCTTGGTTCTCTTATACATTTCCTGCTCCCCCTGTTTCTGACCAGTCCGGTGCTGGAGAAGACCGAAAACGCCTCCCCGGCCATCGCGGTTACCGAGGACGGCCGGGCAATCGTGGCGGTGGTGGTGAGGGAGAAGAACCGCGAGCGGATCTGGGTGCGCCGGATCGACGGCAAGGCCCGGCCGGTGACCAGCGGAGCGCGCGCCTGGCATCCCTCCCTGGCGGTGGCCCCGACCGGCGAAGTCTGGATGGCCTGGTGCGGTATAAAGAAACTACCCAAACGCGGAACCCATCGCCGGGACGTGATGGTGCGGCGGATCTCGCCGCAGCCCGGGCCGGTGATAAAGGTGTCGAAGCCAGGCACCTGGTCGTGCAATCCCCAACTGACCGTCGACAAGACCAACCGGGTGCACGTGGTCTGGGAGCAGGACGGCCGCATCGCTTACCGGGTGCTGTCGTACAAGGGGAGCTTCGAAACCGGCATCCAGATCCTGTCGGACAAATCCTTCAGCCGCCGGCCGGACGTCGCCGTGTGCACGGATGCCGTGCACGTGGCCTGGGATCGCCTGGTGGACGAAAAGCCCAGCGGCGCAGACGACCCGGACTACGACGTGTTCCTGCGCAGCCGGATCGGAGCCAGCTTCGGCAAGGCGCTGGCAGTAGACGAGCGCGCTGGCATCCAGGCCGCGCCGGATCTGGCCTGCGCGCCGGGCGGGGGCGTGTTGGTGGCCTACCACAACAGCCGCGCCCATTCCCTGGTGAAGTGGTGGACCCTCCGCCGGGTGAAGGACGGCAAGATCGAGGAGCTGGCCGCAAAAGATCCATCCGACGTGAAAGATCCAAAAGGTGAAGTGCAGGGCGCCGAGTTCCCAGAACTGGTGGTGATGAAGGATCGCCTGGCGGTCGTATCCCGGCCTTCCCAGGGTGCATATCTGCAGACGATCGATGCAGCAGGAATCTCACCGGTGCGCAGGCTGCACCGCCACGGCTGGGGCGCCCGCGGCATGCGCGCGGTTGCGGCGGCCGCACCGGACGGCTCGTTGCTGGTGGTCCGCCGGGCCCGCGACGAAAGCGTTCTCGAGCGCATCACTTTCGATAACGCCGGCGCCGGATTCCCGGAATTTGGCCGGGTGTCCGCTGAAAACAAGCCCGTCCCGGCGCGCTGGCACCGCAAGCAGCAGAGCTTTTTGGGAATGCGGGTGCTCTTAGGCGACATTCACATGCACTCGGCCGCCACCGACGCCACCGGCCCGCCGGACGAGATCTACGCCCGGGCCTGGGTGCGGGGATACGACTTCGCCGCGCTGACCGACCACGACGTCCTCGTCGGCCGGCGCTTGTCTCCGTCACTGCAGGACGAGATCGCCTGGATCACCGACGCGTTCGACAAAAAGAAGGGCTTTTCGACACTGCATGCCTACGAATGGACCACCAAAGCCATGCCCAAGGGCTATGGTCACCGCAACGTGTACTTCCGCGGCCATGCACCCAGCCCGATCTGCGGATCCCGGGATGGCTGCCCCGAGACCAAGAGGCTCAACCGGGCGTTGAATAAGCAGCGGGCCATCGCGGTACCTCACCACACCGCCTGGACCGGCACCGACTGGAAGAACGCCGACGACAAGATCCAGCGGCAGTTCGAGATCGTCTCGGTCCACGGGGCCAACGAGCACCCCGGCGACCAGCTCATCAAGTCCCGGGGCGGGATGCCGGGCATGTTCGCCCAGGACGGCCTGGAGGCGGGGCACAAGTTCGGCTTCGTGGGGGGCTCCGACGCCCACGGGCTCTTGTGGCACCACGGGATCGGGCGCAAGCGCGATCCCTGGGCTTGCGGCTTGACCGGCGTGCTGGCCAAGGCAAACAGCCGCGCAGAAATCTTCGACGCCCTGTACGCCCGCAAGACGTTCGCCACCTCGGGGGCGCGCATGCGGATCATGCTGCGGGTGGGCGAGGTGGCCATGGGAGGGGAGGGGAATGCGCGCTCCCCGGTGGAGGTTCACTACGGGGTATACGGCACCGCGCCGCTGGATCGCCTCGAGGTGGTGCGCGACAAGAAGGTGGTGTTTTCCGCCGAGCCGAGGGGCGAGGCGGCGGCGGGCAAGTGGGTGGACGAGAACGTAAGACCCGGGCCGCACGTCTATTACCTCAAGGCGGTCCAGGGCGGAAATCTGGACATGGCCTGGGCCAGTCCGGTATTCGTTACCGTGGTGGAGGGAAATAAATGAGGCTTGTGTGGACACTGTTGTTGATGTGGGCGCTGCCGGCTGCCGCCGGCGAGATCCAGCGCTACAACGTGATTATCATCACCGCCGACGCCATGCGCGCGGACATGATCGGGCCCAACGGGAACACCCAGGTCCAGACCCCCAACCTGGACGCCCTGGCCCGGGAGGGGGTGACCTTCACCCGGGCCTACTGCAACATAACCACCACCACGCCGTCGCACGCCACCCTGTTCAGCTCGCTCTACCCGCACGATCACAAGGCCTTTTCAAACACCGCCAAGGTCTCCGACGCCATCGTGATGTTGCCCGAGATCCTCAAGGCCAAGGGCTGGCACACCGCCGGGATCGCCAACTTCTCCTGGTTGAACCTGGATATCTCCAACGTTCCCCAGGGGATCGACGAGTTCCACAGCTGCAAGCGCATCCTCAAGGCCGACAAGACCAACCGCTGGGTGCTCAAGTTCCTAGACTCCCGCAAGGACAAGCCCCAGCCGTTCTACCTGTGGGTCCACTACATCGACAACCACACCCCCTACTACGCGCCCGAGAAGATCACCCGCAAGTACTACCCCGAGGACAAGGATCCCCGCGCGGGCAAGTCCGGCACCCTCCAGGAAGCCTGGCCGCTGTTTCCGGAGCACAACCGGGACAACCAGTACTTCAAGAAGTGGCTGCGGGGCATCACCGACGCGGAGTACATCGTGGCCACCAACAAGGGCTCGGTGACCTGGGTGGACGAACGCGTGGGCGAGATGATCGCCCGCCTGAAGAAGAACGGCCAGTGGGAGCGCACCCTCTTCGTCTTCACCTCCGACCACGGCGAGTCCCTCGGCGAGCACGGCCTGTGGTTCCTCCACGGCGGCCTCTTCGAGCCCACCGCCCGGGTTCCTTTGATCGTGCGGGTCCCCGGGGGCCCGGCGGACAGGAAGGTCGACTCGCTGGTCTCCCTGGTCGACGTCATGCCCACCATCCTGACCCGCCTGGGCCTGCCGCTCTCCAAGCAGCTCCGCGGCAAGGACATGTGGCGTACTATGGAAGGCAAGAGCCTCTCCGGCGGCGCGGTCCTGTTAGAGCACGCCGGCAACTACATCCTGGGAGTGGTCACCGCGCGCTACAAGTACATCTACCACCGCCGCACCAAGGACATCTATCCCTCCTACCCGATGAAGCGGGGCAAGGAAGAGCTCTACGATCTTCAAAACGATCCCAAGGAAGAGAAGAACCTGATAAACGAAAAACCCGAGCTAGCCAAGGAGATGGGGCTGCTGTTGAAGAAGCTGCGCTCGGGCCAGAAGAAGTTCAAATCCTCCAAGGCCAAGATCGACAAAGAGACCGAGGAGATGCTGCGCTCCCTGGGTTACACCGAGTAACTCAGGCGTCCAGCTCGAAGAAATCCAGGATCATCGGGGTTATGTCCAGGATCGAGGGGCTGGACAGGTGGCCGGCGAGGGAATAGATGAAGATTCCGTGCTCGGTGTGGTTAGCGTCGTCGGGGCCGGTGTCGTTGCCCCGGGCGTGGATTTCCCCGGTGCCCAGCTCACCGATCGAGCGCCAGGCCAGGTTTCCGAAGTAGACCATCAGGTCCGGGGGGATGCCCTTGATCTCGCGATAGACTTTTTCCGGATAGATCACCTGGGTGCCCAGCGGCTTGCCCTTCTCGTCGGTGGTCTTTTCCAAACGGGAGGCCAGATCGGCCCGGTAGGCGGCCACCTCTTTGGAATCCAGGACACCGTTGGGCTCCCGGCCCTTTATGTTCAAAAAGATCCGGGCGTGGTAGCCGCCCTCGCCCCAGGCGCGGGTCTTCAGCCAGTCGATCTCGGTGGTGTTTTCCTTCAGGACCAGGTCGCCCTGCTGCACCAGCCATTCGTTGATCCGGAAGCCGCCGTCCAGGGCCCGGGCGCCGTGGTCGGAGACCACCATTACCTCCGTCCCGGGCCCCGCCGCTTCGATCAGCGCGGCCGCTTCCGAATCGATGTAGGCGTAATAGTCGGGGATGGCGTTCTGGAAGCGGTTGCCGGGTTTGTGCAGGCGGTGCTTTTCGTCGAAGCAGCGCCAGAAGCCGTGGTGGATGCGGTCGGTGCCCATTTCCACCATGATCATCAGATCCCAGTCGGGCTTTTTGGCCCAGCTGCGTGCGACCTTGAAGCGCTTCTCGGTCATCTTGCGGATCTGCTTGAGCAGCCATTTCTTGTCTTCGGTGCGGAAGCCCTCCACGTCCAGCATGTAGCCGCCGGCGATGGATTCGACCTGCTCCTTCAGCCCGGGCGGATAGGTGTATTCCGATTCGTTGCCCGGGGCCAGAAAGGACGACACCAGCCTTCCTTTCATCGGCCGGGGAGGAAAAGTGCCGGGAACTCCCAGAATATAGGAGGTCAGACCCGCCGTGCCCAGGCGATCCCAGACCCGCGGGGCCTCGACCATGCGGGAATGGAACAGTCCCAACTCGCCGTATCCGTGGTCCCGGCGGATGCGGAACCCATATACGCCCAGCTGCCCGGGATCGCGCCCGGTGAACATGGATACCCAGGCGGGAATGGTGGTGGGCGGTACGGTGGTTTCCAGAAGACCCCAGGATCCGCGCCGGCGCAAGCCGTTGAGGGTGGGCAGGCGGTCCGCCAGCCGGTCGAACACCAGGGAGGGTTCGGCGCAGTCCAGGCCTATGATCAGAAGGCGTTTCTTACCCGCCATGCCGTCCGAGTTAGCGCATCCGGCGGCAAACCGCAAGCGATCCTTTGTTGACACTTTTTCATAGCCTCTTTACTATTGCGCCGGACTGATAGGGAGTTGGAGATGGCTCGCAAGAAAACGCGCAAGAAGGGGGGCAAAAAGAAGAAGCCGGCCAAGAAGAAGCCTGTGCGCAAGAAGGCCAAGAAAAAAAGCCAGTTGGGGCTGTTTGAGAGCAAGGCCGAGAAGAAGCCCAGGCCCGGAAAGAAGAAGCCCAAACCTGTAGAAACCGCTCCTCCGCCGGAGCCGGAACCCAAGCCGGAGCCGAAGCCCCAGAAGAAACCGCGGCGGTTGAAAAGCATGGCTGAGAAGATGGCCACCCGGCAGCGGGATATTTCCATCAGCGAGTTCTTCACCAAGAACCGGCACCTGCTGGGTTTCGACAATCCCCAGAAGGCGTTGTTGACCACGGTGAAGGAGGCGGTGGATAACTCGCTGGACGCCTGCGAGGAGGCCAAGATTCTCCCCGAGCTGGACATCCGCATAACCGATCTCAAGAACGATCGTTTTAAGGTCAGCATTACCGACAACGGGCCGGGGATCATCCACTCGCAGGTCAAGAAGATCTTCGGCAAGTTGTTGTACGGATCGAAATTCCACACCTTGAAGCAGTCCCGCGGGCAGCAGGGCATCGGGATCTCGGCGGCGGGGATGTACAGCCAATTGACCACCGGCAAGCCGGTGGTGATCACCTCGCGCACCCGCGAGGACCGGCCCGCCCACCGGCTGGAGGTCAAGATCGACACCCGCCGCAACGAGCCCGAGGTAGGGGACGACATCAAGGGGGCCGAGTGGAAGGAGCCGCACGTCACCGGCACCAAGGTGGAGATGGAGATCGAGGGGCTCTACCGCGGGGGGAGGCGCTCGGTGGATCAGTACATCGAGCAGACCGCCATAGCCAATCCGCACACCAAGATCATCTACCACAACCCCAAGGGCGAGCAGCTGGAGTTCCCCCGGCTGACCGAGGGGCTGCCCCGCGAGCCCGTGGAGATCAAGCCGCACCCCCACGGCGTTGAGCTGGGCATGCTGATGTCCATGCTCAAGACCACCCGGGGGCGCAATCTCAAGGGGGCGCTGATGCGGGACTTCTCCCGGGTCAGCGAGCGGGTGGCCCTGGCTATCTGCGAGGCGGCCAAGCTGACGCCCGGCAGCCGGCCCAAGCGCCTGGCGCCCGAGCAGGTCGAGGCCCTGCACAAGGCCATGGGCCAGGCCAAGATCATGAACCCGCCCACCAACTGCGTGGTGCCCATCGGCGAGGAGCTGATCTACGCCGGGCTCAAGCAGGGTATCGAGGCCGACTTCTACACCTCGGTGACCCGCAGCCCGTCGGTATACCGCGGCAACCCCTTCCAGATCGAGGTGGGCATCGCCTGGGGCGGCAGCCTGTCGGCGGATGACCTGTGTACCCTGTACCGCTTCGCCAACCGGGTGCCCCTGCAGTACCAGCAGTCCGACTGCGCCATCACCAAGGCGGTGATCGACACCGACTGGCGCAACTACAAGGTTTCCCAGTCACGCGGCGCCCTGCCCAGCGGGCCGATGGTGATCCTGGTGCACATGGCCTCGGTGTGGGTGCCCTTCACCTCCGAGAGCAAGGAGGCGGTGGCTCGCTACCCGGAGATTTTAAAGGAGATCCGCCTGGCGTTGCAGCTGGCCGGCCGGCGCCTCAGCCATCATCTCAGCGCCCGGCGGCGCGAGGCCGAGGAGGGTCGCAAGCACAGCTACATCGAGACCTACATTCCCCACATCGGAATTGCCTTGAAGGAGATCCTGGGGCTGACCCAGAAGCAGGAAAAAAGGGTGGTGACCAAGTTGACCGACACTCTCGAGCGCAGCCGGAAGTTCAAGTAGAACAGGAGCGACAAGGTGGCCAAGAAGAAAAAAAACCCCAAGATGACCAAGATGATCCAGACCGAAGCGTCCGGCATCCACCGGCGGATCATCTCGGGGAAGAAGCCCAGTATGAAATTTCCCATCCGGTCGCTGGCCAACGTGCGCTACCGCCCCAAGGTGGGATACTTCGAGCTCAAGGGCCGCAAGAAGGAGCGCACCCTGACGGTCGGGACGGTCAAGACCTTCGCCCAGACCCTGCGGATGATGGCCCTGTCCAAGGATCTCGTCGAGCAGGACGATATTGCCACCAAGCGAGAGGCCTACTACGTTTCCAAGAACTGGGGCAAGGCCCGCTTCAACGAGCAGCCGGAGAGCGATACGGTCATCGACGACGTCGAGGCGCTTTTCGAAGTCAACCGCGAGCAGTTGGGGTTCATTCCCGAGGAAAAGGGCGGCGACGTGGCCGGGCGGCTGGTGGTGATCGACACCGACCGCGACAGCGGTAAGACTTTGAAAATCGACTGCACCAAGTTCGGCTCGGGGGCCTACTCGATCCCCATCTCGGTCGAGGACCTGGGATTCGAGACAAAAGCGAAATTCATCCTGGCCATCGAGACCGCCGGCATGTTCCAGCGCCTGGTCAAGCACAACTACTGGAAGAAGGCCAACTGCATCTTGGTTTCCATGGGAGGCGTCCCCACCCGCGCCTGCCGGCGCTTCATCCGCCGCCTCTCCGACGAGAAGAAGATCCCGGTTTACGTCTTCGTCGACTGCGACCCTTACGGCATCGGCAACATCTACCGCACCTTGAAGGTCGGCTCGGGCAACGCCGCCCACATCAACGAGTTCTTCTGCGTCCCCCGTGCGCGTTTCCTGGGCATCACCCCCGACGACATCGAAAAATACAAGCTGCCCACCCATCCCCTGAAAGAAGTCGACGTAAAACGCGCCAAGGACGCCTTGAAGAACGACCCCTTCGTCCTGCACCACAAGCAGTGGCAGCGGGCCTTCACCAAGCTGATCTCCATGGGCGTCCGCGCCGAGCAGCAGGCCCTGGCCAAGTGGGGCCTCAACTACGTCATCGATACATATTTACCAGAGAAACTCAGGCAGAAGGACAAGTTCCTGCCCTGACGGAACCCCCGGGGACAACCCCCGGGGACGGAGGTAGCCGTGTCCGGAATCCGGACACACCCTCTCTCTCCCTAAAATCCTGACTACTTGTTTTTCAATCACTTAGTTCGACAGACGTCTCTTGGCACTATTCCTGCTTCATTCCCCGGGTCATGCGAGTTCCCAGAGGAAACACCCTGGCCCCCGGTAACGCCTTCCACATGATCTGGCGCTGCCACGACCGCCAGTTCCTCCTCCAGAACCACTCAGAAAAGCACGCCTATCTCAAATCCGTCCACGACGACTACATGAAGAAATGCTCCC
>Ga0272442_10001193_pt1 | contig 40125 bp, 34 predicted proteins | sample SSMForm2O_FD_200262 | JGI IMG/M metagenome (GOLD analysis project Ga0272442, IMG submission 200262) | Marine sediment archaeal communities from Little Sippewissett salt marsh, Falmouth, MA, United States - SSM-Form-2O | ecosystem: Environmental > Aquatic > Marine > Wetlands > Sediment ... | reverse complement strand
TAATTAAAGACACAATAAAGGAGCATAAATTAGATGCAATTGTCATTGCAAGTTGTTCTCCACGCATGCATGAAATAACCTTTAGAGGTGTTGTTGAATCTGCAGGTATTAATGGATACCTACTTGAAATTGCAAATATTAGAGAGCAATGTTCTTGGGCTCATGATGATAAAAAGAGGGCTACGGAAAAAGCAAAAGATTTAGTTAAAATTGCTGTTGCAAAAGCAAGAAATCTTGAGGCTCTCAAACCAAAAAAAATTGATGTTGTACAAAAGGCTCTTGTAATTGGTGGAGGAATTGCAGGTATTTCATCAGCCCTTGAAATTGCAGATAAAGGCCATAAGGTTTACCTTGTTGAAAAAAGCCCGAGTTTGGGTGGGCGCATGGCACAGCTTGATAAAACTTTTCCAACTCTGGACTGTTCAGGTTGTATTTTAACTCCAAAGATGATGGAAGTATTAAACCATCCAAATATTGAACTTTTAACATATTCCGAGATTGTCAGTCTTCAAGGAAGTATTGGAAATTATGTTGCAAAAATTAAAAAGAAAGCTAGATTTGTTGATATTGATAAATGTACAGGCTGTAGAGATTGTATAGATGCATGTAGATTAAAGGGACATGTTATTTCAGAATTTGATGAAGGTATTGGCAAACAAAGTGCGATTTATATGCCATTTCCTCAGGCAGTACCTCTTAAATGTACAATAGACAAAGATGTATGTTTAATGTTAACAAAAGGAAAATGTGGAACGGGACCTTTATGTGTTGAAGCCTGCGAGCGAGGGGCAATAAATTTTAAACAGAAAGATGAAGAAATTGAAATTAACATTGGAACTATTGTTGTTGCAACTGGTTATGATTTAATCGATGAGAATAAGATATTTGAATATGGATATTCAAAAAACAAAGACATAATTACAAGCCTTGAGATGGAGAGACTTATAAATTCTTCTGGTCCGACAACTGGTGAGATTATCAGATTATCTAATAAAAAGAAACCAAAAAGTATAACCTATATCTTATGTGTCGGTTCAAGAGATGAAGATAAATGTTCTTGGTGTTGTAGAATTGGTTGTATGAGTGCATTAAAACAAATTTATCTTTTAAAAGAGAAATTAGGAGATAAGCTTGAATTAAATATTTGTTATACAGACATTAGAAGTTTTGGGAAAGGCTATGAAGAATTTTATAGAAATATAAGAGGTATGAATACAAACTTTTTCAGAGGAAAACCCTCTGAGGTTAGACAGGAAGGTGAAAGTCTAAAGATAGATGTTTTTGATACAACCACAAACAAACTATTTGAAATAGATACAGAGATGGTAGTACTTGTCCCAGCAATGGTTCCAAGAAAAGATGCTGGAGAACTTGCAAGAATTTTACGAATTTCACAAAGTGCAGATGGATTCTATCTCGAAGCTCATCCAAAATTAAGGCCAATGGATACTTTCACTGGCGGAATATTTATCGCAGGATGTTGTCAAGGTCCAAAAGATATTCAAGATTCCGTTTCCCAGGCAAGTGGTGCAGCTGCAAGAGCTGCAACAATTCTTTCAAAACCAACTCTTGAAACAGAACCCAATATTGCTGTTGTAAATGAAGATTTTTGCAGTGGATGTAAGATATGTATTTCAGTTTGTCCTTATACTGCAATTGAGATGGTAACAGAAGAAAAAAATGGAGAAGAAATAACACATGCTAAGGTAAATGAAGCCTTGTGTCAAGGTTGTGGAACATGTGTTAGTATTTGTCCTTGTGGTGCAATTGATCAAAAGGGCTTTATTGATAAACAAATGCTACCTATGATTAAGGAATTGTTTAAAAAATAATATCCTTAATTTATTCTATTTTATTTTTTAGTATTTAGTTTAATTTTTAATTTGTTTATTTTATCACGTAAAAATATAGCTCTTTCAAAATTTAATTCATCTGCGGCTTTTTTCATCTCGATTTCTAGGTCAATAATTAGGTTTGGTATATCTTTTTTTGGAATGTGTTTAGTATCTTTAATATCAACTACTTTTTCTTTTATAGGTTTGATTATTGTTTGTGGAATTATCTTATTTCTTTTGTTATATTTAACTTGGATATCTCGTCTTCTGGATGTTTCATCGATTGCAATTTTTATTGAGTTAGTTATTTTATCTGCATATAAGACAACCTTTGAATTCACATTTCTTGCAGCTCTCCCAATTATTTGAATTAAGCTTCTATAATCCCTTAAAAATCCTTCTTTATCGGCATCAAGTATTCCAATAAAACCAACCTCAGGTATGTCAAGGCCCTCTCTAAGCAGATTTATTCCAACCAAAACATCAAACTTTCCAAGTCTTAATTGTCTGATTATTTCTGATCTTTGCAAGGTATCAATCTCTGAATGAAGATATCTGGTTTTTATCTTCTTTTCAGCAAGATATTCAGATAGTTCTTCTGCAAGTTTTTTTGTAAGTGTTGTAACAAGTACTCTATCTCCTCTTTTAATTGTATTATTTATCTCAGAAATTAAATCAAAGATTTGACCTTTAATCTTTCTTACTTCAACAGGTGGGTCGATAAGACCTGTAGGCCTTATTATCTGTTCAACAACCTGCCCTGAGATTTTAAGTTCGTATTCACCTGGTGTTGCAGAAACAAATATAACATTATTCATAAATAATTTGAATTCATCAAATGTTAAGGGGCGGTTATCATATGCGCTAGGAAGTCTAAAACCATAATCAATTAGTGATTTTTTTCTAGATCTATCACCATGATTCATGCCATGTACCTGAGGTATAGTCCTATGACTTTCATCAATAAACATTAAAAAGTCCTTTGGAAAATAATCAAGAAAACAATATGGTCTTTCTCCAGGATTTCTACCATCAAAGTGACGTGAGTAGTTCTCAATTCCCTTACAAAAACCAGTTTCTTCAAGCATTTCAATATCATAAAAAGTTCTTTGCTTCAGCCGATGTCTTTCAATTAAATCAAGGTCTGGAAGTCTTTCATCAAGCTCTAATTTAATTGATTTTATAGCCCTTTTTCTTTTATCTTCACCAATTACAAAATGTTTTGCAGGATAAACAAAGATATAATCAAGAATATCAATTTTCTCACCAGTTATCTTATCAATTTCAGATATCTTTTCGATTTCATCTCCAAAAAGTTCAATTCTAATAATATTATCATAGTATCCAGGTACAAGATCTATTGTATCTCCTTTAACTCTAAATCTACCTGGAGATAGGGACATATCGTTTCTTTCATATTGCATATCAATTAAATGTTCAAGGATTTCTCTTCTATCAACGTTATTTCCCTTTCTTAATTCATAACCAAGAGATTGATAGTCTTGAGGATCACCAACTGTATAAATACAAGAGACAGAAGCAACAACTATTGTATCCTTCCTTGATAGAACAGATGCAGTTGCAGAAAGTCTCATCTGCTCGATTTTAGGGTTTATATCTGCATCTTTTTCAATATATTGATCTTTTGAAGGAATATAGGATTCAGGTTGATAGTAATCATAATAAGATACAAAATATTCTACACGATTTTCAGGAAAGAGTTCTTTGAACTCTGAATATAACTGTGCTGCAAGTGTTTTATTATGAGCTAAGACAAGTGTTGGTTTCTGTGTTTTTTCAATAATATTTGCCATTGTAAATGTTTTACCAGAGCCTGTTACACCTAGAAGAGTTTGATATTTTTCTTTATTATTTATCCCTCTTGCTAGTCTTTCAATTGCTTTTGGTTGAGAGCCCTGAGGTTTCATTTTACTTACTAGTTTAAATTCTTCTATGGAATCAACTCCTTTCTCCTTAAAAGTTTGTTATATTTTATTGCAAACCTGTGTGCTTCGTCACGTATTTCTTGTATAAAATGCAATGCCTTATCTTTCCTTGATATTTTCAAAGCTATTGTCTCTCCAGGGATATAAATTTCTTCAAAATGTTTTGCAATTGATATAATTGGAATTTTCAACTCCAAATCTTCAAGGGCTTTTATTGCACTGTTTAACTGTCCTTTTCCTCCGTCAATTATTATGAGATCAGGTAGTTGAGTTTTTTCTTTTTTTAATCTTTTATATCTTCGCCTTACAACTTCTTTGATTGCTTTAGTGTCATCAATTCCATTAACTGTTCTGATTTTAAACCTTCTATAATTGTTTTTATCAGGCTTTCCATTTCTAAATTGAACCATTGAACCTGTAGTTGAAGTACCTGATAGATGAGAGATATCAAAACATTCTATTACATTTGGATCTTCGTTTAGATTAAGTTTATTTTTCAATGTTTTAATTTTATCAAAATCTGAAAAATATGTGATTTCAATATTTTTTAATACAAGGTCTAGGAGTTGTTTTTTTTCTCCTTTTTTAGGTATTGTTATTTTTACCTTGCTCTTTTTCTTTTTAGATAGATATTCATTTATTGAATTATTTATTTTTATTGGCAAAATAAGTTCTTTTGGGACAGGATTATCTGAATAATAAAGTATTATAAACTCCTCTAAAAAATCATTTTTATAATCAAAAACATACTCATCTTTATTATTAAGAGTACCTTTGTAAATATTAAACAACATAAGATAAATTTTATTATCCTTAATTTCAAAATTTATTATATCTTCATTATATTTTTTCTCTCTAAGTACCTTCTGCCTTTCTTTTAGATTTTCAAGTGCATTGATTTGATTTCTAAAAATAATAGATTTTTCAAAATCCTTATTTTTTGAACTTTTTTCCATTTGCTTTTTGAGTTTTTTAATTACTATTTCAGTGTTTCCATTCAATATCAATTTTAGGTTTGTTATTTTTTCATTATATTGTTTCTCTGAAATTTTAGCAATGCAAGGACCTTCACATAAATTGATATGATATCTAAGACAAGCCTTTTTTGGTAGCCTCTTGCAGGTTCTTAATAAAAATGTCTTTTTTAAAAACTGTAGAATATAATCTCTTTCTTGAGCCGAAATAAATGGTCCAAAATATCTGCCTTTATAGCTTTTTGTTCTTGCTATTTGAATTCTGGGAAAACTTTCATCAGTTAATAGTATATAGGAATGACTTTTCGCATCTTTTAATCTAATATTATATTTTGGCTGGTGTTTTTTTATTAAGGTGTCTTCTAGAATAATAGCTTCTACTTCATTATCTGTTGCAATAAAATCAATTGAAGATATTTTTTTAACCATACTCTTTGTCTTTAAATCAAAATTGTTCTTCTGAAAATACTGTTTCACTCTTTTTTTCAGGTTCTTTGCTTTTCCGATATAGATTACTCTTTTATTTTTATCTTTGAAAAGATAACAACCAGGTTCATTAGGAATTATTTTTAAATCAAGCATTTTTCTTTTTCCTTTAGAATTGGTTTTAAAATGTCACCTGTAAAACTATCATTGTTTTTAGCAATTTTTTCAGGAGGACCTTGGGTAATGATATATCCTCCATTTTCTCCTCCCTCTGGTCCTAGATCGATTATGTAATCTGCAGATTTAATAACATCAGGATTATGTTCTATTACTACAACAGAATTTCCCTTATCAACAAGACTGTTTAATACATCAATTAGTTTTTTTACATCATGGAAATGAAGGCCAGTTGTCGGCTCATCGAGTAGATAAATAGTCCTACCTGTACTTCTTTTTGACAGTTCACGGGTTAGTTTTATTCTCTGGGCTTCACCACCTGAAAGTGTTGTTGAGCTTTGTCCAAGTTTAATATAATCAAGACCAACTTTTGAAAGAGTTTTAAGTTTTCTTTTAATAAATGGGATATTTTTAAAGACTTCAAGGGCTTCTTCAACACTCATATCAAGTACATCTGCAATAGAGTGTCCCTTGTATTTTATTTCAAGAGTTTCGTTATTGTATCTTTTCCCTTTACACTCTTCACATTCTACATAGATATCTGGTAAAAAATTCATCTCAATTTTTATAAGCCCATCTCCTTGGCATGCTTCGCATCTGCCGCCTTTTACATTAAATGAGAATCTACCCGGCTTGTAACCTCTTCTTTTAGATTCAGGTGTTTTTGCAAAAAGCTTTCTAATTTCATCAAAAACCTTTGTATAAGTTGCAGGGTTACTTCTAGGGGTTTTTCCAATGGGGCTTTGGTCTATTACAATTACTTTATCAATTTTTACATCAAATTCTATTGCGTCGTGTTTACCAGGATTTTCTTTTGAATTATGGAGTTTTCTCATTAGTCCTCTATATAAAATGTCATAAACAAGAGTTGACTTACCACTTCCTGAAACACCTGTAATTAAGGTTAATAAACCAATTGGAATTGAGACATCTATGTTTTTTAAATTATGCTCTCTACAACCAAGAATATGAAGATATTTTTCTGATTTTCTCCTGCTGTTTGGTAAATTAATTGTAAGCTTTTTTGAAAGATATTTACCAGTTAGAGATTTCTTGTTTTTTTCTATCTGATAAGGGGTACCTTTTGCAACAATATTTCCACCATGTAACCCTGCACCTGGACCAAGATCTACAACATAATCTGCATTTCTAATAGTTTCTTCATCATGCTCGACAACGATAAGTGTATTTCCTATATCTCTAAGTTTTATTAATGTGTCAATTAATTTTTTATTATCCTTTTGATGAAGACCGATTGAAGGTTCATCAAGAATATATATTACGCCCATTAAATTTGAACCAATTTGAGTTGCAAGTCTTATTCTTTGTCCTTCACCTCCAGATAAAGTTCCAGCATTTCTTGATAAAGTTAAATAATTAAGACCTACTTTGTCTAAAAAATCAAGTCTTTGTTTTATCTCCTTTAAAATTTGCCAAGCAATTTCTTCTTGTTTTTTACTCAGAATTAATGATTTGAAAAATACGATTAGTTTTTTAATTGACATATCTGTTAGATCAATTATTGATTTATCAGATATTTTTACTGAAAGAACCTTTTTCTTCAATCTTTTACCATTGCAATCAGGGCAAGGTGTAACTCTCATGAATCTTTCAAGTTCCTTTCTTCTGTAATCTGATTGGGTCTGTTTATATAGTCTCTCTGACTGAGGTATTAGACCTTCCCAATAACTGCTTCCAGACCATTGTGCATCTTTATGGTTTGAAATATAATTAAATCTGATTTTTTCATTAGAACCATACATTAGAACGTTGTATTGCTCTTGGCTTAAATTTTTGATAGGTGTAAATATATCAAAACCATAATGTTTTGCAACAGATCCAAGAAATTTCAATCTCCATCCATCTATTGCATTTCTATATAGCTTTATTGCACCATCTGCCATTGATAATTCTTTATTTGGAATTATTAGCTCTTGGTCAAAATCCATTCTTATTCCAAGACCGTGACATTTTTCACATGCACCAAAAGGACTGTTAAATGAAAACATTCTAGGTTGTAATTCCTCAAAGACCAAACCACATTTAGGACAAGCCATTTTAGAAGAATATAATTTTGAATTTCCTTTTTTATCAAGAATAATTACAAGACCATTTGACTTTTTAATTGCATTTTCTACTGCCTCAGCAAGCCTTGTCTTATCATCAGTTTTTGTTCTGTCTATCACAATTTCAATATCATGTTTTTTATATCTTTCAAGATTTATTTTCTCATCAGTTTTATATATTGCATTATCAACTCTTACTTTTGTATAGCCTTCTTTATTCAAATCAGAAAAAAGTTGTTCATAGGTTCCTTTTTTTTGCCTAACAATAGGAGAAAGTATTGTTATCATATCCCTATAATCTTTTCTAATCCTATTTGCAATCTTTTGAGGAGATTGTGATTCAATCTTAATATTATGTTCAGGGCAATAAGGTGTTCCTACTCTCGAATAAAGAAGTCTTAAATAATCATAAATCTCAGTAATTGTTCCAACAGTACTTCTTGGATTTTTACTAGTTGTTTTTTGTTCTATTGATATAGCAGGTGACAATCCTTCAATACTATCAACTGCAGGTTTATGCATAAGACCTAAAAATTGTCTTGCATATGAAGATAACGATTCAACATATCTTCTTTGTCCCTCTGCATAAAGTGTATCAAATGCAAGTGTTGATTTACCTGATCCTGATAGGCCTGTTATAACTATAAATTTGTCTCTAGGTAATTCTAAGTTAATATTTTTTAAATTATGTTCTCTAGCCCCTTTTATTACAATTTTTTTCAAGAATATCCCCTAAAAAAGTCTTGAAATATTTTAACGATTTTCTTGGACATGCGATAGAGGTATTCAAATCTTTTGCTTAAAATATTTATAATGGCTCACTTAAACTATTAATAAAGATTTATTTTATGAATGCTAAAAAAATTTATTTTCTCTCAAGAAAATTAATCAATTCTTTTCTACAATTTAAACATAGGTGATAATGTCCTGGTTTTCCTCTTCCAGGTTCGGCGTAGTCATAAGTTACAACTGTATCATATAAGTCATCATATTTAATTCCGCATCTTTCGCATTCTATTTTCATATTATCAAGGCTTGAATATTTGCTTTATTTAGAAATATTTCCTTTTATATTATTCATCACTTTCACACATTTCTTCCTTTTTTGGAAATATTGCGTATCTAATGGTAAGTGATATTCTTAAAATCCATTCAACTGCAATAATAAGTAATATAAATTGAGCTATTTGATTAATATTGTTGGGTAGTGCAGTGACTCTTGTTCTGATTGTTTCAATCGAAAAATAGCTCGAATCAATTAAAAATACACCAAGAATTGCAAAAGGAAGCATTTTTGCTACATCCTTTGATAAGTCCTCTGTATAATAAGAAGTAATTCTTATTGCTACAACAAGGATAAATGATGTATATAAAACTTGAACTATACTATAAGAGTCTGTCAAGAATATTAATATCATCGAAAAACCGATAAAAAACAAAATTGCAATAAATGGAAATAGGCATGTAAATTTAAAAAAACCAATTAGCTTACTGTGTTTTCTTTTACTTGCTTTAAAACAATCTCTTCTTGCAATATATCTATAGAAATGATAAATTATAATTGAATATATTGCAATCATTATTGTTATTGAAAAAAGCCAGGTAAATAGTGATAGATCGCCCTCAAGAATACTTTCAAATGAAAATTTTCCCAATAGATCGTTTATATTTGTTGCATGTGTACTAAAATCCATTCATTACCTCCCCACATTCAATATATGAATTTTTTTTCAATATATAAATTTAGATGCAATTTACAATTTTTTATTCCTTTTTTAAAATCCTTCTCACATTAAAATAAGATATACAGTTTTCGCAACACGAAATCTTTGTACCTACAGTTGTCTCGATAGTAAATAACTTTGATTTATCGACTTTTCTGTGGCAACTAGGACAACTTTTTGTTTTTGAAAACAGCATATGAATACGTATTGCTAGTTTAGTATTTCAAGCTTATAGATTTTTCTAATAATTTTTATATTTTTTAATTCCAAATATTTTTAACTAATTAAGATATTAAGAAATTTTAGATAGGTTGGGATATTGATGGGAACTATGGTTGAAAATTTTGGTTTAAATGCTGGTAAAATTTGGAAAGCTCTTGAGAAATATGGACCTCTTCATAAAAATAAATTGATGAAGACAACTGGGTTAAAAAAAGAGGATTTTTATACAGCAATTGGCTGGCTTGCAAAAGAAAATAAGATATGCTTTAAAGAATCAACTTATTGTTTAGGTGAATCAAACTTTGATTACGATGTTGGTAAGGATGCAGGAAAAATCTGGGACGTATTATACAATATTAAAGAGATGGATGACGTTTATTTACCAAAACTTGCAGGACTAAGCGAAGAAAAAACATATTGTGCTGTTGGTTGGCTTGCAAAAGAAGGTAAAATTTCTGCAAAAAAAATAATTCCTAAAAAAGCAAGAATAAAATTCGAAATCAAATAATAATTATCTAAATAGTAAAATAATAACATATTGTTTAAATTTTACATTTGTATACTTCGACAATTTGCCATATCTTTTTAGGCAAAATTTATATATTCACATTCTATATCTTACTTCCGAGCGGATAAGCAATTATTTTTAAGTGTCCTCACCGGACTTCACTAGGTTGCTTACCCTCTCGATTACTCTTTTATTTTTTCTTTTAAAGTATTAATCCAACTAGGTAAACCTTCTACTGTTTTTACTTTTGAATTTCTTGCAAAAAATTGTCTAAAAGTAAAATCACAATCAACTCTTCCCTCAAGATTCTTTTTTATTTTAAAACAGATATATCCACCTTTCCTATCCCAATCGGTAAGAATTATTATTTTTTTGTATTCATTTGCAATTTTATCTATAAAATCAATTAAAGATACACCTTTATTTACACTGATTATTTCGCCAGTTATATTTAATTTTCTTAAAGCAATTATGTCTTTTTCGCCTTCAACTATTATTGGTGTTTTTTTATTTTCTTCTCTTAGTTCAGATAAATTTTTTTCAATTTCTTCAAAAGTAGACCTATAATCCATCAATGGACTCCGTTAACTTTTGCACAGCAGTATCTATATTAATTGACTTTAGATAAACTCTTTTTTCCTTATTTTTTTTACCAGATACAATTGAGATGTGATTAATTGGTATATCAAAATATTCAGAAAGTGTCTTTATTACTGAGAGATTTGCCTTATTTTCTTTTGCAGGGGAATTTGTTTTAAATTCAACAGATTTCCTCCATTTATTCATACCTGCAGGAAAAATATCAGATTTTGAATTAGCCGTGACAGATATATTTAGATAAATGCCGTACTTTGCTTCTTTTACGGCATTTTTTATTTTTTTCATACCCTCTCTGGGATTATAGTATGTAATTAATAATATATTTATTTATTTGTAATTTAAGTTTTAACTGCTTTTACTAGTTCAAGTGCTTTATTAAGGGTTTGACTTGGCCTCATTGCTTTGCTTGCTAGTTTAAAATCTGGTTTATAATATCCATCGATGTCAACTGATTTTCCTTGTTCTTGGATTAATTCTTTGTTTATTTTCTCTTCGTTTTCTGATAGATACTCTGCTAATTTTGAAAACACATTTCTTAATTCTTTATCCTCATTTTGTTGGGATAAAGCTTCTGCCCAAAATAATGTTAAATAGAAATGACTGCCTCTATTGTCATGCTCATTAACTTTTCTTGATGGAGATTTATTGTTTTGCAGATATTTTTCTGTTGCTTTATCAAGGGCTTTGGCTAGAATATGTGCTTTATTGTTTTTCGTTCTTTTGGATAAATGTTCAAGGGAGGGAGCTAAGGCAAGAAATTCACCTAAAGAATCCCATCTCAAATGTCCTTCTTCGTTGAACTGATGTACGTGTTTTGGTGCAGATCCTCCTGCTCCTGTTTCAAAGAGTCCTCCGCCATTCATCAATGGAACAATTGAAAGCATCTTTGCGCTAGTTCCAACTTCAAGGATTGGAAATAGATCTGTTAAATAATCTCTTAGTACATTTCCAGTAACTGAAATCGTATCTTTTCCCTCTTTCATACGTCTACATGAAAATTCTGTTGCCCTGGCAGGTGACATAATATGAATTTCGATGTCTTTTGTGTCATAATCTTTTAGATATAGGTTTACCTTTTTAATTAGTTCAATATCATGAGATCTAGATTCATCAAGCCAAAATACAATTGGAAATCCTGTTGTTTTTGCCCTATTTACAGCAAGTTTTACCCAGTCTTGAATAGGTAGGTCTTTAACCTGGCACATTCTCCAAATGTCCCCTTTTTCGACATCTGTTTCAAGTAATGTTTCACCAGATTCTGAGATAACCTTGACTTTTCCATCCTCAGGTATTTCAAATGTCTTATCATGAGATCCGTATTCTTCTGCTTTTTGTGCCATAAGCCCTACATTTTGAACAGTACCCATGGTTCTAGGATCAAAAGCACCATTTTTTTTACAAAAATCAACAACAGTTTGATAGACACCTGCATAGCTGCTATCAGGAATTACAAATTTTGTATCATGTAGCTCTCCATCAGGGCCCCACATTCGTCCTGAATTTCTTATTGCTGCAGGCATTGATGCATCAATTATTACGTCACTTGGTACATGAAGATTAGTAATTCCCTTATCTGAATTTACCATAGCAAGAGAAGGACCTTTTGTATAACAGGCTTTTATGTCATTTTTAATTTCTTCGCTCTTTTCTTTTGGTAGATCTTCTATTTTTGAATAAAGATCACCTAATCCATTATTTGGGCTAACTCCAAGTTCTTTAAAAGTTTCTTTATGTTTTTCAAAAACATCATTAAAATAGATTGATACAACATGACCAAATATTATAGGGTCAGATACCTTCATCATTGTTGCTTTTAAGTGAACAGAAAAAAGTATATCTTTTTGTTTTGCATCAATTACTTGTTTTTTTAAGAACTCTCTTAATGCGTTTTTACTCATCTTTGTTGCATCAATTATTTCTTTATCAATCAACGGAAGCTTTTCTTTTAATACTATTTTATTTCCGTCTTTTGTAAATAACTCGATACTTGAGTTCCCAGCCGTTTTTTTCGTAATTGTTAAGGATTTTTCATTATTACATAAGTCTCCGCTTTTCATTGATGCCACATGTGATTTTGAATCTTGACTCCATTTACCCATTGTATGTGGATTACTTTTTGCATAGTTTTTTACTGGATTTGGGACTCTTCTATCTGAGTTTCCCATCCTTAAGACAGGGTTTACTGCACTACCTTTGATTTTGTCAAATCTTGCTTTTATTTTCTTTTCTTCTTCATTTTTCGGTTCCTCAGGATAATCAGGTATCATATAGCCCTTACTTTGTAATTCTTTTACTGCTGCTTTAAGCTGTGGAATCGATGCACTGATACAGGGTAACTTAATGATGTTTGCCTCTGGTCTTTTAACAAGTGTTCCAAGTTCTTCAAGATCGTTTGTTTGTCTTTGTTCCTCTGTAAGATTTTCAGGGAAATTTGCAATTACTCTACCTGCAAGTGAAATATCTCTTGGTTCAACATTTACTCCTGCAGCCTCAGTAAATGTTTTTAATATTGGAAAGAAAGAATAGGTTGCCAAAGCAGGAGCTTCATCAACCTTTGTATAGATTATTTTTTCTTTACCACTCATAATCTATTCCACCTTTTCAGGTTTTTTAGGGACATCATATAATATATCGTCCCACGGATGTCTATAAAGGGCGGTCTTTAGACGCTTTTGGTCAAAGTAATGACCCATGAATCCCATTGTTCTTCCGATTATAAAGAATGCATTGAAAAATCCCATATCAATCATTTCTTTGATTTCATCTCTTGAATAACCAAGGTTTATTAGCATATCTACAAAAAGTACACCAATGCAACCATCAACATTTAAAATAAGAGTGTTCTTCTTCATCGTTGTAACATCTTGAACTCTCAAAGCATAATCTAAAAGAGGGTGTTTTGGAAAGTGTTTTTTTGCATAGTTTATCATTATTTCTACTCTTTCATCAGGATTATCAATAGAGTGTATTCTATGTCCAATACCTTGTATTCTAATGTTTTGTTTTTTCATATAATCAACAAATTCCCTTGGTTCTAAGTCCTTCTCAAGACCTATTGAAAAATGTTTTGCTGCCCCATTTACAGCCCCACCAAATCTGGGACCTATTGTCACCATTCCACTGATAATTGATTCAATGAGGGATTTACCTGCCCTTGCTGTTACAATTGTATTATGTGCACCAGATACAGCAGGCCCATGATCTGCAACAATTTGTATTACTAGTTCGATAAATTCTCTTGAATATTTTGGTAAGTCCTTTTTAAACCATAGGAGACCTAATACTCCACCAATTCCATATCCTTTTTTGATAACTTCGTCAATTGATACTCCACAGTAGTTATGAACCTCTCCTGTTTCATCACATATAGTTGATATAAAATTAGTTGATCTTCTTACAAGTCCTTCTGCCAAAGCCTGTTTATAATCCATTGGGATATGTGGTGGGCTTGGCTCATCAACTTCCTTTATTTTACCTTGTTTTTTAAGTTTTTCAAATGTCTCTTTTATCTTTTCACCATAATCATCAAATGACTTTGGGACAACGACTCCTGCATCTCTTAAGGCTTTATTTTTTGCAGGAGCAGTATCTTCTTTTCCTTCTGCTTTTGCACCAGCATGACCAAATTGTACTCCACCAGGAAGCATCTCAGCACATGTACCTGTTACCCACATAACAAGTGGTTTAGTAATTTTTCCTTTCTTTATCGCCTCAACTATTTCATATTCGTCTTTTCCACCTACTTCACCCAAAGATACCATCATCTTTATGTTTGGATTTTTCTCATAACGAAGAAGATGGTCAATTAATGTTGTTGCTGGATATACATCTCCTCCAACAGCATAACCCTCGTAAATACCATCTGTATTCTGAGCAACGATATTATATCCTTCATTTGAAAGACCTCCAGATACTGATACAAATCCAACTGAACCTGGTCTGTATAGTTTTGTGTCTTTAATGTTCTGAACTGTCCCTGCTGCATTTCCAATTTTAAATGAGCCAGGTTTTAATCCTCCAACAGTTGCAGGTCCAATGATCCATTTCTTTTTTTCTTTAGCAATCTTTGCAATCTTTCTTACATCACGTTGAGGAACACCTTCTGCAATCATAATAATTGTTCTAATATTATCTGTATCTAAGGCATCCATTGTTGTTTCAGCACAGGACCTCTCTGATGCAAAGTTAACCATTACATCAACTTCTGGATTTGCTTTAATTGCTTCATTCAGGCTTATGTATCTAGGGATTCTGATTTCTTTTGTACCCCAAAATAATTTATAATAACCTCCACCTGTTGGCGTAATAAATCCTGCAACACTTGGCTCGTCCCTTTTGCACATATAATCAAAATCAAGCATTCTTTGAGCAGCTCTTTGTTGAGTACCATGAATAAATGCTTTTGTATCTCTATTGAAAAGTTCATATTCTGGTAATTTCTTTTTTTGTTTCAATTTATTTTCTGCCATTTTATTTACCTCCTTTAAGGGCCATAGAAACAATTTTTGTCATGTGGGTTTCAGGACCATACACTTCAACAGGCAGATTAAGACGCTTTCCCATTTTTTTCATGTTTTCAAGTCCTTCTTTATAATTTGGACCTCCACGTCTAACATATATTTTCACATTTGTTTTTTTAAGTTTATCAGAATAATCTTCTACTGCTTGAATTATTCCAGTAAATGTCTTTGCAACATCTGTAAAATTTGCAATTCCTCCTCCGACAATCAAAAACTTTGCTCTTCCTTTGGGATCCTTTTTACGAGTCATAAGGTCAAGTACTGTTTTTGTATACTCAAAAGTAAGTTCAGTACTTGGGTTTCCACTATATTCTCCATAGTTTGCAAGTTCATCAGTGAATCCTAAATCTGCCACCGTGTCAGCATATATTACACTTGCACCTCCACCTGCTACAAGATTCCATATACGGCCTTCTGGATTTAGAATAGTAAGTTTTAATGATGCACCCGTCCTTTCATCTAAGTCATCAACACGCTCTTCTTCTGGTGTTTTATTTAGTCCAAAAGGACTTGGAAATTTTATTTTTCCCCATTTTTCTGCACACTGATAAGATGCATAATCATCAACCTTTGCAACTGTGTCAAGAGCAACAGGTTTATCATTTACAAAAGTAAATGGATTTAATTCTAAATATACAAAATGATAATCTACAAGCATCTTGTAAAGGGCTTTAATAAATTCTGCGACTTTCTCTTTTTTGTCTCCTAGCTCTTTTGGTAAAAATCCTTTTACATCAATTTCATCAATATCCTTTAATATTGGAATGTCTAGTTCTACAACACTGTCCCAAACTTCTTCTATGTTTACCCCACCTTTTGTTGAAAAATGTATTACATCTTTTTCTCTGTGAGTTGTAATAGCTACATAATATTCTTCTTTATGTGGAACGAATTTTTCAACAAGAAAATGTGTAAGAACTCCTGTTGTTTTACCAGTTGTTTGAGTAATTGTTACTTTTTTGTTCATTCTTTCCTTAATCCACTTTTGCACCTCATTCCATGATTTATTTACAAAAAGTAGATTGTTTTTACCACGTTTTCCAAACAACTGATCTGGTTTTGCTACAAGTTTTTCTTTTTTTAACCATGGTTTTTCCTTCTCAATTTTTTTAAAATCAGTATTTGGACCAATTAAAACCTGTTTTGTTTCAAATTTTATTTTTCCATTTGAAAACTCAGCTAATGCTTTTGACATCATTTTTTTTGCATCATATTCTCTTATACCTTTTTGTGCCATATAACTCCTCCATTATTTATTTTTCATATATGCTAGGGTTCCTCCTGCAAGCAAAACATCTTTTTGCCTATCAGAAAGGTTATATCCAACTTCAAACTCGGTTCCTTTTGTTTTGTTTTTTACAACCAAGTTTTTACATTCTTTCAAAGCTTTCTTAATATCCCCAATCTCAAGATCATCTCCTTGTTCTATTTTTTCATAATCAGAGTCGTCCTTGAAATTAAGTGGTAAAATTCCAAAATTGATTAAATTTGCATTATGAATTCTTTCAATTGATTTTGCAATAACTGCCTTAACACCCATATACATCGGGCATAGTGCTGCATGTTCTCTGCTACTTCCTTGCCCATAGGAAAGTCCTGCAACAATGATATTGTCTTTTCCAGATTCTTTGATTTCTTTTGCTCTGTCATGGAATGTCGAGTCAACTACCTCAAATAAAAATTCTGAATATTTTGGTACATTACTTCTGTATTTCATCTTTGATCCTGCAGGGATAATATGATCTGTTGTAATTTTATCCTCAACTTTTATTGTAATTTCTCCATTAATTTTTTCTTTTAGAGGTTCTGCAACTGGAGGATCGCCAATATTTGGCCCTCGATAAATCCCTGTCTTTTTTGCTTTATCTGGGAATATAAACATAGAGTCATCAATGTAGAATTCTTTAGGCATCTCAATTTTTGGATATTTAATACCTGATTTTTCAAGGTCTCTAGGGTCTGTAAATTCTCCTGTTATAACAGCAGCCCCTGCAGTCTCAGGACTCACTAAATATGCATTTGCACTTTTTGTACCACTTCTACCTAGAAAATTTCTATTACTAGTCCTAAGTGATATTGCTTCTGTTTTTGGTGATTGACTGTTACCTATACAAAAGCCACACGCAGACTCTGCAATCCTTGCACCTGATGATATCAGATTGCTTAAACCACCATCTTTTGAAATATTTTCTAGAACTTGTTTGCTACCTGGTGCAACAACAAAACTAACATTTGGATGTGCTACTTTACCCTCTACAATTTTTGCAACAGTCATGAGATCTTTATATGATGAATTAGTGCAACTACCTAGACATACTTGGTCTACCTTCATACCTTTTAAATCCTTAACTTTTGAAATATTACCTGGGCTGTGAGGTGTTGCAGCAAGTGGCTCTATTTCACTTAGGTTTAGATCAATTACTTTATCATATTCTGCATCTTCATCAGCCTTTAGTTCAACCCAATCTTTCTCGCGTCCCTGTGCTTTTAAAAATTCTTTTGTTATTTCATCACTTGGAAAAACACTTGTCGTAACACCGCATTCTGCACCCATATTTGTAATAGTTGCTCTCTCAGGTACTGATAGTGTTTTAACACCAGAGCCGCCGTATTCAAAAACATATCCTACGTTTCCCTTTGTTGTAAATATTTCAAGGATTTTTAATATAACGTCTTTTGCAGTAACCCATTTGTTCAATTTTCCAGTTAGATTTATCTTTATAATTTTTGGATAACTAAGATAAAAAGGACCTCCAGCCATTGCTACGGCAACATCAAGACCACCAGCACCTATTGCAATCATTCCTATTCCCCCACCTGTTGGTGTATGAGAATCTGACCCTAATAGGGTTTTACCAGGTTTTCCAAATCTTTCAAGATGGACTTGATGGCAAATTCCATTTCCAGCTCTTGAATAGACGATTCCATATTTTGCCGCAACTGTTTGTAAATATTTATGATCATCTGCATTTTCAAAGCCTATCTGTACGGTGTTATGATCAACATAAGAAACTGAAAGTTCTGTTTTTACCTTAGGAACTTTCATTGCTTCAAATTGAAGATAGGCCATTGTGCCTGTAGCATCTTGAGTGAGTGTTTGATCTATTTTAATTCCAACTTCTTTGCCTTTTTCAGCTTTTCCTTCAATTATATGCTTATCAATTATCTTTTCAGTTATTGTTTTCCCCATACTTAACCAACCTATTACTAATTTTTCGGCTTAATTACCCAGTATTTAATAAATCTTTTGTAGTTTTTTTCAACAAATAACGAAATATAATATCTATATTTGCAATAATGTTAATATTTGATATATATTATGCTCATATTTACATTTATCAACAAAAAATATGTTAAAATGGGAAAACTATATTACACAGTTTTTATTTCATGATTTTTTGTGAGTAAAACAATTCTAACTGAAAATGAAAAAAAGGTCCTTTACGGAATTGTAAGATATCCAAATCTAAATGATCGTGAATTGTCTATTAAATTAAAAGTTAAATTATCAACCTTAACCTCTATTAAAAAAAGGCTTTTAGACCAAGGATATTTCAGGAAACTTGTAGTACCAATCCTAAGTCTATTAGGTGCTGAACTTCTTGCAATAATCCATACGCGATTCAATCCTGTTATTCCATTAAGAGAAAGAGTTAAAAAAACAAAGAAAACAATCGAAGTTTTCGAAGAAATATTTTTTTCTGTTGGGGAGCAAGAAAAAGGATTTTCAATAAGTTTGTCACAAAATTATTCAAATATAAATAGAATCAATGAAATTAGAACTGAAACATTTGGAAAAGTTGGTCTGTTAGAAAAAGAATATCCGGATGAAGTTATTTTTCCTTTCAACAATAGCAAAATAATTCGTTTTTTTGATTTTGCAAGAGTTCTTAAAGACAATTTTGAAATAAATATTAACCTTGATAAATCTAGCAATAAATGGTTTGAAAAAAATGGAATTGTTAAGTTATCAAAAAAAGAAAGAAAGGTTTTAAGTTCAATTGTTAAGAACCCAGATTCAACAACTAAAAATATTGGAGATATTGTTAGTCTTTCTCGGCATACTGTTTCAAGAATGAGGTCTGATTTTTATAAAAAAGGACTATTGAGAAAAATTGTTTTGCCAAATCTTAATAAATTAGGTTTTGAGATACTTGCATTCTATCATCTTAAATTCAATCCTAGTAATCCTCCTACTGAAAAAGATTTAGAATTTTTAGATTCTTCTTCTACTATCTTTTTTGCATGTAAGAAATTTGAGGCAGTTATAATTTCAGCTTATCCAACTTACCAACTATATAAAGAAGACAAAATGACCAAGATTCGTTTTTTAAAAGAAAATGATTTGATTTCTGAAAATCCCATTGTTGGAAAATATATGTATGAGAGAATGATTATGATTAAAGATTTTGTTTTTGAGCCTATTGTAATAAAATCCTTAAATATCTAACAATTTAGTTGAGCTAAAAATCTTTAAATTTTAACAAGATTATGTTTATGATTGCAAATTTATGTTTTTTTGTTAAATTTAACACAATTTTTATTGCCTTTTTTCTAGTAACTTTTTTTCTTTTATGAAAAATTTATTATAGTGGAATATTATTCGAGCAAAATTGAACGTAATTAAATAAAACTTAGGAAAATGAACTATTTCTAAGTAATTTTATTATGGGAAAAGAGGTTGAAAAAATGGCTGAAGAAGATATATCTGTCTTATTAAATGAAAAAAGAGTTTTCAAACCATCTAAAGAGTTTGTAAATAAAACAAAAGTAAAGCAGTGGATGAACAAGCATAACATAAAAGATCTTGACGAACTTTATAAAAAAGCAGAGAATTATGAATGGTTCTGGGAAGAAAGGACAAAAGACTTACTTAATTTTTATGAGCCTTACGATAAAATCCTAGACTGGAAGGCTCCTTATGCTAAATGGTTTGTTGGAGGAAAATATAACATCGTCCATGACGCAATTGATAAGCATGCAAAAGGTAAAAACAAGGATAAAGTTGCTTTTTATTTTGAAGGAGAACCTGGTGACGCAAAGAAACTTACTTATCATGATTTATATGTAGAAGTAAACAAACTTGCAAATGCAATGAAAAAACTTGGCGTTAAGAAAGGTGATCGTGTTGGTATCTACATGCCTATGATTGCAGAATTACCAATTGCAATGCTTGCTTGTGCAAAAATAGGTGCAGTACACTCTGTTGTTTTCTCAGGTTTTAGTTCTCAAGCTTTTAGAGATAGAGTAAATGATTGTGAAGCAAAATTAGTAATTACATGTGATTATTTTTATAGAAGAGGTAAAAAAATACCTTTAAAGAAGCAAACAGATGAAGCACTTGAGGATGCACCAAGTGTAGAGCACTCAATTGTCTATCAAAGAACTGGTGATGAAGTAGATTGGAAAGATGGTCGTGATCTATGGTGGCATGAGATAACGGAAAAGGAATCAGACGAGTGTGAAACTGAAAAAACTGATGCAAACGATCCATTGTTCTTCTTATATACATCCGGTACAACAGGTAAACCAAAGGGAATTATTCATGCACATGGTGGATACGCACTTGGTACTGCCCATACTCTTGAGTGGGTATTTGACTTAAAAGATGATGACGTTTGGTGGTGTGCAGCAGATATTGGCTGGATTACTGGTCACTCATATATTGTTTATGCACCTCTTATACTTGGATCATCGTCAATTATTTATGAAGGTGCACCAAATCATCCACAGCCTGATAGATGGTGGGAGATAATTGAGAAATACAAAGTAACACTTCTCTATACTTCTCCAACAAGTATTAGATTATTTATGAAATTAGGAGAAGATTGGGTTAAAAAGCATGATCTAAGCTCACTTAGACTCTTAGGTTCTGTTGGTGAACCAATAAATCCAGAAGCATGGATTTGGTATTATAAGAATATTGGAAATGAAAAGTGTCAAATAATGGATACCTGGTGGCAAACAGAAACAGGTCACTTTATTATATCACCACTTCCAATTACAGCTTTAAAACCTGGTTCAGCTACAAGACCATTACCTGGTGTTTCAGCAGATGTCTTAAATGAAAAAGGTGAGTCTGTACAAAATGCAGGTGGAAACCTAGTTTTAACACATCCATGGCCCGGAATGCTTAGAGGAATCTACAAAAATCCAGATAGATATCAAAATACATACTGGGATAAGTTTGAAGGTATATATCTAGCAGGAGATGTTACAAGAAAAGATGACGATAGTTATTTCTGGATACAAGGCAGAGCAGATGATGTATTAAATGTATCTGGTCACAGAATTGGAAACTCAGAAGTTGAATCAGCACTTGTTTCCCATCCAATGGTTGCAGAAGCAGCAGTAATTGGAAAACCTGATTCTTTGAAAGGCGAATCAATTACCTCATATGTTGTCTTAAGGGGAGGAATTGTAGCTTCTGATAAACTCAGAAAAGAACTACGTGAACATGTCGGTAATGAAATGGGAAAGATAGCCCGTCCAGATGAAATTTGGTTTGTAACAGATGTACCAAAAACCCGAAGTGGAAAAATAATGAGACGTATCATTCGTTCAAAAGCACTAGGAAAAGAAGTTGGTGACACATCAACTCTTGCAAACCCAGAAGCAGTAGATGAAATTTCAAAAGCAAAATAATTTCATCTCTTATTTTCTTTTTTTTTTAATTAATAACTGTTAAATAATCCCTTTATGTTTTACTCTCCATATCTTAGGGAGGAAAATTGTTTTATTCCTTTGAAATGAGGAAAATAAATGAGTTTAGAAAATATTAATGAAGGGATAGTTGAACTTATAAGAAAAGCTGAAACTGAACTTCCTAAAGATGTTATTAATTCTTTAAAAAGTGCGTATAAAATTGAGGAAGGTATTGCAAAATTACAGATTGAAACGATACTTAAAAACGTAGAATTGGCTAAAAAGACAAAGCGGCCTATGTGTCAAGATACTGGCATACAAAGTTTTTTTGTAGAGATAGGTCATGATTTTCCTTTTATTAAAAATATTAAAGATTTCATAATAGAGGGTGTAAGATCAGCAACTGATAAGGTTCCGTTGAGGCCAAATACAGTAAACCCTTTAACAAATCAAAATAATAATGATAACTGTGGACTTTTTGCACCTTATATTTCTTGGGAAATATGTAAAGGTGATAATGTAAAAATAACTGTGCTTCCAAAGGGTGCTGGCAGTGAAAATATGAGTAAATTAGCTATGCTAAAGCCTAGTGTTGGGATAAAAGGAGTAAAGGATTATATTGTAAATGAGATGATTGCCGCTGGCGGTAATCCTTGTCCGCCAACTGTTGTTGGTGTAGGGATTGGCGGGGTTTCTGATTTAGCATTAAAAATTAGCAAAAAATCATTATTAAGACCTGTTGGTATAAGAAATAAAAATAGAAAAATCGCAAAAATTGAAGAGGAACTAATAAAACGAATAAATCAAAGTGGAATAGGCCCAATGGGCCTTGGTGGTAAAACAACTGTTCTTGATGTTCATGTTGAACTTGCGTACAGGCATCCAGCAAGCCTACCTGTAGGAATCACTGTACAATGTTGGGCTAATAGACGAGCAACTATGATTATTGATAGTAAAGGTAATTGGGAGATTAAATAATGGAATATCATCTAAATCTACCTGTAAATAAAAATGAAATTAAGAAATTAAGGGTTGGTGATATTTTATATCTATCCGGTACTATTTTTACATCAAGGGATGCTGGTCACAAAAAAATGCTTGATGTAAGTAAACTTCCTTTTAAGCCTGATGATATGGCTTTATTTCATTGCGGTCCTTTGGTGAAAAAAGATAATGGTATATGGAAAGTTATTTCTGCAGGTCCTACAACAAGTATTAGGATGGAGATTTTTGAGGACAGCTTTATTGAACGTTTTGATATCAGTATTATAATCGGTAAAGGTGGAATGGGAAAAAGAACAAAGAAAGCCTTACAAAAAGATATATGTGTATATACATCATTCACTGGAGGGGCTGGAGTTTTTGCAGCAGATAAAATTGAAGAAGTATTAGATGTATTTTGGATTGATGAGTTAGGTATGCCTGAGGCTATTTGGATATTTAATGTAAAAGATTTTGGGCCATTAATAGTATCAATGGACTCAAATGGCAATTCGATTTATGAAGATATCAAAAACAAGGTGATTATTTGAAAATAGATTTTTCTTTAGATTTGAATGAGACCTCTCTAATTATAAAGGATTTTCTTAAGATATATCTTAAAAATTCTGGATCTAAATCATATGTGTTGGGATTGTCAGGCGGAGTTGATTCAGCAGTTACAGCAATTCTTTGTAAACAAGCAATTGGAAATAATAAATTAAATTGTATATTTTTACCAGATGATACAACTCCAATTCAAGATAAAAAACATGTTGATTTATTAATAAAAAAATTCAGTTTGAATTGTGAAATTAAAAATATATCAGATGTTGTTAAAAATATTTGTAAAAATTGTATTATCAAACCTGATAAATATGCACTTGCAAATATTAAGGCCAGAATTAGAATGATCCTTATCTTTGAATATGCAAATATGACAAATAGCCTTGTTTGTGGTACTTCAAATAAATCAGAGATATTAATCGGGTATTTTACTAAATATGGTGATGGAGGTGTAGATATTATGCCTATAGGTGATTTATACAAAACTCAAATCTATAAATTAGCTGAATTTATAAAAATACCAAAGGAAATCATTTCAAAACCTCCAACTGCTGGCTTGTGGAAAGGTCAACTAGATGAAAAAGAGCTAAAATTGACTTATGATAAAATTGATATGATTCTTTATTGTCTTGAGAGAAAAATGAAGATTGAAGAAATTATAAAGAAAACAGGTATTAATAAATCAGAGATTCAAAGAATTAAAAAACTAAGAACCAACAGTGAACATAAAAGAAGGATTTCATTAATTCCTAAAATAGGTTTAAGGACAGCTGGTTATGATTGGCGTTCACCTATAACAGAAGGTTAGATATTTTTTTATATATTAAGATATTCTTTTATATATATTTTAATATATCCTTGATTTTAATATTTCTAATAATTCAAGTATATTAAAACTAAATCTGAACAAATTACGATTTACAGGATTTATATTTATATCAATTTCTTGTGTCTCTTCAATCCAAATATCATTATCAATTATTGAGATGTTCCTATAATTACTATCTTGTTTACAATCATCTGTTTGGATATATAAAGGCGGGTATTTACTACAATTTATGGGTTCTTTATAGAATTTGTTTTCATCTTTGTCAAAAATAACTGATCTATGTGTATGACCTGTAAGGACAATATCAACATCATAAATTTCACATAAATCTATGAATTCTACTCTGTTTCTTGCAATTACATTATGCATTTCATTATCTTTATTTCTGTCATTAACAACAGGATGATGCATTAAAACAATTTTATGTTTTGAGCTATAATTTATTAAATTGTCTTCAAACCAAATAATGTCAGATTCATATAATCCATCACCCATTACATCTGCCCAATCCATTGGATCATCGTAATAATTTGGACCTGAATTCATAAAAAACATGGTCAGATTTTTATATTCTATTATGTAGTTGTCATTTGTATCAACATATTCGTTACTGATGTAATTATGATAATTTTCTAGACTTCTGTCAAAACAATAATCATGATTTCCTGGTGTAAAATAAATTGGAATTGCTAAATCCGAATCAGCATAAAATTGACCTTCATCTTGATATAAGCAACTAGTAAGTGCCTGATAGTTCAAGGCACCACTAAGTCCTCTTCCCCCCCATTCAACAAGATCTCCTGTAATAACTATAAATGCAGGCTTTTCTTTAAATTCAGAAACATGAGAAATTATTCTTAAAAATTTTTCCTTATAGCTTTGAGCATTTATTACGTGAGTATCTGTTATCTGGACAAAATAAAAATCATCGTCATTATTTGTTTCAAAATTTTTTTCTTTTAAAAAATTGCTTAAATTAATTGAACCAACATTTAGTGTTAAACTAGAAAATAATATTGATATAACCAATATATAAATAAAATTCCTTTTTAAATTTTTCAATTTAAAAACCCCCATATGAAAATAAAATTATAGATAATAAATTTTATCTATTATATATCTAGATGTAATTTGTATTGAATTTTGTAAGTATTATTAGGAGAAAAAATCTAAAAGTTGAATTTTTCACCTGTTATTTTTTCATAAGCTTCAATATATTTATTTTGAGTTTCTTTAATTACATCCTTAGGTAAATTTGGTGGAGCAGAATTTTTGTCCCAACCAGTAGAACTCAGATAATCCCTGACAAATTGTTTATCAAAACTCCTTTGTGATTTACCAGGTTCATATAGCTCTGCAGGCCAAAAACGTGAACTATCAGGTGTCAAAATTTCATCAACAAGAATTATTTCATCACCCATCTTTCCAAATTCAAACTTAGTATCTGCAATAATAATTCCTTTTTTTCTTGCAAAGTCTGAGCCTTGTTTGTATATCTTCAATGATAATTCTTTCATTTTTTCTGCATTTTCTTCACCGACTATTTCAACCATCTTTTCATAGGAGATATTGATGTCGTGGCCAGTATCAGCTTTAGTTGATGGAGTAAATAATGGTTCTTTGAATTTATCTGACTCTTTAAGACCTTCAGGAAGTTTTATTCCACAGACTGTTCCGTCCTTTTGATAGGATTTCCAAGCTGAACCGGAAATATAACCTCTAACAATGCACTCGATAGGGAACACTTCTGCTTTTTTCACAAGCATGCTCCTTCCGTTAAGTTGATCTTTGTATTCTTCCAGCTCTTTTGGAAATTTAGATACATCATCTGTTAACATATGGCTAGGAATCGTATTCTTAAAATAATCAAACCAGAACTTTGAAATCTGTGTTAAACAAATGCCTTTTTTTGGAATTGGTTCATTTAAAACAAAGTCAAATGCTGAAATCCTATCAGTTACAATCAATAGCAATTTATCATTTGTTGTATATACATCTCTTACTTTTCCTTTCTTAAATACATCTAGTGGTAAATTTGTTTTTGTAACAATACTCATTTTCAACTCCCCATTATTAAGATATTTTTGCTCCTTTGTCTACATCTTTGTCAGATGTAACATCGCCTCTTTGTCCCTGCAATGTTTTATTATTATATATGGCTTTTTGTTCTTCATTGATAATCATATTTACCTTTTTGAAATCGTCAAATTCAAGCAATTTTACAGCTTCTTTTTTTATGTCCTTAACTAAAATTTCAGAACCTGGATCTGCATCTCCAGGATTCAATAAAGAGCAAACTCCTTTTTTATCAGTTGCTGCAAGAAGCATACCATTTGATTTAACTCCTCTTATATTTGCAGGTTTAAGATTACTAACAATAACAATATTTTTTCCTTTCATTTCATCTTTTGAATAATATGGTTTCATCCCTGCAACAATAACTCTTTTACCTAAAGGACCAAGGTCGACATGTATTAAATATAATTTATCTGCTTGCGGGTGGTCTTTTACGTCAAGCACCTTTGCAACACGTAAATCCAATTTTGAAAAGGGATCTTCTTCTGCCATAAACTCCTCTAATATAAGTTTTTTAAATAACGGTTTTGGTCGTTCTAATCCTTTTCCGACTTTCAAATCATTAAATGCACTATCCCAATGTTCATTATGAATTCTTTTTTCATAACCTATTAACTTCCATATTTTTTCAGATGAGAATGGAAGAAATGGAGACATAAAAACAGCCAATGAATTAATTATTTTTAGAGATATATGTAATACTGTTTTACATCTCTCCTTATTCTCCTTTATTAATTTCCAAGGTTCATTTTGATTAAAATATTGATTTCCATATTGAGCTAGATTCATTGAACTACGAAGAGCTTTTTTAAAATGACATTTATCTAGATATTCTGATACTTTTTCTGAAGTAACCTTTATCTTTTCTAAAGCCTCTTCATCTAAATCATTAAATTTTCCTTTATCTGGAATTTCTCCAAAGTTCTTTTGTGTAAATGTAATGACTCTATGAACAAAATTTCCATAAGCTCCTACAAGTTCGTCATTATTTTTAGCAACAAAGTCTTTCCAAATCCAGTTTGTGTCCCTATTCTCAGGCATGTTTATAGATAGATAATATCTAAGAGCATCAACATCTAGTTTTTTGATTATATCTGGAACCCAAATTGCAAATCCTCTACTTTTTGAAAATTGTTCTCCATCCAAACGAAGATATTCATTTGCAGGTATATCATAAGGTAGCTCTAAATTATTATCGTAGGACATTAGTATTGAAGGCCATATTAATGAATGAAAAGGTATGTTATCTTTTGCAAGGAAATAATAATGTTTTGAATTTTTATTATTCCACCATTCCTTCCATTTTTCAACTTTATTATTCTCTGTTGCCCACATTTGACTTGCAGAAAGATATCCAATCACTGCGTCAAACCAAACATATATTCTTTTATTTTCAAAGCCTTCGATTGGGATTTTTACTCCCCAATTTATATCCCTTGATATTGCCCTGTCTTTTAGACCATCTTTCAACCAGTTTTTTGTAAAATTATTAACACTTGCTTTCCAGTATTTTTTATTTTCAATCCATTTGACAAGTTTCGATTCGTACTTGCTTAATGCAAAAAACAGATGCTCTGTTTCTTTAAGTTTTGGATTTCCACCACAAATTTTACATTTGACTTCTTTTAGCTCTTGAGAATCAAAAATGTTTCCACACTCATCACATTGATCTCCTCGAGCTTTATCATATCCACAATTTGGGCATATGCCTTCAATATATCTGTCTGGTAGAAAGCGATTGCAATTTTCACAATAAAAAGACTCGATAGTCTTTCTGTAAATATCTCCTTTTTCATAAAGTTTTAAAAAAATATTCTGAACAATTTTTTTGTGATTTTCTGTTGACGTTCTAGTAAATAAATCAAATGAGATACCAAGATCTATCATATTTTGCTTGTGTTCTTCATGAAATTTATCAACGATTTTTTGAGGAGTTGTATTTTCATTTTCTGCAGTAATAGTAATAGGTGTTCCATGCTCATCACTGCCTGAAACCATTAATACATCCTTATCTTTTAATCGACAGTATCTAGCAAAGATATCTGCAGGTAAATAGCAGCCTGCGATATGTCCTAGATGTAGTGATCCATTTGCATAAGGCCATGCAACGCCAACAAATATTTTTTCCTTCATATTATATGTTGAAGCAGTATACGGGCACAACATTTAAATATGGCGCAAAGCTAATAAATACTGAAAAGAAAAATAGCACATTGCTATTAACATTAATCATTTAAGGTTAATTCATATTTATCCGCTTAACTTAATATTCAAATAAAGATATGCAAAAAGTGAGTAAAAAGATAATTAAATACCAATTATCTGCTTAAAAGCGGATGAGGGTGCTATTTTTCCAAAATTTAACTGAGGTGATATTAATGGTAATTGATCCAGCAACAACAAAATATTTGATTAGAGCTCATATCAAAGCAGATGGCATTATTGAAAAATCAGATGTTGTAGGTGCAATTTTTGGTCAAACTGAGGGTTTACTTGGTGATGAACTAGATTTAAGAGAATTGCAAAGATCTGCAAGAGTTGGGCGAATAGAAGTAGAATTAGAGTCAAAAAATGGAAAAAGTGAAGGAGATATAACCCTTCCAACATCTCTTGATAAGGTAGAGACAGTAATTCTTGCTGCAGCTTTTGAAAGTATTGATAGAGTAGGACCCTGTAAAGCAACAATTACTGCAAGTCAAGTTGAGGATGTTAGGGTTGTTAGAAGAAAGCAAGTAATTGAAAGAGCAAAAGAACTTTTAAATAAGGTTATGGAAGAGGGAAAGGTCGAAGGAGAAAGTATTGCAGATAATGTAAGGCAAGCAGTTCAAGTTGAGGAAATTGTAAACTATGGACCTGACCATTGTCCTGCAGGACCTAACATAGATAAAAGTGATGCGATAATTATTGTAGAGGGTAGAAGGGATGTATTAAACCTATTAAAATATGGAATTAAAAACGTAATAGCCGTAGGTGGAACAAACATTCCAAAAACCGTAACAAAACTTACAAAAGAAAGAATAACAACTGCGTTTGTTGATGGTGATAGAGGAGGAGAATTAATTTTAAAAGAACTTCTCCAGACAGCTGAAGTAGACTTTGTTGCAAGAGCCCCACAAACACGTGAAGTTGAGGAAATACCACAAAAACTAATTATGAAATCTTTGAAAAATAAGATTCCTGCAGAACAATATGCAGAGATGTATGATATAAAAATCGAGAAAAAAAGTAATCAAGGATCAACATTTCAAAAACAAGAAAAACAATCAAAAAAAGATAAATCTGAAACAAAATTAAAAGAAGAAAAGTCATCAAAATCCGAAGAAAGTAAAAAAGACAAAATAATTACTGAAAAACAAAAAAGCTACGGAAAAATTTTAAAGGACATATCCGGCTCACTTAAAGCAGTGCTTTTTGATAAAAATGATAAGGAAATCAAAAAGATTCCAGTTAGAGAATTAACAGATTCTCTTAAGAAAAGTAACAATATTTCAACCGTGGTATTTGATGGAATTATCACTCAAAGATTACTAGATATTGCAAATAGTAAGAATATAAAAGAGATAGTTGGAATAAAACTTGGTAATGTTGTTAAAAAACCTTCGTCTGTAAAAGTTTTAACAAAAAAGGAGCTAGAATAATCCTTTTTTATTTTTTTTGCCCCGTATATACTTTTCCTATATAAATGTTCAATAGAAAATCATAAAAAGCCTAATAGTTATTTGGTGATGAAAATATTTTGAAATGAGGGACGAGTTTATTATGCAAAAAGACGAATTGATTCAATTGCACACTTTTTTAGTTCAATTAAAAACTCATTTGGAAGATATGGTTGAAAACAATGGGGGAATAGACTTTATATCTTACGATAAATTAAATGTCACTCCTTATCAAGTCTATAAATCCAAAAGGGAACATAAACTAGCTGTTTTTACAATAAGTAAAGGAATAGCAAATCTTTTATCAAAAAATAATTGTCCAGGTCTTGAAAAAATATCAAACAGACTTGATCAAATGTCAGAAAGATTTATGACAGAAAAAGAAAAAGATTTAATCAGAAATTAAATTTCCTTTTTCATATTATATGCTGATTTTCCATCTTGATAAAAATCATTTATTTTGTTTATAATTTCAAATCCATGCTTTTTGTAAAAGCTTATTGCTTTTTTATTATCTGTTCGTACTTCAAGCTCTATTGTTCTAATTCCCTTTTTTTCAACTTCTATAATAAATTTTGAAATTAGGGCTGTTCCTACATTCTTTTTTCTAAAATACTCTGATACCGATATCATTAGAATTTTACAAAGGCCTTTATCAACAATTACTCCAACTAAGAATCCAATTACTTTATGGTTTAATTCTGCAACAATAAATCCTTCAGGGTAAGTCTCATAAAAATAGTTAAACAAAGATGGATTGTATTTTTCTGTTAATGTATCTGATGCAAGTTTAATTACAGAAAACATATCCGTTTTTTCAAAGAATCTTATTTCTAGCACAGAAAATTATTAATTGTTAATAGTATAAAAAATAATTGTATTTTTCCATATCATAATAAACTTTATAAATTACTTATATATTTATATTAATAGTTAATATGGCTGAGGAAGCATTTTTTATTAAGTCTGAAAAAACAATTCAATTAAAAAAAGCTATAGCAAAATGTCTATATAAAAAAAATTATGATCAATTAGAGATATCAAAATTGTTAAATCTTTCCCAACCGATGGTTAGTAATTATATTTACTCAAAAGAAAATTTTGATCCAAATCTCTTAGAATATGCTGATAAAATTTGTTTAAATTTTATAAATGGAATTAATTTTGATTTTTATACCTGTGTTTCTTTTGGAGAAGATAGTCACGAAGGAAGATATTATATTACAGAAAAAAATGAAATTATTAATGACGAAAATATAAAAATAATTGATAACCTTATGGAAGCCTTTAATCTTCTTAAAAATATTGACATATCTGGATTAATTCCAGAGGTAAAAATCAATATTGCAATGGCCAAAGAAGGTGCTAACAATACCGATGATGTAGCTGCATTTCTAAATGGATTGGTTATTGTAAATGACAAGATAACTAGTAATAATGGCGTAAGATTTGGAAAAAGTAAACATCTATCGATACTACTATTATATCTTAAACAAAAATTAAATATAAATTCAATTATGAATGTATCTTATCTCAAAAATATTAAAAATTTAGATTTTAAAGTTGCATATTTATCAAAGGATTATAAAATTGATAAGAAACTAAAAAATGTTGACCTGCTTCTTCACAAAGGTGATTTTGGAATTGAACCTTCTACTTATATATTAGGAAAAAATTCTGTTGAAGTTGTAAAAAAATTATTAAAGATTATTGATGGTAAAAATAATGTTAAATAAAATTGCAATTATTGCAAATGGAAATATAAAAGATTTAAATTTTCATAAAAATTTATTAGAGGGAATAGATAAAATTATTTGTGCAGATGGTGGTTCAAAATATATGAAGGAATTAGGTTTAATTCCTGATTATATAATTGGTGATTTAGATTCAATAGATAATTCATTAATTGAATATTATCAAAAACAAGATAAAACCAAAATAATCAAAGATACAAATCAAGATAAAACTGATCTAGAACTTGCATTGAAATTAGCTGAATCACTTGATCCAAAAGAATTAATAATTCTTGGTGCAATAGGTGATAGAATCGATCATACTTATGCAAATATTCTATCCTTAATTTTTATTGAAAAAAATATAAAAACTAGGATTATTGATGAAAAAAACACTATTGAATTAGTTGATAGTCCATTAGATATAAAAGGTAAAAAAGACGAAATAATTTCAATAATTCCATTAACAGATATATATAAACTAAACTACAAGGGTTTAAAATGGAATGTATCAGATCTTGATACTAATATTGGTTGGTTTGGAATATCTAACAGACTAATAGAAGAAAAGGCAAATATCTCTTTTTTACAGGGAAAATTATTACTAATTAGGGTGAGAAAGAATTGATTATTGATTTTGATAAGTTAGATGATGACTATAAAAAAGATGGCATATATTCATTACAATTAGAAGTTGGAGATAAATGCAATCAGGGTTGTATTTATTGTTATATGAATGCAATAAAAGACGAAAAGAATGTATTATCTGACGAAAAAATCAAAGAAATATTATTTGATTCAAAAAAAATAGGTATTTCTGCAATTGAGTGGCTTGGAGGTGAGCCATTACTTAGAGATTCAATTTTTCAGCATATTAAACTTGCAAAAAAACTTGGATTTAGAAACAATATTTGGACAGGTGGTCTTCCACTTAGTAGTGATAATGTAAAAGAAAATATTATAAAATATACAAGACCTGGTTTACTTTCGGTCCATGTTTCAACTCTTAATCCAAGATTATATCAAAAACTTCATCCAAATAGAAGTACAAAAGACCTTGATATAATAATTCAATCTATAAAAAAAATAATTGATATGGGATATCCTTCTGAAAATATGCTAAATTCAGTTACTTTTACAGGTCTTCAGAAAGCAGATGACATGATTGATACAATTAATTATTTTAAGGATAAATTTGGAATTGCATGCTCTCTTAATGTTTACCATACATATCTACGACCAAATATTCCACAAAGCGACCTTAAACATTTTATACCATCTAGTAAAGAAATAGAAAAGGTATATAATCATTTATCAAAACAAAATGCTGGGAAAAAACTACCTATGAATTGTGTAAATAAACAGTATTGTTCAGCAACAATTGCAATTTTATCTAATGGTAATGTAACACCTTGTGCAACAATTAGAAGAACAAAAACATTCAATGTAAATGATGAAAGTTTTTTTGATATTGTTAATAAAAATAGGGATTACTTGATTTTTAAGAAAATGAAAGATAAGAAAAATCTCAATGAAGAATGTAGAACATGTGAATTAAATAGTGAATGTTGGGGATGCAGATCAAGGTCATATGCATCTGGTAATGGCATTTATGGAATGGATCCAAGATGTTTTCGGAACTAAGGAGATTGATATCAATTGATAAATATTACAACTATTGACTATGTGATTATATTTGCATATTTTGCCACATTATTTTTAATAGGCTTTTATGTAAAGAGAAAGATACTTGGATTAAATGATTATTTTCTTGCAGGTAGGCGTCTTACTTTACCTATTTTTGTTGCAACACTTGTTAGTACATGGTATGGTGGTCTTTTAGGTGTTGGTGAATTATCCTTCAATTGGGGTCTTGTTAATTGGCTTACCCAGGGTTTTTTTTGGTATATTGTATATTTGTTTTTTGCTTTATTTCTTGCAAATAGGATTAGAAAGTCAAATCTTTATACACTGCCTGATCAACTAGAGAGATTTTATGATAAAAAATCCAGATTTCTTGGTGCAATATTTAATTTTATAATGGTCACTCCTGCACCTTACATTTTATCATTGGGATTTATTTTCAATATTTTATTTGGTTGGGAACTATGGATTTCAATACTTGTTGTTTCCTTTATTATGATTTTTTATACCATGAGAGGAGGTTTTGTTGGAGTAATCTATACTGATTTCATCCAGTTTTTTTTGATGATGATCGGCGTTGCAATGATTATTCCACTTGCTATTTTTAATTATGGAGGATTTGATTTTTTATCAGCTAATCTCCCCTCAACACATCTATCTTTAACTGGTGACCCAATTTTTTGGCCCACTCAGACAATTCTTGTATGGGGTCTTCTTGCCTTTTGGACCCTTGCAGACCCTGGTTTTTATCAGAGGTGTTATGCTGCAAAAGATGATAAACTTCCAAGAAAAGGTGTTTTAATTGCAATCCTTTTCTGGCTTTTATTTGATATTTGTACAACCTTCACAGGAATCTATGCAGCAGCTGCAAATAACGCTGGTATAATCCAAGTTGAAAATGCAATAACCTCTTATCTTGTTATAGCAGGAGATTTACTTCCACCTGTTTTACTAGGCGTTTTTCTAACAGGACTTATTGCAACTATTATGAGCACTGTTGATTCATTTACATTCTTAGGTGCAATGAATATCTCCCATGACCTTTATAAAAATATTTTCAAGCCAGATACAACTGAAAAAAAGGAAATATTTGTAACAAAAATAGGAATTATTATTACTGCTGGCTTTGCAGTTGTTCTTGCTTTATTTTTTGATTCTATTGTTGCAATGTGGTATACAATAGGAACTATTGGTATTTCAGCGCTTCTAGTACCTATCCTTTTTGGATTTTTCTATAAGGGTAAAAAATCACCAATAGCTTCAATTTTTTCTATGATTTCAGGTTCAGCAACATCACTTATTTGGTTTATTGTAGGTTATCTAAACCTTGATCAGTGGGGTTGGCCACAGTATTATTTTGGACTTGAACCAATGTATCCTGGTTTATTAATTTCCTTATTTATTTTTATCTTAGTTACGATTATTGATAAAAGGAGGTTGAAATAATGGATTTATCTTTTTTTCTTATTCTTGATTCTTTTCTTTTGATTTTAGGAACAATTATTCTGAGTTATTTCTTTTTTAAGGATATATTTAAAGAAATTAAAGAAAAGAAAAAGGTTATAGAAAAATATCAAAAACGGTAATTAATAAAACAACTATGGGAACACAAACCAATGTAGTCCATGTTACTGCATGAGCTGTTGTTTTTTTATCGATACCATATGATAGTAGAAACATATTTGTACTAGTAATTGGTAAAAATGCATTTATTGTAATAACTGCAAACCATTCATTTGGAATTAATTTAAGAAAGTAGAGCAATCCAAATATTAAGGCTAATATTATTGGCGTAATTATAACTGTAAGTTTGAAAATGTTTCTAACCCATTGCCAATGTTGTTCCTTAATATTTTCTTTATCTATACCTAAAAGGTTTTTCATTTCATTAACCCTTAAGTCATTTGGATGAATCCCTGCTCCTACATAATATAATGCTGCAGGGATTGTGATTGCAGTATAGAATTGTAGTATTGTTCCAATATCTCCAAAATCATTTGTAGTAATACCTGTTTGATGATGAATCAATACAGCAGCAATGACAAATGCAATTAGATACCATGGATAAAGCTTTAAAAACCAAGGTAAAGCCTTTATTTTTTCTTCTTTTTTATTTTCTTTCTTATGAAGATATGAGAGAATCCCTGGAATTATTGCAAATAGTGCGATTCCTACAAGTGCCATAAAAATTGCTGCAGGAACTTTCCATTTATCAATTGCAAGCATTGCCCCACCAATAAATGCAGAGCTTCTTCCCTGATTTGTCAAAACTGTTTTCAGATACAAATTTTTTTCTTTACCTGATATTTTTTGTTTATTAATCGTATACTTTGCATAAAGATAAGCAAGAACATACATAAACAAAATTATAATTGATACAATTACTGCATATTCAATTTCAGATTTTCCAAATGTCGTGTTTAAAAATATCCTAAATATTAAAACTGGGACAAAAAAATAAAGAATTATCAAACCTATCTTTTTCATAATTCTGTCAATTTTTTCCCGTCCAGTAAATTTTGCAATAATTATTGTAAGAATAAAACCAATCAGTATCCATGGTAGAGTATACAATCCAGAGATATATGGTAATATATCTTTTAATATGTCTATCATATTCCACCCATTAACGTTCAATTACTCTTTTTGCCTTACCAGTACTTCTAGGAATTGTCTTTGGTTCAATTGCTTTAACAGGTACATGTAAATTCAAAATTGCATATATTTCATCTTCTGCTCTTTTTTCTAAGACATCAAGATGACCTTCCTTCCATCTGCTATCAGTTGGTTCAAATTCGACAGATAGCTCAGTTATATCACCTTTTTTTGTTTTTACAATTTGATAAAACTCACTAACCCCTTCAACTTGCATTAGACCTGATTCTATTTGACTTGGAAAAACAATTACTCCTTTTACTTTCATCATATCATCAGATCTTCCCTTTATTCTTGATTGAATTGGAAGTGTTCTACCACATTTACATGAATCAGTACTAATAAATGCTAAATCCTTTGTTCTAAATCTTATTGCAGGAAAAGCTTCCTTTGTAAGAGTTGTATAAACAAGTTCGCCTTCTTCTCCAGGCTCGAGTGTTTCACCAGTTTTAGGATCAATTATCTCTGTATAAAAATGATCAGCATTTATATGTAAATTATTATACTTACATTCAGAAACAACGCCAGGACCAATAATCTCAGTTAAACCATAATGCTCATGTGCTTTAATACCCCATCTTTTTTCAATACTATTTCTCATTTGATTACTCCAGGCTTCTGCTCCAAATGTGCCAATTTTTAAGTCAAAATCCTTAACGGGGTCAAATCCCATTTCTTCTGCAACTTCAGCCATGTACATAGAGTAAGAGGGAGTACAAGCAACTACGGTACTACCAAAATCTTTCATAAGCCTTATTTGGCGTTGTGTATTTCCAGATGAAATCGTGACAACCATAGCACCAATTTTTTGAGCGCCTTTTTCAAAGCCGTGAGCGCCTGTAAAAAGTCCATAACCATATGAATTTTGCATTCTGTCATGTTTCCTAACACCATTTGCATAAAGTGCCCTTGCCATTACTTCTCCCCAAAGGTCTACATCATTTGCAGTATAAGGACCAACAACAGGTTTTCCTGTTGTCCCTGAAGATGCATGGACTTCTATGATATCATCAATCTCTGTACAAACAAGACCAAAAGGATAGTATTCTCGTAAATCATTTTTTGTTAAAAAAGGTAATTTTTCTATATCCTTTAAAGATTTAATATCTGTTGGTTTAATTTTATTTTCATCAAATTTTTTCTTATAGTATTTATTTTTTGTATAAACCATTCTAACTAGTTTTTTTAATCTATCAAGTTGTAACTCCTCTAATTTTTTAGCTGGCATAGCTTCATATTTTTTATCCCAGAAATCTGGCATTATAAAGTTCCTCCCGATTTGGACCCTAAATAATATAATCAATTATAATAATTATGGAAAATCTTAATACTAAATTATCATTTGTAATATTGAATATACTTGGAGTAAAATTTTATGAAAATTGTAATACTTGGTTCAGGTCTTATGGGAAGAGGTATTGCTTTTGATTTGATAAAAAATTCAGATTTTAAAGATATTACGATAGTTGATAACTATAAAAATAATTTAGAAGAAACAAAATTACTTTTATCAGATAGCAAAATAAATTATCTATTAGCAAATATAAATCAAGAAAAAACTATTAAAGAAATATTTAAAGAAAATGATATAGCAGTATCTGCAGTACCTTATACTTATAATTTAAGACTAACAGAGAATGCAGTAAAATATAGAACTCATTTTTTAGATTTAGGTGGAAATAACGAAATCGTTCAAAGTCAAAAAAAACTAAAAGAAAAAGCCAAAGAAAAAAAGATTACAATAATTCCTGATTGCGGTCTTGCACCAGGCCTTGTTTCTATTATTACAAAAGAAATTGTTGAAGAGCTTAGTAATATAAATTATGTAAAAATAAGAGTTGGAGGTCTCCCATTAGAACCAAAACCTCCATTAAATTACCAATTGGTATTTTCTCCAAATGGATTAATAAATGAATATGTAGAGGATGCTATTGTCCTAGATAATGGAAATATAACTAATAAGAAATCTTTAACTGAAATTGAAGAAATTATTTTTCCTCAGCCTTTTGGAAAAATGGAAGCATTTATAACTTCCGGTGGCTGCTCAACTCTTCCTTATTCATATATTGACAAAATTAAATATCTTGATTATAAAACAATTAGATATCCTGGTCATTGTGATTATTTTAAAGATCTTTTAAATATTGGCCCAAGAGACAAACTAATAAGTTATTTAAAGAAAAATATTCCAAGAAATGGAAAAGACGTTGTATTACTTAAAGTGTTTTCAAAAGGTAAAAAAGATGATTTGGATATAAATATTGATTATACAATGATTGATTATTTTGATGATAAAAATAATATAAGTTCAATGATGAGAACAACTTCATACCCCACTTCAATTATTGCTCAATTTATACAAAAAGAAATAATAAATAAAAAAGGGGTTTTCTGTCCCGAAGAAATTATACCTTGTGATTTGTTCTTCAATGAACTTAAAAAAAGAGGAATAATGCTTTCAAAGGAATATAAATGAACAAAGAGAAGGTTTTTATTGAGAATAAAAAAAAATCATTGTTAAAACTAATAAAAGCAAAAAAGGATTTTTTGGTTGATAAAAAAATCATCCCAATTTTAGATATAATTAATAACTCTGATAATTATTTTACAACCAGTAGTTGTTTTGGAAGAATAGTAGTTCTCCAAATACCAAATATTGGTAATAAAAAGGAAGCAGAATTTTTAGGTAAATGGCATAGAGAAATAAATTTAGAAGATATAAAAAATTCTTTAGAAAAGTTTAATGACGGTCAATTATGGTTACTTGCTCAGTCTCCAATAATCCATATTATTGCAAAAACAATAGAAGATGCAGAAAAAATTCTTAAGTTGGCTTTTTCTTGTGGATTTAAAAATTCAGGAATAAGATCAATTGGAAAAAGAATTGTTGTAGAAATCTGTAGTACTGAAAGATTAGATGCACCAATAGGATATAAAGGTAATATATTTTGTAATGATGATTATCTAGACTTTTTAGTAAAAATTTCAAATCAAATAATAAATAAATCGACAAATAAGTTAAATATATTTGAAAACAAAATAAAGAAAGATTTAAGTACTCAGAAAACAACCAATTTATAGATTAAATATGATTGAAAGAACCAAACGCATATTATTATTCATCTTTTGTTCTATTATAGGTGGACTTTCTAGTTTTTGGATTTTTTTTGGATTTTTCAACAATAAATTAATAATATCCAGAGAACCAATCTTTCAAATTTTATCAATTTTATCTTTCTTTGGCATTGTAATTTCATTTATTTCAATTTATGATTTGTATACAAATCCAGAAAGAAAACTAAGTTATAAACAAAAAATTGAAAAAAATATTAATGAGATACATAGGTATAAGCAGTTATTTGACCCACCAGATACTGAAATGTATAACTAGTTTAAGTATTACAATAATTGTGTTTTAACCATGCCTCTTTTGGTATTTTCTTATATATTTGATATGGATCCTTTTTATATTGCTCTTTTGCAACTTGTTTTATTTTTTTATCATCAAAAGACCAGTAATATTTCCTCATAAATTTTCCTTTTTCTTTGTATTCTTCTCTTCTTAATTTTAATAGTTTCTCTCGTTGCAACTCATATAATAGCGCTCTTGAATATTTATCTATTGACATATCTTCTACTTCTTTACTGCCCTTAAAGATATTTTCTATTGTTTTACTAAGTGCCAGTGCGTCCTCCTTTGACATGTTAAATCTTTTTTTAAGTGCCTTTACTAGTAATTTCTTCATGATATGTTCCTCACAAGATATTTTTTGTAATTCTATTTATAAAGAATTTGTTGTACATCTATTATCCAAATATCTCTTTCCGAATTATTTATAACCCTAATCAATATACATTGGCTCAAAAAATAAGGGGTTGAAATTATGACAAAAAGAGTTTATAATTTTTATGCTGGACCAGCAACATTGCCACTTCCAGCTTTAAAAAAAGCAAAAGAAGAATTACTAAATTTTAATCAAACAGGAATGTCTATAATGGAAATATCACATAGGTCAAAGGAATATGCAGAAGTCCATGAAAAGGCAACAGAAAATGTTAGAGAACTAATGAACGTACCTGATGATTATAAAATATTATGGTTGCAAGGGGGGGCATCAACACAGTTTTTTATGGTTCCATTAAATCTTCAAATTAAAAATAAAGCTTTTGAGTATGTTAACACTGGTGCTTGGTCAAAAAAAGCAATAAAAGAAGCAAATTTTTATGGAGATGTAAAGGTTGTTGCAAGTTCGGAGGATAAGAATTTTTCATATATACCCAAAGATATCAATTTCAGTGATAATGCATCTTATGCTCATATAACAAGTAATAATACAATTTTTG
>Ga0272442_10001191_pt1 | contig 40152 bp, 34 predicted proteins | sample SSMForm2O_FD_200262 | JGI IMG/M metagenome (GOLD analysis project Ga0272442, IMG submission 200262) | Marine sediment archaeal communities from Little Sippewissett salt marsh, Falmouth, MA, United States - SSM-Form-2O | ecosystem: Environmental > Aquatic > Marine > Wetlands > Sediment ... | reverse complement strand
GGCGAGCTCGGCCTGGGTCATTCCCCTGTCGCGCCTCGCTTCCCGGATCGCACTGTGCAGGTCCATCATTTGTCGTCCTTATAAACTAGTTCAATGGCAAAACAATCTAATATATGTTAGCTATTCCGGATTTGTCAATCAGATTCTTTTATTTTTTTTGATATTTGTCTGGGAGTGACGCGCTCCAGGGTTATGGGGGAGACGCCCGTGTAATGGTGGGATGCGCGGCCTTGGAAGACCGCGCTACGGTGGGAGTGGAACATCCGGGTAGGTGCCGTGGTATTCGCGGGACCTGCGGATGGAGTGGGAGCCCGCCGGCGTCAACAAAGGGAGAAGCCGCAGGAGCGGCACTTCGCGCACGCTTCGACGAAGACGAGGGTTCCGCCGCATTCGGGACACTTTAGCTTGTAGTGAGCGTGGTCATCGGTTGTGGCCGATGTCCCGGCGGCGGTGGCGCGGGCGAGGGGTTGCCGCGGTAGGGAGGACGGGGCTCGCCCGGTGAGGAGGAGAGACTCGAGGCCGTCGCGGTCGCGTGCGGCGTGGTATTTCTGCATTGCCTTTGCGAGCCCGTCGGCGAGAGACGAGATGCGTCCGTCCCTGGTGGGGATCGTCAGGCTCGACCCGATCCCGTTGAGCTGCGCGACGACGTCATCCAGCGAACCATTGACGCGCAGGTAGAGCGAGATGAGCCTGCAGATGGCCTCGAGGTCGGAATTCGCGATATCGCCCCCCTTCCCGAGCTGGGCGAAGACCTCGCGTTCGCGTCCATCCTTCGGGTCCACCACGATCTGGATGTGCATGTTGCCGAACGGTGTTATCTGCTTAACACTGATCGCGGGCATGACCGCGGGCATGGGGACGGGCTTGACGATGGCGCCGGGCGTGGTGCCGGCCGGCGCGTCTTTTCCGGACAGGCTCATCGGCTGGTTCTCGCGGCACCCGTTGCGGTAGACGGTGATTCCCTTGCAGCCGGACTCGAATGCCTGCAGGTAGATGTCTCGGACGTCTTCGACGGTGGCGTCGGACCTGAAGTTGATGGTCTTGGAGATGGACGCGTCGCAGTGTTTCTGGAAAGCCGCCTGCATCCGGACGTGCCATTCAGGAGAGATGTCGTGCGCGCAGACGAATACGTTTCGCACGTCTTCGGGGATCTGTTCAATGTCCTTGATGGAGCCATGTTCGCCGACCTTCTCCATTAGCTCCTCACTGTAGAACCCCCGGTCCTTGGCCACGGACTCGAAGCGCCGGTTGACTTCGGCCAGGCGTTTGCCGTCGAGTATGTTGCGGAAGAACACGAGCGAGAACAGGGGCTCCACACCGCTGGAACAGCCGGCGATGATGCTGATGGTGCCGGTTGGCGCGATACTGGTGGTGGACGCGTTCCGGATCGGCTTCCGGGCCTGGTGCCAGACGCTGCCCTTCCAGTTCGGGAAGGTACCCCGCTGAGCCGCCAGTTTCTCCGACGCCTTGTGGGATTCGTTGTTGATGAACGACATGACGTCCTCCGCGACATTGACGGCTTCTTCCGAATCGTAGGGAATGCCCAGGGCGAAGAGCATGTCCGCGAAACCCATGATACCAAGCCCGATCTTGCGGTTTGACCTGCTCCTGGCGCCTATTTCCTCGATGGGATAGCGATTGATGTCCACGACGTTATCGAGGAAGCGAACGGCGAGGTGCACGGTGTCGCGGAGCCCCTCGAAGTCGATCATGCGCCCCTCGAACGAGTCCCGCACGAACTTCGTGAGGTTGATGGAACCGAGCGTGCATGCCTCGTAGGGCAGGAGCGGCATCTCGCCGCAGGGGTTGGTTGCCTCGATGGGGGCGATGTGTGGGGTGGGGTTCGCGTTGTTCATCCGGTCGATGAAGACTATGCCCGGCTCGGCCGATTCCCAGGCCCTCCGGACTACGAGGTCGAAGACCTGCCCGACGGTCCACGCGGAGCCGTCCTCCTTCGGAAGCTTCGACTTCTCGTCGGTGCGGGGGTTGCGGACCAGATGATCCCGGCCCGGGTCCTCGATGACGTTCCGCATAAACTCGTCGGTGACAGCGACCGATATGTTGAAATTGGTGAGGTTGGTCAGCTTCCTCTTGGCGTCTATGAACTCGAGCACGTCCGGGTGATCGACGCGCATGATGCCCATGTTGGCGCCGCGGCGAAAGGCGCCCTGCTGGATGGCATTGGTGGCCTCGCTGAACACTTTCATGAACGAGAGCGGGCCGGATGTGGTTCCGCCGCTCGACGTAACGAGGTCGCCCCTGGGACGCAGGTTGCTGAAGCTGAACCCGGTGCCGCCGCCGGCTTTCTGTATGAGGGCGGTGTTCCTGATGCTGGTGAAAATGTCATCGACACTGTCCTCCACCGGCAGAACAAAGCAGGCCGACAGCATCCCGGTCCTGCGCCCCGCATTCATGAGGGTGGGACTATTGGGCAGGAACCGGGTCTCGGCCATCAACGAAAAGAACTCGTCGCGGATCGTCTCGACGGCGCCATCGGAGAGGCCGTACTCCCGCTCGGCGGCTGCGACGGCGTCCGCAACGCGCCGGAAGAGATCGTGCGGCTTCTCGACCACTTCGCCCTTCTCGTTCTTCTTCAGGTACCTCGACTTCAGGACGGCGAGCGCGTTGGCGGATAGAGTGTGTGTTGAACTGGTTCCCTTGACGTTTGGGGCGACGGTCTGTGCGGGCATCGCTGTTCTCCTTTGCGACCGTGATCGTCCCTCCTCCTCGTGCTCGTGATTTGCCTTCAGTCAGCCTCTTCGAGGATGAGGACGAGCCGATCACTCTTGCATTCGGTCTTCGACAATAGTTTCTTTTTCCGATGGTAGTGAGTTGTTTTGTCGCAAGACCCCGTATCGCGTGTCGGGTGTTGCGTGAGTAGTACCGCAAGATATTGGGCCTCAGCCAGCAACACCCCCAAGATGAGGGGATCTTGAGTCAAAAGGGCACAGGTATAGCATAGGTGGTAGGTCATATGGTGTCCGTGTCGGAAAGTTTTTTGGGGGTTCGGAGTGGGAGAATGAACAGGGGTGGGATGTCTTACTCGTAGAACGGCGTTCCAACGCCGTTCATTCTGCGGGCGGGGGATGCGCGGCGTTGGAAGACCGCGCTACGGTGGGAATGGGAGGTGAAAGAATCGGGGAGGGAGTTTCGTCATGGAGAGAGAAGAACTTCTTCGAAATCTTTTCGTGAGTCGGACATCACTTGTCCGTCTGCGAATGATACACGTAGGTCTTCTATTTGGAGGTCCCGCCGGATGAAAAAAAGCACGGTGTGGAGTTGATAATCATCGACTACCTGCAGCTGCTGCATGTAAGAGGATTCGGGAACGGTAGAGAGACACAATGGCAAAGTTCAAAATACAGTTCAGGCGCCTGCTGTTCATTGACAGTAAGGTGGCCGAGGGTGGCTACCCGAACTGCAGGCAGCTCGCCGAGGAATGGGAAGTCAGCACCAAGACGATCCAGCGGGACATCGACTATCTGCGTGACCAGCTGGACGCACCGCTGGACTACAGCTACCAGCACCGCGGCTACTACTACACGGAGCCGAACTACCGGCTTCCGACGATAACGGTGAGCGAGAGCGATCTCTTCGCTGTCTGCATCGCGGAGATGGCCCTGAAGAGATTCAAGAACACTCCGCTCTACAGCAAGCTCGTCTCCGTCTTCGACAAGATCGAAGGGACGCTGCCGGAAAAGGTGTCGGTACACCCCTCGTGGGTTGACAGCCGGATCTTCTTTTTCAGCGAAGCGTGCACGAGGATCAACCCGAAGATATGGGAGACGATCGCGCGCGCCCTGCGGCAGGACCAGCGGCTTCTTATCACGCACAAGTCGCCGAGCAGGCAGGAGCCGACGCGGCGCAAGATCGATCCCTACCACCTGGTAAACTTCAAGGGCGAGTGGTACGTGGCGAGCTACTGTCACAGCGCGCAATCGATAAGAACATTCGCGGTGTCCCGGATCAGGTCGGCGAAGATCCTGGACGAGCGGTTTGAGATGCCGGCCGAGTTTACCCAGGAGAAGATGTTCGGCGACCAGTTCGGGATTATCTGGAAGCCAAGAAAATACAAGGTACGGATAGAGTTCGTGCCCCATATCGCACCGTACATCCGTGAAAGGCAATGGCACCCGCTGCAGGCGATCAAGGAGAAGCGGAACGGGGGCATAGTTCTCGAGTTCGAGACGAACCATGTCAAGGAAGTGAAGGACTGGATCCTGTCATGGGGTTGCGGAGCGAAGGCGCTGGCGCCGAAGAAGCTGGTCGACGAGGTTAAGGAGTCGTTGAAGAACACACTGAAGAAGTACGGGGCGTAGGAAGGTGTCAAGTGTCAGCTCCAGAGGTAGGAGCGGGAGGGACGGCAGACGAAGACGAAGATGAAGGCGGGGACAAAGGCCAGGGAGAAGGTGCTGACGTACGTGATACATCCGACCAAGGGGTTGGGTGTTGCGTGCAAGGTCTACGAGAATTTGCCCGGCACGGCCCGGGGGCTGCAGAATGCGTACCCTTGCGACCCGCGCAAGTTTCTCAACACGGCCGCGGTTCTGAATCTTCGATCCGATCACCGCCGCATTCTGCTGAGACTGGTGATGAGCCAGGTGCGATCGGGGATCATTCTTCACGGTGTGGAAGGTTGTGCGATCATACAGGAAATGGTGGCGACCGGCCGCTGCTTCTGGACGAAGGACGGTCGTGCGCCGCTGACATGGGGTCGGACGCGCCCGGCGCTGGCGGTATGGCGCGAGGTGTCGGGCGGTTCCCACCGGCCCGGCTGGACGATCACGCCGCACAGCGACATCATTCTGCCCGTGACTCCCCCGGTCTATCTCGACCTGAAGAATCTCTACTGTGGAACACTGGACACGGACCTGCCCGAAGCGATGGCGGCGAGGTGGTCCGCGGGCGAGCCGATGAACCAGGAGACGAGCGCGAAGTTTTGCGGCGATCTCGCGCACTGGTTCCCCGAAGTGGATGTTCCCGTTCCCGGCACGATACCCGTTGAGCTGGTGTCGGACCTCACGCCCACGCCCTGCCTTACGGTTTGCCGGCGAGAGTTTGCGCCGGAATCCACGCTCACGGGGGCGTCGGTGAGTATTCTTTTCATCCGGCCCGAATTCGACTACGGGGGTAAGAGGATCCACGCGGCGACGAAAGGCAGTCTGGTCAACATCGTGGGCGACGAGAAGATCAGGAAAGTCAAGCGTTGCAGGAAGATCGAGAAGGCGGCAATGGAACGGCTGAGGGATCTGCAGTTCGTGCGGCTGCAGGTTCTCCTCAGGGATCATTGTCTCGGCGACTGCGGGCCGGACTTGGCCCTGGACCCGCAGGGCGATCGTGACTGGGGGCATGTTCTCCAGGACGTTTTGCCGGCGCTCGAGGGCGAAGGGTGGCGCGTGGAGTATGACTCGAACCTGGAACTGGTTTCGGTCGAACAGGACGCGTGGTATTCCGAGATGGAATCGACGGGGATCGACTGGTTCAGTTTCGAAGCCGGTATCCGGGTGAACGGTCACAAGATAAACGTTCTTCCGGCGGTGCACAGCTTCCTGCAGAAGCACAGGCGCGATCCGCTGTCAAAGATCGAGGAGGGCCTAAGGGGGAGGACGATCACGGTTGAAGCGGGGCAGGGCACGATAGCCCTGATATCCGGGGACCGCTTCTTCCAGATACTGCGGAATCTCTTCGAGCTCTTCCAGGAGAAGCCGTTGAGGGATGACAACCGGCTGCAGCTCAGCGCGTGGCGCGTGGCGGAGATAGGCGAGCTGGAGAGAATATCATCGAGTTCATGGAACATCCCCGAGAAGCTGCAGGAGCTCTCCCGGAAGCTGCGCGCGGGCTTCACGTTGGATGAGCAGGAACCGCCGGCGGCACTGAACGGGAAGCTGAGACCATACCAGAAAGTGGGACTGCGCTGGATTCAGTTCCTGCGCGAACACGAGCTTTGCGGCATGTTGGCCGACGACATGGGACTGGGCAAAACGATCCAGGCGCTTTCTCACCTGTTGACGGAGAAGGAGGCGGGGCGGCTCGACGGTCCCTCGCTGGTGGTTGCTCCGACCAGCGTCGTGGGCAACTGGGTGGACGAGTGCCGGCGGTTCGCGCCCGGCTTGTCGGTATTGCTTCTCCAGGGAGGTGAACGCAAACAGGAGTTCGACAAGATCGACGGCGCGGACGTGGTTGTGACGTCCTACGCGCTGCTGCGGCGCGATGCGGAGATCCACCTGGCGAAGCGCTACTGTTTCGCGATACTGGACGAGGCGCAGTTCATAAAGAACCACCGCGCACAGGTTGCGCGTGTTGCCGCGAATCTTCCGTGCAGGTCGAGGCTTGCACTTACCGGTACTCCGATGGAGAACCACCTTGGCGAGCTGTGGGCCCTCATGACATGGCTGATGCCCGGCTTTCTCGGTTCGCTGAAGGCATTCACAACGCAGTTTCGCAGGCCGATCGAGAGGGAAGGCGACGAGAACCTCAGGATGATTCTCAACAGGCGAGTGGCGCCCTTCCTTCTGCGCCGCGGTAAGGACGAGGTGGAGAGGGATTTGCCCAGGAAGACCGAGACGATACACGCGATTCCGCTCAGTGATCGCCAGCACGACATCTACGAGACCGTGCGGCTGGCGATGGAGTCGAGGGTAAGGCACGAGATCGCGCGGCGCGGGATAGGCCGTTCCAGCATCGTGATCCTGGACGCACTCCTGAAGCTGCGCCTGACCTGCTGTGACCCGCGCCTCGTGGACAAGGAGGGGGAGGCCGGCGCCGCCGACTCGTGCAAGCTGAATGCGCTGATGTCAATGCTTCCTCAGATGATCGAGGAAGGGCGACGCGTATTGCTATTCTCCCAGTTCACGAAGATGCTCGCCTTGATCGAAAGGGAACTCGAACGGAGTGCAATCGACTACGTGAAGCTCACAGGCTCGACGCGGAAGAGGCAGGATGTGATCCGGCGTTTCCAGGAAGGCGAAGTGCCGCTGTTCCTGATCAGCCTGAAGGCGGGAGGCACGGGCCTGAACCTGACCGCGGCCGACAGCGTGATACACTTCGACCCGTGGTGGAACCCCGCGGTCGAGAAGCAGGCGACGGACCGCGCGCACCGGATCGGGCAGTCCAAGCCGGTGTTCGTGTACAAGCTTCTGACGGAGAACACGGTGGAGGCCAAGATACTCGAGCTGCAGAAACGGAAGAAAGAACTAGCCGCGGGAATCCTCACGGAACAGAAAGCGGGAAAGATCAGTTTCGACAAGAATGACCTGGCGCACCTGTTTGCGCCGATCGAGTAGGCAGCATTGTCTGAGAGTCAACTCACAACGAGTAGGCCGCGCGTTACGCGCGCGATATACCGCCGAGGACGATGAGATGGTCCCTAAACTGTCCGCGCCCGACGGATTGGAACTGTTGCACTATACAGATCTGGTGTCGATGAACTCACCTGGATGAGAGGGGAGAACCGTGTAATCCGCCGTTCTCTCCGTAAACCGTTGCCCCATGATGTGTTACGGACTACATCATACTCGCTGACGAATGATTCAGGCTATACTTGATGTTTTGGCTGCATAGTGGCGCACGCGGGTGAGGTGTCAGGGCTTCCTTTCTGCCGTGAAATATGGAAAATACTGATCTCCGGCAGATTTATGGTCAGGAACCGTGTGCCGGCGGCGGTAATACGGGTAGAGGCACAACAGTGAACGATGGTGAATTGCTGAAGCAATACGTGGACGAAGGCTCGGAGCCTGCCTTCGAGGAGCTGGTGAAGCGTCACACGGACCTGGTCTATTCCAGCGCGCTGCGCCGGGTTGGGCCGGGCTCGGCGGAGGACGTGGCACAGGCGGTCTTCGTGGTGCTGGCCAGGAAGGCGCCGAAGCTGGCCCGCCGGAGCACCGTGAACCTGTCGGGTTGGCTGTTCAGGGCAACGCGTTTCGCGGCGCTCGACGCGCTGAAGAAGGAGCGTCGGCGCCGGGAGCGCGAGAATGCGGCGGCGGAAGGAAGCAGGGAGGAGATGCAGGCACAACAGATGTCGGAAGAATGGGAACAGGTCAAGCCGGTCCTGGACGAGGGACTGGACAGGCTGAGCCGGGGTGACCGGGACGCGGTGCTGCTTCGTTTCTTCCGCGGTGCAAGCTTCGCTGAGGTGGGCGAAACCATGGGCATTTCCGAGAACACGGCCGCGAAGAGGGTGTCGCGAGCGCTCCAGAAGCTACACCGCTTCCTATCGCGAAAGGGAGTCACGCTCTCGATGCCCATCCTGTCTTCGTTGCTGGCGTCCAGGACCACCGAGGCCGCGCCGCCGGAGATCACCGCCTCGTGCACGACTGCCGCGCTCGCGGGGGTCGGTGTGCTGGCTGGTGGTGGAACCATAAGCGCATTGCTGATTGCGGACGGTGTGATGAAGGCGATGGCGGTAAACCGGATCATCACGACGGCAGTGGCTACCTGCGTCCTGCTCACGGCCGGCACGGGGACCGTGGTTACCGTGAAGCGCGCCGTGACGGAACACGCGGCGATCGCGCTGGGCAGGGAGCAGACAGGCATGCGGCTGGTGGCGGTCAAGCCCGTGACGCTTGAGTACAAGGCCGCGAGCACACTTCCTGGCGGGGTGGTGGAGTACCAGATAAACACCCAGTACGACGAGCGGACGTACTTCGCGCGGCTCGGCGAGGAAGTCGAGGGATACATCCTGGCGAAGCACGAGGCCAGGACGGAGGAAAGGGATGTATCCGGCATTGCGAAGCCAGTTGTCGTGGACATTTCCGAACTCACGCTGGAGCGCGGCAACGAACGGATCGTGCTGACCAGGAACCGCCCCGTGAAGAGCGCTCGATACTCCGCGCACCTCTTGCTGGGCCCCGACGACACCGATCGCTACCTGGGGATCGGCGACACTTTCAATCTCGAAGGGTCGGAATATCAAGTAGCTGAGGTGCCTCCGAAGCTGGACAGGATTGTTCTGCGCCGCACGGCGGACGACCGAAAGGTCGTCCTGCTGGTGGGTGAATAGGTGCGAGCAGTCCTGTGGGAATGAGTGGTTGTGTTGTGCGGACAGCGGCCGGCCCAGAGGGCCGTCCCTACCGCAAGCAGACTGAAGGAGGTGTATCATGGCAAAGCTACTGAGATTCCTGATTGTTGTTCTACTCCTGCTGGCTATCACGTCGTTTGTCCTCGCGGGAATGCTGTATCACAAGCGGCAAATACTGAAGGGCCGCACGCAGCAGCTCGAGGACACGGTGATGCTGGTCGCCACGACGTTCGAGTCGACCGTGCCGACCGCTGACGTTGAGCCGGAGTATCCGGCACGCGATGTGGAGGCGGTTACGGCGAAGCTGGTCGAGAACCCCGAGCGCTCCAGGTTCTGGGATGCCTACGTTCACGACCTGGAACAGGTCGGGGACGAGACCATGGACCTGAGCGGCCGCAGGTCCGAGTTGATGACCTACTACCGGCGTGACCCGGTGACGCAGAAGATCATTCGCGATCCGTTGACCGGCGAGCCCCTGATCGACGGCCCGGGCACGATGCGGGAGGTGTTGGATGAGGTGCTGGAGAAAGCGACGGAACAGTACGGACGCCTGAACGATACACGGGAGGAGCTGACGAAGACCCGGAAGGAGCTCGTGACAACGGTAGAGGATCTGAACAAGCGCAAGCAGGGCCTGCGCCTGGCGCTGCACACGGTGCTGCAGCGTGACGGGACGATCGCTCAGCTCGAGGATACGATAGTATCGCGGGACAAGACCATACGCGGCCACGTGGCTCACATCCAGGAACAGAACCTGGAGATAGAGGATAAGAGAGTGAAGATCCAGGACCGGGACGAGACGATTGATCAACTCAAGACGGACGTTGCGACGCTATGGGACAGGATCCACGAACTCGAGGATACCAATGCCGTGCCGCGCGAAGCTTGGGCCGAGCTCAGCCCCGGGTTCAAGGGCACGGTTGCCGCCATCAACGAGAAGTACTGTTTCGTCGTGCTCAAGCTGACAGACGAGTTCATGGAACAGTACATCAAGGGGCTCAAGACCGGGTACCTGAAACCCGATCCCAACCTGATGGTCATTCGAGGCGAAGGTGTGGACGAGCGGTTCGTCACCAAGGTACGGCTCCGGCGCGTCTACCCGAAGCGCCTCGTTGCGACGGCGGACATTCTTCTGAACTGGCAGCAGATGCCGGTGGCGCAGGGCGATGCTGTGGTCTACTAGGAAAGGGACGAGGGGCAAGGGGAGGATTGTGGGAGTGGGTTGCGGTTGGGATAGGGGTGTGGTATGATTGGGGATGATGGAAAGGGATTCGGGTAGATCGCAGGCAGGGAAAAACGGGTTCTGGCTGGGAGTGGTATCGCTGTTCCTGGTGACGGCGGTGCAGCTGGGATTCTCGGGCGGCGGCTGAGGGGGCATCCCGTTTGGGCCCCTGGGAGGGGTCCTGCTGATTTTCGGCCCGCCCGTTGGCCTGGTGATGAGCGTGGTCGGGCTAGTGCGGGACGAGCGAAAGGGCTACGCGATAGCGGGGATGATCGCCGGCCTGCTCGGCTGCCTGGGCCTGGTGCTGCTGATGTCGGGTATCTGCTTCTGACTGCTTCCGCCCGACTGGGCCCGTTTCCCGCCTTGCGCCTACTGGCGGAAGGGTGGTTTCGGTTTCCGATTGCGGTGCGTGGCGATGAACTGGCTGATGTTCTCGGCCACGCGCTTGATGCAGGCGTCCAGTAGCGTCACATCATCACTCGCGACGAGGGGTGCCGAGGACGCCGTAGCGCTGGTTGTGATTTCGCCGCAGAGCACGCGCCGGCCGAGCGCGACGCGGAACACCTTCACCTCGAGATCGACGATTGCCCGTCCGGCTCCGAAGCCGATCCATCGCCGGAGCTTTGGCCGGCCGGGGTTCAGCTGGGCTATGTTGCCCTGTAGGACCAGGTACGGGCCCTTGCCCGCCATAGCCTTAGTGTCGGTCGCCGCGTTCTTGCTCTTTTCCTTCAGGCCATAGGTGACGAGGTGCCTGAGTCTCTCGGAGTATCGCTTGCGGTCGATATGGGGTTGGACCCCGACCGCCTTGTCGGCGGCGAACTGCTCGACGACGATATTCTTATAAGGGGACATGCTCACGGTCCTGTCGGTCCAGAATACGGTGACGCCACCTTCGGGCTGAACGTCGGAATAGGGGACGTTGGCGTGGACGAGATAAGACGTCGGCAGGATGGAGCTGGCGCATCCTGTTACCAGCGGCAGGGCGATCAAGAGCACGAACATTGCGATGCGGTTCATGGTCCGTTCCTCCTTCTAGGACAAGACTATTGGAAATGGCGCCGTGGTCAAACGAAAAACAAAGATGGGCGGAAAGGCCCGACGTTTGGTCGAGATTGGGCTAGGCACGGGCCGGTGCTGCGTGCTATAATCCATCTTCCATAATCCGGGGTCTCACGATGGCTGAGGAAAAAGCGGCACAGATAGTTACGGGAAGCGTATCGGAGATCCGTTGCCGGGGCTGCAAGACGGTACTCGACGTATCGGGTCTCGAGGCTTTCACCCGGGTAAGCTGCCCGAACTGCGGCGCGGAGAAGGTGGTCCCGGCAACGCTGGGAAACTACATCCTGCTTGAACGGATAGGCACCGGCGGCATGGGGGCGGTATACCGCGGGAAGGACCCCATGTTGGACAGGGAAGTGGCCATCAAGGTCCTGCTCGCGTCCATGGGCTCCGACCCGAAGGCGCTGGAGAACTTCAACCACGAGGCGAAAGCCGCAGCGCGCCTGAACCATCCCAACGTTGCCCAGATCTACGCGTTCGGCCAGGAGCAGGGCCAGCCCTACATTGTCATGGAGTTTATCCGGGGCAAATCCCTGAAAGAGCTTATAGTGCCGGACAAGTATCTCGACGAGTCGTTCGTGATGAAGACGGGCCTCGATATCACCGCCGGCCTGAGGGCGGCCTCGGGCATAGGCCTGCTCCACGGCGACATCAAGCCGGAGAACATCCTGTTCAGCGACTCGATGGAGGCGAAGCTGATCGATTTCGGCCTGGCGACCTTCGCGAACCAGGAGGCGGCCGAAGGGATATGGGGCAGTCCCTACTACATAGCGCCGGAGAAGGTGCAACAGCAGGACGTGAACGAACGTTCCGACATCTACTCCCTCGGGGGGACACTCTACCATGCCCTCTGCGGCAAGCCGCCTTTCCAGGGCGAGACTGCGGAGGAGGTCGTCAAGAAGCGGCTGAAGCTGGATCCCAGGAGCGTGGCCGACCGTCGACGCGATATCAGCGAGACGGTCGAGCAGATAGTAACGCGGATGCTGAAGCGATCGCCTGGCGAGCGCTACCCGAACTACAAGTCGCTGGCCAGCGACCTGCAGGGAGCGGTTGACGAGTTGGGCAAGTCGGCGGCGAGACGGGCCAGGCACTCCAAGAGCGCGCGGATCTATTCCGACGTGATACCGACGCAAGGAGGCGCAACGGGCAGGCGTCGCACCGTTACGGGCAGCCACCGCACGGCGACAAATCGTCCTTCGACCCAGCGTGGGAGGAGCGTGAAGCAGAGCTCGCGTGACTGGGGCACGGCCGGGAGACGGACGACGCGCAGCTCCGGGAGCTCGCGCGACCTGTCTCGCCACACGCCGTCGAAGTCGAGAGCCGGCGAGAGGAAGCAGTCGCCGCCGAAGAAGAGCAGGAAGGGGCTGGTCATGGCGGGTGTCGTTGGCGGCGCGGTACTGGTGGCGGCTGTCGGTATCGCGCTCTCGCAGAAGGGTGGCGGCGCGCGCGGCAGGCCCGGCGGGGGCAACTGGAACACGGGGGGACGCGGCGTGCAGCCGGGCCCGGGCGCCTTACTTTTCTCCGAGAACTTCGGTTCGGGCAAGGCAGACAAGTTCACGGCGAAGTCCGGTTACTTCATGGTACAGAAAGGGCGGTACCACGGACTGGCGAACAAAGAGGGAGAGTGGATCATCGGCCTGGTGAAGCTGAGCGACCAGTTGCCGCCCCAGGTCCGGATAAGGGCTTCGGCGAAGACGCGAGAATCCAGAACGATGAAGAACGCCTATATTATTTTCGACTACATCAGCCCGCAGAACTACAAGTTCGCGGGCATGCAGGACGACGGCGACAAATGGGTGGTGGGCATAATGACAGACAAAGGCGAACGGATCGCAGAGTCATCGGAGGCGCCCATAGACACCGGCAAGGACTACAAGTTGGAGGTGTTCCTGACCGGGGCGACCGCAAAGCTCATCGTGGATGGTGTTGAGAAGATGTCGTACCAGTTCGACGGAGGCAGGGTGACGGACGGCCAGGTCGGGGTCGGATCGAAGGACGGCCATTCATCATTCGATGACATCGTCATCTCTCAGTAATCGCCGGAGTATTGCGCCGGTATGAAACCACCGGTACTATCTGTTTCCATTCGATCGATAGCGGTTCTGGGCGTGCTCACGCTCTTATCCGGCTGTCGGAGCACGCTCTACATGTACACCGGCCCCAGGCTTCCATCGGCCCGGGTCGCGTTCCTCACGATTCCCCAGGAGGTACGATGCGGCGTAGTAGACGGACGGCGAATCCGGCCGGACAACCCCGGGCGCATCGAGTTCCTGCCGGGCACGCACTCGATCCGCATCCAGTATTTCGGGAAGAAACTCAGGACCCAGTTGACGAACCTTTCCTGGAACCTGGAACCGGGCCATGAGTACGAGCTCCGCTACCGCATGTACCGGGCGGGCGGCAACCGCGTCTACACTCCCGAGTACCTGAAGTTGCTTCTTTCTTCGCCGAAGGAGAAACGGCGGACACTGATGCCGGAGACGGTATTTGGCGCGAACCGCTGGTGCCCGTACGTGTTTGATGTTACCGATCGCCTGCGAGTTACATTAAGGGACCGCCGGAAGGACAGGGAAGTAACCGCGATTCTCTCGATCCTGGGCCGGCAGGACAAGCTCGTGGCCGGCATGAAATCCATGCAGGCCCAGGCGGACAGGAACAGAAAGAAGTAGGGGATGAAGAAGACGATCATTATTGTCATGGTATTGGTCTGCGTCACCTGCGTGATTCTCTTTGGGATGCACCTGCATGCGAACCGCTACTGCTTTGTCGTGTCCGCCGACGGGCAGGCGTACGAGGTGGACAGGAGGACTGGTAAGTCGTGGCGGCTGTGGGGCGGGCAGAAGATACCGCAGACGAACAAAATGACGCGGGCCAAGAGCAAACTCCCGTCGGAGGAACTGGCCAAGCTGAAGCAGGGCACCGTGAAAATGTCGCCGGAGCCGTTTGCCGGCAAGCACACCGTGTTCGTGGACCTGCACAACTCCAGTCTCTGGCAGGTCGAGGAGCTGGTGTTCGGGATAACCTATGTGAAAGACGCGGGGCGTGACTTGAAAGACCCGCAGAAGCAGTCGCGCGACATCCGCATCAGGGCATTTCTTGCGCCCTACGGGTCGGCGAAGGTCCCCGTGGAGATAGGTGACCCGTCTATCCGGGTGCTGTCATGCGATCTGAAAGCCGCTTTCGGGTACCCGCCGGAGGATTAGCGGCTTAATCAGAAAGAGCTGCGACAAAAAACAAGATAATTTGAGCACGACCAGATACGGTCAGCAGTGAAGGTGGCAGGTCAAAGGTGCAGGTGCAGCGGAAGGCGGAATCGTCTTTGAGAACCGGAGAACAGACATCTTACCTTCACTTTCACCTGGCACTTTCACCGGCGGCCGGTCTTCTTCGGTTGTGGCCACCGGCCGCCTTGTTGCCTTAATCGCGCTAGTCGCGGTTGTAGCCGGCGGCGTAGTCGGCGCGGCATTCGGCCTCGGCCTCGTCCGGTTCGCGGCCGATTTCCTTCACGAGCGCGGCGTGCATTGCGGACAGGCGTTCCGAGTGTTCGGGGGCCTTCGCGAGGTTGGTGAACTCCTTCGGGTCGTCATCCAGGTTATAGAGCTCCCGTTCCGGGCCGTATTCGGCGTCCATCCGGGAATGGTAGACGTATTTCCACGGCCCCTCCCGGTACATGACGAACCCGGAGGCTATGTTGTGGCCGAAGTATTCGCAAACCGCGAAGTCCTTCCAGTCCGCACCGGGGTCGTCGAGGACCGGGATCAGCGAGTCGCCGTCCCAGTCAGCGGGCCGGTCGGCCCCGCCGAGCTCGGCGATGGTCTGGACGATGTCCACGAAGGAGCATACAGAGGACCTCCGCTGGTTGCCGGCCCACCTAGCGGGCCAGCTGACGATGAGTGGCGTGCGGGATGCGTGCTCGAACATATTGTTCTTCCACCAGAGCCCGTGGTCGCCCTTGTTCTCGCCGTGATCGGACGTGTAGATAACGACCGTGTTTTCGGCCACCTCGGAGTCGTCGAGCGCCCCGAGCAGCTTGCCGACTTCGTCATCGAACCAATCGGTGAGCGCCCAGTATAGCTCGCGTCCTTTCTTCACCACGGCCGGATCCGTGTTGTTGACGCCGAAGCCGTAGCGCAGGTGCTTGTAGTTCATGGGAAGTGATTCGATGAGGCCCTCGGGGATTTCGGGCATGGGCACGCGGTCCATGTAGCGCTGGTAGTACTCCTCCGGCGCGATGAGGGGAAAATGGGGGGCCAGGTATCCCGCGAGCAGGAAGAAAGGCTTGTCCGATGTATTCCTCGATCTTAGGAAGGCCGAGCAGTGTTTCGTGACCTGCCGATCATGGTTGAGGATCCCGGAATCATCGCTCACGTAGAATTGGCTCGACCGGCCTTCCCAGGAATGGATGCCCGGGGTTTCGTCGGTTGGGCTGCGCCTGCCGCCTTTGCCTGTCTTATCGCTGGTGTTCGACCAGGCGGGATACAGGTCCGTGAACCCGTACCGGCGTGTCTTGTCGAAATGCATTTTGCCGCCCAGCAGCGATTCATAGCCCGCGGCGTTCAGCACGCGGGGCAGCGAGGGATAGTCATTGGACGGCAGCCAACAGCTGTTGCTCCAGGCACCGCAGCGGCTCACGTATTTGCCGGCGGTAAAACTCAGGCGCGCTGGAACGCACAGCGGCGACGTGGTGTAGGCGGCGTCGAACGTGACGCCCCGTTCGGCAAGGTGATCGAGGTTGTTCGTTTGCACTAACGCGTCGCCGTAGCAGCCCATGACGGCGGGGTCGTGTTCGTCGGACATGATGCAGAGGATATTCGGCTTGCTGTTCACATGTTCACCACGTTTTGGGGATTGCCGTTCACGAAGGCGCGGACATTTTCCACGGCGGCGTCCAGGAGGCGTTGACGTGCTGATTTCGTGGCCCAGGATATGTGGGGGGTGACGTAGCAGTTCCTCGCGCTGAGCAGCGGGGAGTCGCCGGAAGGCGGCTCCTGCACGAGGACGTCCAGGCCGGCGCCCGCGAGACGTCCGCCGTTCAGCGCATCGGCGAGAGCAGCCTCGTCCACCAGCGGGCCGCGCCCGGTATTCACCAGGAAGGCGGTGGGTTTCATCGTGGCCAGGAGCCCGGCGTCAACGAAGTGGGTGTTGTCGTCGGTGAGCGGGCAATGGAGCGTGACGACGTCGCCTTCGCGGAACAGCGTGGGAAGATCCACGATGGAGACCGAGGCCGGGACGTCGGCCGGGGCCGCGATGTCGTAAGCGAGCACCTTCATGCCGAACGCTTCGGCGAGCTTCGCAACGGCCCGGCCGATGCGGCCGAATCCGACGATGCCCATGACGTGGTCGGCGAGCTCGATGAGAGGGTGGTCCCAGTAGCAGAAGTCGGGCGACTCGGCCCACCGCCCGTCACGGACTGTTTGTGCATGGTGGGCGACGTGCTGTGTAAGGTTCAATACGTGGGCGAAGACCATCTGGGCGACGGAGAGGGTGCCGTAGGTCGGTACGTTCGTGACAGGTATGCCGAGGTCCCGGGCCGCCTTAACGTCCACTATGTTGTAGCCGGTGGCCAGGACGCCGATGTATCGCAGGTCGGGCAGCTGCTCAAGGACCTGCCGGGGCATGAGGGTCTTGTTGGTTAGGGCTATTGCGGCTCCGGCGGCCCGGCTCGCCACGTCGCCGGGCGCGGTCCGTTCATGGACCGTATACTCTCCGAAGTCGGAGAGTGCGTCCCAGCTCAGGTCGCCGGGATTGAGAGTATAGCCGTCGAGCACCACCGTTGTCATACGATTCTCACGCGCTGAACACGCTGCTCCTCCTTGGCGTGGGTGAATTGCGTTATTGCCACGGGGTGTGCCAGGATCCGCTGGATGAGGTCCAGGGCGATGTGTTCGTAGAAGAAGCGCTTATCCCATATGCCGAAGTCGCCGGCGTTCTCGCCGTGGTCGGAAGTGAAGACAATCACGGTATTCTCGTAGATCCCCTTCTTCTTCAGGGCTTCGACAAGACGGCCGATATAGCGGTCGATGAGCGAACATTTTTCCATGTAGTGTGCACGCCTGCGGCGGTCGGCCGCGTTGTCGGGCACGCCGAGCGGCGGCGGCATTCCGTCGGGATCGTGCCGGAGCTCGCCTGGATGCCAGAACGGCGGGTGCGGGCCGATGAACGACAGGTTGAGGTAGAAAGGTCTTTCGTCGGCGACCTGGAAGACGTGATCGAAGCCGTAGCGGCCGATCTCGTCATTGTCGTCCCGGAGATCGACGCCGAGCCCGTACCTGTCGATGTAGTGGTGCTTGCCGATCATCGCGGTGAAGTAGCCGGCATCGCGCAGGCGGTGCATGAACGTGTTGTCCCGAAGCGCGTCCGGGATCGGCGGGCTCTGGTTGCCGCAGACGCCGTGCTGCGATGGAAACATGCCGGTGATGAGGCTGCAGCGCGCGGGTTGGCAGAGCGGCGCGGCGCAGTAGGCGTTCTCGAAGAGCGTGCCTTCCGCCGCCAGGGCCTGCAGGTTCGGGGTGCTTGGTCCTACCGCGTCGCGGCGGAAATGGTCGGTCAGTATGAGAATGATGTTCGGTTTCATCGTGGCTCGAAAAGCTGCGCCTCAAGCCGACGAGTGCGGCTGGCGGCGCAGCGATGCTGGATGCTTGATACTCGATGCTGGATGCCAGAGAAGAATTTCCGATCCAGCATCCAGTGACCAGTATCCAGCATCATGTCCGATTCACTCCGCGTGTCCGCAAGACCTGACTCGTCCGTCATTTTCCTGCCCCTCCTCAAGATGGCTAGAGCGTGCTGAAGGCGTCGTCGTTGACCGCTTCCGCGCCGCAGTAGAGGCAGTTGGGCTGTCGTCTTTCGAGGGGGCGCCCGCACTGCTGACAGAGACGGGCGGATTCCTCTTTCTTGCTCTCGGCCTTTCTTCGGCGGATCTCATCGACCCAGCGTGCGAGGTACTCATCATCGAGCTTGAACGACTCCTTGACGATTTCCCACAGCGCCTTGTTGATCTCGGTGAGCTTCTCGACCGAGTACTCGAGCTCACGCACTGTTTCGGCGAGGTTCTCGGTCTTGGCGTGCACGCGCATGGCCTCGGCCTGGGCCTTCTCGGCCCGCCTGCGGCGCTCCATTGGAGTTGGTGGTGACACTCGCGCTTCCGCCGTTCAGAGTGAATGGTGAATCGTGAATGGTGGATAGTCGCACACTTCAAGTGTCTCGTCAATTCTCTCGGAGCCAGACGAGCATTTCGCCTTCGCCGCGGTTTGCCCACATGAAGTAAGGAATGGCTTTCAGTGGGGTGGGGACGGTTCTCGACCGGTCGGTGCGATACAGGCGGCCCTTCCATCCATCCATGCTTCGCCGCGTGGCGCGGGCGGTTATCACGGGGACGCCGCCGAACATGGCCTTGTCCTTCTTGACGGTTAGCTTTGCCTGCCCGTCGCGTGGTACAGCTTTACGAGAGCCAGCTCGATTTCCTCGTGGCCGGGGTAGCCGCGTTTCCGGCCTTTGCGGGGGCCGAACACGGAGTCAATATGTTCGGCGTAGCGGCAGAGGACGTCGAGGAGCTTCGTCTTGCCGCGCGCTTCGGCGTAGGCGACGGCCGCTTGCATCAAGTGGCCGCCAAGGTCCACAGGTTCTCGCGCGTTTGTGGACCCCGGCCGGGGCCGGGCCGCCCGGGAGCGCCTGCAGTAGACATTTGCCTATTGTCACGCCACGCTGATTTGCTAAGGTAGTTCCAAGAAAAAGAAGGGGGACAACCATGAAGCTCTTCCATACCTGCATCGCTCTCCTCATATTGTTCATCGCCGGCTGCTCGACTTCGGAACCCATAGCGGTTGCCCCGCCGCCGCCATCGAAGGTCAGCCCCGAGGTCGAGGCCAAGGTTCGGGCCTGCCTGAACGCCATGATCGACGATATCTCGGCGATCGTCGCCGACCATCCCGAGCTGGTCAACTTCAAACCTGAGATCATCAAGAACGGGCCGCACATGCTGAAATCCAGGCCCAACATCCTGACGTCCGACAACAAGGAGTCCAGCTTTCCGCCGATGGGGTTCAGTTACAGCTACAACGCGGTCATAAGCAGGGGAAAGCCTCCCTTCTTTACCACCGACGGCTGCCTGATCAGGGTGAAATTCTTCGGCGCCGACCCAGGGTTGAAGGTGGGCAACGTGGAATTCTACCGGGGACAGGGCGTTAGAGGCACCTGGTATTGTTCCGGCGACGATGTGACGAAGCTGCAGCCCGCCATAAGGAAGATCGTCGAGAAGCACGCCGAGATGCTCGGCGAATGAACTTCATCGTCATCGTAACCGACAGCCTCAGGGCCGATCACGTTGGGTGCTACGGCGCGCCCGTCAAGACCCCCAATATCGACGCCTTCGCGGCGGATTCCGCCGTGTTCGAGCAGGCATACTCCGAGAACGTCCCGACCATGCCCTGCCGTGCCGCCTGGTGGACCGGGCTCCATCTTTTTCCGCACCGAGGCTGGCAGCCGTTCGAGCATTCCGACTACCTGATGGCGGAGATGCTGTGGAACCGCGGCTTCACTTCCGCGCTGATCTCGGACACCTACCACATGCACAAGCCCGGCTACAACTGCGACCGGGGCTTCGACACCGTCAAGTGGATCCGGGGCCAGGAGTACGATCCCTGGATCGTTGATCCGTCGATCAAGGTCGACCTCGACAGGAATCACCGGCTCCGTGGCGATGAAAGCGATGACCGGTGGCGCAGGCTTTTCGGACAGTACCTGCGTAACGCGTCGGTACGGAAGTCCGAGGAGGATTACTGCGTTGCACGCGTTTTCACCGAGGCGGTCCGCTGGCTCGAGGCTGTTACCCGCAAACGGAAAGACAAGCTCTTCCTGTGGGTGGACAGCTTCGAGCCGCACGAGGCGTGGGACCCGCCGTCACCCTACCGCGAGATGTACGACCCGGATTACACCGGGCAGGAACTGATCGATCCCGTCCCCGGCCCCGTCGAGGGATACATGACCGATGAAGAGGTCAACCATACCAAGGCGCTCTATGCCGGGGACGTGACGTTCGTGGACAAGTGGGTGGGGCTCTTACTCGACCGTATCAAGGAGCTTGGCCTGTATGACAACAGCCTTATCATGCTGACCAGCGATCACGGCGAGCCGTTCGGCGAGCACGGCATCATCCGCAAGGCTCGTTGCTGCGGCTACGAGGAGCTCGCGCGGATCCCCTGGATAATCCGCCACCCCGAGGGACTTGGCAGGGGCAGGCGCTGCGCGGCGTTTGTCCAGCCGCCCGATATGCTGCCGACGGTGCTTGACGCGCTCGACATCAAGAGCAGCCCCAGGCGATCCGCGAAAGGGATGGACTGTCTCGCTGGGGACCCGCCCGAGGATGCCCCGCGGTTCACGGGCCGGAGCATTGTGCCCATACTTAAAGGTGAAACGGAGGCGCTGCGAGATTTCGCGATTACGGCTCAGTCCGGGGGACGTTGGGCGTTTCGTACCGAGGATTGGATGTATCTTGTTCCCCGCAATCCCGGTAGTGACAAAGAGCCGGCGGAGCTGTATAACAGGCACAATGACAGGTACGAGCAGACCAATGTCCGCGACCGGAACCCGGACATCGCGGTCGAGCTGGACCGACGGCTGAGAGCTTTCGCCGAGGAAGTGTAGTGTTCGACCGTTTAAGGAACGTCAACAGAAAGGAGTCCGCATGAAGTTAGGTACGATCGTGCTCATCTGCGTAGCAGTGGTGGGCATGGCCCTGTTGTCGGGATGCGCGACAGCGTACCCCGCCGGATCCGCATACCTGAAGCTCAAGCTCCCCGTATGCGCCACGTCAAACCCGTCGACCTCACCCAAGGTGGGAACCGCCCAGTGCGTGAGCTATGTCGGGATGGTGGCGATGGGTGACGTGAGCATTCACACCGCCATGAAGAACGGCGGCATCAGCAAGATCCACCATGTTGACTGGGAAGTGGAGAGCTTGCTCGGTATAATCGGTAAGTACAAGATCATCGTCTACGGCGAGTAGCAGCCAACGACCAACCCCACCCCGTGCCGGATCCCCGGTGCGGGGTGGTTTCGTTTATGGCCCCGCGAGCCGCGCCGCGACCCGGGCTTTCAAGTTGTTGGCCAGGTCCAAGGAGGTGCTCCTATAGACCTGGTGCAGGAAAATGGAGTAGCTGGAAAAGACGGCGGCCCAGGCCGTTGCCATCACCGACAGCACCCAGAAATCTCGATTTGTTCCGCCGCTCGACACTGATCACTGATCATTTCGGTGCTCAGGCTAGAGCCGCCCAAGCTCCCGGTTGAGGACGGGCCAGGCCGCGTCCGCGTAGAATCTGTGTCCTTCGTTGCCGACGACCAGGTGGCAACGGTTCCGGGCACCGGCCGCCGTGTAGATCTTTTTGAGATCCCGAAAAGCTTTTCTGGTGGCGCGGATTGGGAAGATCTCGTCGTGCTGCCCCGCCACGATGACAACGGGCTTCGGAGCAAAGAGCCCCATGATGTCGGGCATCTCGGCGTACTTGAGCAGGCCGGGCAAGTAGTTGTCCACGCAGTGCCCGATTGACATGATCGAGTCGCGGAATGTGCAGAAGTAGCACGAGGGCATGGCGAAAGAGATCCGCGGCAGGAGCGCGGACGAGAAGACGCTGATTGTCCCTCCGCCGGAGTTGCCCATCACGCCGATGCGCTTCATGTCCACGTCGTCGCGTGTTGCGAGGTAGTCGATTCCACGGTCGACATCATAGACCCGCTCGCCCAGGAGGGTCCGGCCGAGCATGAGCGCGTGCATGGCGGCGTCCTGGCACCCGCTCCCGCTGGGCGCCATCTTCTTCTGCTTCTTCTCCTTGCGCTCCCCGAAAGAACGCTGCTCGATGCACAGCGCGGCGCAGCCGTGCGCCATGCAGCCGATACCGAAATCGCGGTCGCCGGCGACATCGAGCGGCTTTGTTTCGTCCTCAAGCCGGACGGCGATCGAGTTATGCATTCCCGTGCTGTGTCCCTGCAGGCAGATCAGCCACGTGTAGGGTGGCTCCACCCCTTTCGGGATGCAGACGTAAGCGGGGACATCGCAGTGGGGTTCCGAAGCGAAGACGATCTTCTCGATGGTGCCCAAGTCGTGAGGGTGCTGCCAGAGAGGTCGTGCGTTCAGGCGCGTACGGGTCTTAGGCGTTTCGCCGACGAGCTCTCGCAGCTTCCGGCGCAGCTTGCGCTGCCACTTCTTCACGTCTCCGCCGCGGTACGCCATGGACTGCTTCGTGGCAGCCATCAGGCGGTAGTGCACATCGGAGGGTGAGTATTCGGAATTTGCCACCGCCGGGCTCCTTTCGATTCGGTTAGTAATTCCCTTCTCTCCGCCAGATGTCGAGCATCAGCTCGTACCGTTTGAGCGGCATGCCGGTGTAGATGCAGTTGCTGGTGGAGAAGACATACCCGCCGCCGGGCATGCCGTGTTTCAGCGCGTAGCGTGTTGCCGCTGCAGCGTCTTCGTCAGTCCCGGTTTGCAGCAAGCCGCAGTTCACGTTCCCGATCAGGCAAACCTTGTTTCCGTGGAGCTTCTTGATTTCCGCGATGTCGACCCGGGCCTGCGGGTCCAGTGAATGAAGCGCGTGCGGGTTGGTCTGTATGAGTTGATCGAGGATCGGCATGATGTTCCCGTCGGTGTGCTTGATGACGTAGAACCCCATGTCGCGGTAGCCACGGGTCAGTCTCGCAAGATAGGGGGTAATAAATTCCGCGAACTGGTTCGGGCTCAGGAACGGTCCGGTGTTGAGGCAGTAGTCGGCGCAAAGCGCGAACCCGTCCAGTCCGCCGTGATCGCGAAGACGTTCGGCGCGTTCCAGTGCATGGCCGACCCTGCGGTCGGAGTCACGCTTCACCGCATCGGGCTCGTCCGCGAGACGATAGGAGAAACTCACCATATTGTCGCCGCCGGGGATTGAGTGGGTGGCGTCGCCGTGCAGCATCAGGAAATAGGTATCGCCGCTTCTTTCCCGCACAAGATCGACAAGCCGGAATGTCTCCTCTTCCGAGTTTGGGTTCGGGTGCAGGAATATCGCGTTGTGCTCGTAGCGTTCCGCCGTCTTGATATAGAGGTCCGCCATATCGTTGCGGTGCAGGGCACGTTCGCGTTCTTCCATCTGGTCCCACTGCCGGTAGTTCCTGTGGCTGGGGTGAACCCGGCCGAACGCCTCCATGGTAAGAAAGAAGACGAGCTCAAAGTGCGGGACGCGGCCGGAAGGCGGGCCGAGCTCCAGGGCGTTAATGAATTGCTCGCGTGGCCTGCTCACAGTTCTCTCATGAACTCGAAGATCCGGTCCGGATGTCCGGGCAGGTTCTCGTGGCGGAAGTCGGGATAGAGCAGGAGTGACTTCTCTGACTCGATCTTGTTGTAGGCCGCGAATTGCGTCGAGGGTGGGCAGACGGTGTCCATGAGCGCGATGCCCATCAGCACTTCGCCCTTGATGCGCCTGCAGAGGTGTTGGACATCGATGTAGCCCAGCTTCGTGAAGATCTCATCCTCGCGTTCGTGCAACGGATCGAAGAGGCGGAAGTACTGGTGGAGCTCGTGATAGGCGTCCTTCGCGAGATCGATTTTCCAGGTGCGTTTGTAGTCCGTAAGAAAGGGGAACGTAGGAGCTACGCGCGTGATGCGCGGCTCAAGTGACGCGCACGCGAGGGTCAGTCCGCCGCCCTGGCTGCCACCGGTGGCTCCGACGCGTGTTTCGTCCACGTGCGGCATGTCCATCACGATCCGGGCAAGCTGGGCGGTGTCCAGGAACATATGACGGAAAATCATGTTGTCGGCGGGTCCGGCGAGACCACGAACGATATGGCCGCAGAAAGTCGTGCCGGTGACGCCGCCGGGGTCCTCGGACAGGCCGCCCTGGCCTCGACAGTCGAGTGCGGCCACGGTGTATCCCATCGCCACGTACCCGAGCTTGTCCATCCAATCGCCCGAGTGTACGGAGTAGCCGTGGAACATGAGGACGGCCGGTGAAGGGGCGGAGGACTTCTTCGGCCGGAGGAGCTTGGCGTGCACGCGGGCGTCCCGCACGCCCGTGAAGTACATATCGAAGCAGTCCGCAAAGGGCGCTTGGAACTCCGCGGGCTGAAGATCGATGTCCGGATCGACGGCCGTCATTTCGGAGAGAGCGTCGTCCCAGTACTTGTCGAAATCATCGGGGCGGGGGTTGGTTCCCCGGTAGGACTTCAGTTCGTCCAACGGCATGTCGAAGGTAAGAGGCATATGGCTCTCCGTGTCGTGCGTGGTGTTCATGCCCTGCAGTGACGCGGAGCGTCCACTGCATGGGTCGCGTGGCCGCGATGGAACACCGGTTATCTGTTACAGTATGTGAAGGGACCTTCTAACAGCAATTGGTGTGGAAAGCAAGTATGCGCCCCCAGCCTCCGGAGAGGCCGGGGGCAGCATGAGGACCCCACCCGGGGTTCTGTTTTTGACCGTGCGCGAACTGCGCAGGCCGTGCATTCTACCGGAGCAGAAACCGGTCCAAGCGGCGACTGGATTCCTGCAAGGGGGAAAACGAAGCGAAAACACGGCCCAATAACTTCGCACGCGAGCGACCCATTCATGGTATAGTCTCACACCTGAGAAGCTGGCGGTCGGCCCGGAGGGCCAACCCTACCGGACCTCCGCCGGGCAGGGCTGGGCCTCCGGCCCGGCCAAAGGGACGGCGACCATGCGAGACTACCTTTCGCTAGGCAACCTGTGGAAGGCCGTACTGTTGGGCGCGGCGGTGACCGTCATGTCCATCCCCCGCATGATACAGGGCGGGATGCCGCTGGAATTGTTTGTTCCGCTGGCGCTCTTCTGCATGACCCTGGTTTGCGGCGCGGCCTCCGCGTGGGGCGATAAGGGCGGGCTGTGCGGGCTCTTCCCCGGGTGGCGGCGAACCGGCATCGGCCTGGGTATCGCCGCTATCGTGACGATCATTGCCGCGCCGCTGACGGCTTCGTGGCTTGACCCGGCCATGCGCGCGGCTATCGAGGCCAGTGGCGACGAAAAGGCGCTGGCGCTGGCCTACCCGGAGAGTGCCGCGGGCAAGTTAGCCGCCATGCTCTGGTCGGGCAGCTTCCACGTGATGTTCCTGGTAGTTGCGGCTATGAGCTTCATGGCGCGCCTCACGCGGAAGGTGGGGATATCGGTCGGCCTGGTCGTGGTTCTGCGGTCGGCGGTGGCGCTGTACAAGCTGCAGCATGTCGGGGTGACCGACGGCGCGGTTCTGTTCGTTGTGCTGTCGGCGGCGGAGACGGGATGTTCGTGCCTGCTGTTTGCACGGACGGGCCTGGTGCCCGTAGTGATCCTCGCTATGGGGCTGGATCTGCACCTGTTCCTTTGACCTCGGGCTCCGTGTAGAAGTAGGGGAACGTGGGACTCTTCTGAAACTTCTTATCGTTCAGGGGCGGGGATTCCGGGAATGCGGCCAGGATGAGACGGGTCCTCCGGTCGGCCACCGATGGGCGCCCGAAGACATCGTCCAGTGTCAGGAATCGGTGCGGGTCGACGAAGTGTTCCCCAAGCTGGTCTTTCAGAGGCGTAGCCGCATCTTGCTCCCTGATCCGGATGCCGAACGCATCGGCGCCGTTGTCCTCCTCCGGCTCGTCGCCGATTCGCCAGTGGTAGGCATTGCCCCAGTCATCCTCGATTCCGAGCAGGGAGACATAGGCACGGGTATCGACGCGCTCGGCGTAGCGAGAGCATGTGATCCACTCTGTCACCTGCGCCATGTTCTTTGGCTCGATCGCGGCCAGGCGCATACCCTTGAACTCGGCTCGGGAGGACAGGACAACGATGAGCTTATCGCCCTGCTTGGCGACCGACTTGCACAAATCGACCAGGGACTCGACAAGGGCGGGGGTGATGGCGGAGCCCTCGAGACTTCGGAGTTGCGCAGCCGCGTTCGTGTTCGATGTGTCGATCGATACCTCGGTTACGCGGTCCACCACGGGGAGGAGCTTCCTTGTCAGGTCGTTGTTGCACAGTGTCTCTTCCATCAGGGCCGTCATCTCGGCCAGTGACAGGGCTGCCAGGGAGCGCGCCACGCCATTGGATGACGTGTTGGTTATCTCGGCGACGAGCCGGCGGCGACGCTCCGGCTTGACTGTCATGGAATTGGGAAGAGGGGGGAGCTGGGTGGCCGGCACGCCCTTCAGCCGGGCCGATGCGCGCTGCATGACGGTGCGACATATCTCCCTGTTTCTCGAGGTGAGCCAGTAATTGCCTCTCGAATCGCCGTAGAGCGCCTCCATGGTTCGGGCGGCGATGTCGGCAACGGTGACTGTTTCGTCCTTCGCGCTGGGCCGCGTGTCCTGGAGCAGCTTGCGCCAGAGAGGGTCGTGATGTCGCGAGGGCGGGGAGGGCAGCTCGATTTCCTCGTGTCCCCAGCAAGCCGGCCCGCCGAGCCGCCAAAGGGCGGCTACGCGGCCCGCGACGTTGGTTCGCGCGACGGCCACCTGCAGGGTGGCGGTTGTTCGGAGTTCCGGATCGCACCGGGAACGGACACACCACCACAGACGGTGGTTGTGTGTTGTCTCAACGGACGAGAGACGCCCAACGATCTCCGGTATGGAGTTGGTCGCCATCTCGAAGTCGCGCTCCAGGCTCGCGTACCTTGACACACGGTCATCATGCCTGGGGGGAAGCTTGCCCGTGCGCAGGCTTGCCGGCTTCTTGGCCGCGAGGTAGCGGCGGGCAAAACCTGCCGACTTCTCATTCCGACTACTGACATACGAACGCGCGAGGGCGAACTGCACGGAGGACGGCTTGCGGCCCAGGAGCTCCTTGCCGAGCTCTGCAATCAGCCCGCCGAAGTTCGGCCGCCGGCGGAGTGCATCCATCATTCCGACGGCTTCATTCGTGCAGCCGGCACGGTAGTAGCGGGCCGCCGCCACGATATAGGGCAGGAACGAGACCTCCTCCCCGTCGGTGGGCTTCTCCAGTTCCGTCAACTCGAACAGCAGGGCTTGCGCATCGGGTGTCGGGTCGGTGTCGACGTGCCGCACTATCCTGTAGTGCTTTTTGTCCCATCCGTACGCATGTCGACAGTCGCTCAACAGAAAACGCGAGGGGCTCGGGTCCCCCGGGGCCCAGGCCCGGACCACCGCATCGAAGTCACAGGCTGACTTGGCTTCAAGCGCGTCCGGCGGTATGAGGACGAGCTCGTGGGGCGCTTTGGTCGGCAGCACCCAGGCCTTCAGGGGCATCACCCCGCCGAAGTCGTGACGGGTGAGAGGCCTGATCTGGACGTACCTGGCGCCCGCGATGTCAGGCAGGCCGTTGGTGAACATCAGGTCGAAGGCGCGGCCGTAGGCTTCAGCACGGGCCTTCCGCGCGGCCGGGGACAACGCGGGCAGGTCCGTCTCGGCGCTTGCCGCGGCAAGCGCAAGGATCAGAGCCGACACGGCTATTGGCGAGGAACGGCGAATGTCCATTACTTGAGGCTACCGCTTCGGGAAAATCCGATCAAACATGAACAGGCAGTGCGCATGGCATGTACAAGGATTGCATTAGACGTCAGGGGCCGGGGCCGGCAGGGGCAAACCTGTAAAACTCGTTCTACCAACGGGTTGTGGCCTGATGCAGGGGGTTGGCACGGATCGTGCCTATTGAGCTGTCGACTTGTGGGGCCAGTCCCGCGGATGCCGTGGGACTTAATAGAATTGGGACCGACGGTATATGAGGATTGCAATGGGGGCAGCGGGACATATGATGTTTCGGTTTCGCCCGGAAGAAAACAAATGAAGAAGGAACGCTACATAGGGATAGGAGTCGGCGCCAGCCGGGTGAAGATCGTTTCGGTGGGGAGCAACGGACACCGGCCCGAGGTGGCGATGGTGGACCACTACGGTGATCCGCGCGGATGCCTGGCGACGATGCTCGAGGAGATCGACCCGGCCGGCGTCACGGGAATTGCGGTTACGGGCCGCGAGGGGGCCGATCTGTTCGAGGGCAGGAAGGTCTACGAGAGCGAGGCGATCGAGGAGGCCCTGCGCCGCCTGGCGCTGAAGCCGGATCTCGTGATTTCGATGGGGGGCGAGTCGTTTGTCCTCTACCTGATGGGGCCGGACGGGGCGGTACTGGACTGCATCGCGGGGAACCGCTGCGCGGCGGGTACGGTGGAATTTTTCAAGCAGCAGCTCGGCCGTATGGGGCTGACCATCGCCGAGGCCACCGAGATCGCGGCGGGGGGCAAGATCGTTCCGCTGGCGAAGAGGTGCAGCGTCCACTGCAAGAGCGACTGCACGCACGCGCTGAACAAGAAGAAATGTGCGGTGGCCGATATCGTGAGAACGCTCTGCCACAACATGGCGGAGAAAGCCGCGGGTCTCATCGCGAAGACCGGGATTGCCGGGGGTACCGTCGCTGCCATTGGCGGCGCGACAGCGAACCCGATCGTAATGGAATATGTCCGCGAGTTGTTGCCTGATTTCAGGGTGATTGTCCCCGAAGAAGCTGAGTTCTTCGAGGCGTTCGGCGCATCCTCCGTGGCGAAGCGCCGTTCGCTCCGGGTGCCGGATGCGTGGCGGGACGCGTTCGTGGAGAAATCCACATCTTTCGGCTTCCTGCCGCCGCTGTCGGACTATGCGGACATGGTGACATTCCGGGAGCCCGTGCACGGTGAGATCAGGGCCGGGGGCAGGTACATTCTCGGCGTGGACGGCGGATCCACGACGACGAAAGCCGCGCTGGTGGACACGGACACGTTGAAAATCTGCGCGAGCTACTACGCTCGGACGAACGGAAACCCGGAACAGGCCTTCCGGGAGTGCATGGACGCGCTGTACGACCAGGTGTCATCGGTGGTTGACGTGGCGGACATCGAGATCGTGGGGATCGGCACCACCGGCTCGAGCGGCGAGATCCTCTCGGTGCTGTGCGGGACGCCGTGGCACCACAACGAGATCATCGCGCACGCGTTTGGCGCCGCTCACTACTGTCCGGGCGTGGACACGATACTGGAGATAGGCGGCCAGGACTCGAAGTTCACGTCGCTCCGCGCGAGAGTCCCGATCGATTTCAGCATGAACGAGTCATGCTCCGCCGGCACGGGGTCGTTCATCGAGGAAACGGCGCGGGACGACCTGGGGGTGGCGATGGAGGACATCGCCGACCTGGCGCTGGCGTCCACGCGGCCGCTGCGGTTCTCCGACCAGTGCGCCGCATTCGCCAACACGGACACGCGCAAGGCTTTCCAAGAGGGCGCGTCCAAGGAGGACAACCTGGCGGGCCTGGTCTACAGCATAGTGGAGAACTACATAAGCAAGGTGGTGGGCAAGAGGCGGATCGGCGGGGAGGTACTCTTCCAGGGCGGCACCTCGAGGAACCGGGCGATCGCCTGTGCGTTCGCTGCGAAGACGGGCAAGCGGATCACGGTGCCGCCCGACCCGGAGTTGATGGGGTGCTTCGGCATAGCGCTCTGGCTGAACGAGAAACTGACCGCGGGTGCCGCCCGGGAGGAGAATCGTTCGTTGACGCAGCTAAGGTCGGTCGCGGTGACGGAGACGCGGGAGTTCACTTGTCGTGCCTGCGAGAACATGTGCACGGTCCAGGAGCTGACGATAGGGGGCCGCAAGTACCCGTTTGGCGGGCAGTGCAGCAAGTGGGAGAACACGCGCCGGCGCAGGCAAAGCGACACCGACGGACTCGAGCTCGTGGCTTTGCGCAACAGGATGCTGTTCCACGACTACGGCGTGCCGCCGCACGAGGGTTCGAACGGCAGTAACCCATCGATCGGCATGCAGGGCGTGTTCAGTGTCTACAGCCTCTACCCGCTCTATTCCTGGTTTTTCCATGAGCTGGGCTACTCCATCAAGCTCTCGGAACGGCCCGATCCCCTCGGTGTCCGGCGATGCCAATCCGCGCGGTGTTACCCCTACGAGATCGCGCATGGGACTTTCCTGGATCTCGTCAACCGCGGAGTCGAACACGTATTCTCCCCGCACGTCGTGAACATGCCGCGGGACAATGGTGATCCGAGCAGCGTATCGTGCCCGATAGCACAGGCGGCGCCGTATTACCTGGCGTCGGCCTTCGAGGAGTCCGGCGTGAAGATCCTCGATCCGGTCCTGGATATGGCGAACGGGCTGGAATCGATGGAGGACGCCTTTGCCGCCCTCGGTGAATCCCTCGGGCACGGCGATGATGCCGCGCGGGCCGCCTTCCGGAAAGGGTGCAGGCGGCAGAAGGCATTCAGGCGCGCCGTGAAGCGGGAAGGGGCGAAAGCGCTGGCACGCCTGAAGAAGGAAGGCTCGATCGGCATAGTCCTGGTTGGCCGGCCCTACAACGCTTTCTCGCGTACGGCGAACATGGGCGTACCCCGCAAGTTCGCCAGCGCCGGCACGATGATCGTGCCGTACGATTTCCTTCCCTACGAACACGAGGCCTGCGAAGATACGATGTACTGGAAGTATGGGCGGGCGATACTCAAGTCGCTAACGTTCGTGAAGAGGCATCCACAGTTGTTCGCGGCGTACATAAGCAACTTCGGGTGCGGGCCGGACTCTTTCATACAGCACTTCGCGGGCCGGAACATGGGCGAGAAGCCTTACCTGTACCTCGAGCTCGATTCCCACACGGCCGACGCCGGGATTGGAACGCGTGTCAGCGCGTTCCTCGACGTGATTTCGGGCTACAGGAAATCGCAACGGGAGCGGGAGCCGGCGGCCGGCTTCGTGCCGGCGGAGCTGGTCTACCGGGACGGCGACGCGTACGTGCGGACTTCCGCCGGGGAGTTCGTGCCTATCACCGACGAGCGGGTGACGGTGGCGTTTCCTTCGATGGGTCGCTACAACACCGAGGCGACGGCGGCGGCCTGCAGGAAGATCGGCATGAACGGGATTGCGCTCCCGCCGGCGGACGACGCGGTACTGGGCCTCGGCAAGGAACTGACGAGCGGGAAGGAGTGCACGCCGGCTATCCTGACGGTGGGCAGCCTGGTCAACTACTGGCGCAAGGAGTTCAGACGGAAGAGGAAGGACGAGATACTCCTGTTCTTCATGCCGACGGCCAATGGCCCGTGCAGGTTCGGCCAGTACAACGTGTACATACGCATGCTCATCAAGATGCTGAAGATGGAGGACGTGGCCGTTTTCTCGCTGACGGCGGAGAACGGGTACGGCGGCGGGGGAGTAGGGTTTGTTGTATCGGTATGGATCGGGGGCGTGATAAGCAGCCTGATGTCGGACATCCGGTCGGTGCTCAAAGTCGCCGCGGCCGACCGGGAGGATGCCATGGCGGTCTTCGAAAGGGAATGGCGGCGGATTATCGACGCTATTCCGCGGGGCTGGTTCGCCACCTGGCGTGCGCTGCGGCGGGCCAGCCGGGAGTTGGCGGCCGTGAAGCTGAGCCGCGACCCGGGCAGCGTCCCGCAGGTACTGTTGGCGGGGGAGATATTCGTCAGGTGCGACGAGCTCTCGTGCCGCGGCATAGAGGACATGTATGCCGAGGAAGGGATAGTGCTGAAGACGGCCGACCCGACCGAGTGGGTGTACTACACGGACTGGCAGTACCTGAATGCGCTCGCGGGGGAGCAGGGGTATCCCGCCGACTTCCTGGGCGCGCGTTTCACCCGGCGCCAGGTGAAGGAGGCCCTGTTGCGCCGCGACGAGAACTGCAGGAAGTTCCTGCTTGGCAGAGCGAAATTGGCGTTTGAGCGTTGGACGGAAAGGATCATCAGGCGGATCCTCGGCCGGAGCGGGCTGGTGGTCACACGTCAGCACGATATCGACCACATAGTCCGGCGCGGCGCCGGGTTCATGAGCCCGGCGCTTGGCGGCGAAGCCATAGTGAGTGTGGGCTCGGCAAGCGAGGCGATGGAACACGCGCCGGACGAGAACTACTGCGGAGTGGTGTTCATAGGCCCCTTCAACTGCATGCCCAACGGCGTGGCCGAATCGCTGGTGAAGCCGTACGCGCGCCGGAAGGGGATCCCGTACCTCACGTTCGAGACGGATGCCGGCCCGATCCCGCCGAACACCAGGAGCCAGATGGAAGTCCACATGGTGAGGGCGAGAAGGTACGGGGATCTCATGAGCGGTGGAGAGGAGCAGTTCAGTCGTCCTTCGTCCTCGGAACGATCTGCGGGAGAATAGGATGCGAGTACGAGGACGAGGACGAGGGACGAGGAGAGTGCGCGCCATGAGGAGACCCATCCTTCTGGCAGTCGTGTTCGGAATACTTGGCGTGACATGCGCCCGGGGCGCGTCCTACGATGTCGAAGCCGTGAAGAAAGCCGTCAAGCCGCTGGTGTTCAAGGAGAGCGATTACCCGGAAGCCGTCGAGAAGTACTTCAAGTACTACCGCCTCGATATCGAAGGCGTGGAGCACATGTTCGGCAGCGTGGAGGCCGGTAAGAAGACGCTGGTTTCGCACGTGTTCCGGCCGGCGAAGAGCAAGGGCACCGTGCTCCTGGTGCACGGCTACTACGACCACGCGGGTATCATGGCCAGGCTCATCGAGGAGCTTGTTGCGAAGGGCTACACGGTGGCCATGTACGATCAGCCCGGACACGGGCTCTCGGAGGGAGCACGGGCCGACATCGGGGATTTCAGCGAGTACGTTGCGGCGCTCAGGGACTTCACCGCCCTGTGCGCCGAGGAGCTCGACGGGCCGTTCTACCTGGTCGGACACAGCCTGGGCGGCGCGGCGGTGTGTGACTACGTCCTGACCACCGACGAGACGCCGTTCGACAAGGTTATCCTGATGGCTCCGCTCATACGGTCGGCTGCATGGCGGATGTCGGGTTTCGGGCATGCCGTCGCCGGGTCGGTGGTTGATTCCGTACCCCGGGTGTTCCGCAGAAACTCGTCGGACAAGCGATTCCTCAAGTTCATGAAGAACGACCCCCTGCAAGCGAAGCGCGTGCCGATGGGCTGGCTGGAAGCATTGCGCGACTGGAACAAGCGTGTGGCGAAGTACCAGGCCTCGGACAAGCCCGTGAAGGTCATCCAGGGCACGAAGGACACCACCGTGTCCTGGAAGTACAACATGAAGCTCCTGAAGCGCAAGTTCACCAATGCCGAGGTTGTCACGGTGGAGGGTGCCGGCCACCAGCTGATGAACGAGTCGGAAAAGCTGCGGGGCAAGGTATTCGAGGAGATTACCGGGTATCTCCAGGAAGAGTGAATGGTAAATGGCGGCGGAGAAGAGCTCGGCGATGACGGCCAGGAAGTCAGCGTTGGCGTTGTTGCTGATGGTGCCGGTCCCGAGCCTGGGCGTGTTGGTGGGGATGTACCTGGTCCCGGGAACGTTGCTGGGTCAGGGGCTGTTCTTCCTGGCGAAGGCGTGGATATTCCTGTTCCCCGTGGCCTGGCGTGTTGTGGTGGATAAGGAGAGGCCCAGCCTGTCGCCGGCGCGACATGGTGGATTCGGGTTGGGTGCGGCGTTGGGCGCAGGCATCAGCGTGGTCATCGTGGCCGGGTATTTCCTGGTCGGCCGGCGGCTCATTGACGCAAGCCATCTACGGGAGATAGTGGGTGGGATAGGACTCGAGAGTCCTGTCGTCTACCTTGCCGGCGCGGCGTACTGGATCCTCGTCAACTCCATCCTGGAAGAGTACGTGTGGCGGTGGTTCGTGGTCAGCAAGCTGCGGGACCTGTGTCGAGCGGAAGCCGCAGTGATATTGTCGGCGCTCGCGTTCACGCTGCATCACATCGTGGCGATGTGGGCGTATTTTGGTGTGGCGATGGTGGTGATAGCTTCGCTGGGGATATTCATCGGCGGCGCGGCGTGGTCGTGGTGCTACGTGAAGTATCGCTCCATCTGGCCGGGCTACCTGAGTCATGCGATCGTCGATGTGGCGGTCTTTGGCCTGGGGTACCATATCCTGTTTGGCTGACCCGGGGTCGCTACGGGATGGGCTACGGGTCCGATGGCGGTCGGAGGGTGAGCGGAAAGGACCAAAAGGACCAAAAGGACCTAAACGACGGGTGGGACGCGTGGGACCGGATCCTACATTTTGGCGCTGAACGCTGAACCCCGAACCCTTCCTACTGGGATGCGGGGGTGGGGGGTGGTTCGGGGAGGGGTTTGGCGATGGCGTCGAGGAAGAAGCGGACGATCCTTGGCTGGTAGGTCCTGGGATGTTTCAGGATCGCATCGGTGTGTCGGCCGCCGGTGACCTTCCAGAACGTCTTGGGCGCCTTGGCTATCTTGAAGAGCTGCTCGGAATGGCTGATGGGAATGATGTCGTCAGAGTCGCCGTGGATGAAGAGAATGGGGATGGGGGATATGAACGGGACAAAACGTTCCGGGCTGTAGCGGTTGTCCACGATCAGGAAGGCCAGGGGTTTCCTGATGAACGACACCAGTGGCATCTGTCGGACCTTGCTGGCGGCGATTGACCTGTATGAATAGAACGAGGAGTCGGCAAGCACCGCGCGGATGCCGCTGATGGGGGTCATTTCCGAAGCCGGCTTGCCGACCACGGTTATTGCGTTGGCCGCGCCGAGGCTCTGGCCGAACAGGACTATCTTATCGGGGTCGACCTCCTTCCGTGACTTCGCGTACTCGATGGCGGCCAGGCAGTCGAGGTACAGGCCGCCGGGCGAGGGTTTGCCGCCGGACTTGCCGTAGCCCCTGTAGTCGAAGGCAAGCAGGTTGAACCCGTACTTGGGCAGCCAGGCGGCGGCGGGGAAGTGGTTGGCCATGTTATGGGCGTTGCCGTGGAAGTGGATCACGGTGCCCTTCGGCTCCTTTCCGAAGCCCTTCACGAACCAGCCGGTCAGCATCGTGCCGTCCTTGCTGGGGAACGTGACGTCCTCGTAGCGGAGGCCGAAGCGGGTCGGTGCCGGATAGATGTGGCCGGTGGGATGGTAGAAGTGTTTGTTCGCCGTGCAGGCGGAACTGACTACCGCCGGCAGCAGGAGCAGCGTGAGCTTGAGCAGGCGCATGGGAGAGGAGTACCGCTTTGCGACCGCGATGTCAAGAGGCCGCTTCTGTTGCGAGTCCGGTGGGGTCGGCGAGTGAGCGGAAAGGACCTAAGGGACCAAAAGGACACAAGGCGGCCGGTGGCCACAACCAAAGAGCGCACCGGCCCGGTCGAAAGTGCCAGGTGAAAGTGAAGGTAAGATGTCTGTTCTCCGGTTCTCAAAGATGATTCCGCCTTCCGCTGCACCTGCACCTTTGACCTGCCACCTTCACTGCTGACCGTATCTGGTCGTGCTCAAATTATCTTGTTTTTTGTCGCAGTTGAGATTGATTAAGCCGCTAAAGGACAGGTGGGACGGGCTTGGCCCCGGATGTCCCATGCCCCTGCTCTTCCTTGCTGCCCTTCGGGGCTGAAAAAACTCAAGCTTTGTGTTGCAAAGTACTTTGCATAGTGGTAGGATTCGGGTTGAGATAGTGGGAGAATGATAGCGAATCACATACACGATGCGTTGGCGCAGGTGCGGAAGCTCCAGGAGTTCATACTGGAGAAGAGGCTGTTCCGGGGCTACTCGGGCAAGGCACGGATCGCGTCGGGCTTCGTGGCGATGGCGGGGGCGATGGTGCTGGACTCGGCGCTTGTGCCGTCGGATCCGTTCCTGCACCTGGTTGGTTGGGGCGGCGTAGTGGCGGTCGGGATCGCCGTTAACTACGGCTGTCTTCTCTACTGGTGGCTTTTCAACCCGGAAGTCCGGGGGAACCCGGTGATGCTGAAGCCGGCTTTGGACGCGGTTCCGGCGCTGGCCGTGGGCGGGGTGCTCACGGTGGCGATCGGGATCGTCCAGGCTTGGGACCTCCTGCCTGGGATGTGGATGTGTTTGTACGGTCTGGCACAGGTCGCCTACAGGCAATCGCTGCCCAGGGGCATCTACGTCGTCGGGATCGCATATATCGTGTGTGGTACGACGTGCCTGGCGTGGCAGTTCCCTTTTCTCAACCCGTGGCCCATGGGAGTGGTATTTCTCAGTGGAGAGCTGGCCGGCGGCGCTGTGCTGATGACATACAAAAGCAAGACGGAGAGCACAAATGACACAGACATCTGATAGTCCATATGACGCGCTGGAGCGGATATTCCACGAGCCGAGCAGACTCTCGATCATGTCGGCCGTCTGCGCGGCGGACAAGGGGATAACGTTCAGCGAACTGAAGAAAGAGTGCGGGTTGACCGATGGCAACCTCAACAGGCACTTGAAAGTGTTGGCGGATGCCGGCGCCATCAAGATAGACAAGGCCTTCGTGGACGGCAAGCCGCGGACCACGATCTCGATATCGGAGAAAGGGTTGGACCAGTTCAACAAATACCTGGCCGCCCTGTCCGAAGTTCTGAAGGAAGCGAAGCGCGCCATACCGGTGGAGAAGAAGGAGAAGGGAGTGGTGATTGATGGAAAGGCGGTGAGGGCGTAGGAGGGTGTGTGAGCGTGGGAGCGTGTGGGTTCTCTCTTTTTGGCATATGGCTTTGCAGGGCAAAGTACTTTGCGATTGGGGGCCAGGGAAAGGAGGATATATGAATGCGAATGATAACGGGAAGAACGAACAGCGGAACGATCCGTATGCGGCGGGCTATCCACAGGCGCGGCGGATGCCGCCGCCGGGGCCGCCGGAGTGGCCGCCAAAGAAGGAGCAGCCCGAAGCGGAGATGTTCTCTAAGCTCGGGGAACAGTTCGAGGCCATGGACAGGAAAGTCACCGCACTGACGCTGGTCGATGGGGTACTCAAGACGCCGGGTCGCGTGGCCTACGAGATAGTGAAGGGACGGACGGGCCAGGCGCTGGCGGCGCTGTCCTTGATCGTCGTTGTATGTATGACCGGGTACGGTTTCGTCGTCGGAACGTTCTCGGGCGGACCGCAGCTGGCGGCGGTGCCGCTCAAGATCGTGGTCGGCAGCCTGCTCAGCGGGCTCATCTGCCTCCCGAGCCTCTACATCTTCGCCTGCCTGTCGGGTGGGAAGCAGACGTTCGGCCAGACCGTGGGCCTGCTGCTCCTGTTGCTGGCGGTCAGCGGGATACTGCTGGTCGGCTTTGCGCCGATCGCATGGATATTCTCGCAGTCGACCAACGCCGGCTCGTTCATGGGGTTCCTTCACATCACCTTCTGGGGAATAGGCACGTATTTCAGTATCAGGCTGTTGCGCGCCGCGCTTGCCTTCCTCAGTGGACGCGCGATGAAGATCGTCAACCTGTGGGGCGTCATATTCGTGATGGTGGCGATGCAGATGTGCACGACGCTACGGCCTCTGGTGGGGCCGTGGAGCGGCACCCGCATCTCCGAAGAGAAGAAGTTCTTCGTCGCGCACTGGGGGGACTGCCTGCGGGGCGAAGCGGATTGTCCGCGGAGCGGGTACCGGGGGAGACGGTGACGGTGAGGGGCCTTGTGTACGGACCCGGTTCGCTGTGCCGCACGGACGGGGATCTGAGCCGCGCGGTTACGGAGAATGGCGAAACGCGCCGCTTGGTCGCCGGAGCGTGCGCAACGATCGTGGTCGGCTCTGCGGCGTACGGCTTCGCGTTCGGTTTCTGGCGCTGTCCCATGCAGGGGGTGTATTCCGCCGTGAAGATGCCGGTGTTGTTCTTTTTGACCGCAGGTGCGAGCGGATTGATCAACACGATGCTGGCCCAGCTGCTGGGAGCGCGGCTGACACTCAAACAGGTATGCACGGCAATGCTGGTGGGGATGGGGATTGCCACCGCGATTATGGGGTCACTCAGCCCGGTGGCACTCTTCATAATTGCACAGATGCCCGGCCCGGACCCGGCGGCTGTGGGGCGGTCGTGGGGCGATCCGGTTGTGATGGAGTCCATGGCCATGTTCTGGCGGATACTGCTGATGCACGTGAGCCTGATAGGCGCCGCGTGCGTGATTGGCAACCTTCGGCTATACCAGCTGCTGAAGCGGCTGACGGGCGACGCGCGCCTGTCGGTGCGGGTATTGGCGACTTGGCTGTGCATCTCCGGCTTCGTGGGATGCGAGCTCTCCTGGTTGCTGAGCCCGTTCCTGTGCAAACCGAACTTCCCGGCTCATTTCATCACGAGGACCTACTTCCAGGGCAACTTCTACGAGCAGATCTGGAGGGCACTATGGCGTTTACTCTAGCGCACCCCGCGGCGGCGGTGCCGTTGGCGCGGCGCGGGCTGATCATGTCGGCGTTGATCGTCGGTAGCATGGCGCCGGACTTCGCGTACTACATTCAGCTATCGACAGGGAAACGGTTCGGTCACAGCCTGCCGGGGATCTTCCTGTTCTCGCTGCCCATGGGATTGACCGTCCTGTGGGTGTTCCACGTCGTGCTGAAGCGGGCGTTGCTGGTGCTGCTTCCTGTGAGCCACCAGCGACGGCTGCTGCCGTACGCGGGGCGCTTCCGCTTCGGCCCGGCGCGCCGCTTTGTCATGGTGTTGCTGTCACTGTTCGTCGGTATTCTGACGCATATCTCGTGGGATGCGGTGACGCATGCCTACGGCTGGACAGGAAAGTGGCAGGCGACGATGAGCTTCACCCTTGCGCATACGCCGTTGGGGCCGCTGCACGTCCACGAGCTGCTGCACTTCATGAGCACCGGTGTCGGCATGGCGCTTCTGGCATGGTGGTATTTCCGATGGTATCTCTCCGCTCCCGCGGTCGGAATCGACGAACGGATGCAGCCTTCGCCGTTCACCAAGCTCGCGGTTCCCTGTGCGATGGGGTTGGTGGCGTGCCTGGCGGCGGTGGCCGTCGGGTTGCTCTCTGTGCGCGGACAGCACGGACAGGAGCTGGCCCGGGAGTTCATCATGAAAGCCGTGCTGGTGGGCATAGCCGCATTATTCGTCCAGGCGGTTGTCTTCGCGCTCCTCGTCAGCTCCAGCCAACGCGTTCTGGCGGAACGGTAAGCCATTCCACTCCAACCCGTTTCCCCCATTGCAAAAAACCCCGGATTTTGTAATAGAGGGTGTGTGTGTCTTCGCGCTAGCCCGAGTTTCCTACTTACGCGTGAGTGTAACGCCTAAGTGCTTGTGAGTAAACCCGTTGCGACGGCGACAGGCTATGCCCTAAGAAAAAGTGAAGCAAAAGCGATAATTTGGGTTGATTACGCGGTGGCTATGCCCTAAACTTCTTCAAAAGGGAGGGCTTGGGCATGGAACGGCTGGAAACCAAGAAGATCAGCGGGCATACCTATTACTACTACTCGGAGTGGGGCTGGGTTAACGGGAAATGCAGACGCAAATGGCAGAGATACCTTGGAAAACTGGAGGATATTGTCAAAGCCTGCGAGGGTGGCGGACCGGCGCCGTTGTACGCAGATGTGTTTCAATGGGGTTTACCGGCCAGCTTGTGGAAGGAGATTTCGGCCGCCAGAGTTGTCGAGGAGATCGACGCGCTATGCCCTAAGCGCAACCAGGGGCTGAGTACCGGAGAGTACATTGGGGTTGCATCAGTCAACCGGGCGATGCGGCCCAACAGCAAACGGTCGATGTGGAGTTGGTTCTCGCAAACCGTGTTACTGCGGTATCTGCCAGATGCCTCCAAGGAGGCTTTGAGTTCGCAACGGTTCTGGGACCACATGGACCGGCTGGACGAGGGGAAGACCGCAACGGTATGGAAGAACATCATCAAGGGAGTTGCCGAACGCGAGGAGATCGATCTGTCGTCGGTATCGTATGACGGCACGAACTTCTACACCTTTATCGATACGTTCAACGTGCGTTGCCGGATCGCAAAGCGTGGCAAGAACAAGCAGGGACAGAGCAATCTGCGGCAGGTCAGCTACGCGTTGTTCTGTAGCGCCGACGGACACATGCCGCTGTTCTACGATGTATATGAGGGCAATCGAAACGACACGAAGCAGTTCCCAGTGATGCTGGAGAAATTCAACACTTTTTTGCAGGAGGTGCGAGGGCCGCGTTGTGGGCCACAAGATACGACCTTGATATTCGACAAAGGCAACAATTCGCCGGCGAACTTCCA